>Ga0209100_1001101_pt1 | contig 19478 bp, 14 predicted proteins | sample lystaG_FD_185480 | JGI IMG/M metagenome (GOLD analysis project Ga0209100, IMG submission 185480) | Glacier valley bacterial and archeal communities from Borup Fiord, Nunavut, Canada, to study Microbial Dark Matter (Phase II) -... | ecosystem: Environmental > Aquatic > Freshwater > Ice > Glacier ...
GAGGAAAGTTCAACAACAATAACTATAAGACATCAGGCGGACTCCATGGCGTTGGCGCATCAGTCGTCAATGCGCTGAGCAAATGGCTTGAAGTCGAAGTTTACAAGGATGGAAAGATCTACAGGCAACGGTTTGAAAATGCCTATGACGAGAAATATAAAAAAATCATGCCAGGCACTCCGGTGACGAAGCTGAAAACAGTGGGAACAACAGACCTTCAGGGAACCAAAGTAACCTTTATGCTTGACCCAGAAGTTTTCACGACCATAGATTTCAGATTTGAAGTGATCGATTTAAGAATGATGGAACTTTCCTTCCAGAACAAGGGGATTACCTTGGTTCTTAAGGATTTTCGCGAAGAAGAACCAGTGGAGAAAACCTATCATAGCGAAAGAGGGCTTCTTGATTTTATTGATTACCTGAATGAATCAAAGACAGTCATCCATGAGGAGCCTATTATTTTTGAAGGCGAAAGAAGCATCTCGAACATTACGCTCGAGGGTGAAGTATGCGTTCAGTTCACGGACTCCAGCCTTGAGAATATCGCAAGTTATGTCAATAATATCCCCACCAGTGAAGCGGGAACCCATGAAAGTGGATTTAAAACGGGAATGACCCGGGCATTCAAAGAATGGGGAAAGAAATTGAACCTGACCAAGGACAAGAACTTTGAAGGGGATGACCTTCGTGAGGGCATGACAGCCATCGTAAAAGTAAGGCTGACCAATCCGATGTTTGAAGGCCAAACCAAGAACAAGCTTGGAAATTCAGAGGCGTATACGCTGATGAACGACTTGAGCTACACCAAGTTCTATGAGTGGATTGAAGACCATAAGGAAGTGGCTACACTTCTGATTTCAAATGCCATAGATGCGGCAACAAGAAGAGAGAAAATCAAGAAGATCAGTGATGCGGAAAGAAAAAAGGTTGGGAAAGGCACATCACCACTGGCAGGTAAAATTGCCGTGGCCACTTCAAGGGACAAAGAATTCTTGGAATTCATTGTCGTGGAAGGAGACTCTGCTGGTGGCTCCGCCAAGCAGGCGAGAGACAGAAGATTCCAGGCCATCATGCCATCTAAAGGCAAGATCATGAATACCGAAAAGCAAAAACTTGAAAATGTTCTTGGTTCTGAGGAGTTGAAGCTGTTCAACATTGCCATCGGAACTGGAACGCTGAAGAACTTTAACCTTGATGATGTGAAGTACGGAAAGATCATTATCATGAGTGATGCTGATGTTGACGGATACCATATCCGAACGCTCTGGATGACGTACATCTTCAGGTATATGAAACCCCTGATTTCAGCAGGGATGTTCTATCTTGCTCAGCCTCCTCTTTACAAGGTGTATAAGGTGACCAAGAAAGGGGAGACGCATAAGTATGTCTACTCTGACGAAGAGCTTGATGCAGCGAAGAAGGAAATTGGCACCGGATACAATATTCAGCGGTTCAAAGGACTTGGAGAGATGAATCCTGACCAGTTATGGGATACCACGCTCAATCCCGAAACCAGAACGCTGCTTCGCGTGACGATCGACGACGCTGCCCGCGCCGAGAGAATGGTCTCCCTTCTCATGGGCGATGTTGTCGAGCCCAGAAAAAAATATATCTATAAGCATGCAGAATTTTAGGGGGTATCAACTTGGCGACTAAGAACAAATTACCAAAAGACAATAATATCGTTAATCTACCTCTTGAAGAGGCCATGCCGGATAATTTTCTTCCCTATGCGGTGGAAGTGGCAAAGGATCGTGCACTTCCTGATGTCAGGGACGGGCTGAAGCCCGTACACAGGCGTATCTTATACGGAGCTTATCAACTGAAGGCTTTCCATGACAAGCCTTATTTTAAATCCGCGAGAATCGTCGGGGATATTTTAGGTAAGTATCATCCTCATGGCGATTCGAGTGTATATGAAGCTATGGTCATCTTAGCCCAGGACTTTTCAACCAGAGCCCCACTCATCGACGGTCACGGAAACTGGGGGTCCATCGATGGAGACAGTGCAGCGGCGATGAGGTATACAGAAGCAAGGCTTTCTCTGGCTGCAGAGGAAATGCTCCGAGACATTGAAAAAGATACTGTGGATTTTCAGTTGAACTATTCTGATTCTGAAATGGAACCGGTGGTTCTTCCCGCGAGGTATCCCAATCTCCTCGTCAACGGTGCATTTGGTATCGCTGTCGGACTTGCAACCAATATTCCGCCTCATAACATGAGGGAAACCATCGATGCAACGATTGCCTATATTGAAGATCCTGATATCGATGTGGCCGGACTGATGAAATATGTCAAAGGACCGGACCTTCCAACGGGAGGAACGCTGATTGGCGGAGACTCTTTAATGGAAGCTTACGAGAAGGGCGAAGGAAAAGTTGTTCTCCGTGCAAAATGCATCGTCGAGAAACTGAGCTCAGGCCGATTCGGGATTGTCATCACCGAGTTCCCATATCGGAAGAATAAGTCTAAGCTTCTTCAGCAAATTTCTGCCATGACTGCGGATAAGAAACACCAAAAGGTTCTGGATGGAATCGCGGATATTAGAGACGAGTCTGACCGCGATGGAATCAGGGCAGTCATTGAATTCAAGAAGCAAGTGGACGAAGAGACTGCAGAGAAGATTTTACTTTACCTCTATAAGAGATGCGATCTTCAGATCAACATCAATTTCAATATGGTTGCCCTTTACAAGGGAAAACCAGAAACCATGGGGCTGAAGACCATCATTCACCATTACCTTGAACATCAGAAGGAAGTTGTGAAGAGAAGAACCTTGAAGGAACTGGAAACTGCAGAAAAGAGATTCCATATCGTTCTAGGTTTCATGAAAGCTATCGATATCATGGATGCCCTCATCAAGACCATCAGAGAATCCAGTTCCAAGGCAAATGCCAGGGAAAACATGGTCAAGGAGTTTAGCTTCAGTGAGGAACAGGCGACGGCTATCCTGGAGCTCATGCTCTACAGGCTCACAGGACTTGAACTTAAAGCCTATATCAAGGAACACAATGAACTGGAGAAGCTCATCAAATCTCTTAAAAAGATCATCGACAGTGAAAAGGAACTTCTGAAGCTCATTAAGAAGGAACTTCTTGAAGTCGCTGAGAAACACGGAGACGACAGGCGTACAAAGATTATCAAGGATGAGGAAGAAGCTGTCATCGACGTCATGGACATCATTGTCCAGGAAGACGTCGTAGTGACCATCTCCAGAGAAGGCTTTATCAAGAGAGTGCCACTAAAGAATTACCAAAGGTCGTCTTCAGAAAATGCAGCCATTGAATATCGTGAAGGAGATTCCCTAAGTGTACTTCTAGAAAGCAACACCAGGGATATGCTTTATATCTTCTCCGATGTTGGAATGCTTTATCAAATGAAGACCATGGATGTTCCAGAGCACAAGTGGAAAGATAAGGGCGTAAGGCTTGATAACTATATCAAGGGCATTGACTTCAATGAAGAACATATCATTGCAGCTTTCAGTATCAGCAATCCTTCAGAGGAAGCCATCTTTAAGTTTATTACCACCAAGGGTGGTTTAAAACGCACGATGCTTGAGAACTTCAAAACGAATTATACGAAGATCATTGCGCTAAAGATGAAAGACAGTGAAAAGCTGATTTCTGTCATTTTGGAGAAGAACAGGATCCTTTATGAGAATACTTTGGGAGAGCTTCTTCCAAAGGTCTACAAAGACTATATTTATGAAAATAAGGAACGTCTCCAGGAAGTTGAAATTCCTGAAATCCCTTACTTTGTGAGGATTCTTACGAAGAAGGGGCTTGATTTTACGGTGCCAGAGGCCAAGGTCATGATCAAGGACAGGATGATCAATCCTGTCAGCTTCCTTTCCCTTCCAGACAAAGATGAAATTTACAAGGTCCACTATGATTCCGACTATGAAGCGAAGGAATATAACCTGACGGTTTCAACCAGCGGTGAAATCAAGCTCTTGCAAAGGGCTAGCCGTTCGAAGAATCTCTTTAAGGTCAGTGGGCAGTCCTACTTAAGCTTGGTCGTTATGACCAGTCTTGGGGCATACTACAAGATGCCAATGTATATGTTTGAAAACCTTGAAGGAAGCGTCCAATTGGCAGACATGTACAATGATTATGATAAGTCTGAAAAGGTCGTGGGGATTTTCACTTTGGAAGAAGACATGGAAGACAATCGTGAAGTCTACTTCGTTACGGAGGAAGGCATCGTCAAGAGAACGCCATTGAATGAATTCAGAGGCGATACCGCTTCATCCCATGCCATTAAATTCAAGAACCCTACGGATAGGCTTTCCTATGCGGAAGCCTTCCCAGGAGACATCGATGAGACACTCCTCATCGTATCAGAGAAGGGAATGGCGATAAGGTTTGAAACCAGTTCCATATCACTTCTCTCCCGTAATGCTTCGGGCGTACTCGGAATGAATCTCAAGGATGAGGACAGGGTATTCTTTGCCAAGATCATTACGGATGAGAAAGAGCTCATTGTCGCATCTAAAAGCATAAGCGACACGGCAATCAAGATTGAAGACATCAAGCTTCAAAACAGGGCGACAAAAGGAAAGAATATTCTTATGGTCGTTCTTGGCGACAAGATCAGTAAGGTTGATGTTCTATAATACTGAATCAAGCGGGTTCTAAAATTAAATCATGATTAAGATAATAAGACAGGTAAAATCTCAATAAGGATTTTTACTTGTCTTTTTTGTCGGTTTTTCAAATAGAAGATTTAAAGTAGGACAGAATACAGCCCTAAACAATTTAAATGTGAAAAAAACACAAAATAGCATATAATAATTGAGATATTGCTATAAAAATTGTTGACTTATGTGATGTTTTTGTAATAGACTAATTCTAAGATAATGAAATAGCAAAAAATTACTATACTTTTAAACATATTATAAGAGGAGGGTTACTATGCTTATAGGATTTTCTGTCTCAAATTTTCTTTCGTTCAATGAATCACAAAGTATTTCGTTTATGGCAAGTAAAGTTGTCAGACATAAAGAACATATCCATGAGATTCAAGGCAAAAGAATTCTAAAGAGTGGTTTGATATTTGGAGCTAATGCCAGTGGTAAAAGCAACCTGATTAAGGCAGTGGAGTTTTCAAGGCGAATTATAACAAATGGGTTAGAAGATGTAGATACGGAAAAAAAACATTTCCGAATTACGAAGGAGAACTACAAGTTTCCAGGAGTATTTCAATTCGATATTTTAATTAAAGATGTTACTTACTCTTATGGATTTGCTGTTTCATATCAAAAGAAAGAAATTGTAGCGGAATGGTTAATCAAGCATTACAAAACAAAAGAATCATATGTTTTTAATAGAGAAGTTGATGAGCAAGGAAGGCATATCATTAGTTCAGAGGTTGATATTAGGTCTATAGAGGATAAAAAGAGGTTTGAAGTATACCTAAATGATTTTAGAGATAATCAAAACTTGAAATTGAAGAAAAGCCTCATCCTAACAGAACTAGCTGAACGTAGTGGATCAGGGAAAGGTGTGTTTCAGAGTATTTTAGATGTCTTTAATTGGTTTAAGAGCATGATTATAATTTTTCCAAATTCAAAATATCGTGGACTTAATGATTTGATTTCAGATCCTAAGAGAAAAGGTAATTTCCTAAATATGCTATCTTTTTTTGATACGGGTATAGAGGGTCTATCGGAAAACATTATTGAATACGACAAAATATTGGGAAAACTTCCTGATAAAGAGGCCGAGGATTTTAGAGTTATGGTTTCCAATCGTATTCCTGATACACCGATTACAGTTGGAATAGGTAATGAAATTTTCACTTTGAGAAAAGATGGCTCGGGGAAAATCATAGCGAAAAAACTACTGCTAAATCATGGAAATGAAGAAGATTTGTTTGATTCGGAAGATGAATCAGATGGAACGAAAAGATTATTTGATCTCATACCATTATTTATGCTCAAGGATCAGAATCGGGTGATTCTGATTGATGAAATTGACAGAAGTCTACATACAAAACTTACATACAGGTTTCTCGAGATTTTTTATGAGATTGCAAGGGATAAAGCTACTCAACTAATTGCAACAACTCACGATTCTTCACTTCTGGATCTAGATTTAATCCGACAGGATGAGATATGGTTTGTGGAGAGGGAACAAGATAAGAGTTCAAAGCTATATTCTCTAGATAAATTTAAGCAACGATTTGATAAGAAAATCGAAAAAGATTATCTGATTGGTAGATATGGGGGAATCCCTATATTTACAGAAGAACTTCTTGAGATGGAGGATCAACATGGTGATCAATAAATTTAGGTTGCATTCTAAAACTTATGATCGTGACACGCCGAAAATATTGCCTGCCAAAATTTTCTTTTTGTCTGTTGAAGGTAACCTAACTGAAAGAGAGTATTTTGAAAATATATCAAGATTCAGAGAAGAAATCGGGGTGAATGTCAAAGTGCATGTCAGCGTACTAAGAAGATCCGATAAAGATACGTTGTCTGCACCTAAACATGTTTTAGAACTGTTAGAAGAATATCTAAGTTTACGCAAAAATTCACTTAGCCACATTGAACAAGCACTGATTGAGGAATTTAAGGGGAAATATGATGAGGATTCTATCAGAAAATTTATATACGATAAGGTTAATAATGAATCAAAGGAATACGCTAACTTTTTGTCAAATTTAAAATTATTAAATTTTGATTTGGAATACATAAAATTTCTTACAACATACAACACTGATCTTGATGAGTATGTAGTTATTATTGATCGAGACAAAAAATCTCATTCAGTAAAGAATATGATGGATCTCATAGAACATTGTAAGCATAAAGGTTATCTTTGCTATATCTCTAATCCCTGTTTTGAGTTTTGGCTTCTAATGCATTTGAAGGACATTGAAAAAGATTATAAAGCTAAATATGATGAAATTCTCGAAAATGCAACAGCGAAAGATTCGAAAAGACATACATTTGTGAGTAAAGAAGTATCGAAAATAGCTGGACATGGGAAATCAGGTATACGTTTTGAAAAAAATTACTTAACTAAAATTGATTTTGCGATTGAGCAATCTGAGAAATTCCCTTCCGAAAACGACTTGCTTATTCTAGAAATTGGAAGCAATATTGGTGAACTGATCAAAAAAATGAGAAACTCAAAAATTTAATTAATAGAGATGCTCTTGCGGAAGTGATTAAACTATTTCTGAAGACTATCGCATTTATAAATATTTGAAAAAACGTTGTTTATAATAAAAAGAAAGAGTATTTAATACGAGGAAGAAGGGATCATTTGTTGGTCCCTTCTTTCTCGTATTTGAAAAAATAGATGTTTAACAACTTTCATAGTCATTAGTAATGAACGAATTTTGATATGTATTCGTTTAGATGTTCGTGGAGAGCGGATTAGTTTTCAGTTTTCCAAACTGATAAAGTTATAGAATTTTTCCGTTAATTTGACACCATTTTTTTGCTGAAAACGTATTAATTAGAGACAAAATTGTTGAATTATGAAATATCATCCTGAGAAGACAAAATAAATATTTCCTGATAATGTCCTCTTGGAGCGGACAATTGACTTTAAAATGGGCAAAGTGTAGAATAATATCACTTAACAAATTCGAATTAGTTTGTTAACAAAATGATAAGGGGTGATCGTATGAACAAGAAACACCTAGCAATACTAATGACCGTTGCGATGGGGATGGGAATATTCTCAGCATGTGGTACAAAGACTTCAACTCCAACCGAACCTGAAGTCATTAAAATTGGCGTATTTGAACCACTTACCGGTGGAAGTGCTGCAGGCGGCCAAATGACCGTAGAAGGAATTGAACTTGCGAACAAGAAAGTAAGTGAAGTCCTTGGTAAGAAAGTTGAACTGGTTATTGCAGACAACAAGTCAGACAAGGTTGAAGCGGCAAATGCCGTATCAAGACTTATCGACAATGATAAGGTCGTTGCAATCATTGGAAGCTACGGAAGTTCACTTTCCATGGCTGCAGGAGATATCGTCAAGACAGCTAAAATCCCAACTGTGGGATGTTCACCTACAAATCCTTTGGTTACCATAGGTAACGATTATTATTTCAGAGTATGTTTCATCGATCCTTTCCAAGGCACAGTTATGGCTAACTATGCATTTGGAGAACTAGGCGCGAAGACCGCTGCGATCATCCAGGACGTTCAACAGGACTATTCTGTAGGTCTTAGCAACTACTTTGTCAAAGCATTCAAAGCTCTAACAGGTAGCGAAGCAAGCATAGTTGAAACTTCTTCTTACAATTCAGGAGACCAGGACTTTACCGCTCAGCTTACAAACATCAAGAGCAAAAATCCTGATGTCATCTTTGCTCCTGGAAACTACGGCGAATCTGCACTGCTGATCAAGCAGGCCAGAGAGCTCGGAATCACCGTTCCAATTCTTGGTGGAGACACCTGGGAAGCCCCTGATTTCTTAGAAATCGGTAAAGAAGCCGTTGAAGGCGCAGCGTTTAGCTCACACTTCACTGCAGCCGCACCCGTAACTGATGTATCCAAGACATTCCTTACTGATTACAAAGCAGAGTATGGCGTGGATGCTAATGCTTTCGCAGCACTTGGCTATGATGCCTATATGCTGATCATCGATGCAATTAAAAGAGCTGACTCAGCAGATTCAGCGAAGATCAGAGATGCCATTGCAGCGACAAAAGACTTTGTCGGTTCTACAGGGAATATCACCCTTGATACCAATGGTGATGCTGTTAAGTCAGCGGTAATAAACAAGGTGGTAAATGGAAAGTTTGAATACTTTACTACAATAGAACCCTAAGAAATCGGAGGAATGACAATGAGTGTTCAGACACTTTTTCAACATCTAGCCAACGGGATATCCCTTGGTAGCCTTTATGCCTTGATTGCCATAGGTTACACTATGGTATACGGCATACTGAGACTGGTCAATTTCGCCCATGGTGAAATTTTCATGCTCGGTGCGTATATCGCTTTCTATGGTATGGCATATACACCACTTCCTTGGTGGCTTGTGTTTATTCTTGCGGCACTCCTCACGGGCGTCATAGGTCTTCTTTTAGAAAGACTTGCCTATAGGCCATTAAGAGGCAAAGCAAGGATTACTGTCCTCATATCAGCGATCGGTGCTTCATTTCTCATACAGAACCTGGCTATACTGATATTTGGGGGAAGGCCTAAAGCCTTCCCTGTTCCTGATATATTCAGCGGAATACTTGTGGTGGGCGGCGTATCCATCAGTACAGTAACCTTCGTTATTCCGGCGGTTACACTGATCTTACTATTCGCACTGACTTACTGGATCAACAAGACCAAGACGGGTATGGCCATGAGGGCTCTATCCAAAGAATATGAGGCTGCAAGCCTCATGGGAATCGACATCAACAAAGTTATCTCCATCACTTTTTTCGTAGGCTCATTCCTGGGTGCTGTTGGCGGAATCATGTGGGGAATCAAGTACCCTCAGCTCATTCCACTCATGGGTGTCATTCCTGGAATAAAATGTTTCATTGCCGCTGTTATCGGTGGAATTGGAAACATCAAGGGAGCAGTTCTAGGCGGATTCATTCTGGGCCTTGGAGAAATTCTCCTTGTAGCGCTCTTTCCATCCCTTACAGGATTCAGAGATGCTTTTGCCTTTGTATTGCTCATCATCATCCTTCTCATCAAACCTACAGGACTCATGGGTGAGAAGATTGCGGAGAAGGTGTAATTATGAAAAACAAAAAACTGGTTTATTCAATAGCTACATTAGCGGTTGTAATTCTTGTCCTGATTGTTCTCGATCAGACGCTCGATGCGTATAAGCTTAGAATCGTCAACCTTTGTGCAATCTATATCATCCTCGCTGTATCCATGAACCTGATCAATGGCTTTACCGGACTTTTTTCTTTGGGACATGCAGGATTCATGGCCGTTGGGGCATATACGACTGCAATACTGACTATGAGCCCGGCAATGAAAGCTCAGAACTTTTATATGAAGCCAATGATTCCATTTTTAGAGAACGTGCAGCTTGGATTTCTTCCGGCAATTATTATCGCAGGGCTTGTTACTGCATTCTTTGCACTCCTTATCGGAGCACCAGTCCTTAAACTGACAGATGATTACCTGGCCATAGCGACACTCGGCTTCGCTGAAATCATTAGGATCGTCCTCATTAATACCCAGAGCATCTCGAATGGTGCACTTGGCTTAAAGGGTATCCCTAACCATGCAACTACTGCCTGGACATGGGGCCTCGCCATCGCAGCCGTTGTGCTTATCTCACTTCTTATCACAAGCAGCTATGGCAAGGCACTTAATGCAATCAAGGAAGATGAAATCGCAGCCAAGTCCATGGGCATCAATATTTTCAAACATAAACTCATGAGCTTCATTATCGGTGCATTCTTTGCAGGCATCGGTGGAGGACTCCTCGGATCCCAGCTGGGAACCATAGACCCTACACTTTTCAAGTTTACGTTCACTTTCAACATTCTTCTGATCGTCGTACTCGGCGGCATGGGAAGCATCATGGGCAGTGTCATCTCAGCCATCATCGTGACGATTTCCATGGAAGCGCTAAGATTCCTGGATGAGTCCATCAATTTGGGCTTTGTCGTCATTAAAGGTGTCCCAGGAATGAGAATGGTTGTATTCTCTCTGATCCTCATGCTGGTTGTAATTTTTAAAAAGGACAGTGGTTTCAAGAAGAACCTTGCACTGATGGTGAAGAAATATGCTAAAAATAAATAATGTCACAATGAAATTCGGAGGCGTTGTCGCTGTAAATAACTTCAATGCGACAGTAGAAGATGGTGCCATCGTAGGTCTGATCGGGCCGAACGGCGCAGGAAAGACGACGATTTTCAATATGGTCACAGGCGTATACAAGCCAACACAAGGCTCCATCACTTATTCAAAAGATACGAAAGACTATGATGTCTCAAAGATGAGACCGGACCAGATTGCTAAAATCGGTCTATGTAGAACCTTCCAGAACATCAGGCTTTTCAAGGATATGACCGTGCTTGAGAATGTCGTGATTGGAAACCATTTGAGGCTGAAATCCAATATTTTTTCTGCAACCTTGAGGTTCCCAGGATACGTCAAGCAAGAAAGGGAGTTCTATAAGAAGTCCGAGTACCTTCTTCAGAAGGTCGGACTCTATGATGTGAGGAATGAGCTTTCCGAATCTCTTCCTTATGGAAAGCAAAGAAGGCTTGAAATTGCCAGAGCTCTGGCAACAGAACCCGATGTGCTCCTCTTGGATGAACCTGCAGCAGGAATGAATCCTCAGGAAACCAAGGAACTGATGCACTTTATCTCTGAAATCAAGAAAGAATTTAATCTGACGATTTTCCTCATTGAACATCATATGGATGTGGTCATGGGGATTTGTGAAAAGATTTTTGTGCTGGATCACGGTGTGCTCATCGCAGAAGGCAATCCAAAAGAAATACAGGGTGACCCGAAGGTCATCGAAGCTTACTTGGGGGTGGACTAAATGCTGAGCATTGAAAATCTTAATGTAAGCTACGGCGGTATTAATGCGTTAAGAGGAATAAATATAGAAATACAGGACAACAAGATTGTCACTTTAATCGGCGCCAATGGCGCTGGTAAATCTTCAACCTTAAGGGCGATTATGAACCTTGTTAAAAAAGAGGGGAAAGTCATCTATGAAGGTAACGATATTTCGGGATTAAAGACCATGGATATCGTCAAAAAAGGAATTGCTCTGGTACCAGAAGGGAGAAAAATCTTTTCCAACCTTACGGTTGAAGAAAATCTCATTCTTGGTGCCTACACTTTAAGTGATAAGGTTGAGATTAAAAAAGGCATGGATAATATCTATAATCTTTTTCCAATCCTTCGTGACCGGTTATGGCAGAAGGCGGGAACGCTTTCTGGCGGTGAGCAGCAGATGCTCGCCGTAGGAAGAGCCATGATGTCCAAACCAAAAATCCTCATGATGGATGAACCATCCCTCGGACTTGCACCGCTTCTGATCAAAGACATCTTTGAAATCATCAAGGAAATCCACAGACAGGGAAATACCATTCTTCTTGTGGAGCAGAACGCTAAGAAAGCGCTTGAAATCGCCGACTATGCCTATGTTCTTGAAACAGGAAGCCTTGTTCTTGAAGGTACAGGTAAGGAACTTCTGGCTAACGAGAAGGTCAAGGAAGCTTATCTTGGGGAAGCTCAGTAATGAATAATCTTGCCAACAAGGAAATCTAAATTTTCAAATCGATGATTCAACTCAATAAGATAGGGATTAATATCCGGTTATAAGTCAAGCTATAGGTCAATTTAAGGAAGTCGCCTCACCATTACGTGATTTGGGGCGACTTCCTTTTGTCGAATCCTGAATTTTTTGTTAATTCAGTTATAGATTTTTTTAACATGATATAATAAGACTAATCAGATATACAAATGCCATCGATTTTTTACTTAAAATGAGGGTTCTCTTTAGAAATAACTAACTTGCGAAGGTGGATTTGTATATAAAACAGGGAAGTTTTTGATAAATCTTTTGTTAAAATGATTGGAGGTTATGAAATGAAAAAAGTCTTGGTACTGCTTGCAAGTGGATTTGAAGAGATCGAAGCGGTAGCTGTGATTGATATTTTAAGAAGGGCAGGGGTAATTGTACAAATCTGCTCGACAGGAAAGGAATCCGTCACTGGAAACCACGGGATTACCTTAAAGAGCGATGTCAGACTCGACTATATCGATGTTTACAGCGATACCTATGATCTGATCTATATCCCAGGCGGACAGCCTGGGGCAACAAACCTGAAAGATGATCAGCGGGTTATCGATCTACTCAAGAAATATGATTCTGATCAGGTTCTTATTGCGGCCATATGTGCCGGACCAACTGTACTCGAGGAAGCTGGCCTGTTAAACGAACGGGAGGGTACAAGCTTTCCGACTTACAAAGATGCTCTTAAATTTAAAGAATACTTGGAGGTTCCTTTTGTGAAGTCCAAGAACATCTTAACCAGCAGAGGCGCAGGAACAGCGATGGAAATGGGCTATAAGATCCTGGAAGAACTCGGACTGAAGGATGAGGCTGTTGAGCTTCGCGAAAATATGCAATATAACTTTATGCTCGATTATTACAAAAACAATTAAGTCGAATCAAAAATATCAGGACAAAGTAATTTTTCTGATTATAAAAGTGAGATTTCCTTCGTTTGAAACTCTGTAACTTAAGGGAGTAGAGGAGTTTTACTGAAGAGAGTATAACTTGCCAAACGAAACAATCCGCAATAAAATGCGGGTTGTTTTCGTTTGGGAGTTCCAGTAACATGTATAATAGAGATGATAGAAAAAGAAGAGAAAATTGGAGAATGAACAATGCAAAGCAAATGGCTGATTAAGAATATAAAATATGACTATAAGGCACTTGGCAAGGAACTCGAACTCCCTGAGGAAATCTGCAGGTGTATCATCAACCGAGGCTCGGGGAGTATGAAAGAAATCAGGGAATACCTGAATCCTGATATCGCGAACTTACATGAACCGACGCTGATGAAGGACCTTGACAAGGCAGTTTCAATCATCATCCGTGCCATCGAGGAAAAACTGCCCATAAGACTGGTTGGGGATTTTGATATCGATGGTTCCATGAGCATCTATATCGCTTTGGTTGCATTTAAGCGATGTGGAGCGGTTGTTGATTATGAGATTCCCGATCGGATCAAGGATGGCTATGGCATCAATAATGATATCGTCGATGAGGCAATTAAAGATGGGATTAAACTGATCATCACCTTTGATAATGGAATCGCAGCAAAGGATACCGTTTCCTACGCAAAAGAAAATGGACTGGAGATCATCGTGACCGATCATCACGATGTCCCTTATCTTCTTGAAGAAGGGAAAAAGGTTCAGGTTGTGCCGTCAGCTGACGCTGTCGTGAACCCGAAGCAGGAAGACTGCAACTATCCATTCAAGCATCTATGTGGGGCTGGTGTCGGGTTTAAGATCATCTCCAGGCTTTATGAGAAGCTTGGAATTGAAAAAGACGAGCTTAAAAAACTTATCCCTTTTGTATCCATTGCAACAGTCGGGGATATTGTGGACCTTACTGGGGAGAATCGGATCATCGTGAAGTATGGACTTGAACTGGTGAAATACACGGATAATGACGGACTGAAAGAACTTGCAGCCGTATCCAAGGTAGACCTTGAAAGCTTGAGCACTTATGCCATCGGATTTATCTTGGGACCCTGTTTCAATGCTGCAGGAAGGTTATCCACAGCAAAAGCGACCATTGAACTTCTCTTCTCCAAAGGGGAGAGAGCGAAGGCATTAGCCCTGGACCTCTATGAACTGAACCAGACGAGAAAATCCATGACCAGTGATGGTGTGGTGCTTGCGGAGGAAGAAATCGTAAGGAGTGGCCGGGCTAATGATCATATCATCGTGATTAAGCTTAATGATGTCCATGAAAGTCTTGCTGGAATCATCGCTGGCAGAGTAAAGGAAAGATATTATCGCCCGACGATTGTCCTCACCGCCACGGATAACGGCTTAAAAGGCTCTGCAAGGTCCATTGAGGAGTATAACGTATTCGAGGGCCTTAACGGAACCAAGAGCTATCTAACAAGGTTTGGTGGCCATCCTATGGCTGCGGGTCTGACACTTCTTGAAAGCAATTTTGAAGAGTTCAGGTCTGATCTCAATAAACAGTCGACGCTGACCGAGGATGACCTGACGCCGAAGATCACTATCGATGCAAGGCTTGCACCAGGAAACATCACAGAAAAATTTGTGAATAGCCTCAAGGGCTTAGAACCTTTTGGAAAGGGGAATAACAAACCGGTATTCGCTGAGAAAAATCTCTTAATCACAAATGTTTACTATATGGGTAAGGAAAAGGATCATATCAAAATGATTTTTGAGTCGAATGGAAGTCAAATCGAGGGCGTTTATTTTTTCGGAACCAAAATTATTTCCGATTATCTTTTTGAAGAGAAAAAAATCGAAGCGACAGACCTTTCTAGGTATTTGAAAAACAAAAAGTGTGACATCTTGTATTACCCGGACATCAATTCCTATAATGGAATGGATAAGATTCAACTGAAATTATCAGAATTCAGGCTCAGCTAGTCACCGGAAACAAGAATAAAAAATGAATAGAAGTGTTATATAGAAATATTGAAAAGTTATTTAGTGTTATACAGATATTGTAAAGTGGTATAAAATATGTTAAATTAAATTATGCAAGTAATTTGCGATGCAAATCACACCCGTTATTTGTATAATGCAGATTATTTGCATGAGGAGCCCATGGTAAGGCCGTTAACATGAAACCTCCATCTATTGCGTGATGAGATGAAATTCTGTTTTCCTTCCTGGGTTCCTTTTAGTTTGGTGGTTAAAAAGTTAGATAAAAACAAAAGTCATGGAAACATACGATTTAAAGTATGCTTTCATGACTTTTTCTTTGAATGCTTAGTTTTGGAAGAGCTGGTCTTCGGAATAGGGATACGAATTAACCAGTTCGCCTAATACGAAGTAACGCTTGCCGGTTTTAGAAGAATAATAACAGGTCATCAGCGAGATGATCGGTTTGCCCCGATCCATCGAATATTGATCTTCAATGATGTAGATTGCATCATCCTTAACAACCTTTACTTCATAGGTTTTGTATTCATAGATGGTTTCCTTATCCGTTAATCGGATAACATCGCCTACTTTTACCTTCATCAATGAGCCAAACAAGAGATCTTCTGTTGTTGAATAGTGTCCGGCTAAAGGGTAGTTGCCTATACCCATTTTTTGGTCGGCTCGCATTGTTGCGGCCCCAGCTAAAAGGTTAGTGTTGTTTATCCCTTTAAAGATGGTGATATTCATCTTAATTGAGGGAATAACAAGCTGTCCGACAATGAGATCCTTGTTTACCTTGTTACTGTTTAAAAGCGTTCCTGTAACACTAATGTCTTTTACGATAGAATAATCAAATTCTGCTTCGGCGCTTTGCTCATTTTCTTTTATTTTTTCAGGAGTGGCTTTCTTTACAATTTCTACTGTGGATGAAACTTTGCTTGCCAAATACTTATCCTTTATGGTGGGGGCCAGCAACAGCAAGATGCCGATGATAATGAATGATATTGCAAATATTTTTTTCATACATCTTTCTCCTAAGGAATTTCTATAATAACAAGATACCATTATTTGAAGATTTAAACAATGTCAGAGCATTTTGAACGATGTTCACTTGAAAAATTTGTACAAAAAAAATCACCACGAAGATGATTCTTTAGTCTTTTTATTTAAAATCGCTTAATCTTGCTTCTGAGGATCATGACTGAACCAAATAATCCTAGTGCAATTCCGAAGAATGCCTGTGTAAGGTTTCCTGGTACACTTGCTAACGCACCACCTATGCTGTAGAGATACATTTCCGTAAGGAAATATCCACCGACCATGATGATTTCAGAAAGAATGAAGGCGAAGACCATTTTTGTCACGGTTGGAGTCTTTCCTTTAAGAATACTTGCTGCAAGCCATGCCATTAGTCCTTTGATTACAAAGGTAAAGGGAATGTAGAAGGGAAATCCTGCTGCAAAATCTGCAAGACTTGATCCGATTGCAGCAGGTATTGCCGCATAAGGCCCAAGAATGATTGTACTCATAAGGATTACGCCATCTCCTGCATTGAGGTAACCAAAACCCATGATGTTTGGTATTTTAATAATCCATGTGCCTAAGAACACTAGGGCTCCAATAAGTCCACCGTATGTCAATTTCTTGTAACTGTTCATTTAAATATCCTCCTAAGTCGGGTGTTATGATTTGATGAATAAGTGCGATTCCAATTTATGGGTTAAAAGAATTATAGCACCTTGTTGTCAAATAATGAACAATTTTGAAACTATTTTAGTATGTTCACGTTTTTTACCAAATAGTCCCACTAAAATAACTTTTGCCAGCTTTTGACGAGACTAGACATGTTTGGAGGCCATAATAAAGCAAATTAGAAAGTTTTCCTAATTTGTAGCCTCATCAAGATAGATATATCTACCCATAGCGTCTGTTGTCTGATCTTTCTTAAAGACATAATAGTAAATACCCTTGATGGTTTGTCCTGAAGCGAGTGAATCCTGTGGGAACCGATTCTGTTCGATGGTTCTGATACCATTAGTCACTACAGTTGTTGCAAGTCCCAAGATGTCGTTTGAGGACATGTTGGTGGTAATCATCGGTAGAACCTTACTTAAGATTGAAGGATAGGAAGTAACACTCGAATTGAGCATTTTATTGATAATCGCCTCGATGACGGTTCGCTGTCTGCCAGATCTTGCAAAATCAGAATCAATATGTCTGATTCTTGAATAATCAAGTGCTTGGGCACCAGTAAGATTGTAAGTTCCTCCAGAGGAAAGGCCTGCGATTTGAGTAGCTTCTTCGTTAGTCACTTGAATCTTTACACCACCAATCGTATCGATGATCTTCGGCAGGGTTGTAAAGTTTACAGTGGCATAGTTTCTGATATCAAGATTAAAATTTGAATTGATTGTTTTGAGGGCCAGCTGCGCTCCGCCGAAGGCATAAGCATGATTGATCTTGTCCATGCCTCGATCAGGAATGTTAACATAAGAATCTCTGACGATTGAGGTCAGTTTGATTTTCTTTGTATTTTTATCCACAGTGACAATCATGATCGTGTCGCTGCGACCATTTTTGCCCATTTCGGCATCAACACCAAACAAGGCGATGTTTGTAATTCCAGTAACATTATCATAGTAATATGTTGAGGCTTCAGCAGCGGTTTCTACCATAGGAACTTTAATACCTAAGTCTTCATCTGTCTTCGATATCTGATCCTGATTCGTAGAATTCAGGAGACTATGGACATAGGCGTATCCGAATCCGACGATAAAAAGGATTAGTCCTAGGACGACCAGCAGACCGATCTTTAAACCTTTGTTTTTCTTCTTTGTTTTTACTTTAGTATTTCTATTCATAAGTGCCTCCATTTAAATGCTTCATTTACTTTTTTCTTTATTCACTTTCCTATTATAACCTTTTTCCCTTTGAAAGTATGACAAAAAAGAGAATATAAGAATTTTTAAAGAAGTAGTAAGAATTATAAAGTAATATAGTCTTTTGATAACTCTTTATTATTTATTCTTGAAATTCTTTTTACAACTACAATTGGCAGTAGATTTTTTCTTTAGGGCAAGTCATTCTATTTAGCTAATCTGCTATACTTGAATTAAATCGTATCAATTATTCATTAAAATAAATGAAAACAATGGCTAAGAATGGAGGAAAATATGTATCCTTTGAAATTTAACAATATTTATTATGAGAAAATTTGGGGAGGAAGGGACTTTGAAAAGTTCAGGACCAACCTTCCGGATGGAAAAATTGGGGAGAGCTGGGATATCGCGTGCCATAAGAATGGTACCGGGGTTGTCATCAACGGTTCTTTAAAAGGAAAAACTCTGCAGGAGATCTTTGAACATTATCAGCTGGAGATTATTGGCACTAAAATCAGGGAAGATCGATTTCCGCTTCTTCTTAAGTTCATCAATGCACAGCAACCTCTCTCGGTGCAGGTTCATCCATCGGATGAGTATGGGCTGAAGGTTGAAAATGACTTTGGCAAAACAGAAGCCTGGTATGTCCTGAGCGCTGAAGAGAATTCCTATTTGATTCTTGGAACTAAAGATACGAATAAGGAAGAGTTTAGAAATGCGCTTTTAGAGAATAAAGATCTAAGCCCGTATCTGAATCAAGTTAAGGTAAAGGAAGGGGATACATTTTTTATCCGTTCTGGACTTCTTCATGCCATCGGGCCAGGGCTTGTCATTTACGAAATTCAGCAAAACAGTGATACAACCTATAGGGTTTTTGATTATGGAAGACCTCGTGAGCTACATCTTGATAAATCGCTTGATGTGATTAATTTTGACTTCAAGGGTGAGGCAAAGACTGGGATAAAAAGACAGATTCCTGGGGGAGTCAAAACCAATCTGATTTTGAACGAATACTTTTCTCTCGAAAAGTATGAGGTGAATGAAGTTGTCAGGGAACATTCCGATCCTGAACGATTTTATATTTTCACTGTTGTAGATGGTGAAGGAGAAATTGGATTTAAGGACGGCAGCGAGGCCGTCAAGAAAGGCGACAGTGTCCTCATTCCAGCAAGCCTTGGTGAATATACCCTGATGGGTAAATTCACGTTGCTAAAGGCATATGTTCCTGACATGGAAAAAGTTCAGGAAGAAATCATGATGGAAATTCTATAGAAGTGATGGAATAGAAGAGGTTTAATGGCCAATGTCATTAAGTTAAGACAGATGTAATTAAACTGATATTAGAGTAGAGTACAGAAATTGTACCCAATGTCATTAAGTTAAGACAGATGTAATTAAACTGATATTAGAGTAGAGTACAGAAATTGTACCCTGCTCTTTTTTTGCGAAAAAAGCATAGAAAAATCGTATAAAAAATCGCATAAAATCAAAAT
>Ga0209100_1001102_pt1 | contig 19463 bp, 15 predicted proteins | sample lystaG_FD_185480 | JGI IMG/M metagenome (GOLD analysis project Ga0209100, IMG submission 185480) | Glacier valley bacterial and archeal communities from Borup Fiord, Nunavut, Canada, to study Microbial Dark Matter (Phase II) -... | ecosystem: Environmental > Aquatic > Freshwater > Ice > Glacier ...
CGGGCTGTTTTCCGATGTTTTAATTTCGATATTGAGCATGATTTTTCCATCGGCATATTTGATGATTTCATCGAGAGTCGGGATCCTTTCATTAACATATTTATCCGAAAGCCAGCTGCCCACATCTAGGCGCTGTGTCTCTTCGTATGATACTTCCCATATGTTTTTGTCAACGCCGGTTGTTCTTTTCAGGTTTTCATCATGTAGAAGAACCACCACGCCGTCTTTGGTGCCGCGGACATCAATCTCTGCATAATCAGCCATTTCTTCTGCTGCGATCCGGATGGCAGAAAGGGTGTTTTCGGGTGCATTCTTAGAACTTCCCCGGTGCGCTGTAATGGCAGGCGTTCGTACAAGTTCTACATTTCTTAAGATGCCGCTTTGCAGAGACAGATTTATTGTGTTGAAATTAAGAAAGAAACTAATAATGATAACCAGCACCAGCAGAATATCCATCCATTTTTTGATTTTCGTGCTGGAACTGTGCTTAATAACCGAAATGTGCGGCTCACTTCTATGTTCTTTCAGTGTGTAAAAAAGACTGCTGACCATCAAAAACACGAGCGGCGTGAAAATCGCATAGCTGAGAAGCGTAGTAATTTGATTGATAATGCGAGCTCCGGACAAAAACGCAGCAGCCTGCGCTTCAGGTGCCCATATGAATTTGACAATATATGCGGCTACTATAATGAAGGCGGCATACACAGCGGCTATAACCAGAAATACCAGAAGAAACCAGACCAAAAAACGCAGCGCGTTACGAATAGACTCACCCTTTACCAGATTCCTGCTTGCCTTGCCCGCATCAACAAACTTACGGTTCTCAATAATCAGATAGTGGATGCTGAAAAGCAGAAAACTGATCAGGTAAATAATTATTGCGGCGGCAGCGGCAGCGATAATATAGTACTCATGGTGATCTCCCAGAAAGGAGCGCAGGTAATCCGTCAAAACTGTCATGGACACCAGCGAGGATGCAAAAGGCAGATTAAAAATAGACGCAGCAAGCAACACAAGAAAAAACAGCGCGATACTTTCCGGGCGAAGGATTTTCCACAGGCGTGTTACGCCGATGTAGAAAAGCGTGCCAACATCCGTCTTTTCGCCATTGCGGCTCATTTCATAACAAATTGACAGGACAACAAGTTCAAAGAGAGAGTAGATGACGATAACAATCAGGATGATAAAAACGATACCGATGGAAAGCGGCTTTGTGAAAAAATCCTGAAGATTACTATTTGTCAGGTAAACAAGGCCGGCTTGATCAATCGCAAAATCCAAAAGGAAAAGCAGAAGAGGATAAAGCGCCACGGCCGCCAGCAGCTTATATAGGACTTCAAACCACACGAGTGCCTCGAAATTCGTCTTCAACAATTTCATATTTCTTCTGTAAAGTCCCCACATATGATGTCCTTTCGCATAAGACGAATATATTATCTCTTCTACTATCATCATATCATGTTAAAATTGAAGCATGAAAAACATTAGGAAAAAATCATGAAAAACAAATCAGTAAGATCCCGGTTCAAAAACTATGTATCCGGTAAGTTTACATCCGGACAGGGGCGTTACCAGCGGCTGTCACAAAAGCCTCTGTTTAGCGTTGTGCAGAAAATCCTGCTTCGCCTGAACCGATACCATATCAGTGGTAAATCAGCCGAGACTGCATTTTATCTGCTAATGGCCCTTGTGCCCTTTATGATTTTCTTTATCAGTCTTTTTGGACTTCTTTCGCAGTCCCTGCCTTTTCGCGGTGATGTTCTTTTTGTTATGCGCGATATTATGCCGGAACCTGTATTTTCTTACATATCGAGTATTCTGGACGAAATTAAGACCAGCCAGAACATCACCTTTCTTTCTTTCAGCATGCTGGGTTTTATATGGGCGTCCTCCAAAGGATTTACCGTAATCCTTCAAGGCCTGAATCAGATCTATTCAGGTAAATATGTCCGGAAACCTGTCAATCCGATATTGCTTCGATTTCTTGGCCTTGGATTTGCCGTGCTGATCGTATTATCACTTTTGGTTTCTGCAGTCCTGATTACATTTGGTGATCTGCTGTTTCAACAAATATCATCGCGCAGCGGCCAGACTGCTTTTTCCGGAACATTCGCCCAGATTTCTCGTTATGTTGTTTCTTTTGTTTTTCTTCTCATTGTGTTTTCGCTTCTTTTTTATCTGGCGTCCCATCGGAAAGGCCGATTCATCAGAGCTGTCCCCGGTGCGTCCTTTACCGCCGGCAGCTGGATATTGTTCTCCGTCGTATTTTCCTGGTACGTCAATAACTATGGAATTTTTGCCAAAGTATACGGCAGTCTGACCAGCATAATCCTTCTCATGTTCTGGCTCTACTTCTGTATTATGATGATCCTTACAGGAGGCATTATTCACGAATTGATTCTGGAGCGCTATATCCGGAAAAATAATACGTAATCCAAATAGATATGATGGAGGATAAGGCCTAGCTTACAGATATCTGTCGAATCGTTCCATCAGCTGTTCAATTCTGAACTTGAACTTATTCGTAATTCTGCTTTGCTTAATTCTCGCTTTTTGGAAGCCTTCATAGATATCTGCAGCAGTAGCAAATAACTCATCATATTTCACACGCGGCTCGTGTCTTACTCCGCGGGCATAATTATCTATTACTCTGTCATAGCGAAGAACCGCTTTATCCACGCTTTTTTCCCAGGACATGTATAATTCATTCATGGCGTTAAGGCCGATTTCCTGAATTCGGGTCTTGTTCCGGCAGGTAAAAACAATAGCAGCTGCCATGGAATCTGCATTTTCATCAATAATAATTCCGGTATTTCCGTCCGAAATACCCTCTGCGGCGCAGCTGCCGGCAATCAGAACACTGGCAAGCCCGCACGCCGCCGCCTCGCGGACGACGATGCCGTTTGTATCATATGTGGATGGGAACAGGAACAGATTGGCCATACAGAAATAGGTTCGAAGAAGGTCCCTGTCCTGGATGGCACCCGTAAAAGTGCATACTTCTGTCAGACACAGATCATGTGTGTATTTCTCGATTTCAGCTTTGTCTCCGCCATCGCCGACGAAGAACATCCTGAAAAACTGCCCGCTTTCTTTTGCTTTTTTTAATCCGTCAAGGATAATACGGATTCCTTTGTACCACTTCAAACGACCGACAAAAAGAAAGACAGGGATGTCATCCGGCAGCGTATATTTGCGGCGAAGGGCTGCTGTTTCTATCTCGTTCACCCGGCCGCAAGGGAAATCCACGCCGTTTTCCATGACGACATATTCGCCCGTATATCCAAGGCTCTTCAGATTCTCGCCGGAACCGTGGCTGACAACCCACACCTCGTCACACGCTTCAATATTGGCAACCAGTCGCCTGATCGCCGCTTTTTGGATGTATTCTGACTTGATAGCCCGTGCAATATCTATGTCAAATTTGGTGTGATACGTGAAAACGACGGGAACATCAACGGTTTCCCGCAGTGTCCTTGCTAAAAGGTTTGAGGCAATCGGACAATGCGAATGTATGATATCAATAGGCTGCTTTTCAAGCCGGCGTATGACAGTCGGGCTGAAAGGATATCCCGCACGATAGCCGACAAGCCGTGTCGTATTAAAACTCGGATACCTGATAACTTCAAAAGGATAGTCGTCTGCCGCATCCGGATATCGGGGAACGGCCACAACGGCCGTTCCATATTTTTGCGAGATGATATTGGCATAATTAATAACAGCATTTGATACGCCGTCTATCTGCGGCGGAAAGGAGTCATTCATCAGGCAGACATGCAATTCAGATGACATAACCAAAGACTCCTATAGATATCCTGTAAATAATACCGGCAGGTGGATTCGAACCGGATATTTTTGTGTGATTTCCAATAGACCGCGCTTATCGTATCTATAGTATATTCCAGATTTGAAGAACATGCCTGCACAAAAGAACATAAGCGACAGGTTCTTTTTTGACAGTTCAATTTCCTGTATATACCATAATGCTAGCACATATTCACAAGATGGTAAACGAGCAGAGTGAGCTGTACCTTGAACATCCGGATTGGGCCTTTTCAATTCCTGGCAGGGAACCTGTACGCGCCCGCAATCAACTCGTTCTTGATTTCTCAAGAAAAGAGGTGGTTGAGTATATTTTCGCGCAAGTCTGCGCTGTGCTCGATAGTGCGAATATCGAATATTTGAAGTGGGATATGAACCGCAGTATCAGCGACGTCTATTCAGCAGTAAGTAATGCTGCAACGGAAGGTGTTTTGCTTTATAAGTATACTCTGGGACTTTATGATTTTCTGGAACGTCTGATCGTACGGTATCCTGATCTCCTTATTGAAGGATGCAGCGGAGGCGGCGGAAGGTTTGACGCCGGAATGCTGTATTATACACCCCAGATATGGTGCAGTGATAATTCGGATGCCATCGACAGAATTCGAATTCAGGAAGGAACTTCCTTTGCATACCCTATATCTTCAGTTGGCTCGCATGTATCGGCCTCACCCAATCATCAGACAGGAAGAAGCACACCCATTCAGACAAGAGGCGTGACAGCCATGGCGGGGAGTTTTGGTTTTGAACTGGACTTGGGAAAGAGTACGGACGAAGAGAAAGAGTTACACTCGATACGCACGGCAATACCCTCACTCAATATATCCGATGCAAGGGGCTCAACCCCGATGTCAGGTATACCGTTGAAGGAACAAATATGATATTGAGCGGCAAAGCCCTGATGAATGCCGGAATTCCGGTTCCGTATATAACAGGTGAATATCAGTCGTGGCAGGTGCATCTGATACAGGTTTCCATTTTTAAAGTGGGGGCTGTTTGCCTGTTCCGGTTGCGCTTATAATGAATAATATACGTATTCAAATCAATATAAGGGTATCAGGTGACAATAATGCTTGGAAATAAAAAGATTCTTTTCTGCGCTTCGACGCTTCTATGCGGCTTGGCTTTACTTGCCGGTTGCAGTAGTATCAAAAGCGGCGCGGATACCAGCGATATTAAGATTGAAGGCTCTTCCGGACCTGCTGAGACAAGCGCGGAAGTGATTTCTTCATTGGACAGCGACGTATTCTTTAGTCTTCCGGAAGGCAGCTTTGCAAAAGGTCTGGACTTGTGCGCTGCTGACATGTATGACGATGATACAGTCGAGCTTCTTTATGCAGATCCGGATTCATTTAAATATAAGGTCACATTATATTCTCTTGAAACCGGTGAACTGACCGATGTCTATAAGGGCGTTCTGGCAACGGGAGCCGCGGACTATTCTCTGTTCCCGGATAATTTTATGGTCATAAATGCATCCCCTTTTATCGTTCAGGATATATGGTCCAGTATGCTGTATGTCTTTTCAGACGATTTTGATACTTGTAAGGCTATTGATATAGCCGACTGGAACGCAAACGGGCTGGAGTACATCGAAAAGGACAACAGTATTTTTTATCAGGACTTCAATACATACAGCCTGTATCGTTATAATCTGTATACGGCAGTAACCACGGATGCATTTACGGACACGCTGGACTACCAGTCACTTTGGCTTGAGGGATTTCTGGAGGATTCCCGTATAGCGGTTTTTTCCGGGTCAAGGATTTCTGACTCTGAATATGTCGACGTTCTGGTGGATCTTGATACGGGGGAGGCGTTGTTTGAGACGACACCCAATATCGTTTTCTATGAAGCGGGCGGAAATATATACGTGATCAGAGAAGAAGAGAATAATCTTGTGATCGGTTTATTTGACAAAAAAGCTGCCGTATTTGAGCGCGGTTTTGAAATAGAGCTCGAAAATTATTACGTGTCTATGTATGTTGACCAGGAGGAAGAGCTTTTATTTATCTGCTCCCAGGAGGATCCTAACACATACAGCCTATCCTGCTATGACCTTGCAGATCGGGAACTTTTATATAAAGACAAATATGATATTTCCGGATACACGGGGAAAGGCACAGATACAGCAATTGACACAGATGCGACGAAGCCCGGCGAATCAATGGACCCCCAATCTGATCCTCTATCTGATGACACCTGGGTTGAATCTGACTTCAACGAGGACTACATCAACCTGCGATTTGCAGGAAGTCAGTCATTGTCTCCGGATGCCGACGGCATTTTATTTTCTGTCGCTTCGTGGAATGGACTCGAAGACATCGTTGTATGGAATTTGGAAAATGCGGGTGCTCGGGATGAATCGCTTTCATCCTCTGCAGACTGGACGGATTTTGAATGTACGGTTCCCGCTGCTAAAGAAGATTATGGAAGCAATAGTGAATATGCAGAGGCTCTCTCGAATAAGTACGGAGTCAATGTTTTCATCGGGAAGAATGCAGTCATTACTTTTCAGGACTATGAAGCGGAAGTAATGGAGGATGAGGGGACGGTATACCGTGCACTGGCACTTTTAGAGAAGACACTGCAGTTATACCCGGACGGTTTCTTCAAGCAGTTTACAGATTCGTGGCTTCGCGGAATGTGCTTCTACATGGTCGGCCGTATATCGCCTGTCGGTGAAAACACAATTGATGATCCAGGCGGTTTTGCATACATGGACAGCGGAATTCAAATGATTGTTCTTAATGCCGACTATACATACGCCATGCAGCAGAACATATGTCACGAGATATCCCATGCCATTGACAAACGTCTGGAAAACATGGGTTATGAAGGCGATAAGCTTTATATGGATGAGAGTGTCTGGGCATCCTTCAATCCGGAAGGTTTTGACTATTACTATTCTTACATTAATGAGAACGGCGAAAGTAATCAGTACCTCGGCTCGGATGAATATACGATGTACGATCCTGCCTATATGATGGACGGTAATGCGGATTCGGTATATTTTGTTGATAATTACTCGAAAACATATCCCACAGAGGACCGGGCCCGGTTGATGGAAATGATTCTGGTCGAAGAGGATTTGCCCGAATATATGAACAGTGTTCATATTCAAAAAAAGCTGACCTATTATTTTTCTGCTATACGGGAAGCGTGGGATACGACGGGCTGGCCGGAGGTTACAAGCTGGGAAGAAGCCCTGGAAGCCGGCCCTGCTTAAAGGAGCAGCGATGATTGTCTTCATCATGTGAAAATACCCTTCCCTTTATGCTGTAAGCGAATCATACTACAATAACAAGATGATATAATGTGTATATGATCAGCGCCGGAATCGTAAGCACTCTGCATCAGAGGTACGGATATGGAAGATATAGTAATACGAAAAGCCACGGAAAGGGATAGATTTGATGCTGCCAATCTTTTTGTGCGGGGTTTTTGGGATGATTTCTCCAAAATGAAACGGCCTGTAGAGCAGGTCGTGAAGGCGCTTGTAGATAGTCTTTCCCTAGACCGTGTTTATGTTGCATTCGAGGGCAGCGAAGCGATCGGTGTAATTTCCTGTTCCGATTCGGGCGGACGGGCGCTGCAGATAGACATTGCCGCATGCCGCAGGAATCTCGGTCCGGTTACAGGGACAATTGCAGGGCATGTGCTGGCTGCAGAATATACAAAACCGCTTCGCTATCCGCCGACTACCGGCTATTTTGATTTTATCGCTGTAACTGAAAAGGCCCGCCGCAAAGGGATAGCGACCAGGATGATGCGTTCGGTAATGGACCAGACAGATTACACGGAATATATGCTTGATGTAACCAGTATTAATGAAGTCGCCCAGAGGCTTTACCGGAAATTTGGCTTTAAAGAGGTCGGCCGGGTTAAAGTCCGTATGTCAAGGCAGAAGGGCTTCCGTGAAAAAGTCATTATGAAATATTGTAAGAAGTCATAAGAAGACGTAAGAAGACGTAAGAAGACGTAAGAAGACGTAAGAAGAAGTAAGAAGACAGATTATCCCTGATATGAAGTAACGATGAGCCTGGAGGAAAATATTATGAAAGATACAACTGATACGACACAAAAGGAAGGAAATACAGGCCGTGCTGCGGCGGACAGCCAGATACCATTGGTTCAGGACATTATAGACGCCATCAAAGAGATCTGGAAAAGGGGCAATGCCAGTCGTCTGGATATTGAAAAAGACGGCAAAACGGTCCTTAGTATATCTCTGGTAGTCGGGACGATCGGTTTAGTACTGGCTCCGGTGGCAGCTTTCATTGGATTCGGCGCCGCTATGATTACGGAATACACCATCAAAATCACACTCGATAACGGCACGGTGATCGATGTTAATGAATTTGCCGTGACGCGCAAGAAAACGACGGAACCCAAAGACGCCCGGGATGTGACTCCGGATGAAGAAATGAAATAACAGAAGGGGTGCGTCTTGAAGAAAATTATTCTTATTCCTGACTCATTTAAGGGAACCATGAGTTCGGGTGAAATTTGCAGTATTATGAATGATTCTATAAAAAAGATATTTCCTGCAGCCCAAGTGATATCTATCCCAGTAGCAGACGGCGGAGAAGGTAGTGTTGATGCGTTCCTTACCGCAGTCGGCGGGAAAAAACAAAGCGTTACAGTAAAAGGACCTTTTTTTGAGGATATGGTGTCCTATTACGGCATCATCGATAACGGTGCAACCGCAGTCATCGAAATGGCTGCCTGCGCGGGACTTCCTCTCGTAGGTGATAATAAGGATGTTAAGAATACAACAACATTCGGTGTCGGACAGCTGATTGCATCGGCGCTGAAGAACGGCTGCAGGAAGATCATATTGGGACTTGGAGGAAGTGCAACAAATGATGCAGGGGCAGGTGCTGCAGCGGCACTGGGCGCTAAATTTACGGATGAAAAGGGTGCTGCATTTATTCCTGTAGGAGGAACACTCTCCGACATCGTTCACATTGATGTAAGCGATATGGATCCGGCCCTTAAAGAAGTTGAATTCATATCCATGTGTGATATTGATAATCCGCTTTACGGGGAGACGGGGGCAGCCTATGTCTTTGGCCCGCAAAAGGGAGCTACTCCTGAAATCGTCATCGAGCTTGATAACGGCCTGCGGCATATTGCAGAAGTAATCAAGACTGATTTGCACAAAGACGTCTCCATGCTTAAAGGCGCAGGTTCAGCAGGCGGTATGGGCGGGGGAATGACAGCCTTTTTTCATTCGAAATTGCAGATGGGTATTGAAACCGTCCTTGATACGGTTAACTTTGACGAAACAGTCAGGGATGCCGACCTCGTTTTTAGCGGAGAGGGGAAAATTGACTCACAATCTATCAGAGGTAAGGTAGTAATAGGAGTTGCGCGTCGTACTAAAAAGGCAAATGTGCCACTTGTTGCTGTAGTCGGTGATATCGGTGACGAAATTGAGGCGGCCTACGAAGAGGGCGTCAGTGCGATATTTAGTATAAATCGCGTAGCTGTAGATTTTAAAGTAGCACAAGTCCGGGCTAAAGATGATCTTGCTCTTACGATGGATAATATAATGCGGTTCATCAGCACCATCAGTTTCCGGGCATAATCAGAGGTTGATTTTCGTTTTTCGAAGTCATATAATTATTTGGAATGTTTCAAAATTATGTAGTACTTGTAGTACAAATTTTATTTATTACGAAAAATCTTAGTAGTTTTTGTAGTACGGAAGGATAAGAGAGATGTGTATCACTGAATTTTTGTCGCGTAATGCGGAACTGTACGGTCCGGAGACATGCCTTGTTGAAATTAATCTGGATCTTCAGGAAAAACACAATGTCATCTGGCGGGATTTTGACTTGATCGAAAATAATCCGGCCGGAGAATACAGAAGAGAAATGACATGGTGTGTTTTTGAAGAGAAAGCAAATCGTATGGCGAATCTTCTGCTGAAACGCGGTATAGGCAAAGGTGATAAAGTAGCTATTCTTTTAATGAATTGCCTGGAGTGGCTTCCGATATATTTTGGCATCCTGAAGTCCGGCGCTACGGTAGTGCCGCTTAATTTTCGATATACGGCAGATGAAATCAAGTATTGCCTTGAGTTATCTGATACGGTGGCTCTTATATTCGGACCGGAATTTATTGGTCGTGTAGAAACTATTTATGACCAGATTCCTGAGGTGAAGACGCTTTTCTTTTCGGGAGAGAACCGCCCGAGTTTTGCCGAGAATTACGACCGGCTGACGGCGAACTGTTCCTCGACTGATCCGAAGATTAAGCTTCACGGCGAGGATGATGCTGCCATCTATTTTTCATCAGGCACGACCGGGTTTCCCAAAGCCATTTTGCATTCGCACAATAGCCTGGTATCGTCCTGCTATACAGAACAGAATCATCACGGACAGACCCGCGATGACAATTTCCTTTGTATTCCGCCGCTCTACCACACAGGCGCCAAGATGCACTGGTTCGGAAGCCTTCTTGCAGGAAGCAAGGCGGTCCTTCTTCGCGGCATTAAGCCGGAGTGGATCCTGCGCACCATCTCAGAAGAACACATTACGATTGCCTGGCTTTTAGTGCCATGGGCACAGGACATACTTGACGCCATTGAAAGCGGAGAAGTAAAGCTTTCGGACTACGATCTTTCCCCGTGGAGACTTATGCATATCGGAGCCCAACCGGTTCCTCCGAGCCTGATTCACCGCTGGAAACAATATTTCCCTCAGCATCAGTACGATACCAATTACGGTTTGAGCGAATCAATCGGACCGGGATGCGTACATCTTGGCGTAGAGAACATTCATAAGGTCGGCGCCATCGGCAAGCCCGGTTATCTTTGGGAGGCCAAAATTGCTGATGAGAATGGCAACACAGTGGTTCCCGGCGACGTGGGTGAACTGGCCGTAAAAGGACCCGGTGTGATGAAGTGCTACTACAATGATCCGGAGGCAACGGATAAAATCCTGAAGGGCGACTGGTTATTTACCGGAGATATGGCCCGGACGGATGAAGACGGATTTATCTATCTGGTTGACCGCAAAAAAGACGTCATAATCAGTGGCGGAGAGAATATCTACCCGGTACAAATCGAAGACTTCCTCCGCACAAACCACATGATAAAGGATGTCGCCGTTATAGGCCTGGCCGATGCGCGTCTTGGCGAAATAGCAGCGGCAATCATTGAGCTTAAGCATGGCCATAAATGCACGGAAGAAGACATAGAAGTATTCTGTGCCCCCTTGCCCCGCTATAAACGGCCGCGTAAAATAATATTCGATAAAGTTCCCAGAAACCCTACCGGAAAGATTGAGAAGCCGCGTCTCAGGGAAAAATATGGTTCAGCCCACCTGATTCAGGATCAGTCCCAGGGATAAGTGTTGACGCATAGAGAACGGCAATGAATTTATACATGAAAGGGAAAGGCAGAAGAATATGCCTTTCCCTTTTTTCTTTTTTTCATAGAGTCATTCATCATTTACCAGTTTCTTACTCAGTGTAAACAAGATGCTTACTTCTGCCTGCTTTTTCAAATTTTATCCTTTTGTTAGGATAATGGAGACAAAGATGATGCAAAAAAAGAGGCAGTGTCATCTTCTGTACTGATATGACTATTCATTTTTATTAATAGAAGAATGGTCACCTTAAAGGTTAAGGATATGTCAGAGTCATAACCCTGTTTCGGCAGCTTCGGGTGAAGGACCGAAACGAATGTTTTGTATAGTGATTTGTATCTATTTAGAAAAAGAGCCGGCGTGTACTTTCTGCACCAGGCTTTTTTGCTGTTTTCAGACGAAACAATACAGTTGCTTTTTTATTGATTCTCTTGTACGATGTAAATTAAATAATCAATAAAGGCTTTGACAGGGAGGAGTACTTGCTCTTCACTAGCAGTTTCAGAGAGAAGATGGTTGGTGTGAATCTTCAGCTGCGCAGCAAGGAATGTAGCCCTCGAGCTTTGAATCGAACCGGATCGTGATTGATCCCCAGTAGACTTCGACGGATTTTCTCACCGTTACAGGAGAAGCAATATCGATACTCCGACAAGAGTATTCCGTATTGACAAAAGTGCAGAGAGAATTCTCTGAATTTAGGTGGTACCGCGGATGATTCATTCGCCCTAAGCTGATGTATGTTAGCTTAGGGCGTTTTTTATTTTTCAGAAGGAGGAACAAAAATATGCAGATGAACGGAGCACAGATGGTAGTAAAAGCACTTAAGGCAGAAGGCGTGACGGATCTTTTCGCATATCCGGGCGGATCGGCGGTGGATTTGTTTGATGCGCTTTTTGCGGAAAAAAGTATCCGGATGATTCTTCCCCGCCACGAGCAGGCGCTGGTACATGCAGCAGAGGGTTATGCGAGATCAACCGGAAAAACAGGCGTCTGCCTTGTAACAAGCGGCCCCGGTGCGACCAACATGATAACAGGCATTGCAGATGCTAATTTTGACAGTGTTCCGCTTGTCTGTATTTCCGGTCAGGTTCCGACAAGCCTGATCGGCAACGATGCCTTCCAGGAGGTGGATATTGTCGGAGCAACACGCAATATCTGTAAATATGGCGTTGTCGTCCGCAGCCGTGAAGAACTGCCGACGATATTAAAGAAGGCATTCATTATTGCTAATTCCGGAAAACCGGGTCCGGTTATTGTTGATATCCCGAAAGACATTCAGCTTGCAATGGGGACGGATGTGTACCCGGACACCGTCGCCATACGAAGCTACAAACCAAATGAAGCTGTTCATATCGGCCAGTTGAAAAAAGCGCTGTCCGCTTTAAAGCACGCAAAGAAGCCGCTATTTCTTCTGGGCGGCGGTGTCATAATTGCAAAGGCACAGAAGGAAATGACTTCTCTCATTAATATGACGGGAATCCCGGCCATTACAACGATAATGGGCAAGGGTGCGATTCCCACCGACAACCCGCTGTTTATCGGAAATGTCGGGATGTATGGCTCCTATGCAGCGAACCACGCTGTATCAGAATGTGATGTGCTCTTCTCGATCGGATGCCGTTTCAATGACCGCATTACCGGTAAAATCAACGAATTTGCCCGGCATGCCCTGATTATACATGCCGATATTGACCCGGCATCCATTTCAAGGAATATCACCGTTGACATTCCTATCGTTGCCGATGCAAAAAACATCATCAGTAAAATGCTGGAAATGGAAGATCATCATCCAGTGGACAGCTGGGTCAGACAGATCCAGTCCTGGAAAGATGAATTCCCGATCATGATGAAAGATCAAAAAGGGGTAACTCCGGAAAAAATTATCCGGGCGATCAACGAACGCTTTGAAAGTCTGATCCTGACTACAGATGTAGGCCAAAATCAGCTGTGGGCAACTCAGTTTGTAGAACTTACTGAGAAGAAACGCATGATCACATCCGGTGGACTCGGAACGATGGGCTTTGGACTGCCTTCGGCGATCGGCGCACAAATAGCGCATCCGGACCAGACGGTGGTCTGTGTTACCGGCGACGGCGGATTTCAGATGAACATACAGGAAATGGCGACAGCCCGGCTGGAACACCTTCCGATCATTATCTGTATACTCAACAATGAATACCTCGGTAATGTCAGGCAATGGCAGGAAATGTTCTATAACAAGCAGTATTCGATGACATGCCTCAAACGGCACCAGGGATGTTCGGCCGGATGCAAAGGAGAGAACCTGCAGTGTACAAATGAATATTTTCCGGATTTTATGAAAATTGCTGATGCATACGGATCTTATGGGATCCGCGTCACGGAAGAATCTGAGATTGTGCCGGCAATTCTTGCGGCATCGACCCATAGGGATGCACCGACAATTATCGAATTTATGATTGAGCGCGAGGCTAACGTTCTTCCCATTGTTCCGGGCGGCCGCGCACTGCATGACATGATAATGGAATGAGGGAGGAAACAGCGATGAGAAAGAGATGGCTATCACTCTATGTAGAAAATGAGACAGGTGTCCTGGCAAAAATCTCCGGGCTCTTTTCCGGGAAATTATACAATCTCGACTCGCTTACTGTCGGTGAGACGGAGGATGCAACTATTTCGAGAATGACGATAGGTGTCAAGGCGGACGATAAGACCTTCGAGCAGATCACAAAGCAGCTTAATCGAACCATCGAGGTCATCAAAGTTCTCGATATTACCGAGACAAAAACGCATGACAGAGAAATTCTCTTTATTCGGGTTGCAAACTGTACGGAACAGGACAAGCTTGAAGTATTCAGGATAGCGGGGGTATTCGACAGCAAAGTCATCGATTATTCGAGAAATAAAGTTATTGTGCAATCCGTTCAGACGGAGGACAAAAACAATGAGATGCTCGCATTGATGAAACAGTTTTTCCAGAACCGGGTTGAAGTTGTACGAGGGGGCGTCGTCTGCATCGAAGCACTATAAAAAACCATTGGACTCCTTGAAATGAAGCGGCCAATATGAGTTATAATATAAGTGATACCAACAGAGAATGAAAACTGGATGGAGGGTACTTATGAGGGCGACTCAATGACGTCCGACTGGTTTTCGATGAGCATTGATGTATTGAATCAAGGACTGTGGGACAGGATTCTTCCTTCTGTGTTTCAAATCGCAGCAGTTAATCAGGCAGATCAGGAAAAACAGGTCGCTCCTGTCCGCCTGGACAGTCAGGCAAACCGAACCAGTCAGGCCAACCGAACCAGCCAGGCCAACCGAACCAGCCAGGCCAATCAGGCAGATCAATCCATTCATTACTGCCGGGCATACACAAAGCGAAACCTTTCCCTGCTGGAGAAGATCACAAACACGCAAAGTCCGGAAAAAGCTGCGAAAGATTTTGCTTCGCATGTGATTCATTTTTATCCGGGCATCGAAGTGCGTGCCGGCAGCAAGTATCTGCTTGAACAATCCATCAGGGAAATCCTGCAGCTGCTTTCAAAAACAGACGCAGGTTATTACCGTGCACAAACCTATACCGGGTTTTTCTATAATGAAAAAAGCCTGTACCTGGAGATCTGGGATTTCAATCCGGATACTTTTGAATTGGTTGTTTCTCACACGGCACCGCTTGCATAATCAGACAATTGAATGACTGTAAGTTTCATTTGAGGGCAGTATGTTATCTTCTTAAAAGAGGATCGATATATTTGTGTTAGTACAACTTTAAATACAACTTTTCCGGGGCTTGCTTTTTCATGCATCGTAATGCGTACAACCTGCACTTTTTGTGAAATAAGAAGGGTGAAGAGCGTGATTCGAACAGAAAAAAGACTGGAGGATTTATAAATCTTACGTTACAATTATAGCGAAAATACAAAATTACAGCGAGGAGAAAAGTGTATGAGCAGTGAATCTTCTGACATCCGGAAATCAATTGAAAGCGGAAATACTTCCATCGGAATTGAATTGGGATCAACAAGAATTAAGACAGTCCTGATAGGTGAAGATTACACTCCTATCGCCTCGGGCGGTCATGACTGGGAAAGCAATACTATTGATAATATATGGACGTATAGTATTGAAGATATCTGGAAAGGTCTTCAGGACAGTTACCAGGCGATGGTTAAAAGTGTAAAAGACAAATATGGAGTCGATATAAAGTCAACAAAATCGATTGGTATCAGTGCCATGATGCATGGGTATATGGTTTTTGATAAAAACAACAATCAGCTGGTACCGTTCCGCACATGGAGAAATAACTTTACCGGCCAGGCGTCAGCTGAATTGACGGCACTGTTTAATTACCCTATTCCGCAGCGGTGGAGTATTGCTCATCTATATCAGGCAATTTTAAACGGCGAGGAACATGTACCGGAAATTCATTACCTCACAACACTGGCCGGATATATTCATTGGAAACTGACAGGCAGGAAAGTACTCGGCGCTGGAGAAGCATCAGGTTTGTTCCCCATTGAATTGACTTCAAAAAATTTCAACACAGAGATGATAAGTAAATTCGATAACCATATCAGCGGATACAAATTCCCCTGGACACTTGGAGATATGCTTCCTGAAGTATTGGTTGCAGGAGAAAATGCGGGTGAACTTACGGCTGAGGGCGCCAAACTTCTGGACGTATCAGGCAATATGGTATCCGGAATTCCTTTTTGCCCACCGGAAGGTGATGCGGGAACAGGAATGGTTGCTACAAACAGCATAGCAGTCAGAACCGGAAATGTTTCAGCCGGAACATCTGTTTTTGCCATGGTTGTTCTCGAAAAGGACCTGTCCAAAGCATATCCTGAAATAGATCAGGTGACGACTCCGGACGGCAATCTTGTCGCGATGGTTCACTCAAATAACTGCACATCAAATTACGATGCATGGATTAATTTGTTTGGCGAAGCCGTTAAGGCTCTGGGAATGGATGTTTCAAAGGGACAGCTGTATGACACGCTGCTCGGCGCCGCGCTCAAAGGCGATCCTGACTGCGGCGGATTACTGGCTTACGGCTATCTTTCCGGTGAGCATATCACAGGTTTCGAAGAAGGCCGCCCGCTGTTTGTGCGTACACCCGGCAATAACTTCAATTTGAGTAACTTCATGCGCGTCAATTTATTTACATCACTGGGCGCTCTCAGAACAGGTCTGAATATTCTTTTCGAAAAGGAATCCGTAGAAGTTGATGAAATCAGAGGACACGGCGGCTTTTTCAAGACCAAGGAAGTCGGACAGAGAATTATGGCAGCGGCAACCAATGTGCCGATTTCAATTATGGAGACGGCCGGAGAGGGCGGCGCCTGGGGAATTGCTCTTCTTGCCGCCTTTATGGCCAATAAAGAAAAGGACGAGACACTCGATGTTTTCCTCAATAATCGAGTATTTGCCGAACAGCTCGGATCCCGCATGGACCCGGATCCTTCAGACGTGGCAGGCTTTAATACATTCTTCAAACGCTACACCGAAGGCCTGGTGATAGAGAGAGCTGCCGTAGAAAATTTGAAGTAATCCTACTCACTAAATATTCCTTAAAGGAGATCAGATGCCAGTCAACTTTAGACAGTGCCCTGACTGCGGTTCGAAAAATACAGTCAAAATCGTATATGGCAATCCCAGCAGGGCGGTGTATGCCAAGGCTGAGGCTGGACTCATCCGACTTGGCGAGGGCAGTGCAGGTCCGGACAGTCCGGAATTCTTTTGCAGCGACTGTGAGTATGAGTGGAATCGTGAGCAGGCGGATGATGCGGCTTATAGCTGCATTGAACGGCTGACCGCTTCTGTAGGCAGATCTTCCGGTGGAAATTATCACGTTGAGGTTGATTTTGTTCATCCCTCTTTTACATGGCGTCATGAGGAAGAAGGCGTGGAAAGAGAAATGCTTCACAAATCCATCAGGGAAATAACGTCAAGTCAGTTTGCAGATCGACTTAAGATGGTTCATCTTCTTGACTGGGATACAACGTACACCGTTCCGGGCGTGTCCGAAGGGACCACATGGGATCTGGAAATCATTACGGGAGATAAAACAATTGTCAAATCAGGCTGTAATCTTTTTCCGGGGGAGTGGGAGCTGTTCTGCCGGGAAGTTCAGCTGCTGGCAGACAGGAACTTTGTATGATCTGAATATTGACGGAAAATCAAGTATATAAGTGATAACCCTCAAAAGCCTTTCGTATCAGCCTTCTTCGGAATTTCGAAGGAGGCTGTATGATTTTTTGGGGCAAGTACAGGGAAATAAATATAACTATAAATGTATATACTTGAGCAAATTTTCCCTGAGATGTGTATCCCTGAGATGTGTATCCCTGAGAAATGTAGTTTCCGTATAAATTGTATAAATTTGTATTTTGCACAATTATATTAAAAATTCGTATTGACGTACCTATATTATCGGTATAAGATCATATTATAATAGTTACAAAATAACAATTAAACCACACAGGCATTTTCGTTGAGAAATGAGGAATTGAATATGAAAGAAATTACTTTTGCAAAACTACGTCGATTCAACTTGATTATGGGTGCACTTCATCTTATTCAGGGTATTATGATGCTTTTTCTTGCCAGTACAGTGATTCAGAAGATTGCTGAATTTTCTCCTTCCATCACGCAGAACTATCTGGCGTTCAATCCGGTCACGAAGTCGCTGGAACCAGCTTCGCGGGCTTTGTTCTCCCTTCCTTTCGGTGTACTTGTTGCCAGCTTCCTCTTAATCTCCGCCTGCGCACATGCACTGATCTCCATTCCGAAAAAGACAAATGATATTTACAATGCAGACCTGCTAAAAGGGATCAATAAATTCCGCTGGTTTGAATATGCTCTGAGTTCTTCTGTCATGATTACGCTGATCTCAACTCTTTTCGGAATACGCGACGTTACACACTTTATTCTGATTTTTGTTGTAAATGCATCGATGAATCTGTTCGGACTTGTCATGGAACAGCTCAATGCAGGCAGTGAAAAAAAGGGTGTTATCTGGGGTCCTTTCATCTGGGGCGCCATCGCAGGCCTTGCACCATGGGCAGCAATTCTGACGTACATGTTCGGATCGGGTAACTTTGACAAGGTTCCCTGGTTTGTATGGGCAATTGTCGGAGCTTATTTTGTTGCTTTCAACACATTTCCCATCAATATGATTCTGCAGTACAAAAAGATCGGAAAATGGAGCAGCTACATCTACGGAGAGCGAGTATACATCGTTTTGAGTCTAGTTGCAAAGACGATCCTGGCCTGGCTTGTCCTTTTTGGAGCCATGCAGCCCTAAGACCAAAGCAGCACGAAAAAAATAATTCAATCACAGAATTTAAATAGAAAACCAAAAAACCAAAACCAAAACTAAAGAGTAAATAGCATTTAATTTTTCATTTAAATAGCGATAATCACCTCCAGCTGTCTCGAATTTAGTACGCTTATTGCGTTACAATGATTTGCAGCTGGAGGTGTTTTTATGAAATTTCTTCATATCGCTGATTTACATATTGGAAGACGACTTGGTGAGACAAGTCTGCTCGATGAGCAGGCATTTATTATTGAAAAGATTATTGATACGGTCCGGACAGAGAAGCCGGATGGTATTTTGATTGCAGGCGATGTATATGACAGGAGTCTGCCTACGGGAGACGCGGTACTTCTTTTAGATCAGTTCCTGTCTCAACTGGAATCCCTTGGTATTTCTGTGTTTCTCATAAGCGGCAATCACGACTCTCCGGAACGGCTTCACTTTGGAAGCAGTATCATGAAGAAGCGAGGTGTACATATTTCCGGAACTTTTTCGGGAATGATTCCCAAGGTGACTTTGTCTGATGAATGGGGCCGCCTCAATATATTCCTGCTGCCTTTCCTCAAACCCGCTGTAGTCCGCCCTTTCTTCGGTGATTCTATTCAGACGCATGATGATGCGGTACGGGCCGCCATTTCTGCATCGGATATCGACCCTTCTGAACGCAATATTCTTGTTGCTCATCAATTTGTAACAAGCGGATTCTTGGAACCTGAATGTACTGAATCGGAGATACTCTATGTTGGAGGACTGGACCGTGTTGATGCATCGTGCTTTGATCTTTTCGATTATGTTGCTTTGGGGCATCTGCATCGCGCCCAGAAGATTGGCAAAGAGACGGTCCGCTATGCCGGGTCGCCTCTCAAGTATTCGTTTTCCGAGGCCGGCCACAGCAAATCCATATCGGTTGTCGAGTTTTCCGCCAAAGGGAATATTGAGACTCGAAGTATCGGGCT
>Ga0209100_1001107_pt1 | contig 19426 bp, 18 predicted proteins | sample lystaG_FD_185480 | JGI IMG/M metagenome (GOLD analysis project Ga0209100, IMG submission 185480) | Glacier valley bacterial and archeal communities from Borup Fiord, Nunavut, Canada, to study Microbial Dark Matter (Phase II) -... | ecosystem: Environmental > Aquatic > Freshwater > Ice > Glacier ...
AAAACTCATGCCCTGAAAGCATTCCAGCCTTAAGGCAAAAAACGGTTCCAATCATACTTTTACCCCAAGTAGTAAAGTTGGTTGCAGTTTGGGTAAAGATAATTGCACTTATCTCTATCAGACTATTGTAAGAATATTAGTGCTATCTCTGACAATCGAAGGCTTTTCACGGATAATCAAAGCGTGAGTAAAAGCAGGTCTTTTTCAGCAAGTCATCACCCCTCTTATTTGCTATGAGTACGAAAGATTTGATTATTCAGGAACTCGACCAACTGCCTGAGCCTTTACTATCGAGAGTGCTTGAGTCCATTCGTCAGTTGAAAACCGCTGAACTAGGCGAATCTGAAGACCGTGTTTGGCAAGCCTATCTCGCCTCAGAACAGGAAAACGAGGAGGTGTATCGTCGTCTTGCAAACTCCTGAATTTCTGGATTTGGCGGATGTGCTACGGATTCACGATCGACAGATCCAAAAGTTTGGCGGCACTTCAGGCGTTCGAGACTTAGGGCTGTTGGAGTCTGCACTGGCTCAGCCTCAGGCGACTTTTTCAGGGCAGTTCCTCCACGCAACAATTTGGGAGCAGGCGGCAGCTTACCTTTTTCACTTGGCGATGAACCATCCGTTCTTAGATGGCAATAAACGGACGGCTTTTGCAGTGATGGATACCTTTTTACGGCTGAATGGCTTTGTCCTCACGCTCACTCAGAGTCAGAAGTATGAGCTAGTCCTTGAAGTGGTTGAAGGTACTCTCGGTAAGGAAGACCTGGCCATTCAACTCGAAGGAGCTGCGACTTTGCGTCCTGAAATTTGAAGATACCGTCTTCTAAAAACTTAAGCGATGTGAGCACAAGTGATACCTGGAATTATGGGTAGACCGACTAATGAGAAATGTTGGGCGTGCAGCCTGTTAACGGCAACTGAAGCTCGTAAACTTCACGATGCGGAGATCGAGGGGGATGGCTGCTGGAAAGAGGAGACTTGTCGTAGTCGCAGATCGTATTATCGCCAAGGACGAGGCAAGAGCGTGCGGAGAGCAGGGGCGATCCAAGTGGTAAAGGTGCCGATTCCAGCAGTGCCCTATGTAGTACTGCACACGTATCTGGACAAACCGCGATCGCCTTCTGATGAGGTGATCATCCACGCGATGTGTGCAGAACTCTGGGTGGGGGGAACGCCCAAGGCGATGACGGAACCTCAGCACACCTTTGGGCTGCCGCCTCGATTGGTGAAGGAGTATGCCCGGCAATTATTGGAGGCGCTGTATCAACAGTATGGAGGTGGGCAACGCGGGGGGTTTGAACGATTTGCCCGGGAAGAACAGCATTCGATTGCCCAATGTCCGGTACGTCCCTGTTCTTATCATGCTGCCCATCTCAACCTAGTTGGGGTCGAGGGGTTACGATGACGATGCAACCGCTGGAATCCTCTTTGCGGGAAACACTCCGGGCAGCACGACTCCTGCCGGAGCGGGCAAATCTAAGTGAGTTGATACCACAGGTCGATGCAGCGTTGGCGCAGCTTTCTGAAGAGGGTGCCCCGATGACGGATTCGGCAAGATTGCAAGTAGCGGGGGAACTGTTGTGGCAAGTGGCTGACCTGTGTGACGTAAGGGCTGAAGCCTTGATGACGGGATGGGAGGAAACGCATCGTGACCCGATCGTCGAGCGTAGCTTCTTTGCTGACGTAGTGCGGCAAACGATGGCAGTAGATCTGAGTGACCTGATGGAGCCAGTGCCATTGCGTCAACGAAGAACGAAACCATCTGAGAAGTTAACAGGGACGATCGTGGCACCCATTCAAAAAGAAGCGTTGCTGTTGTGGGTAGACCAGTGGGAGGCGGAGGCGAACGAGGATGAAGCAAGTCAAGTTCAGCAGGTGCTGGCAATCTCGCACGAGGAAGATGTGAGCGGTTGGGCAAACGCGATCTCCGGGTGGATGCAGGCGGCTCCTGATTGCGCTGTCCCTCTAGCTGAATTGTGCCGTTGCCTGAACAGGCCCTGGGTTGAGGTGTGGTTGGGTGTGTTGTTGGGCGGCTTTGAGTTAGAGCAGCGGGGAGAGTTTTATCAGGACCTCATTTGGGTGAAGTGTTCCGAAGGCGAAGCGACTGCTCCGGAGAGGGTTGTGTCGCAAAAATGATAGGGTGAGGTCAGAGAAAATTGAGCTTCCCCACCTTATCGTTTTTGCGACACAACTAAATTACGGGCACGTTGATCTGCTAGCCTCCGCCGAACGTTACGTGATCTATAATTACCTGCGATGAGCAGTATTGATTGTCAAAGAGTTTCAATTCAGAGGGTGAGGATTAAGTTTTGCTAAAAGCTATGTTTAAATTTCTACTAAATAGCTCAGTCTTAGCAGCAAGTTTCATTGTCTCAGATCCAACATTTGCCAGAGATGTTACAACTTCTCTGGTTGCTCAGAAATCAACCTTGTTATCATCGGAGGCTGGTAGCACATCTGGTCATTCGCTGCCCCCCCTTAAAATGAAGATGCAAAGAGCTTCTCCAAGTAATAAAATGGCGCAAGTAATATCTAAGTTTCAAGCGGACAAAACTTCTTTTGGGGTCGCTAAAGATATTCACGCTTTACAGTCTAACTACAGCTTGAGAGCGGCAGATTTACAATCCGCCACCTCTGCGCCTGTCCCAAATCAGGATGCTCTCCAAACAGTTCGTGAAATGTCGATCACGCAAGTTTCTGTGTCAAACCCTGAACAGCCCGAAAGCCTTCCTCCCGATAAACGCCAATACAATCTCTTCCGTCCCACCCCTCGGAAATACCTGCGAGACTTCAGTACCGATCGTCCTAACTTGGCAACGAGCCCACTCACGGTAGACCCAGGTATTTTTCAAGTTGAAGCCGATATTGTGAACTACAGCCGCAAAGGAACGAATGAAGATGGAAACACCGGTGAGAAATTTCTGTTTGCCTCTACAACGCTCAGAGCTGGCCTGACGAATAACACTGAATTCCGCCTATTATTTCAGCCTTATAATTTAGTACGGACGACTTTTCGGGATACTGGAGGAGTTCAAGAGAGTTCAGGGTTAGACACGCTTCAGGCTGGCTTGAAAATCAATCTTACCGGCAATGACACTTATACAAAATCTGGCGCAAGTGCGTTCGGAATTTTACCCTTTCTGAATATTCCAACGGCTCGAAATGGCGTGAGTAGTATATCAATTGAAGGTGGAGTTGCCTTTCTATCAAGCTTTAAATTCAGTGACACACTCGATCTGGAAGTGCAGCTAGAGTTGGATGTAAACAAGAATAGTGATCGCGTGGGCTATCACGCCGAATCTTTCAACGTTGTGTCCCTCGACTATCAAATCACTCCAACATTAGGCACGTTTTTTGAGATTGCGAGTCGGTTTGGTAATGAGAGCCGCTTTGGGGCGATCTCAACCTTCGATACTGGAGTACTGATTAATGTTGGCAATGATACGCAACTAGATGTTGGAATTTTTAAAGGGCTGACTCGTGCTGCGAATGACATCAACCCGTTCTTTGGAATTTCAAAACGGTTCTAGAGCTTCATGGAACACAGTCCGAGTGAAGACAAATTTGAGGTTTCGTCAGTTTCAAAATTGTGTTTCTAATGTAGCCCAAGATTTTATCTTGATTTCATTTCTGGCTAGTACAACTTTCAGTTAGAGCTAAAGCAAGGTTTGTCATAACTTTGTCTTAGACTTACACCTTTTTCAGTTCTGTAATTTTCCATCTGAAGGTTATAGGCTTTTTATCTGCATTGGCAAATGGTGTCCATTCTGAAGCGGAAGGCGAACGGTAAACGTGCTGCCTTTACCCAACTGACTTTGGACTTGAAGACTACCGTGGTGAGCTTTGACAATGGCTTGCGCGATCGCTAACCCCAATCCCGCGCCTCCAGTCTGACGAGAGCGATCGCGATTGACCCGGTAAAACCGATCAAAGATATGAGGTTGTTCGCTCGGCGCAATGCCAATACCTACGTCTTGAACTTGGATTAGCGCATCGTGATTTTCTTTTAGCACTCGCACCGTCACTAATCCTTCAGATTCAGAATAGTGAATCGCGTTAATGATCAAATTTGTGATTAATCGATAAAGCTGTTCTTCATCGCCAATTACGTAAGGCGGTTGGTGAGTTTTGAATTCTGTTTTCAACGAGACTTGAGCCGCGATTGCTAACGCTGCCAGTTCCTCAACTAAATCACTGACTAAATCATTGAGACAACAAGTTTGCTGCTTCATCGGCAACACTTTGAGATCCATCCGCGATAGCATCAGCAAATCCTGAACAAGTTGAGAAAGCCTCTGGTTTTGACGTTCAACAGTTTGTAACGTTGTCCGAGCTTCGGATAGAGCCAAATCGTCCATCTCTAACGTGGATTCAACTGTCGCTTGGATGGCTGCAAGGGGAGTTCTGAGTTCGTGCGCTGCGTCTGCTGTGAATTGCTGCACTTGTTGGTAGGAATCATATACAGGCTGGATTGCGAGTCCTGCTAACCACCAACTTGCGCCTCCAACCAACAGCATCGCGATCGGCAATCCAACTAACAAAAAGACTTTAAGTGATTCTAGATGCTCATCGTAGCCGGAGAGCGATCGTCCAACTTGCAGATATCCCCACGGTTGCCCAGTTGAAGTTTTAAGTAACAGCGAAAATTGATGATACCGTTCCCCTTGTTGATCTACGATCGTTTGCCAAGATTCGCCTTGAGTGGGAGCAATCGACTGTGGTGGCGTATTGACAGTCGCCAAAAGTCTCGACGAAACATCTAAAAACCTTACATAGTAAGAATCTCGGTGCTTCACGCCTAACACATGGATATGTGAGGTTGGCACGGCTATCTGGCAGGGAATCGTACCGAGACAAATTCCAGGAAGAATCTGCTTCACTGTCGCGTTCAGTTGTCCGGGTTGTTCTAGTACAGGCTCAAGGCTATCGTGCAAGGTTCCCGCTAGCGTTTGAACTTCACTATCGATCGCTTGAAAATGACTCTGCGCTAAGTGCAAATAGACCGATACTCCAAAGACACCCAAAATCAATCCCATCACGCCTGTGTACCAAGCGGCGAACTTCAGACGAGTCCGATTAAACAGTCGGCTCTGACGCATAATCTTACACCGCTACACTCAAGCGATAGCCTAATCCATAAACCGTCTCAATCGCGTCATCTATCCCTTGTTCAGAAAGCTTACGGCGCAGTAAGCGAATTTGAGCAGCGACGACATTACTAGTGGAATCTGAGTTAGCAGTCCAAAGCTGATTGCGAATTTGCTCAGTGCTAACGATTTGATTGGCGTGTTTCATTAAGTATTCCAGCAACTGAAATTCCTTGGCTGTGAGAAGAACTTTAAGGACTAAACCTTGCGGTTGAAGGATCAAACTGGATGAGCCATATTCGAGCATTAATGAACCGACTTGTAGGTTTTGGGTTTGAAGCTGAGGAGATCGACGCTGTAGTGCCCGGAGTCGGGCGAGCAGTTCTGCCATACCAAAGGGTTTAACGAGATAGTCATCGGCTCCAGCATCGAGTCCGGTGACGCGATCACTAATGCTATCGCGTGCTGTCAGCATTAACATTGGAAGCGGATTTTCTCTTGCTCGGAGCCGTTTACATAGCTCAATTCCAGTTAGTCCTGGCAACATCCAGTCAATGACTGCCATTGTGTATTGAGTATGGGATTGAGTTAGATAACTCCAAGCTTCATTGCCGTCTTGTGTCCAATCAACAATATAGCGATCGCGGGTCAGCGTTTTCTCGATCGCTGCTCCTAAATCTGGTTCATCTTCCACCAGCAGAATCCGCATCCCAACTTCCTCTATTTATACGTTTGAATCCGTGCTGTCCCCAAAGAAATCTCTTGATTTGATCCGGCACTTTTGCCATAAACCGGGAACCGCCAAGTGCGACCAAGCAAGTCTGAAGTTCTCACGCCGTTAAGATCGATTTCAAGCACGGTTCCCGCAGTAATAGGTTGAGCAAATGCGATCATGATCTCTTTCCTACCAAGCGAACTAGTTACATCTACTGGCTTTCCTACTTCTGCCACCGCGACCTGCCCCACTCGAATTTGTGCTGGTGCATCTTCAGGAATTCTGACGCGAAGCTCAGATAAAGAAATGTTCCCGACCTGAACACCAATGTGATAGGTTGCACTGGTAACTTTGACTCGATTGGGATAGGCTGCACTGTGGATGATGGAGCTGGCTTTTGGAGCTGGCTTTTGCGCTAAGGCAGTTGAAATTGTAGTGGTGAGTAAGGTGGTTAATATAGCTGTTAAAGTGAAGCGTTGCATATGTGTTCTCCTAGTGATCATAGAAACACCAGAGTTTCTCATCTCCTAGCATGGCACTCAAAAATGAAACGAGGATGAAATGCAAGGCGCGTAAAAGTTCTTATTTGAAGGAAAAGCCTGAACCCCTCGTTGTAAAGTCTTTAAAATCATTAGGTAAACGATACATCTATTAATGGATTCACAAATCAAAATGAAAACACGATGAATAATTATTAACAACTGAAGAACTTTAACGATGTTAGAAATGAACATAAAAAAGCGATGCCTATGACATCGCTAATAAGGCATATATTGTTGTGTTGAATCGTTACTTCATTACACCTGAACAAATCACTGGTCGATCGAGATTATCGCATCCTCTGCTCACAAGCTTGCAGGTTTGCAAATGCCCTCTGTGCCATCCCTCCAGCCGTATAGCGGTTTTCACTAGAGTGAGGGTACGGCATCGCATCTGTAACGCTTGTGCAGTGGGGATCTGATGTACTTCATTCATGCGGGAACCGCTATAACAGGTCGAATCAGGCAAGTTGTGCGTGTAGATTCTGTGGTCGATTGCTGTTCCATTGAGTTAGTCTGTAAGTTGTTCGAGCTAGGCGTTTGAAGCGAGGGTTGCCCTCCGTCTCGACTGTACTGTTGAATGACTTCCAATCGTTGATTTGTTGCTCCTCCAGTTGTTCTATTAGCAGGAACGGGTTCTTTAGCGTAAGCCGTAGAACCAATTGAAGCGATCACCAATGCAAATGCAGTTCCAAAAATCAAAGTTTTCATCACCATACTCCTAAATGATTGTGTCCTAAAGCAGTGTTACTTTGCCGTTCGAGTCCTATTCATATCCTGACAGACGATTATGAAACTAGGATGAAACTAAGCACGGTTGCTGTTTTATAAAAATTCACCTGAATCGTCGAGGCTGATATTTCTGCATCCAACCTAGCAGTAAGCCCGTTCCAACCAGTAAAACGCTAGCAAAGCCATAGGGGGCGTTTACCTGCCATGCAAACAGAACGCCTCCTAACATTGATCCTCCAACTTGTCCGAGGCTATTGGCAGCATTTTGAATGCCTAATACTGTTCCTGTGTGTTGACCACCCCGTTCTGAAATCAAAGCAGTTAAGTTTGGGGTGATCAATGCCATACCAAATGCCAATAGACCGACTACTCCCAGCACAGTAGGAAGCGATCGCGCCGTTAGCAGCAGGAAGATTCCGCTTCCCATAAGTGCAAATCCCAGCGCAACTTGGGCGATCGTACTCACATAGCGAGACAAATAGCTTACTGCAATGATTTGAAAGACTGCCATCACTGAGCCACACATCATGTATACAAAGCCTACTTGGCTGGGACCATATCCCAGTATTTCTTGAGCATACAACGCAAAAACAGCTTCAAAGAGCATAAGTCCAAACTGTGCGATCGTGGTTAAACCCAACAGCAGTAATAGTGGCTTACCAAGCTTTTTCCAATTTAGTGCTGGCTGATGAGCGAGTGTAGTGGCTGATTTTGATGACAACGATTCTGGCAACCAGCGAAGAGCGACTAGCAGCGCTAAAAACATCAAAACCCCAGATAGAAAAAACGGAGGAGCATAGTTTTCAACTTTGATATCGAAAGTACCCAAGGTAAAATGTAAGTCTTCACGAGTTGTCAAGCCACCGAAAGCCGGACCAGCAATCACTCCAAGACTCACTGCTGTACCGAGCCAAGCCATGCCTTTGGCGCGATCGTGCTCAGTCGTTGAATCAGAAACATAAGCCGTAGCAGCAGGCAGCATCGCAGCGGATAGAAACCCACCGACTGCCCGAACAACGTACAGCATTGCCACGGAGGAGGCAAACCCAAATAGGAGTTGGGCAACGGCAGAACCAGCAATTCCGAGCAAGATTAAGGGTCGTCTGCCGACTCGATCAGACCATTGTCCCCAAAACGGTGCTGCAATGAACTGAACGAAGGCATAAATGCTGATTAATAAAGTCGTGTGAATCGCGATCGTTTCGCGCGAAACCCCTGCTGGATGTAAATGCCTTAAGTAGAAAGGAAGTACAGGCAGGCTGACTCCGAAGCCAATCATGACCACAAATAAGCAAACAAATAGTAAGAATAGCCTTTTACTCATAAAATTAGAGAGTTTGTAGGTGCAGAATAAGATTTTGGCACTGTGGGTGTAGACCCGTGATCTACACCCACAGTGCCGAGAATTGATCGCTCTCAATGCTTATGCTACTTGTGCTATTCCTTGGAGGATTTTGGCGCAACGACGACAAGCTTCAGCACAGCGCTTGCAGTGATCAGCATGACCGCTATGTTTTTCGCACTCTTGAGCACAGATTTCACAAGCCTTGGCGCAGGCAGCACAAGCTTCAGCACAGACACTCGAACCACGCAGCATCAGACGAGCGCAAACGCTGCACAGATCAGCACAATCACGACAGAGCCGAATACATTCTGCCATCATTGATGCATCACTTCCTAAGCAAGTGGTCGCACAGGTCTCGCATTCTTTTAGACAATCTAAGCAATTTTGAATGCAAGTGTCTAGAGTCGCAGTTGTCATAATGTACCTCTCAAAGATTTCAGAGTTGAATGAGAAAAGAGAAGCTCACTAACAATAATAGCAACACGAAATAAAATCAGGATGAAATAAATTAAACAATATAAAAATAAGTGATTTAATAACACTAAAACCGTCATTATAAACAAGAAATTGATCGTTTTATAGGACGATTAAGCTAGTCTTTTATCTAGAATAAGAATTACTTAAATCATAATTTTATGTTAGCTGTTTGCGAAATTGGCGAATGCTAATCGCCAAGAAAAAAATAGTAAAAAGTAATAACGCTAAAACGTTAGGATAGAGCATATCGATGCCGATTCCCTTCAGTAAAATGCCGCGCAAAATTCGGATGTAATGCCGCAAAGGATTGAGAATAGACAGGTAGCGAAAGAAGGTGGGCATACTGTCGATCGGCGCGATCGCTCCTGAAAGTTGAATCAATGGAATATTGGCAAAAAATGCAGTCAAGACAACCTGCTGCTGATTTTTAGAAACGGCTGCCAACAAAATTCCAATCCCAATGCCAACAAATATATATAGACCCGACAGCAATAAAAGCAAGAATAAATTACCTCGCAATGGCACACCAAATATGAGCCGTGCAACTCCCAAAGCGAGTAAAAACGTTCCCATCAGCAATACAAATAACGGCACAATTTTCGCCAGCAGAATTTCCCAGATGGCAGCAGGTGTCATAAACAACTGCTCCAACGTTCCTACATCTTTCTCGCGAATGACTGTGAGCGCAGAAACAAGGGAACTAACGAGCGTGAGGGTAATTCCAATCACTCCCGGTACAAAAAACCAACTACTAATTAAGCCAGGGTTATACAAAAATGTATGAGCGGGACAAATTAAAGGTGGAGTAACATTAGGCAATAATTGACGACCCTGTTGCTGAAGTATGCGAAGCAGATAGCCACTGGCAAGGCCTGCCGTATTTGCATCCACTCCATCGACAAGAATCTGGAGATCTGCGGGCTTACTCTGATCTAACTGTCGCTTAAAAGTAGGCGGAATGACTAAGCCAACGGTAATGTTGCCTTCCCGCACCTGCTCACCGAGTTTGGCTTGGTTGGGCTGATACTGTTTCACCACAAACACTTTATTCTCAGTGAGTCCAGCAATTAGTTCCCGGCTTTCGGTGACATTGGCGTAGTCTACAACTCCTAAATTAATTTTGGTGATATCGGGGTTAAGAGTGAACCCATAAAGCAAAATTTGGATGATTGGTGCAAGGGTCAGCAGAACCACTAGCTCTTTGCTCCTAAGAATTTCTTGAACTTCCTTGACCACTAGCGCCATAAAAGATCCGGGGATGATGGAATGAAGGAGTTTGACGAACATTTTGGGAGCCAGAAGATAGGATAGGGAGCTTGAGAGTTGAAGAACCTTGAGAGTTGAAGAACCAGGGAGTTTAACATTGCTGACCCTCTAGGCTCGATCGTCTAATTCAGAACTCATCACTTCATTCACTTGATAGCTGCATCTTGCGTAATCCCCAACGGGCAATGACAAAGAGAATCAGCCCTAAAATGGCAATCATCAGCATCGAAAACCAAATGCCGCGCCAGCCTGTGCCGCGCACAAACGCATCGCGGCTAATTTGAATGAAGTACCGCGCTGGAACAATGTCAGCTAAATGGATCAAGGGAAACGGAATATTGCTAATTGGGTAAATAAAGCCAGACAACAACAGCGCAGTCATGAAGCCTGTTAAGGAAACGGTTTGAACCGCAGAAATCAGATTTTTTGCCAGTGTGCCGATCGCCAGACCAAACATCACACTGGCTGCCAAATACAGCAATGTACCGACTAAAAGGGGAATCGGGTCGCCCGCAAAGCCAAGTTTGAAAATGAGAGCGCCAACAACCATGAGGACAACTGCTTCACCCAAAGCCACAATGAAATACGCCAACCCTTTGCCCAAAATTAGCTCGGCAGCCGTCATACTCGTAGAGTAGACCTGGATGATATTCCCCTTCTCTTTTTCGCGCACCATCGCCATTGCAGCTAACAATGAGGGAAACACCCAGAGGAGAAAGCCAAATACGCCGGGTACAATGTAGAGCGATTCTTTGCGTCCCGGATTGAACCAGATTCGCAAATGAGGCGCGAGTGGATTGCGTCCAGGTTCTAAGCCAGTAGCCATTAAGAAAGCAGTGGTCGTGGCATGAATGCTGTTTTGGATGACTCTAGCGTTATTGGTGTCTGTGCCATCGACTAAAATTTGCACATCGCTGCCCTGTCCTGATTTGATCTTACTGCTGAAGTTGGGTGGAATAATCACGATCGCTTTTGCAAACCCATGATCTAGAGCATGGATGACTGGATCACCACCGGGATAGGATGTTGCCTGAAATTGATTGGTGGCGAACAAGCGCTCAATATAGCTGCGGCTGAGGGGAGTATTGTTGAGATCTTGTACGACGATCGGGATATTTTTTGCCTCTAGCCGAATGGCAAAACTCAAAATGAACAGAGAAATCAATGGCAATAGAAACGCTAGCGCAACCGTGAACCGATCGCGACGAAACTGCGCCAATTCTTTCACACACTGCACTAGAATTCGTTTCATGATATCTGAGAGCGTTGCACGACTCCGATAAAGGCATCTTCGAGCGAAAAGGGAATGGGACGCAGAGAATGAATCGTGAAATTGGCATCGAGACGCGATCGCACGGTCGGAATGTCTCGATCGGGGTCATCCACGACAATATGCAGGCGATCGGCGAAAATCGAAACTCGCCAAGACTCCATCTGCTGTTTGAGTAGATTAGAAGCCGCTTGCGTTTGGTCGATGATCACTTCAATCAACTGTCCCGGTTGTGCGGCTTTGATCTGACTGGGCGACCCTTCTGCGACGATTTCACCTGCCACCATAAAGCTCATGCGATTGCACTGTTCGGCTTCTTCTAAGTAGTGGGTAGTAACTAAAATTGCGGTGCCATTGCGGGCAAAATCATTGATTAATTTCCAAAATTGACGACGCGCTAGAGGATCAACACCAGAGGTCGGTTCGTCGAGAAACAGAATATCGGGTTCGTGCATGACTGAGGCACCAAACGCGACGCGCTGCTTCCAACCGCCCGGAAGTTGCCCGGTGAGCAGCGTTTCTCGTCCGTCGAGTCCGCAGGTAGCGATTACCCAGTCAATTTTTTCGCGTCTCAGCTTGCGAGGCACTCCATACACGCCACTATAAAATTCTAGGTTTTGCAGAATGGTCAAGTCATCGTAGAGGGTAAATTTTTGGCTCATATAGCCAATGCGTCGCCTGAGTTCACTGCTGCGGAGATTGCTGCGTTCTCCTCCGAGGGCAATATCGCCAGAACTTGCGGGTAGTAGTCCACACAGCATTTTAATCGTGGTCGTTTTTCCGGCTCCGTTGGCTCCGAGTAAGCCAAAAATTTCACCGTACCGCACTTCGACATTGACGTTTTTAACGGCTTGAAAACTGCCAAAATTTCGATTCAAGTCACGAGAATAGATCGCAAAATCAGACGAAGAATCTTGAGGAATGTCTCGATTGCCGCCTCGCGATCGCGGGAATTCAAAAAACTTCGCTGCCGCTCCCTGCTGGCGCAATCGAGTCACAAACACGTTTTCTAGCGTCGGTTCAGCAAGCTCGATCGTGTCTGCTTGCAGTTGATTTTGGCGAAACAATTCTCGCACCTTAGCTTCTCCCGTTTTGGGATCACCCACCAGCACATCTAAGCGATCGCCAAACGTTTGCACATCCACGATCGCATCGGATTCAGATGGCGTAGTTAACACTTGCTCGGCGGCTTGCAGTTGCGGCGTATGCACTTCGAGGCGATGCAATCCTAAACTGTTTCTCAACTCAGTGGGCGTACCGATTTGTTGAATCTGACCGTCATACATCAGGGCGACGCGATGGCAGCGTTCTGCCTCATCGAGATAAGGAGTTGCGACCACGATCGTCACCCCTTCTTCGGACGACAGCGCCGCCAACACATCCCAAAACTCACGCCGCGAGACGGGATCAACCCCTGTTGTCGGTTCGTCGAGCAACAGCACTTGAGGCTGAGACACTAGCGCACAGCACAATGCAAGTTTTTGCTTCATGCCTCCTGATAGCTCTCCGGCAAGCCGATCGCCAAACTTCTCTAAATTCATCAATCGCAAATATTTGTCGCGCCGCTCTAAGAATTGACGATCGGGCACTTGTCTGAGTCCGCTCACATAGCGTAAATTCTCATCAATGCTGAGATCGAGATAGAGCGAAAATTGCTGAGTTAGATAGCCGATTTTGAGTCGCGCATCTCGTGGCGGTTGTCCCAAGACTTTCACATCTCCAGTGGTCGCCTCCATGACACCGCCGAGAATGTGAAACGTTGTGGTCTTCCCTGCGCCATCCGGTCCGATCAGTCCATACACTTCACCGCGCTTTACCGAGAACTCAACGCCTCGAACTGCTGCTACCTGACCGTAATCTTTGTGCAATCCAACCACGCGAATCACATCGTCTGAAGATGCAGGATCAATCGATCGGGCTTCTGCAATCTGGCTCTTTGGCAACGTTTTTTGAGTCATTAAAAACCTCCAAAGTGCATCATTGATTCTCTAAAATGATTTCCCCGTCGGCTGGCATTCCTGGTTTAACAAATCCAGCCGGGTTGTCGATCTTGAGCTTGATGCCAAACACTTGCTTGACTCGATCGTCTTTAAAGTAAATATTTTCAGGTGTAAAAGAAGCTTGGGGATCGATCGCAGCAACGGTCGCCGTTAGAGGTTTATCAGCATTAGAATCGAGAAAAACCTTAGCAGCTTGACCGACTCGAACCTTGCCAATGCTGCCTTCTGGAACGTAGCCCCGCAAATAAACCGTGTTGAGATTGACGATCGAGAGCAGAGTTTTCCCACTGACCACGACAGCGCCCGGTTCCACACTCCGCGCCGTCACCACACCATCGATCGGGCTAACTACATTTAGGTAAGCAATCTGCGCCTGAATTTGCTGAATGGCTGCCTGAGCATTTTTGACATCTGCCTGTGCTAATTGAAGCTGGGCAGTTGCCTGTTGTCGCTGTTGCAGAAACCCTACAAGTTGAGCATTACGAATACCAGGGTTAAATCTGGAAGTCTTTGCTAAAGTCAGTCCGCCACGAGCAGCATCGACTTGCTTCTGGTTTGCTTCTACTGTGGATTGAGCCGTCTCATAGGCGGTTTGTGCTTGGTCAAACCGTTGTCTGGGTGTGGCTCCATCTTGAACCAACTGAGCAAAGCGATCGCGATCAACCCGTGCCAACTTTAACTGAGATTGAGCTTGCTTGAGTTGAGCTTCTGCAACTGCGACAGTAGACTGTGCTTGGAAGACACGCCCCTGCTGATCGTCTTGAGATTGTTCTAGGGTTAGTTGAGCTTCCTGGATTTGAGTGTCAACGACCTGAATCTGTAAACGAGCCTGACGCTCTTGTTGTTGAGCTGCAGTCAGACGGGTTTGTAGCCCACGCTGCTGCGCCTGAATGTCTTCATCATTGAGGCGCACAATTAACTGACCTGCTTTGACCGCATCTCCTTCCCTGACTGCGATCGCCGCAATCCGACCCGGTACTTTAGCACCGATATCAGTTTCATATCCTTCAATTCGTCCACTGATTTGCAGATCATTTGTTTTAGGACGAGAGAGAAGGTACCAAGCTGCAAGTCCGGCTGTGACGACTATGACACCCGCCCCAATCAACAAATAAGTCTTACGACGTTTAGAGGGCGGTTTAGATTCAGGTGGTTGTGAGGAAGACTGTTTCTCAGCAGATGGGACTGCTTGTTCTTGAGGCTTAGGAGGTGATTGAGTCATGGCTGGAGACCTCTATATGGTTGAGTCGGAGGAATATTCTCCCTCGACTCAACCAGACTTATTTTTCGACTTTGTTGGAGCTACTGGTCTCTAAGTATCTGCCTAACTGGGTTTGTAGATCGCTTAGGTAAACACCTATCAGATTTGGTAGAACAACCTGAGCATCTCCAACGAGATCGCCAGAACCCAGTCCGATCGTCCACATACCTGCGGCGATCGCGGCTTCAATTCCGGCGGCGGCATCTTCAACCACAACACAGTGAGCAGGGTCGAGTCCTAACCGAGTCGCGGCGTACAGAAATAGGTCAGGGGCTGGCTTAGGATGTTCGACGCTATCGCCATCAGTGATCACATCAATGCGATCAGCAATCCCTAATTTCTCGATCACGATTTGTGCATTCTTGCTGGCAGAGCCGATCGCGATTTTAATCCCCGATCGCCTGAGTTCGTCTAATAGCTCAACGGCTCCTGGCAACATATCTTGGGGTGTGATGGTTTGGATCGATTCCACATAGTAGCGGTTTTTGCGATCCATCATCTCTTGGAGTGCGGCTTCTGAGTATTGCCGCTCGCCCACGATGTGGAGCAGCGATTCTCGTCGAGCCACGCCCCGCAGCGCTTCATTTGCCTGTCGATCGAACGGCAGACCTTCTTCGTCAGCCAGTCGCTGCCAAGCCTGGTAGTGAAATTCGGCAGTGTTCGTTAAAACCCCATCAAGGTCAAAAATGAAACCCTGGATATCAGGAGCTTGAACTAGGGCGGGAGATAAATCGAAGCTGTGGCAAGTGCCGCGCCAGTGCAGTTTGAATTTGAGGCGAGTCCAAGTAGGCGGCAGATGGGGAGTTGCGACGGGACCACTGTCCTTAATTTGGATACCTGCAAAGCCGAAAACTACTGCTTGCCAGACACCACCTGCTGAAGCGGCATGAATGCCGTCTGCTGTGTTACCGCGAGTATCTTCGAGATCGACCAGGGCTGTCTGCATAAACTGTTCATAGGCGTCGGCTGCTTCACCCAGGTTTGCTGCGAGAATCGCGTGAATGGCTGGACCAAGGGACGATCCGTAGGTAATGTCTGTGCGGGGAGCGTAGTAGTTCCAGTTCTTTTGCAGTATGTCCTGGCGATCGGAGAATGTTTGTGTGTCTCGCATCAGGTAGAGGAGCATCAGCACGTCGGGCTGCTTGAGCACCTGCCGCTGATTCGTTTCCTCCATTCCTAAAACAGCTTGAATTGATCGATATCGGGGTTCGTAGTCGCCTAAATCGATATCCTTTAGCTGGAAAAACCCCTCAAACTGCTCGATCAGCCCTGTCTTTGCATCGTAAGGGATATACATCTGCGCGATCGTTGCGTGCAAGCGCAGCAGTTGCTCTGAAGTAAGTTGCAGCTTTTGTGCTAGTTCAGCAGCGCGATCGGGAAACGTGCGCTGCAACCATTCATAGACTACAACAGCCTTTTCTAAATGCCACTGCACCATCCGATTGGTGAACGCATTGTTATTCACCTGCTCGTGATATTCATCGGCTCCGATTACCTCGCACAGTTCATACCGTTCCTGTTTAGCATTCCACTCCACCCGACTCATCCAGAAGAGCGCAGTGTCTAGAATGATTTCGGCTCCGTAATCTCGCAGCCAGATATCATCGCCCGTTGCCTGCCAGTATTGCCAGACAGCATAGGCAATGTCGGCATTAATGTGAATTTCGCGATCGCGGCACCAGATTCGCACAGACTCCGCATAGGGATTGTTTGACAGTGACCATCGGGGTGTCATCTCATCTCCAGTGTCAGCGCTTTCCCAGGCAAACATTGCCCCTTTATAGCCACTATCTGCTGCTTTACGCCGTGCTCCATCCAGAGTGTTATGACGGTAGGTCAACAAGCTGCGAGCGATCGCGGGTTGCGTCAAGGTGAAAAAGGGCAGGATAAAAATCTCTGTATCCCAAAAGACGTGACCCCGGTAGCCTAACCCTGACAGCGTTTTGGCAGGAACGCTGACCCGATTATTGTGGGGGTATTCACCCGTAATGTGTGGGCAGGCACTAATGAACAGTTGGAACAAGTTGTAGCGAACTGCCAACTGAGCGTTGCTATCTCCTTCAATCTCGATATCGCTTTGCTGCCAAACTTTGTTCCACGCTTGCTGATGGGCGTTGAGCAGCACCGCATAGGCTGGCAGGTCTGCCAATTTGTTTTGAGCCGCTTGAACTGCTAGTCCCGCCTTCTGGGACGTGAACACTGTCACAACCTTTTCCACGCTGATGGTCTGTCCCACTGTTGCCAGAAAAGTGGTCGTCATAGTGGGATGGTCGAGAGTATTCGTCACCTGAAATGACGCATCGGTGCCGATCGTCGTCATTTCAGCTGCCATGCCGAGTTCGATATGAGAGCTGCGGGTGCGAACCTGTAGCCAAACTCCTTGCGCTGTCTTGCCTCGATCGATCTGCTCCCAGTGGTCAAAGCCTTGATTGTCTGGATAGCCATTGATGCTGGATTGAACCTCGATCGTGCCATCAAAATCGACAGGTGTGATCTGGCAGCGCAGTCCCAACACCTGCTCGTCTGCCAAGCTGACAAAGCGCTCAAACCGTAAATCCAATGTATTTCCAGTTGGGCTACGCCAGCGCACCGATCGGCTCAGGATGCCGTGATGCAAGTCAAGCTGCCGCTCGTAGTGGAGAATTTCGCCGCGATCGAGCCGAAACCGCTCCCCATTAACGATGATTACCAATGACAGCCAGTCAGGACAATTTGCTAACTCGGTATAGACCACAGGCACATCGTCATACACCCCATGAATTAAGGTGGCTGGCAACGCATCGGGGTAGCCCTCCTCAAAGCTGCCTCGCGTTCCTACATAACCATTGCCGATTGTAAATACGGTTTCTCTAGAACGCAACTGCGCTGGATCAAATTGAGGTTCGATCAGCGTCCAGTCTGTGTAAATCAAATCGTGAGAGCGGGTTAGAACGTTCATTCAGGTTAGGAGCGAGAAGTGGGAAAACAATACAGATTATTTCAATCTCGGCTTTTCGGAATAACCCAGCATGTGATGTTGAGCTAGATAAAGGATTAATGGTGGCAAAATGAGCCACTGAATTACCGCGAGGAAACTCATCCCTAGAACGGGTACTGTCAGCACTGGAACCCCATAGACTTTTGAAACATTGACTCGATAGGTTTCTATTACAAGGGTAATCAGCAACCCAATACTGGTAAACAGGAACATCAGCTTCGAGGTGGGATAAAGTACCCAACTCCGCGATCGCACCAGCGCGCTCACAATCCAACTACTGAACAAAATGATGACCCCGTCGCCAAAGGTGCAGTGCGTCAAGTCATTGATTTTGTCGGCTAAAGAGGGACTTCCGTAGAACTCGTAATAGGGAGCCTGCCAAACTTCGTAAACAAAATTGAGCAAAAAGGCAAAGAGAAACAGGTTCGTTTCTGGTGCCGCTAGGATTTGAACACTTCTCTTGGACACAAACCTTTACTCCTCCGCCGTTATCCTGACGCGATAGCGAAGCGCTGCTTTGAACAGATCACTATCATTCAAACTCTAGAAATAAATTCTGAGAAAGTTATGAGGGTTGCATCGAGCATCAGAAGTGCATCCATCCGAACACATGACAAACAATCAGGCAAGCACCAAACATGGCGATCATTCCAATCGCATTTTTAATCACCTTGTAAATGCTTCGAGGATTTTCTGAACTGTCTTCAGTGGCTTGAGTTTCAGTGACTGGGTGATGCATTGTGATTTACCTCTATGAAGTCAAAACTTTACGTGCTGATAAAAGATTTTTTTGACAATATCTGCTGTCATAGCGTAAGTTGCAACGATCGCCCTAACACCAGCACAAAACTCATTTAAACGCTTTGATTAAAGCCTCAAACTGCACTCGCAGTGACTTGTCATGCGGTGAGACGGGTGGAATCGGACGATCGATACCCAGGAATTCATAGACTGCCGTCTGAGCAGCCCGCACCGAATACTCGACTGTGAAAACAACATCATCAGGAATTTCGACAAACTGGCTAACGAAAGCAAGGTTCTTCGAGCTGTGAGGGATCGGCAACGGTCGATCGGTGCGTAAACGAGGCATAAACGTACTGGTAATGTAGGGCATTCTGCAAGGAATACAGTTTGCCGATTCCATGATCTCCAGATCAAATCGCAGATGACCGCAGAGTTCTCGCAGAATCTCTTCACCATTGCACTCAGCCATTGGCTTGGGAACAAAATCACCCACGCGATCGGGGAAAAGGGCATAGCCCCAAAAGACCTGGACATCAGCAGGCTGATTGGCAAAGTGGGGTTGATAGGCAAGCACGATCGACATTAGCCAGTTTGAGTCTTTAAACGTGACCAGTCCGCCAGTCCCCAGTTGATTGCCGCTAAATTTGACCATCTTGTCGAAGAAGGCAGGGTTTTTCAGCGTGACGGTGAAAGACTCCCAAAGAGACTCTGCAATGCTGCTGTTGAAAACGGAAGGATTCCCGAAATCTGGGTACTCCACCGCCAGCTTTTCCCACAGAATCCAACTGTCGCTGTCCTGTTTTGTTAGCTTCTTGGGTGGACTGGTCATGGAACCCGAACTTGAGGCATCGGTCATCGACCCGTTTTGCAGAAACACAAGGTCGCCGTCTTTAACCGCGATCGCTTTGATTTCACCCTTCTGCTGATAATGAATGCCTGTCACCACCAGCTTGCTCTCTTCGGTGTGACGATCGAGATCCATCACCTTGCAATCTAAAATGAAATGAACATCTT
>Ga0209100_1001108_pt1 | contig 19423 bp, 17 predicted proteins | sample lystaG_FD_185480 | JGI IMG/M metagenome (GOLD analysis project Ga0209100, IMG submission 185480) | Glacier valley bacterial and archeal communities from Borup Fiord, Nunavut, Canada, to study Microbial Dark Matter (Phase II) -... | ecosystem: Environmental > Aquatic > Freshwater > Ice > Glacier ...
GCCCTCGGCGTTTGCGATGACGGTGGGCTCTCCGCCCTCAAGCACGGAAACGCACGAGTTCGTGGTTCCCAGGTCAATGCCTACTGCACGGGACATGGTGGCTCCTTCTTGTGCGGGGGTCTCCCGCGGTCTTCTGCGGGAGTACCCCGCCGCTTCGGCTACCCGCTCTACAGTTGAGCGGCCTTCACTCAAGTTACGTCTGCGGCGGATGCGTGTCAAGTCGAAAGGGGCAAAGTTGAGCGAACCCTGCTCAAGTTCTGATCTAGCGCTCCCTGACGGAGTTCGCGACCGCCAGCAGGTCGTTGCGGGTGAGCGCGACGCCCTCGGGAACAATCAGTTCCACCTCGACGATGTAGCCGTCGATGACCGCGATGGCATCGTAAATCGTGAGTGTGGAGCCGGCGAAGGAGACTCGTGACTCGGAAAATCCCCAGCGATCGCCCGCCCGTGACTTGAGCACCTTCACCTCGTCGTGGCTGAGCACGGTGCCGCCGTTCGCCTTCATCGTGTCGAGGGCGGCGTCGAAGCCTCCGGTCAACACATCGCGATCCGCGTCTGCGCCGCGAGGGAGCGGCTCGGATGTCGCCAGCAGGATCAGCACGGCCTGGGAGCCGCCCACCTGAGTCGAAAGGCCGCGCGCCTCGATGAGTGTCATACCGGGCTGGGAAACGCTTATTCCACCCGGACCGGAGACGTCGCTCCACCCGCCATTCATCGCATAGGTGATGTCGGGGGCGCTTGCGCTATACGTAGTCCAGTCCGCGGGCGCCGTGACGCCGATGGCGCCGTCGTCCGAAAAATCCCCGCCAACGAGCAACCCGAACGCCCACCGCACCACAAACCCGATCACGACGACTGAGGCGACGCTGGCGAGCTTCATGGCTCCGGACCTCCCCTTGCGTGTGGTGACGGGCGGGGCATAGGACGGAGCCACGTAACGCGAGGTGGGCACTTCCGCTGGCAGCCAGGAGGCAGGCGAGGACGGATCGGTGACCGGGCGCTCAGCCTTGCGGGGCACTCCGACGACGTCCCACGTGACCTCTTCCTCCGCGGGCGGGACGGGATTCCCTGTGGCTGGATCTTGCGGGGCGGCGTATCGCGCGGTGTACCCAGCGGTATCTTCGTGGACGGCGGGCTGCGGCTGCGTCGCGCTTGCGGGCCGGAACTCGGTCGCGGAAACGGCGGTTGCGGAAGCGTCAGTTCTAGGGGTGAAGTCCGTGCCTTGGGGAGAGAATGTCGTGAGGCTGGTCGCGGGTCGAGCGGCGGGAGCCGCCCAGGAGGAGCCGTCCCAGAAGCGGGGCGTGCCCGGGGCACTCGGATCGTCGTACCAACCTGCTGGTGCGTTTGACATAGTCCCCCTCTGAGACCGCGCGGTAGTTGAACCGCGCGACGTAATGCTACAGGCGCAGGCGCGTGAGGGTCCCTCGTGCGCCAAGCACTTGACGCGCGTCAAGTGCTTGGCCGCGGGGCGTCGAAGCCCGGGACGCAACCGAGGGGCCACCTGACGCTGGACTGGCACATGGGGGCTGCCTAGCCTTGAGGCCATGACGACGGAATCCCCACAACCCACCCCCGCCCAGGCGTCGGCTCACTTCGCGGCACGGCTGGCCTTCGAGACCGACCCGAGCGACGTCCACGAGGCTCTCGAGTCTGGCGATCCCGGGTTCGTGTTCATCGACACCCGCAGCGTCGAGGCCTGGGAGCAGGGCCACGCGCGCGGCGCGGTGCACCTACCCAAGCCGGACATGCCGTCGGTCATCCCCACCTATCCCGAGGGTACCCAGTTCGTCGTCTACTGCTGGGGGCCTGGATGCAACGGGGGAGTCCGAGCGGGCCTGACTATCTCCCAACTGGGCTACGCCGTGAAGGAGATGCTCGGCGGCTTCGAGTACTGGGCGCGCGAGGGATTCCCCGTCGACGCGGTCGTGAGCGATTCCTCGGGCACGGCCACCACCGTCGACGCGACGCGGGCGCCTGACCCGCTCACCGCTCCTCTCCCGCGTGGCGGTGCGCGCATCGCGTGTGAGTGCTAACCGGCCGTGAGGATGCGGCCGGCCGCCATGTGAATCACCGTGGAGGCGACCAGGTCGGCCTCGGCGGGGTCGTGAGTCACCAGCACCGCGGTGGTCCCTGTGACCGTCAGGATCTCTTGCATCTCACGAGCGAGCCGGAACCGCAGCTCTGCGTCCAGAGACGACAGCGGTTCGTCAAGCAGTAACAGGCGCGGCTGCGGGGCAAGCGACCGAGCCAGGGCGACGCGTTGGCGTTCGCCTCCTGACAGGTTCTCCACCGCTTGGTCGTGATACTTCGCCAGGCCCACGAGCTCGAGGAGTTCACGCACCCGCGCGTCGCGCTCGGCCGCGGGGACCTTCGCCATCTCAAGCCCAAAGCTCACATTGCCCGCGACGGTGCGATGCGGAAACAGCTGCCCGTCTTGGAAGACCAAGCCGAACCCGCGGCGGTGGATGGGAAGGAGCGTCACGTCCTCACCGTCAAACGCGACAGTGCCGTGTTGCGGTGGAGTGATTCCCGCGATCGCCGCGAGTAGCGTGGATTTGCCGCATCCCGAGGGGCCCACCAACGCGACGGTTTCCCCGCGCCGGACGTGCAGGCTCACGGCGTCGACCGCGGCGGCATCCGCCCCCGGATACACCACCGTGAGGCCGGTGACCCGAAGCCCGTCCGAGTGCGCCTTGGGCTGGTCGCTCATAGGTCTGCCTCTCCCACACGCCTGAGGCGCTCTGCCGCGAACATGATCGTGCCTGTCACCGCCGCGAGCAGCACCGCTGCCGCAAACGCCATACCGACATTGTCGGCGCCCGGCCGGCCCAGTAGTCGCACGATGGCCGTCGGCAGGGTGGGGGCGTCGGGCCTCGCCAAGAAGGCGGTCGCGCCGAACTCTCCCAGCGCGATCGCGGCCGCGAAGCCCACGGCGACACCAAAGGGGCGGGCCAACAGAGGCCAGTCGACGAGCGCCCATACCTTGGCGGGGGAGGCGCCGAGGGTCGCGGCCGCAGAGCGGAGGCGGTCGTCGATCGCCCGAGCCGCAGGCACCAGCGTGCGCGTGACAAAGGGGAGGGCGACAAGAGACTGGCCGATCGGCACCAGCCACCATGAGGCGCGTAGGTCGAAGCCGAGGACGTTGCGGTTCATGGTGAGCAACAACCCCAAGCCGATCATCACCGCGCTGACCCCTACCGGGAACGCCACGAGCATGTCGATCGCCGTGGAACGCCTGCTGCGATACGTGACCAGGTGGGCGACGATGAGCCCGAGCACGCTGGAGATGACGGTAGCCGCGGCCGCGACCGTCACGGAATGCCAGGCCGCCATCAGCACCGACTCGGGGAGGAGAGCGCGGGCGGGCTCCTCGCCCAGCGCGCGATAGTACTGCAGCGAGTATCCACTTGCGGTCCGCAGGGACCGCTCGACGAGCGCCACGATCGGCACCCCGTTGATTAGCCCGAGCGCGCCGAGCGCCAGCGCAATCGCGGGGACGTCGCGGCGCGTGGCGCGCCGGGTGCCGTCGAGCCGGCGCGAGGGGGAGGACCTCTCGCGTGAGCGGCGGGCACGGTCGGACACCCGCAGGGTGACCGCCACGATCACGAGCTGGACGAGCGACAGTAGCGCGGCGGTGCGCAGGTCGAGGAACTGGTTGATCTGCAGATAGATCTCGGTCTCGATCGTGGACACGCGGCTTCCGCCAAGCACCAACACGATCCCAAAGGAGGACGCGCAGAACAGGAAGGCCAGTGAGGCCGCCGATGCGAGGGCCGGGGCGAGGGCCGGAAGCGTGACGTGGCGGAAGGCCGCGAGTCGGCTCGCCCCGAGCGTACGCGCGGCGGCAATGCGACTCGGATCGAGCCCCGCCCATGCGCCGCCCACCACACGCATGATGACCGAGGTGTTGTAGAACACGAGCGCCGCCACGATGATCCACAGGGATTGATCGAGGCCGGTCCACCCGAGCGGTCCCCCGCGGCGCACGAGGGCCGAAAACGCCGCGGCCACCACCACCGTCGGGAGCACAAAGGGCACGCTCGCGGCCGCTCTGGCCAGGGCGACGCCGCGCCATTGCAGGTGGAAGAGCGCATACGCCGCGGGGATGCCGAGTGCGACGGAACCCGCGGTGCCGGCGATTGCTAGCCCGAGCGTCGTGCCGATCGCCTTGAGCGTGTGCGAGTCAGTGAGGGACTCCGCGACCAGGTCCAGGCGTAGCGAACCGTCGGCCGTCAGGCCCCTCCACAGGACGGTCGCCAGCGGCCAGAGAAAGAAGAAAGCCAGGAATGTCAGCGGCAGCGCCGCGAGCCCCCACCACACCAGGTGGGGGCGGACGCGGCGTGCACGCTGAGCATTCATGGAGGGAGTGTCCCGCTACCCCAGGACGGTGTCTGTCCAGGTGGAGATCCACTCGTCGCGATGCGCGTCGATCGTGGCGGGGTCCACCGACCACGGATTCTCGGCCAGGGGTGCGTACTCGGCCCACTCGGCGGGAACGTCAACGGCCGATGAGACGGGGTAGACGTACATGTTTTCGGGAATCGATGCCTGGAAGGCATCGGACAGCATCCAGTCGACTACCTGCTGCGCGCCCTCGGGGTTCTGAGCTCCCGTAAGCACGCCCGCGTATTCCACCTGCCGGAAGCACGTGTCGAGGAGGGCCGCGGTGGTGGGCTCGCCGTCGACCACCTCGAACGGGGGAGAGGAGGCATAACTCAACACGATCGGGTAGTCACCCTGATATTGGGGCGCCGAGAAGTCCGTGTAGTACGTGTCCGACCAGGACGCGGTCACGCGCAACCCATTGTCCTTAAGCGCCGCCCAGTACTCGGGCCATGCGTCGCCCTTGGCCGCGACCGTCGCCAACAAGAAGGCGAGCCCTGGCGATGACGTGGCGGGGTTGCTCACCGAGAGCATGCCCTCGTAGGCAGGGTCGAGCAGGTCGTCGAGGGTCGTGGGTGCCGCCAGGTCGCCGCTGAACGCCGCGAGGTCGACGTTGAGGCAGACGTCGGAAAAGTCGACCGCGGTGAGTGCGGCGGAGCCGTCGATCGAGTAGGCGGCGGCGTCGGCTGCGGCCGGGGCCTTCGAGGCGTAATCCGCGAAGATGCCCGCATCGAGCGCTCGTGACGCAAACGTGTTGTCGACGCCGTAGACCACGTCGCCCAGCGGCGCGTCCTTGGTGAGGATGAGCTGGTTGACCAGCGTGCCCGCATCGCCCGGCGCCACGAACGTGACGTCCAGGCCGGACTCCTCCTCGAAGGCCGCCAAGACGTCGTCCGGCACCGCGAAGCTGTCGTGAGTGACCACGGTGACGTGAGTGGAAGCGGCGGTGCCCGACGCGGTGGCCTCCGGCGAGGCCGAGGGCCCGGTGTCGGATGTGGTTGAACAGGCAGCCGCGCTCAAGGCGACGACTGCGGCAATGGTGAACGCGCGCGCAATACGCATGCGATTCCTCCCGTAGAGCAGGAGGGGTGACGAGTCTCGACTCCCTACGCCGGTGCAAACCGGATCAGGTTCGAGGGTCTGCGGATGACCGCACTCTCAGCGCCCTTGGCCCACATATGGATGTGGAGACGCTCCCCTGTCGTGTTCACCCACTGTAGCGCGCGGCGACGGGCACGGGGGAAGGGTTAGGCGGGCTGAATCAGGTCCCTGACGATGTCGACGCTGCCCTGGCTCGAAAGGGTCGCATAGCCGCCACGGGCGGCGTGGCGAAGCACGGGGTAGGCCCGACGGAGGCGACCGGCGGGGTAGGCGGCTCGTTCGAGTTCGAAGGCCCGCTTGCGTTGCGCGATTACCAGGACGTCCTGCGCGGCGCCGATGGTCTCCAGGCGGTCCACGAGTTCTTGGGCCCGCATCGCGAACCTGGGGTACCTGTCGCCACGCGGAACGCGAAGCTGGCGCAGCTTGTTGCGTAGCGTCGGTTGGGCCACGCCGATCACATTTGCGCCGTGCACGCGGTAGTCGATCAGGGGTTCCTCGATGAGGTCGAGGCCCCCCAGGCCTGCCGCAATGGCCGCCAGCCATTCGTCGTGCACCCAGTGTTGGCCCAGGGGAAGCGCGGTGGAGAGCAGTTCGCGACGGAAGAGGAGGGTCGCGCCTGTGACGATGTTGCGGCGGGTCAAGACCGTGGTGGCGTCACCCGAATGAATCGCCTCGCGCTCGCCGTCGCTCACGTAGAGCGAGCCAAGGAGGGTCTCCCCGGTGGGCTGCCCGGAGGCATCGACGATGCGGGCGTCGGCATGGACCGCGAGGACGGTGGGACGAGACGCGAGCACGCCCGCGGCGACCTCGAGCCGATCGCCTCGCCACACGTCGTCCTGATCGCTCAGCGCGATGAGGTCCCCGGTGCACGCCTCGATGGCGCGCTCGAAGTTGGCGCGCACCCCGCCCGCGCGATCCGTGTGAGCGATCCGGAGGACGGTCGGTCCCGAATACGCCGCGATAAAGGCCTCGACGGCCTGGACGGTGCCGTCCGTCGAACCGTCATCGCAGATGACGACCTCGCTCGCGGGCAGCGTTTGAGCCGTGATCGACGCGAGTTGCTCGCGGATGTAGGACTCACCGTGATAGGTGCACAGGGCGACCGAGATCGAAGGTCCAGTTCCGGGGCTCGCCATGCGATCAGCGTAGGCGAGAGTCGGGTGCCGCAGAGAATCGGGGCGCTGCCCTAGTCGCAGGGGGTCGCCCACCAGCGTTGGGCCTCGACGGCACTCTCGATGAGTGCGTCAAGACCGTGGCGGGCGCGCCAGCCGACGGCCGAGGCGAGCCGATCGATATCGGCGACCACATTGCTGGGGTCCCCCGTGCGACGGGGGCCTCTCACGGGCTGAACATCGCTGTGCATGGCAGCGCTGATGCGGTCGATGATCTCCAAAACCGAGGTCCCGGTGCCGGTGCCCACGTTGAGGGCGTGATGTCCCGTGGTGTTTTGCAGCCAATCCAGCACGGAGACGTGCGCGTCGGCCACGTCGGCCACGTGGATAAAGTCCCTGATGCAGCTTCCGTCGGGGGTCTCGTAGTCGTCCCCAAAGATGGTGGGAGCCTCGCCGCGGGCGAGCTGATCGATCACGATCGTCACGAGGTTGGCGATGGTGCGGTCGGCAAGTTCGGGGCGTTGTGCCCCTGCCACGTTGAAGTAGCGCAACGAGGCCGCACGAAGGCTTCCGGTCCGGGTGGCCGCCTCGACCAGGGCCTCGCATGCGAGCTTTGTCGCACCGTAGGGATTGAGTGGATGCGTGGGGTGCGATTCCTTGACGACTCCATCCACCTCTCCGTAGACGGCGGCGGACGAGGACAGTACGAGTGACGGCACGGAGGCCTCGCGCATGGCGTCGAGCACCGTGTACGTGGTGCCGATGTTGACGCGGTAATAAAGATCGGGGCGTTCGATCGACTCGTCGACGCGCTTGAGGGCCGCGAAGTGGATCACGGCGTCGCACTTCATCTGACGCAATCGCTGACCAAGAACAGCGGAGGCCCCGTCTTTGGTGAGATCGAGCTCAAGCAGTGCGGCGTCACGGACCCTGTCCGCGTCGCCCGTCGAGAGGTTGTCAACAACGAGGACCTCGTCACCGCGGCTCAGCAACTCGTGGACGGCATGCGACCCGATGTAGCCCGCTCCGCCCGTCACTGCGATTCTCATTTGCCCAGCGTAGTTGTTGTGAGGCTCAAGCCCGAAGGCCCGATCACGATCGATCGCCGTGGCCGACGTTGGTCCCGGGGGTGTCTCGCTATGATCGGAACGACGTATCTCTATCGCACCACCCGCCTCACCACGATTGGATGGACATGATTTCTGCCGCCAAGCCGTTCATTGGAGCCGAGGAGCGCGCGGCCGTAGACCGCGTCCTCGCGTCCGGAATGCTCGCCCAGGGGCCGGAGGTCGCCGCCTTCGAACAGGAGTTCAGTGCGGTCGTCGGTGGTCGCGAGTGCGTGGCAGTGAACTCAGGCACCTCCGCTCTGCACATGGCGTTCGTCGCCGCGGGTATTGGCGCGGGCGACGAGGTCATCGTCCCCTCGTTCAGCTTTGCCGCGACCGCCAACGCGGTGGCCCTTGCCGGCGCCACCCCGGTGTTTGCGGACATCGAAGGCGATTATTTCAACCTTGACCCCGCTGCCGCGGAAAGCAAGATCACGTCCCGCACTCGCGCGATCATGCCGGTTCACCTGTATGGGCACCCCGCGGACATGCCCGGCTTCAAGGACGTGGCAGACCGTCACGACCTGCTGATCTTCGAGGATGCTGCTCAGGCGCACGCGGCGTCGCTGAACGGCACGGCCGTTGGCGCGTTCGGCATCGCGGCGTCCTTCTCGTTCTACCCGACCAAGAACATGACGTCCGGTGAGGGCGGCATGGTCAGCACCGGTTCCGCCGACGTCGCGCGCATGGTCCGTTTGCTGCGCAACCAGGGCATGGAGAAGCGGTACGAGAACGAGGTCGTGGGCTTCAACACCCGCATGACCGACATCCACGCCGCCATCGGTCGCGTGCAGTTGGGTCACCTCGCGGAGTGGACCGCGGCTCGCCAGGCCAACGGGGCGTTCTTTGACGCCAACCTGGAAGGCGTGGTGGTTCCTCCCGTCGCTTCAGGCGCGGTTCACGTTTACCACCAGTACACGATCCGTGTCGAGAACGGCGATCGCGACGCGTTCGTCACGGCGCTCGCGGACCGCGGTGTCGGCTCTGGCGTGTACTACCCGACGCCCATTCACAGGCTTCCGAGCTTCCAGCAGGACCTCGACTTGCCCGTCACCGAGCGCGTGTGCGGCGAGGTCGTGTCGCTGCCGGTTTACCCGAGCCTGACTCAGGCGGAACGCGAGCAAATTGTCGAAGCCGTGAACGCGGTAGCAAAGGCAGGCGCCTGATGACGTTGCGTGCCGGAGTCCTCGGTCTTGGCGTGATGGGCCGCCACCACAGCAGGGTGTTGTCTTCCCTTGAGGGCGTCGAGTTCGTGGGCGTCTACGACCCCTCGGACGCCGTGCCCGCGGTAGTGCAGGGCAAGGACACGGTGCGGAACCTCGAGCAGTTCCTCGAACTCGCGCCCGACTACTGCGTAGTGTCCGCACCCACCGTGTTCCACCGCGAGCTGGGTGCCGCGTTGGCGGAGCGGGGCATTCACGCCCTCATCGAGAAGCCCGTTGCCTCGACGTTTGAAGACGCGCAGGCCCTCGTGGAGATGTTCTCCAAGGCGGGTCTTGTGGGAGGCGTGGGCCACATCGAACGCTACAACCCGGCCCTGCAGAGCGCGCGGCAGCGTATCGAGGACGGCCTCATCGGCGACATCTACCAGATCGCCACGCGCAGGCAGGGCCCCTTCCCAGGGCGCATCGCAGACGTCGGCGTGATCAAGGACCTCGCCACGCATGACATCGACCTCACGGCGTGGGTGACTCAGCAGGACTATGTGTCCGTCAACGCCCGCACCGCGTACCGCTCGGGCCGCGAGCACGAGGACATGGTGATTGCCGTGGCAACCCTGTCCAAGGGCGCGATTGCCTCGCACACTGTCAACTGGCTCACGCCCTTCAAGGAACGCACCACCATCATTACGGGGGAGCGCGGCGCGCTCGTGGTTGACACGCTTACCGCCGACCTCACGCACTACAAGAACGGTGTGGCCGACGGTGGCTGGGATCAGTACACCTCGTTCCGTGGCGTATCCGAGGGCGACATGACGCGTTACGCGCTCGTGCGCAAGGAGCCGTTGCTTGCGGAGCACGAGGCGTTCAGGGATGCGATTCTCACGGGTGACACCTCATCGATCGTGACACTCGAGGCGGGTGCCCGCGTTGTCAAGATCGCGGAGGACCTGGCTGCGGACGGCGTGCACCACCGCATTCCGCTCGGTTAGCGTCGCGAGGCGGTTCCCCGAATTGGGGGAACCGCGCAGAGTGGGTTGAGCCCGGCTGCGTGCTTGGGTTACGCGGCGGCGCCCCGACCGGTCGCGCGTGCGGCGATCTCGTCAACCAGATTTACCCATACCTCGACTTGGTGCTCTCCTGACAGGGCCTCCGCATGTTCGACCGAGCGCTGCTTCCAGTGCGTCACAGCCTCGGGCGTGAGGGCATCGAGTGCGACTCCGAGGGAGGCGGCGTCGAAGCCCGGGGCGACGCTGCCCATGCCGTACTCGTTGATGTAGCGGACCATCTCAGGAGACGGTCCCACAATCACACCAAGCCGGGCCTGGATGTAGTCGAAGAACTTGTTCGGCAGGCACCATTCCAGGTTGAAGGTGACGGGCGCAAAGATGGCGAGTCCCACGTCGTACTGGTTGAGTGTGCCCACGAGCTGGTCGTATGGCACAGGCTCGTTCATCGTGACTCGGTCGGTGGTGGCGGATAGCTCGACGAGCCGCCGGTAATAGGCATGGTCGCTGTTGACGAGGAAGAGGTCGAGCGTGACGTCCGCGGAGGTGTCGCGCACCGCCTCGATCATGACGTGGATCTGGCGAGCGGGGACCGATACCCCACTATGCACGAGTCGAATCGGTGTACCCACGGGCGTAGGTTCGAGATCGTAGAACGGGGTGGCGTTGACGACGACGCTCGTTGCGAGGCCATATTCCTTGAGGTACGTCTCTGCGATGCCTCCGGCCACTGAGGTGATGGCGTCGGCCTTAGGTACCTCATTCCTGCAGATCCACCTGAAGTACGGAGCGACGAGCGTGCGCCACTTCCAATCGTGTTCGGCCTGTCGTGGCGCGTACTCGTGCAGGTCCGTCAAGACACCAACCCGTGCGCGTAGGCGCAGCGCGAGCGTCATCGTCGCGACATCGTGGTTGAGGATGATGTCCCATTCGCGGTCACGGAGTTTGTTCCAGGCATCCTGGTTGCGCGACGATGCCCAGAAGGCCAGGCGGTGGAGCCTGAGCGTCAATGCGGCGATGAAGAGCCACTTGCGAATGAATCCCGCCGACTCGCCCTTTTGCAGCTCGATGTGGTCATCGATGCCTGCCGGCGCTGGCCCGACGCCCGCAGTCGTGATGGCGTAGCGCTCCTGGAGTGCTCGGATCTGCTTGAGTGGGCGTGGCCCACTGCTCACCGGCGCGAAAGTAAGGACGAGAACTCTCAACCGTTCGTCGCTAGACGCCACTTCTACTCCTTGTTCGGCCGGTTACGGCAACCGCCGAGTCTACCCGGATCGGTCTGCGGTTCAGCTGGCTACACGAGGCCCGCCAGGGCCGCCTGCCGTGCAAAGTCGGGTACCTCGTTGACCAGATAGTCGAAGCTCCCGCACGCCACGACCTTCCCGTCTCGCATAAACGCAATCTGGTCCGCATCCTTGACCGTTGCGAGCCTGTGCGCGACAACGACGAGCGTGACATCGCCATGCAGGGCGTGGAGGGACTCCGTGACGGCGTTCTCGGTCGCGGTGTCCAACGCCGAGGTGGCCTCGTCGAGTACCAGCACGTCAGGATTGGCATAGAGCGCGCGAGCGATCCCGAGTCGTTGGCGCTGACCGCCGGATACCGCCAGACCTCGTTCCCCGACGCGAGCGTCGAGGCCGCCCGCTCTAGCTTCGATGCTTTCGAGCAATTGAGCCTGTTGCAGGGCGTACCGCACGCGTTCCCGGTCGAAGGACTTGTCCCAGCACAGTGCGACATTTTGGGCCACGGTCGCGTCGAAGAGGGAGACGTCCTGAGGAACGTAGCCGACGCGAGAGCGCCATGCCGTCGTGGCGTGGTTGATGGGGATGCCGTCGACGAGGATCTGGCCCTCGGAGGGTGAGAGGAGCCCTAGGAGGAGGTCGACCATCGTTGACTTGCCGGATCCAGAGGCCCCCACCAGGGCGGTGGTCTTGCCGAACTCGATGTTGAGCGACACGTGGTCAACCGCGTTGGTCGAGGCAACCGGGTATCGGAAGGAGATGTCGTCGACACGCAGGACGTGTGGGGACTTCGGGAGCTCCGCCTCTTCCACCGCATGAGCCGCGGAACTTGCCGTCTCTGAGTCCTTGATTTCGTCGAGGATGAGACGCGCGGTGTCAAGGTTTCCGGCCATGGTCGACGTGACTGTCTGGAAGCGGACCACGGAAGGCGCCATCCTGAAGCCTGCGAGGCCAAACAATGCGACCGCGGTCGTGGCTCCAGATGCGCCGCCCGTTAGATAGCCAACAGCGCCGACGAGGACGAATCCGCCGATTATTCCAGCCTCGAGCACGAAGCGTGGCACCTGCCCGAGGAACTGCTTATTGGCTCGCGCTCGGACGGTCTTGGCCCGCGTGCGGCGAATCACGGCCTCGACCTCGCCGTTCTTGCCACGAAGAGTGAGTTCCTTCATGGCGCCCACCATTTCCGTAATCAGTCGCGAGGTATACAGGCTGGTCAACATGTTGACGCGGCCGGCTTCGCGAGAGCGCAGCTGGATCCAGAAGTAGAGGACGAAGCCGAGGGCTCCCAGGTACACCAGCGTCACCGCGGCGATCGCGGGATAGACGACGGCCAAGACGGCGAGGATCGTGGTGAGGGATACGGCCTCGCCTAGGAGTGTCGCTCCCTGCATCGAGTAGCCAGTGACGGCGCCGGACACACCGCTGTCCGTGAATCTGACGATATCTGCCGAGTTCTTCTGCAGACGCGTTGCCCACGGCGCGAGCATGTAGGCGCTGAACATGCGCATTCCGAGTTCAAGCTCGTAGTGGGCAGCGCGTCGCGATGCCCAGAACAGCGTCCACACTGAGAAGGCGCCCTTCGACAGGGTGAGCAGCACGATACACAGCATCGCGATGATCACGCCGAAGTTGCCGATCTCGCCGATGACGGGAAGCGTGACGTTTTTCCCTGTCGCTACGGGGCCGATCACCATCGCGAGTAGCGCGATGGCGCCCGCGTCGAATATGGCTAGTGCGCCCAGGATCACCGAGTATCGACGGAGAAACCCGCTAGCGTCGTCCGGATAGGCCGCGAGTAACTCTCGGTACAACGCGATGAGATCCCTCACGTGGTGCGCTCCTTCGAAGTCGACGGCCAGGGTCCTCTAGTGTAGTGATCAGGATTACTGTGCCGGGCGTCCCGGTACATGCTACGGTTCGGGCCGACACCGGTTGGATCGCGAGTACCTCACGATGTGCGTTCAAAGGACCTTGCTGCGGTGATTTTCATGTGCGAACCGCGCCTCGCGGGCGTCGAGGCGCCCCTACACTTGCTGGGCTTCATCAGGTTGCCGCTATGACGACGACGATCGTCAGCCGGATCTTCGCGCCTGAGCCTGGGGCGGCGCCTCAGAGGCTCCTGGCCCTTGCCCAGGCCCTTGTCCGAGCCGGTCAGCCGGTGCGAGTGATCACGGCCTCTCTCCCCCTGCCCAGCGAGGAGCCGTACGACTCTGACGGCATGGCGGTGCGTAGGGCGTGGGTCAAGCGCAACAACGACGGTTATGTCAGGGGATACGTCTCGTACCTCTCGTTCGACGTTCCGGCCTTCTTCCGCGTGCTCTTTGGCCCGAGATGTGACGGCTATGTTGTGGAGCCGCCTCCGACCACCGCCGCTGTGGTGCGCGTGGTGGCGGCCATACGGCGCACACCGTACGTCTATTACGCGGCCGATGTGTGGAGCGATGCGACCGTCGGCATCGCCGGTAGCACGGTTGCCCGAGTGGTCCGCGGCATCGAGCGATGGGCGATGAAGGGCGCCGCCATGGTGTTGGCGGTGTCTCCGGAGGTAGCGACGCGCGTGCGGGAACTGGGTGTGGACCGCCCCATGGAGGTGGTCGGATTCGGCATCGATACCGACGTGTTCCGTCCGCTGGGAGGCGCCCCGCTCGACACCCCGACGTTCGTGTACACCGGAACGTTTTCTGAGCGACACGGGGCGGAGGTCTTCGCCGCGGCGCTAGGCATGCTGCTCGACGAGCGGCCAGGTTCCGCGCGACTGGAGTTTTACGGGACAGGGACCGACACGGCGCAGATCCTTGAGGCGTGCCCCGAACGGCATAGGGGGTCCATCGTTTTCCATGCTCCGGTCCCCGCAGGCCAGATCGCTCGCATTATGAGCCGGGCTACCGCAGGCCTCGCGTCCGTCAAGCCGGAACATGGCTATGACTACGCGTTCGCGACCAAGACGCTCGCGCTGATGGCCACGGGCTGCCCCGTCATCTATGCGGGGCCGGGTCCCGCCGCGAAGGTGGTTGCCGAGGCCTCTCAGGTCCACCGTGCGTGCAGGTCCGTGGAGTTTGACGCCACAACGGTGGCGGACGCGATGCGCGCGATCCTTGATAGTCCTCGGCCGGCATCCGAGCGCCTGCAACTAGCACAGTGGATCCACGAGCGTCACTCTGCACGAGCCACTGCCGATCACGCCGCTGCCGTCGTCTTGGGTGCTCTCGGCGCGTAGTCAGCCGGCTTGAGCGGCGGGCACGTCGGTTACGGCGTGGAATCGTCCCTGTCGTGGGACGTGCCGAGGGATTGCGGGGCGCGTGCCTGCAGAATCGCGATGGTTCGCGCCAGCTCGGTGTTCTGATCCTCGATATGCCTGAACCTGCGGTATGTGGTGGCTACGAAAGCGAGGAACACCAGCACCAGCAGGTACAGCAACAGGTCCGTGCCACGGCCGACGCCCACAAAGTTGGCCGCGTGGGTCCATAGCTCGGGAGCGAAAACCGAGGACGCCGCGGCGATGACGAAGACCATGAGTAGCACCCGCCTGACGGCTTGGTGGCGCGCTCCGCGAGATCGTGTCAGCACAAAGGCGGCAACGCCCACGGCGACGACGATGACGATCTGCAAGACGATGGTCATATCACTCACTTAAAGAGGAGTTCGACGAGGATGTTGACCCCGTTGAGAAGAGATTGGCCTTTTGATCGAGAGTAGTCGGTGTAGATGATGTGCGTAGGGTGCTCTTTCCATGGCAGCCCAGTCCCTGCGAGCAGGTCCACGAGCTCCGAGGCGTGGGCCATGCGGTTCTGGGTGATCCTGACGCTCTCAAGAGCGTCGCGTCGCAGCACCCTCAAGCCGTTATGCGCGTCGGTGAGGGCCTTGCCTGTCGTGAGACGGCTGACGCGGGCCGCGGTGCGCAGAGTGAGGCGCTTGAGGAAGGTGAGTTCGGTGCGCGCGTCAAGGAACCGCGATCCGGTCACGATAGCCAGGTCCTCGGCGCGTAGTACCGTGATCATCGCCTGAGCGTCTGAAATCTGGTGTTGGCCGTCTGCGTCAAAGCACAGCACTTCGGTCATCTCGGGGTCGAGGAGCGCGTAGTCGAAGCCAGTCTGGAGACTTGCGCCCTGACCAAGATTGATCGGGTGGGTGACGACATGGGCGCCTGCTTCGAGCGCCACCGCGGCAGAGTCATCGGAGGAGCCGTCGTCGACACAGACGACGAAGCCGAACTCCGCGACCAGATCGCGGACGACGGCGCCCACGACGGTGGCCTCGTTGAACGTAGGCACGACGACCCAGGTGCGGCTCATGGCGAAATCCTTGTGATGGCGCTAAACCTCGCGGCTCAGCGTCTCGCCCACCTGGCGATACCGCGCGCCGGTTTCGGGGCATGTCCACACGTCGTCGCCCGACTCCTGGAGCGGCACACCGGCCTCGCCAACCCAACCGATGCGGCGGGCCGGAACCCCCACCATGAGCGCGTAGTCGGGAACGTCCTTGGTGACGACGGCGCCGGCGGCCACCGTGGCCCAGCGCCCAATCGTCACGGGCGCAACGCATACGGCGCGAGCCCCCACGGAGGCGCCCATGCGGATGGTGACGCCCACGGGCGTCCAGTCGTGCGCGCTCTTGGGGGAACCGTCGGCATTGACTGCGCGCGGGAAATGGTCGTTGGTCAGCACCACTGCGGGTCCGATGAAGACGCCGGCCTCAAGTACCGCGGGCTCGTACACGAGCGCGTAGTTCTGGACCTTGCAGCCATCGCCCATCGTCACGCCTGTGCCGATGTAGGCGCCTCGGCCCACGATGCAGTCTTTGCCGAGCACCGCGTGCTCACGCACCTGCGCGAGGTGCCAGACCGAACTGCCATCGCCGATTACCGCGTCAGCCGAGACATCTGCGCTGTCAACCACCCGGATTCCCATGCGGCAAACATACCGCAAGGGGCTTTTTGGGAGGACGCTCGAGGTCGCGCTCGCGACCGGCGTCCCCGCGCGCGTCGCGAGTCCCGCGCGAAGGCACCTTAAGATGCCAACGTGCCACTTATTGAGCTGACGACCGCCCTTGGAGGCTCGCGATGACGCACGTGCTGCTAATCACTGGCGGAGAGATCGGCGCACGGATGGCTGGTCCCGCGATCCGTGCCATGGCGATGGCCCGAGTCCTTGCTGGCGACGGGCATGATGTCGTGCTCGCGACCACGTCCACCCTTGACGGCGACGCGTCGGCTGGTGCCGTCCGACTGGTGGCCCTGACCCCAGGCGACGCTGCCGCATTTGCGACGCTCGACCGCGAGGCCGAGGTAATCGTCTTCCAGGGTCACGCGATGGAGCAGTTCCCCGCGCTCGCCACCACCGATCGTGTGGTGGTCGCGGATGCCTACGACCCGATGCACCTCGAGATGCTCGAGCAGGGCAGGGAGCAGCCGCGCGCCACGTGGGACATGCTGGTGCGGTCCAGGGTGGTGCTCCTCAACCAGCAGCTGTCGCGTGCCGACCTCGTGCTGTGTGCTTCACAGCGACAACGCTCCTTCTACCTGGGCCAGCTTGCCGCGCTGGGCCGGATCTCTCCCTCGACATACCAAAGCGATCCTCACCTCGAACGCCTCATCGATATCGCGCCCTTTGGCCTGGAAGCGGAGCCCCCCAGACGTACCCGCGCGGCAGTCCGTGGCGTGGTCCCAGGTGTCGACGATGACTCCCGCATTCTGTTGTGGGGCGGGGGAATCTACAGCTGGTTCGACCCGCTCGCTCTGGTCCGCGCGGTCCACGCACTCGCACAGCGGCATCCCGAGACGAAGCTCGTATTCCTGGGCACTCGTCACCCAGGCGTCGAGCCCATGGGCATCGTCAAGGAAGCCATCGATCTCGCGGTGCAGCTTGGGGCCTTTGGCACGTCCGTGATCTTTAACGACGACTGGGTGCCCTACGAGGAGCGCGGCAGTTTCTTCGCCGAGGCCAATGCGGGGGTCTCTACCCACCACGCGCACGTGGAAACCGAGTTTTCGTTCCGCACTCGCATCCTCGACTACCTGTGGGCGGGCCTGCCGATGGTGGTGACCGAGGGCGACACCTTCGCCGACCTGATCGAACGGGAGCATCTGGGCGCAGTGGTGCCCGCGGGCGACCAGGATGCGCTTGAGGCGGCTCTCGAGAGGGTGCTGTACGACGAGCCGTTCGCCAAGGCCGCGAGCGACAGGGTCGCCGTGGTGCGTGAGGACTTCCGTTGGGAGCGGACGCTCGCCCCACTTCGCCGCATGGCCAACGATCCGCGGCACGCAGCCGATGTCGAGGCTGCCGGTGGGCGCCAGGCACTCGCGGATTCGTTGAGTGGGCTCCTGGAGCCCGCGCCGGGTCCAGGTCTGCGACGCGACGTGACGATGGTGTGGCACTACCTCAGGAATGGCGGCGTGGGCGAGGTCCTGCGCAGGGTCAAGGCGAAGCGGGCGAGACGGTGACGCTGCCCTCGCCCGATCAGCCGCCGGTTATCGCGACGGGCGGTGTAGCTCTTGGGAAGCGCATCGTCGGCTTCGCCCTGATCCCTTTCTTGTCGCTCCTCGCGCCCTTTATCTTCCTTCCGATTCTCGCGAGGGCCGCAGGTAACGATGTCTGGGTGGCGATCGCGCTCGGCCAATCGGTGGGCGGAATGGCCGCCTTGGTCGCCGGTTTTGGGTACCCCACCCTTGCTCCTCCGATGGTCGCTATGGCGTCCGTCGCTGGCCGCCGACGGCTCCTTGCGACCAGTGTTCACGTGCGCCTTCCCGTGTGGGCGGTGGCCGCAGTCGTCGCTACTGTCGCGGCCGTGCTCGTGGCGCCGGATACGAGTCGACTCGAGGCCGGCGCGATGGCTGGGGCGATGAGCCTCGCTGCGCTTGCCCCCACCTGGTATTGGATCGGGGTGGGTCGCGCGCTTCCCATCCTTTGGTACGAGGTGCTTCCCCGGATGGCTGCCACGTTGATCGCGACCGGAATCCTCCTGCTCGACGGGTCGGTCATGTGGTACCCCGTGCTCTTGGCGGTCGCGATGGTGGCCGGTCCTGCGTACGTGTACGTGCGCAATGCCAGGGCCGAACTCGTCACTGTCGATAGGGACGACGTGCGTCAGGTGTGGCGTCATCACCCGCCCGCCGTGATCGCGGAGTCCTCGGCCGGCGTGTACAACTCCTTGGCGGTGGCGATCGTCACCTTGGTGGCCCCGCTCGCGCAGGCCGCGACGTATGTGTCCGGCGACAAGACCTACCGCATCGGTCAGTACTCGGTGGGAGCTTTAGGTAATGCGTTGCAGGGATGGGTGGTCGAGGCGCGCGAGGAAGGTTTTGCACGCCGCCTGCGCATCGTGGTCGGTCTCCATGTCTCGCTAGGGGTTGTGGGGCTTGCCGCCTTTGGGCTGCTCGGCCCATGGCTGACGGACCTCCTGTTCGGCGCCAATGTCGCCATCGACCGAGCCACGGCCTGGGGCTTTGGCGTCGCGATCCTTGGCATCGCAGTCGGCACCGTTTTTGGTCGCATCGGGCTCATCGCGATCGGCGCTCGTAAGGCCTTCATGTCGTGTGTGGTCGCGGCCTCCGCCGTGGGGGCGGTGGGTTTGTTCACGGGAGGGGCCTTGTGGGGAGCCTCTGGCGCGGCGTGGGCCCTTGGTGGCACGGAGCTTGCCTCCGGTCTAGCCCAGGCGACCGTGCTGAGCGTGCTGTGGAGGCGCCGCCTGCGCGAGGGGAAGGCTTTGCTACCGCTGAGCGCGACAACCGCATAGGGTGTCACGGGGCGAAATAGCGGTAGCAAGTGGTTCAAGGAGGCGTGGTGGCGACGATGCCAAGTGGCACGGCCGTGCGCCGGCTGGCCTCCAGGCTCCGGTGGATCCATGCCGCGCCGCTGCTGGCCGTGCTGACGTTGACTGCGTGGGCCTTCGCGTCGCCGATCAGCGCCGCCCCTGACGATGACTTCCACCTGACAAGCGTGTGGTGTGCGCTCGGCGGCAGTGACGCCTGCACCGAAGGCACGCAGGACAACACGCGTTACGTGTCACGGGCGTTCCAGTCGGCGCGGTGCTACGTGATGGAGTCGCAGACCACAGCGGCCTGCCAGGGAATCGAGGGGTTGGCCCTCGATGGCGCGATGGTCGAGACCAAGCGCGGAAACTTTCAGGGCGAGTATCCGGAGGTCTATTACGACGCGATGCGCGTGTTCGCTGGTGATGATCTTGTCCATAGTGCGTTGGTGATGCGGGTGGTGAACCTGGGTCTTTTTGTGGGTTTGGCCACGGCTCTGGCGGTGTTGCTTCCTGCGTCGCGGAGGCAGACGCTGTTGTGGGGTTGGCTCGTGTCTTTGGTGC
>Ga0209100_1001109_pt1 | contig 19394 bp, 13 predicted proteins | sample lystaG_FD_185480 | JGI IMG/M metagenome (GOLD analysis project Ga0209100, IMG submission 185480) | Glacier valley bacterial and archeal communities from Borup Fiord, Nunavut, Canada, to study Microbial Dark Matter (Phase II) -... | ecosystem: Environmental > Aquatic > Freshwater > Ice > Glacier ...
TAGTTTCCGAAGTAACGCTTCCTGGTTTATGCGGTCAAAACACTGCGAAATATCTGCATCTAAAACGAATTTAGGTTTTGATACTATGCAGTTTTTGATGTGTTTGATGGCATCATGGCATGACCTAGCAGGTCGAAAACCGTAGCTTGATGGCTCAAAACGAGCTTCCCACTCCGGCTCAAGAGTCGCTTTTACGACTGCTTGTAGAGCGCGGTCAAAGATGGTGGGTATCGAGAGTGGTCTACGTTCAATTTTCCCTGGTTTTGGTATCCAGATCCTACGGGTAGGCTTAGATTTACCATTGGGAAATAGACCTTTTGCTAGGTCAAAACGTGCTTCTGGGGATAGTGATTTAATCCCATCCACCCCTGCTGTTTTGCGACCTTGATTGTCTTGCGTTACCCTTCTGACCGCCAATACTCGATTCGACCACGACCTCATTAGAGTTTTCTGAAGCTTGCGTACTCGTTGAATATCACCACAACGTGAAGCGGCATAGATGCGTTTTTGCAACTTAAAAACAGATCGCTCGACTTGTCGCCAATTGATCGTTTTCCATCCCTCAGTCTTCAAGGTTGAATCTGATTTAGGCATATTCGCTGCTATTTACCCCTCTAGCTCTGTTCACACTGCGAGTTACGTCTGCTTATCCCGGACGTTAATCCATCCCTTTTGCGGCGTTGACCGTTACTTCGGTCTAGGCATTTGCTTCTTAACCCATCCCACCCTCCTAAAGCTTCTAGCTTGATTGCCTACCTGGAAATCGACCGTCCCAGGAGCTATTATTTGGGTTACTTCGTTCCTGATGTCCATTGGTTGAGTCTTTAGAGGGTGTCTATCCACCGGGGGTCTAGGAAGTGCGCTATTTCGGTGGCAAGATCCTAATAGTCCTTACCCTATCGGCTATTTCCGAATCAAGGTGTGTCCGAAACACGAGCTTATCTCCCTTGATGACATTTGACGATGGCTCAACGACACTTCGTTTGCTCTCCTCTTGGACTCTTGCTTGCGGCGGGTGCTTTCAGCAATTACCACCGTTTAACCGCTTTCATCCCCGCTTTATGGATTTGATCATCAGTCGCTTCCATAGGGGCTACCCCTGTGGGTAGTTTATGGGCTTTCAGCCCCGCACTAGGGCGGTAAGAATTGGTTTTCTAGGGTACTTGCCTCACTTACATGGACATCAAGTTGTCATCAGTAGAGGATTCAAGTGCGGACTCTCCCCCGAAGGGTTACTCTACTGAAGCCTGGAATCCTCCCAAAAACTGGGTTTCTCCAGAACGAATCGCACTTGCCCGCATATCGGTTCAATTCAACTAGAAGCTGTATGTGTTAAAAAGGACAAGAACGATGAGGTGTTTCTACAGCGCTACGGTGAGTAATTTTTGAAAGATAGTTTCTATTTCTACAAATCAACTTTCTATGGAATTAAACAGACAGCCAGAGGATATCGACTTTAACAAATATTGGTTGACGTTGAAGCGTCATTGGTTTGTTAGTGGAAGCGTTTTTTTACTCGTCGTCCTTTTAGCGAGCGTGATCGCAGGTTTAGAGAAACCAAAGTATCAAGCTGAAGGAAAGCTGCTGTTTAGGAAGCGCGATACGGCATCAGCGCTGTTGAGTGAGGGGTCGCAGAAAGTTAGAGAGTTAGAGTCCTTAAATCAACAGAACACCCCGATCGATACGGAAGCAGAAATCCTGCGATCAATGCCTTTGATCGAGAAGACAATTGCTGCACTGATGCTAAAAGATAAATCGGGTTACCCAGTTGCACCAGAAGATTTTGCAAAAGCGCTCATCGTCAAATCAGTTAAAGGAACCGACGTGCTTCTGGTTTCATATCAAAGTGCCGAGCCGAAAGAAGCAGCCGCGATCGTGAATCAGCTTGTTCAAACCTACCTCGAAGACAATGTTCGTCTTAACCGTACTGAGGCGATGTCAGCTCGCGATTACATCCTTCAACAGCTTCCGACAACTGAAGCACGATTACGAGAAGCAGAATTAGCGCTGCGGGATTTTGAGGAGCAAAATAAAGTTATTAATCTGCTTGCAGAAACCCAGTCCTCAGTTGAGGTAAATGCTGATTTATCACGTCAAATTACATCCGCTCAAGCGTTGCTCAACAATACAACGGCTCAGACGCAAGCCTTGCAGCGCAGGATTGGGCTAGATGCAGATGGGGCATCTTTGCTCAACTCAGTCAGTCAGTCGGTTGGTGTTCAATCGATTTTGACACAGCTACAGCAAACTGAGGCAGAAATTGCTATACAGCGACTCCGCTTTCGAGATAAAGCTCCGCTTATTGTCAGTTTGCAGGAGCGCAAAAGCACCTTAGAAGCGTTACTGAAAGACCGAATCGGTCAAGTGCTAAAACCTGGGCAAGATCTGCCGCAGCGCAACCTACAGACGGGTGAATCTGAGCAGAAATTAACTGACACCTTTATTAGTTCTGAGATTTCCAGGTTAGGGATAGCACAGCAGGTAGAAGCGTTAAAACAGGCTCAAGCTAACTATCAAAACCGTGCAGATCGACTGCCGCGCTTAAAACAGCAGCAGCAGGGTTTAGCACGGCAAGTTGAAACCTTTAAATCGAACTACGACATTCTAGTGAAGCGGTTGCAAGAAGTGCAGATCGCAGAAAACCAGACCGTTGGCAACGCTCGCTTTGTGGCTGCTGCGTCGGTTCCAACCAAACCGATCGCTTCTAAGCGAAAGCTAATTTTAGCCGCAGGCGTGACTGTGGGTGGGCTGCTCTACATCGTTACTGCATTTGTATTGGATCTGCGTGACCCATCGCTTAAAACCACAAAAGAAGTCCGAAAGATTTTCCCATACTCTTGGGTGGGGATGATTCCACTACTGCGAAAGCGACAAAAGTTCAATCATTCTAGACAAGTAGAAGCATCAATCCCAGAACTTCCGGTCAAAGATGCACCTCAATCTTTGATCAGCGAAGCCTATCGAATGCTGCAATCAAATTTGAAGTTTGTTAATCCGGATCAAATGGTTAGAACGATCGTGGTGACGAGTTCGGTGTCTAGAGAAGGAAAATCGACGGTTTCTGCAAATTTGGCACTCTCGCTGGCTCAAATTGGTCACAAAGTCTTGCTAATAGATGCCGATCTGCATCACCCCGTACAGCACCATATTTGGCAATTGACCAATGAGGTGGGGTTGAGCAATGTAATTATGAATCACGCTGAACTAAAAGAGGGAATTCAATTAGTACAAGACAATCTCTGTGTTCTCACTTCTGGCGTGATTCCGCCCAATCCACTGACACTTATCGACTCTAAGCGAATGGCTGCTTTGATGCAGGAGTTTTCCCAGAGTTATGATTTTGTGATTATTGATACACCCCCGCTTGTTTTGGTATCAGATGTAATTCCTTTAGGCAGAGCGGCAGACGGGGTGCTTTTGGTGGTTCGCCCTGGACTAATCGATGCTGCAAGCGCAGTGACAGCTAAAGACTTACTTTCCCAGTCGGGCTTAGAGGTTTTAGGGCTAGTGACAAACGGAGTGATGGCAAAAAACGAGCCTGATAGCTACTTACAACGCGCGAAGGACTATTACAAAGATGTAGCAGTTTCGCGAAGTGCGTAATCAGAGAAACGGGAATTTGTTCAATGATTTCCCTGCTGAAAGTGTAGATGAAACTTAGAGAAAAACCCTTCTGGAGAGAGCCATTCTTTCCAGAATTTTCTACATTGGTACTGCAATTCTACATAGTCTGCTGGTGAGATTTTGTTATGGAAATCAGCGATCTTATCTGCAATGTGCGAAATCTCATGCTCTTCAACCCAGACACAATATTTCTTCCAGTCAGCCACATTATCGTAAACCAATGCACAATCCGTATTTACAAAGACAGGAATTCGTCCACAGCAAAGACTTTCAAATAGGCGAAAAGAGAAATTCCCCGCTCCTCGACAGCAGAGAACGTAATCGCTGTTAACGATATTTTCAACAAACTCAAGTCTTGATTGATACATTCTGTCCACTTTTCTCTCTGATAGAAACACCATGCGATCGTGAAGAGCAAAGTTTGTTTCAACCAATGGACTATTCTCTAAAAGCTCAATCACTTGGGCACGAAGCAAGTGTCCTTGAATGGGAGGATAGCCCAAATTGCCGTGGTTTAGCAGCGTATATGCGTAGTAGCTAGCCTTTTTTAGGCAAGTTTTCCACGTCCCTTTCTTGACTAATCCCTTAAATCCAACAACAGGCTTATCGGTTTTTTGGCGAATCGGAAGATCATCGTTAAGGTAGTGTTCAACAATATCTTCGCTAAAAGAAGGCCAGACAAAATTATTTGGTTTTTGCCTCGAATGGTAGTGGGAATGACGAAAGACTATAGCATCTTTGGTAGAAATCTTCTCATTAGAACGATCGCCGCCAAAGAATACGATTAATGGTTTTCCAGCCTGCTCGGCTTGTTTGGCAAATTGTGAATATAATGCGCTGGCTTCCCGGTCAGTTTTAGAATACCAAAGTTCACCCACTACTGTTTTCCAATCGTCGGGCATGACGGCAAAATCAGCATCCTTAAGAGAGGTCATTTCAAACAATTCATGACTTATCTTTGTGTAGTTGTCATACTTCTTTAGCCAAGGATATTGCCCTTTCTCCATGAGGTGTGGGTAAAAAGGCAAGAGCATAGGATGAGGGCGAATACCCTCGCGCTTGAGCAAATAATGCTCGTCAGAATAGATTTTTATCTTCATTTTTCCTAATCGTTGGCGTGTACTTTCACCTTTGTCGATCGTAGCTTCGTTGAAAATATCAATTGTCTCTGGAACGCTCAAGCACCTGACTCAGTTGTTTCTAACGTGACTTCGATGGGCTTCAGGGTCATGGAAGTTAGACTTGTATATGAGTTTCTCAACTCAAGAAGGCTCCCCTATCCCAAACATTGAGTCGAGTTTTGAATAAATCGCCGTTTTTGAGTACTGCTGCTCATAGGTTGCTTTTACTTCATTGGACAGCTTTTGCGCGAGTTGAAAATCTGTCAGCAACTGCAGAATAAACTCCGCATATTGGACTGGCTCATCTGTGATTAGGGCATTGAAGTAATTCTGCAGAGATAGGGCAGACGCGCAGTGCTTTGTTGCGACGATCGGTAATGAATAGGAAATTGCTTCCATAAGCTTCACGTTAGTTCCAGCGCCCGTTCGCAGAGGGCAAATCATCACTCTTGACTGCAAGTAAAGCTCGGGCAGATCTGGAACATATCCCAGCAGTCTGACATTTTGGCTTAGATGAGGTTCGACCTGGATGTCTTTGCAGATTTTACCAGCTATCGTCAGTTGGGCATCTGGTTTTGCCTTCAAAACATACGGAAAAATAGATTCTAGGAAAAACTTCATCCCATCAGCATTTTGCATGTTGGCCATGCCAACAAATAGCAAGTCATGCCGAAATTCTCTATCTGCATAGGAGGAGTTTTCTGATTCGTGGGCAATATTTTCAACTAAATGCGGAATTGAATAAAGCTTGTTGGGCAAATGCTGTTTTAGAATCGAAAACTCATAATTTGAGTCAGAGATGACGACCGAAAAGTTGTTGAGCGAGTTTACTTCTTTGATGAAGTTTGAATCATAATCAAATTTCAAATTCTTAAAGTTGAGGACATCTTTCATCATCCGGCGCAACCGAGACTGAATGTCATGAGTATCAATGATAGTCTGCGTTGAAGTAGATTTGAAAGATTTCGCCAAACTCGCAAAGTTTACTGTGTTAATCCAGGCATAGTCATAACAATTTTGGGTAGCTAAAGACTGGACGAACCGAACATAGCCTGGAGGTGAATAGTAGTCTGTATCCATGGGAAGCTGCTGCTGTAATAGCTTTTGATAGTAGAAGATCTTGCTTCGGGTGTATACAAAATCAAACAGGTTGCGTCTACCTTCATAGACAAACACGTTGTCTGCAAAATTTAGAGCTTCTTGCGTTTGCTCTGCGTCCCATCGCGGCGCGATATAGGATTCCTTGAGCAACTGATTAGCTGCAACGATATCTACAGAAATGTAATCTCTTCGATCGTTGAAATACTTGAGGATTCCTAAAATTCTGCCTTGAGTACCGTAGTACAAAGGCTTTAATTTGACGGGCAAATGAAACAGTACCTTCTTTTTGGATGGATTCATGGAATCTAAGTCACTCATTGAGAAACAATCTGTTTTCTTAGCGGAGAGAATTCTACTCATTACACACCGACTAATTCTGCCAAACACCAGTTTGCATACGTCTTTACTCCTCGTTCTAATAGAACAGACGGAGTGAACCCTAATGCTTCTAGCTTAGAGACATCTGCCTGCCAGTTTAAAGGTGTCCCCGAAGGAACGACTCCATCAAATTGGAGTGTGCAATCAGAATCCAAAACTCTTAAAACAAGCGTTGCAAGTTCTCGAATGGTGACTTCCTGCCCGGTCGCTATGTTGTAAACTTCTCCTTGCATCGGTGCGTCACAGGCAATTATCCTCAGCGCTCTTGCAATATCAAGGGCATGAACAAAGTCGCGGCTTTCATTTCCGGTTCCTTGAAGCGTGACTGTTTTTTGTACGATTACTTTTTGACAAGTGTCCCACAGCACCTGACGGCGCAACCCAGGGCCATAGGCTGAAAAAATTCTGACGCTTGCAGTGGGTAAGCTATAGACTTGTGTAAACTCTCGACAGAGCATCTCAGATTGCAGCTTATGAAAGCCATAGGGCGAGACTGGTGCGGGGGCTTGAGCTTCTGCGATCGGAAGCACGCCCGGATTACCATAAACTGCGGCACTAGAAAGATAAATAAATCGGCAACGCGGGGCACTTAAGCGAAGCGCATTCAAAACTTCATAGTTAACAACTGTATTTGCATAGAAGTCAGGAGTTGGTTCAGACATTGACAGATTCACTGCGGCGCGACCTGCACAATGAATGCAAATATCTGGCTGATGCTTTTGCAGGATTTCATTTAACGTTGAATCTGGCAACCGTAGCGTGTAGTAGGCTGATAAATTTGTCAAAGGTGCATTCTCGGAAGCAGAACTATCAATACCGACGACTGACCAGCCTAACTCTGAGAAATGACGCGCAATATATCGACCCAAAAACCCTGCTGTACCCGTGATTAGAATGCTACCAGTCATAAAATTTCGTTGCCTCACTAACTAACAATTAATATTGTCTGCACACACTTAGACTCTACTCTTGATTAAATTAAGACTTATTGCTTGGGTCATCATCCATCCAAAACGACGACCCGTTGGATGTAGAAAACACATCACATAGTCAGCGAACCCATACGAAACCACAGTTGCTATTGCCGCGCCCACGGCCTGATAGCGAGGAATCAATACAAAATTAAGCGCAATGTTCATAAATGCTCCGGCAATCGTAAATGAAAAAGCAAACCAGGTTACGCCTTCAGTCGTCACCCAAATTTCTTTGACGTAACCCAAGAATAAAAACATGGAAGACCAAATATGAATGGATAAGACAATTCCAGATGGCGCATACTCCGGCCCAAAGACTAAAGTAACAAAAGGCGTTGCCAGAAAAGTCATCGGAATTGCAATGCAATAAACGAGTAAAGCCTGCAGGTTGCAAAGCTTTTGTAGCTTTCCATAGTAGGTTGCTTCACTGATTCTTTTGGCAGCAATGATGGATGGAGCCACTGATTTGACAATCATGGTTGAGGCAAAGGGCCAAACCTCTGAGAGCCTGACTGCTGCTGAGTAGGTTCCTACTGCTTGTAAATCTGCTAGCTGACCTAGCATGACCTGATCGATTCGGGTGTAAATCACGATCGCTAGGGTGGAAAAAATGAGCGGAAAGCTAACTCGCATTAAATCTTTTGCTTGCTTCCAATCAACTCGCCAGGCAAAAATGTTGTTTTTAGCCAGCCTGAAAACAACAATAAAGCCCACTACATTCAGAAAAGTTTCAGCGACTACCAGCCATGCAAAGAATTCGATCGGTGCTTTCATCTCAAGCAACCCAATTCGCATTACTGTCGCCAGAATAAACGAACTATTTCTAGCCCAGATGGTGTACTTTACATCAACTTGAGATTGAAACCAAAGCTCGATAACGTTGAATCCGCTCAAAAATGAGCCTGTCGCTAATATAATAACCAGCTTGCAAATGAGAGGATCGCTCCCTTGCAGCAACACAATCGATAGGATTGACAAGAAGAAAGCAACAATGCCAACCACAAACTTGATTAGAAAAGACGTTCCAAGAATTCTTTCCTTTGTTTCAGGACTGTTGACCAAATCTCGGAAGATAATTTGGTCAGATGCAAGTTGAAACAGAGGCGTGAACATGACCGCAAAAGCCAGCGCGTAGTTCAGCGAGCCAAATTGATCAACTCCCAAAAAGCGTGCAGTCCAAGCTAGTGTCAAGAACCCAACCGCCAAACGGAAAACTCGTTCTGCTGAAAGCCAGCCAATGTTGATGATGATTTTGAGCTTTTCAGCACCAAACTTGTCCTGAATTCTGAACGAAACTTTTTTTAGCATTGGCTGCTGGTAATGGGTTAAGCACTAGAGAAAGGCGCGAACAGGACTTTTACGAGCTATGAGGCATCGATCGGGTAAAGTCCAAATTCATCACGAATAGAGTCTGTAACAGGTTGAGTAATAAAAGATTGATAAGAACTCTTTAAGGCAGCCAAAATGGATTGGATGCCGTTGTTTTTAGAAGCAATATTTTGTTGACTCCACCACATATTTTCTCCATTGTCTGTAATGTATATGACTCCTCTAAACGGTAGTAGCTTGAGTGGCGTTCCCCGCTGCTTCAAAATTGCTGCTGTATCGATGTGGTACAAAACGCAGTCACCGCGCTTTACCTCATCAGGATGTAGCTTCATCTCCGGTTCTAATAAATCGAGTTTAATGACGTGACTCGTGTTGGTTCTCAAGTGAAGATTTCTATGTCTTACCCTCAGAAGCCGAAAGTTTTCCTGGTAATCAAAGCCTCTGCCCAAAAACCATCCATTCTCGTTGGGGTTCTGAGCGACAAACTGAGCTAAGTGCTGACTCACGCAGTCATCAGCATCCACAAACATGACGTGAGACGCATTGATTGCCTTGGCGTGCAAGAGTCCGTGCTGCATTTTGAGCATCTTGTCCTTTTCCTTGCTTGCGTAGTCGGCTCCAGGAAGCGGAAGATTCACTTGAAGATAGGTGACTTGAGAAGTATCAAAACTTACTTGCGGTTTCTCATGACAGACAACAATCACTTGGTAGTCTGATGAGGTTTGATTGCACGTCGATCGCAATGTTCTTTCAAACAGCTTACAGACCAGATTCCATGATCCTGACACCTGCGAACTCTTTAGTGGAATGATAAAAGCAAGCACTATTCTTACCCCAAGATATTTCAAGATGAAATCGATAATTCTAGAAAATAGCTCTCAACTTCTAATAGAGATCTCCATATTTAGAATGATAAAAGCTACTGAATCGGCTGCGAAGAAACTATGTCAGTCAGGTTTTGACTGGTTGAGTGATACGCATCAGACTTGCCAATGTTTACGCAACTTAGCACAGGGCTTTTCCACAATTTGGTAGATGATATATGAGCAAGCTAGTGTAGCAAAAAAAGAAATTATCCCCTGTAGTAATAGATTGTGCACTGGTAGTTGACGACGCACTGCGAGAATCACGATCTCGTGAGTTAGGTATAAAGAATAGCTGAGTATTCCTAGAAAACTTATCCACTTCCGGTTAAGGTCTCGATAAAAAAGCCAATTCGGATTAAGTATTGCAACCATAAAAAACGGATACAACCCAATTCCCTGAAGGGTATATCTAAGCGTGTCACGAAAATTAGTGTCTCTAATGATAACAACAGTCCGGACAATTTTAAATCGCCAACGGTGGAATGCGGGTTTCAGCATCATCACTGAGGCAAATACCAACGGTGGAATGCGGGTTTCAGCCTCTGCCTCAAAAAATGTCCGGAGTATTGATGATAAATGAGACCATTAGAATTACAAAACCCATAGGAAGAAGCACCCGTTGCCAGACTTTAGATGCTTTTTTAACATTTTCATCTAGTGCTGGATTGCAGTACACGGCGAGTGTGCAACCGTAGAGTAATGAGTCAAATCGAGTATCTGTTCTAACATAGATACTAGAAGATGGGGTATGCAAGACAAATACGAGAAAGCAGCGCCATAGCAGTACCAATGCGCACATTCCCAGCAAAACGATCAACTGTTGCCTTCCGGTCAGCTTCAAACGCCTCATTGCCAAGTAGATTAGTGGAAAAACCAAATAAAAATGCTCTTCTACTGCTAGAGACCAGAAAGGCCCAGTACCTTCCGCCTGACCATGTTCACCATAACTTAGAATCCAGTAATTGGTGTAGTAGAATATCTGAGCCATCACGGGGTGAAAATCGATTCTGCTGGTGGCAAATCCAAGAATGGATAAACCTACAGCACCCAGTAGAACTAGATAGTAGGGCGGAAAAATTCGTAAGGCACGCCTGGTATAAAACTTCTTTAAGTCCAGGTTTTCGTAGGAATCATATTCCCGCCGCAGTAGCGTTGTAATGAGATAGCCGCTTAAGAAGAAAAAGATTGTCACGCCAAATCCAGCAGGCACTACGCGACCAAGCCCAATGTGGCCGACAAACACAAGGAAAAACGCGAATGCCCGTATTCCATCTAGCGAAGGAATGTGAAAAAAAGGCTTTTCATCTCCTCTCAGAGGATTTTTCTGAATCCCCCGTAACGTCTCATCCATGTTTCTCCTCTGTTTTTGAATTGGATAACCTTAAACTCATCGAGTTTAGAAATCGTAAGCTTAAATCATGCGACTAAATTTGGAGGTTTACGACCTGATCTGCTACCGTGCTCCTGTGCTTAGAACCAACAAGAGGTTGCGAAATCTTAATCAGCAATAGTTCTTTACCGATCGCTTTGCTAACTTAGGTGGTAAAGGCTTAACTCTTCTCGGATTTCGTCAGTGACGAATTGTTCGTTTAGAGGTGCTAACAAGCTTTTTTTAAAGCCACGCAAGATCTCCTTCGGGTTGCGCTGTAGTTTAGCTATCAAGTTTTCTTGCATCGAAACGCTCTCTCCGGCACGATCGCGAACAAAAACAACTCCAGGAAATGGTAGCGGTTTAATCGGTGTTCCCCGTTCTGCCAAATCGCCTTTTGCCAGTGGGTGTCCACCTAGAAAGCGGTCATACCCCGCTAACTCATCGTAAGGCATCATCTTTTCTGGCAAGTTGAATAGTCGGTAGTTAATAATGTTGCAGGTTCCACAAATCTTGTGGAAATCCTTGCGTCGGACAGAGATCTTACTACTTCCCTCCTCGTACTCGTAACCACTGTTGACATACCAACCATTCTCTTCTTTGTGCTGGTTCACAAATCCTGCAATCTGCCGACTAATGCAGTCATCTGCATCTACAGACATCACGTGGCTTGGTCGTAAATCTCGCACGGCTAAGAGTCCAGCAACAACTCGTTTCGCCCGATCGTCTACCCTAGCGTTGTAAGTTGCTTCTGGAACCGGAAAATTAACCTCCAGATATTCGACTTGCGGATGGTGGAAATCAATCTGAGGTTTTTCGTTGCAAACAACTACGACGTGAAACGCTGGCGAAGTCTGATTACAAATCGATCGTAGACATCGCTCAAATAACTTGCATAGCTCTGACCAAGACGTTGCGGCGTGCCGACTTTTGACTGGAACAATGAAAACTATCATGATGGGATACCTGGTTCAAAATACGAACAAAGAGCGTGTCTAATCAAATCCTGAGTCCTGAGCGTGTCCAACAAGGATAAAGGTCACGATCGCTGAACCTGCCGCCTCAGAGCAAAAGATGGTTCATTGACCGTTTCTAGCAATGCTTCATACCGCTCGACGGCTTTTTCTAGTGTGAATTCTTGAGAGCGTTGCTTCAGCATTGCTTGATCTGGAACGCTTTGGATGGTTGCCACGATCGCGTCCGCCATTTCTTTTATATTCTCAACCGAAACTAAGGAACCGTATTCACCGTGATTTAAGATCTCTGCGGGGCCGCTTCTGCAATTGGTAGAAACAACTGGGGTTCCGACAGCGATCGCCTCTACGATCACATTGCCAAATCCTTCCCACAGCGATGAAAGAACAAGAACTGCGGCACGGGCTAAGTAAGCATAGGGATTATCAACAAATCCCAAGAATGCGACGTGTTCAGATAAGTTTAACTGGTTAACTAGCGCTTTTAGTTCAGCCTGTTCTTCACCTTCGCCTAAAATCGCCAAGCGAACCGGATAATGCTCTCTTACTTGCCCAAAAGCTCGAATCAGCATAGAAAAATTCTTTTGTTTTGTCAGCCGCCCAATGCCCAAAATCACCGGAGGCTGTTCGTTTAGAAACCAAGGATGCGCCACTGGTTCTTGTGCTTTCTCAGCCAATTCTGAAGTCACGATCGGGTTATAAACCACGTTAATTTTGTGTGCAGGGAGTCCCAGGTCTAGTAGATCGTCGGCAACGCCTTGAGAGACGGCGACAACGTTGTCAGCCCACGGGTAAAACAATTTAACCAGGTGAGGTGTGAGTTGACGTTTAAGCTGAGTCGCATATTTTGCCTCATTAGAGAGATGATTGTGTACAGTGACAATTACCTGAGTCGCAACGCCTGCAAGCTTTTTCGCCCAAAGTGCAACAAAATTTGTATCTTCTAATGCTGACATGAGAACGGTGGGCTGAGTTTGCCTGAGATAGCGTACTAAGTCAGGAATGCTCGCCATCAAGCGTGATTTTTTGAACTCGACCACCCGAATTTGAGGAGGTAGCTGCGTCAGATAAACCCCTTCTGTTTGAACAAGCACCAAGTCAACAGCAAGTCCTTTTTCACTAAATCCACGGGCAAGATTTAGCATGACTCGCTCAGCGCCGCCCCCTCCAAGATCCATGAGAAAAATTGCTAGGTCTGTCATTTGCGTTCACTCAGTTCAATTTAAATTTTTTAGAGTTGCTTGAAGCGCACTGTTGCGGCAGGTTAGCTTGAAGGTCTTCGGACTTTGTTGAGTAGAGGCGGTGCATAGACAGCGTGACAGTCACGAGCAACGTCCAAAAAACAGAATTGTGTTCGACAATGGTGTTCTCACTGTGGTTGTACATAAAGAAAAACGTGACGTAGCAAATCGGCCAAAGCTCAATGCTAGTTTTACCAAGACGTAGCCAAGCGATCGCCCGAACATAGCTCACAACGATCGTCGATAGAAAGACAAATAGACCCACTAATCCTAAATCCAGGGCTAAGTTGATAAAGCCGTTGTGCGCATGTGGTGGCTTGTAGCCTTCTGAGAGCCAAATTGTCGTGGCTTCTCCGCCTTCGCGCCAAAAACCTTGATAGCCATATCCCAGCCAGGGATGAGCAAAGATTTTCTCGATCGCAGCTTCCCATAAACCAGTTCGACCGCTCAGAGTAGCATCTCGCCCGAATGCAAGCAGGAGATTTTCCCAATTACCGATAATCAAAGCGGCAATGCTACCCCCAATTAAGATGACCGTAATCAAAAGGGGGATGATAATTGTCCCTTTCCACCGCAGCGATCGATAAAGCGGCAATAGAACGATGAACAACAACATCAGCAGTAATGCGGTTTTAGAACCGGTTAAGAAAATCAGACAGACACTCAGACTAAAACTGCTCCATAAAAGCCAGCGCTGCCTGTGGCTATCTAACGCTAGTAATAGAAAAACAACGCTTCCCAAAACTAGCAATCTAGCGAAAAGATTTTTTTGAGTAAAAGGGCCACGCCAAGCTCCAGCATTTGCTCCCGCTTCGATCGCAGCCGCCGGAAACGCTAATGTAAATGCTGTGGATAACACCATCACGATCCCTAGTGTCCAGCCCAAAAGTTGAAGCTGTTGCTTTAGGCTAAAACGCGAAGCAACATACAATCCAAAGTAAGAAGTTTGCATCGTTGCAAAGGCTTTGCGAAGTGACCAATCTGGAAAATCAGACCACAGGAACGAAGCCAAAGCAATTCCTGGTAAAAGCCAAACGATTGGGTTCTGAAGCGCTATCCAGACTGAGCTTCTCCAACGCGCTAATAGGAAGAAGAAGGCGATCGCGTAGATAGAATATTGCAGCAGCGACGAAATAGAATCGAACGGATTCTCAGCATTGAGACCAATTGCTTTTGGATCAGGAGATACGAAAAGACTCGACCAGCTTAGAATCCCGGTCAAAAACACAAGCGAAAAAATTGTGAAGCATTTTTCTACTAGATTGAGAACTGGATTCATCGCTTTAAACTGTAGATCAGCACTTTTGCAAAGACTCTGGAATGAATCTCACACCGTTCTAAAAATGTTGAGGATGACAGATATCTTTTTACGAGGGCTTGGCTCTCAACCTCAACGCCGTCACCCCATTTACGATAGAGAGCAATCCCTAATCCAAAAAGACGATCGCTGAATTTTGCTGAAATTGGAAAGTTTTTTTTCATCCAATAAGCGGTCAAAAGCTGCGTTTTAGCCCTCACCTTTATGTTGTTTCGATTAAATGTATAAGCATTGTTACCGTGAATGTTTTGTTGAGCTAATGATTCAACAAGAGCAAAGCCTGGACTGATACCAAAAGCAATGTACTTAATGTAATCATCGCTAGTAATCCGGATCTCTTCGGGCATTGGTAGAATGGTTTCTAATAGCCGCCGTCTGAAGCACAAACCAGAAGTTGCAAGATGCTCAAACGGAAATTTGCCCTTCAGTTGAGCATTTTTAATGTCGTCTCTCAGGTCATACTCTCTAGATAACGTCTGATTGATGACCTGAGCAATCGGTTGAGAATCTTTAAGAATCTCTAACGGATGGAAACACCAACCAACGTCTTCATTCTGGTTAAAGGCTCGAACAATCTCTGCTGCTTTGTTGAGCTTAAACGAGTCATCAGAATCGAGAAAACAAACGATCTCTCCTCGGCTAGCTGCAAAGCCTGCGTTAAAGGCAGAAGCTTGTCCGCCATTAGCTTTTAAGATGCTGATAACTTGACTCCCATACTGCTCAATGATGGTTCTAGAATTATCGGTTGAGCCATCATCGACCACAATTACTTCAATCGGCTGATAGGTTTGACCTAAAGCACTCTCGATCGCAGTTTTCAAAAAGCGTCCATAGTTGTAGTTATTGATTAGGATACTTACGAGCGGTTGCTTCTCCATTAGTTAAGTCTCCCCACAACTTTAATGTGCTGCCTCAGTTGATCACGCGTCGTGGGCAAACATACCACACTCACAGATTCTATTGCCCACCAGCCCGATTGATGCACAAATAGCGTCCGCGGTAAATACCCAATGCTGAGGAAGCTATCCTTAGACAAGCCAATCTGTTGCACAAGATATCCGTGAATCACGCCGTAGCTTAACGGTGCTACGATTCTTTCCCATGTATATTCAACCAGTCCAAACTGCGGTATTAACAACACGGTTGCACCCACGAATAAAGCGATCTGAACCAAGTGGAAAATCGTACCTTCCCAATTACACGTCAAAACATACAACTCTGAAGAGTGCAAGTTGAATGATGCATCGGTTAAACCAATACTCCGGACAAAACTTGAGCAGGGTTTAAGCTTCAAACCCTGCTTCAACCGTGGACAGGATCTTATTATCAAAGTCAGAGGTAGAGCTAACTTTGAAAAAATAGCTCGATCTTGAAACTGTGAGCCCTGCAAGCCTTGTAAAACCGTTCTAAAAACTGTCCGGACTATTGTTAAGCTGCCCAAGGTAATAAATAGTAATGCTGCTCCTTTTTGTAACGAGGGAATTCCCAGCAAAGAGATTCCCATTCCACCCAGACTAATCGCCATGCCTATGCCCTGGCGCATTGCTAGATAGAAGCCCCCACTCATTACTTTTGACCGTAGGCTCATTTGCTCACTCACAAAGATTGGAAGTTGAAGACAAAACGGTGTCTATGAGACTGTCACAACCCATGATAGCTTGCCGATAAATCGAAAGCAGTGTGATGAAGTAGTCATCGATATTAAGCGGGGCAACTCGGTGTCTACCATTGCTCCCCATCGCTAGTCTCAACGATTCATTTTCAATTAGCGTCTGCATTGCTGCTGCAATTTGCTCAACATTACCAGGCTCAACTAAGAACCCGTTTTTTTGATCAACAACCTCTGGAATTCCGCCGACTGGGGTCGTAATCGCTGGCAACCCCCAAGCCATCGCTTCAAGCAGGGCAATAGGTAGCCCCTCATTGTAAGATGGTAGGACAAAGACATCCGAATCAGATAGAAGCTGATTGCGCGTTTCAGCATCGATCCAGCCAAGCAGCTTGACGCAGTCCTGTAATCCCAGTGAGTCAACAAGTTCACGGGCTTGGTTAACCTCTCCGTCCCCGGCCAACAACAATTCTATCCGTTCTCGCTGAGATTCAGGTAGCCGCGCGATCGCGTGAATTACATCAAATGCACCTTTACGCTGACCAATTCGCCCTAGGAACACAAATCGGATTTTCTGTCCGCCAGTTCGCTCCGGTATCGTAGCAGGAACCACAATTGGATTGTACAAAACGATGGCTTGGCTAGGCTTTAGATTACAGGCAGAGGTATAGTAGGTCTTCCAGCTTTCCGAAAGCGCAATCACATAAGCACTACGTTGGAAAATTGAGGCTACTGACCGCTTCGCCCACTGAGGCAACCGATCATAAAATATATGGAATTCGCAGCCGTGAGTATGAATGACAACCGGCTTGCGAAACCATCCAGCTAAAACAGCACAGATACCGTTCCTCAGCACACTTCCTCGCTCAGAGATATGTAGATGAACCAGGTCAACCTCCATCCAAAGCAGGCTTCTTAGCAATTGAACGAATGCCCAGGTGAAGATTTGAAGCCGATGGAATACCGTTCCTTCTTCGTGAGTGGAAATGTGCTGAATTTCAACCGCTTTTGAGATTTGGGTCGCAATCAGCTTCTCAACGCTCGCCATTCCACCTTGCTGACGTAGACTCGGACCTAACATGACAACTCTGATTTTTTCATCGAATTGATCGCCTTGTGAAACCGACCAGCATGATAGTTTGTAGAGACCCAGCTTTTGCTTGAGCACGAGCCAGAAGAAAGAGATGTCATTAATGAGATAGCGTCTCCACAACCGTCTAGGCTCAGAGAGCAATCGATAGAGCCACTCCACACCGGATCGGCTCACCCATTGTGGAGCACGCTTGATAATACCTGCTTCAAAGTTAATCGTTGCCCCGATCGCCAAAAAGATCTTGATCGTTGAAAGCTTGTCCTTGTATTTGTAGATCCACTTTTCCTGCTTCGGTGCGCCTACGCCGATTGCCAGCACTGTTGCTCCAGACTGCTTGATTCGCTCAATAATGCTTAGGCACTCTAGCTCATCAGTTTCAAATCCGAAAGGTGGAGAGTACGCTCCAACCACGATCGTCCGACCAATTCGACTATTAATCCGGCTGGTAGCTTGCTCTGGCACACCAGTCGCTCCGCCCAAGAGAAAAATGCGAATGCTTGGATTGCTTTTGTGAAAGTCACAGAACGCAGGAAAAAGATCAGACCCAGAAATCCTCTGCTTCAGAGGAGTTCCTAAAAAGTAGGAGGCGTAGAGCAGAATCTGACTATCACACACTCGGTAATCTGCTTGCGCGTAGAGATTTAAAAATGCGCTATCTTTCTGTAACTGAACGAGATGGTCAACATTGGGAGTCAGAACGACACCTCGTTCTAAATCTCTTAGAAGTTCAAGGAGAGAAATATTGTCAATCTGCACATTCAGAAGTTGAACAGTTTCTGACTCCCTTGGCGATTGAGATTTTACTACCATCTTTTAATTACTCTCAAGAACAGAATTTTGGACTGATGGTAATGCAACGTCCTGATTTATTCGCGTTGGGTTGTATCATTACCTCTTTAGAACTACCCAGCTTCTGTCAAAAAATTAGAGCTTTACAGATAAACGCACTAAAGCAATTAGACGCACCAAGATAATCTGCATAGCCTCGCATATCTGGCGGTGAATTAGTCATAAGTCCTGCGACTCCATAACCGAAACCTGAAAACTATGGCAGCAGTGCTACAAACTAAATCGTGGTAGCACTGAGTTATGATTCAATCCGCTTGAAAAAGCTCATTCTGGTGAAAAAACTTATTACGTTGAATCCTACTTGCTTTCACTCACTCAACTCCTGAAGTACTAGGCTCTTCATCGAAAATTTACAGCAGACTCGTATTTACACATACTTATGCTTACACTACACTGATCGAAATTACTCATGTCAGAGTGGTATTGTCAACTTAACTCAAAGGTAGAATCACCGTACTGATTCCACTCTGTTCACGATTGCTGACCCATGTACTCCCGTCATTGATTTCCCAGCGAAATCATCAGCTACTGTGGTTGGCTCTATTACACTTTCCCCTTAAGCTACCGGGATATCGGCCAATCAGCTTCGCCGCAAACGCCCGTTCATCGCCGACAAATGGCATTTGGATGAAGTGATGGTGATGATCAAAAAGCAGCAATATTATTTGTGGCGGGCAGTGGATGTCGAGGGGAACGCGCTGGAAGTCCTGCTGCAACGACATCGGGATACGAAGACGGCAAAGCGATTCTTTCGCAAACTGCTGAAGAAGCAAGGTTTTGTGCCACGAGTAATCGTTACCGACAAACTTTAAAGCTACGAAGCGGCGAAGAAGCAAGTGATGAAGAACGTAGAGCATCGACCGTACAAGGGGTTGAACAATCGAGCCGAGAACTCCCATCAGCCGACACGAGTTCGAGAGCGACGAATGCGACGCTTCAAATCACCAGGGCAAGCTCAACGATTTCTCTCTGCATTTGGGCCGATTCGAGATCACTTCCACCTGAAACAACATCAACTGACTGCCACCCGATATCGACAAGAACTACGCCAACGATTTGAAGATTGGCGAGAAGTCGCTGGTTTGAAAATGGCTGCGTAAAATTGAGTGACCCTGACGATTGAGGAATTGTTGTACTTAATTTTGAATGTCTCCGGTTAAGTTGACAATACCTTCGTAGCCAATCAGCATGGTGGAGAGTTCTAAGGTACTCCTATTGTCTCAGAACTCGTTGAACTTGCCGCATTTTGAGACATAGATTGATTGACAAGTTAATTTACACGTTTGTGAGCCTGAAAGCCTCGTTTCAGCAAAGCGCGTTCAACTGTAAAACAAAGGGGTTGTGTCGCAAAAATGATAGGGTTGGAAGGCTCAATTTTCTCTCGTCTCATCTTAAATGGTTGCCCAATCCTTGTTTAAGTGGCGGCACTTCCTGCCAGAAATCATCTTGCTGAATGTGCGGTGGTATTGTCGCTATCCCCTGAGCTACCGGAACTTGGAAGAAATGATGGCAGATAGAGGAGTGGAGGTGGATCACTCTACCATTCAC
>Ga0209100_1001110_pt1 | contig 19355 bp, 24 predicted proteins | sample lystaG_FD_185480 | JGI IMG/M metagenome (GOLD analysis project Ga0209100, IMG submission 185480) | Glacier valley bacterial and archeal communities from Borup Fiord, Nunavut, Canada, to study Microbial Dark Matter (Phase II) -... | ecosystem: Environmental > Aquatic > Freshwater > Ice > Glacier ...
ATCCGCGCCGGGGACATCTTTCAGTTTGTGCCGTCCCAGCGCTTCACCGCCCCACTTACCACCCATCCTTTCGCGCTGTACCGGGCGCTGCGGCAGGTCAACCCCAGCCCGTATCTGGGCTACCTGGACTTCGGCGACGTGCAACTGGTGGCGGGCAGTCCCGAGACGCTGTGCCGCTCGACCATGCTCGAGGACGGTCCGCTTGGGGAAAAAAGGGTTAAAATCGAGACCCGCCCTATCGCCGGAACCCGCAGGCGCGGCGTGACCCCGCAGGAGGATTTGGCGCTCGAGCAAGAACTCCTGGCCGACCCCAAAGAGCGGGCCGAGCACCTGATGCTGCTCGATTTGGGCCGCAACGATTTAGGCCGGGTGGCAGAGTACGGCACGGTCAAGGTCGAGGACTACTTCACCGTGGAGCGCTACAGCCACGTCATGCACATCGTTTCTGGCGTGACCGCCACGTTAGCGCAGGGCAAGAACACCCTGGACGTGCTCTCGAGCACCCTGCCGATGGGCACGGTGAGCGGCGCGCCCAAGATTCGGGCCATGCAGATTATCGACGAACTCGAGAACACCCGGCGGGGGCCGTATGGCGGGGCGTTTGGCTATCTGGCCTTCGACGGCAGCATGGACATGGCCCTGACCTTGCGGACGATGGTCGTGGCAAATGGCAAAGTTCATATTCAAACCGGCGGGGGTGTAGTGTTCGACAGCGTGCCCGCGCTCGAGTATCAGGAAAGTCTGGATAAAGCTGCCGCCATGATGCGCGCGGTGAAGATGGCCGAGGAAGGTTTGTAGGCGCAGAGAGCAGGCGGACAGGCCCGGTAGGTGCCGCTTTGTCCAAGACAAGAGCAGTACGGTATGTTGGTCCCCTCGCATAAACCAGACCTAAGAAAAATTTTGGTCACAGAACGCTTCAAAGCAGACTCAGAGCAGGAAGGAGAATTTGTGAAGCGCCCCATAGAAGCTGTACGCCGTGAGATGGATACCCTGGACCGTGAAATGTTGCGCCTGCTGCGTAAAAGGTACGCGCTGGTGCTCGAGGCGGGAAGTTTTAAGTCGGACACCGTGGTCGAGAACTCACCCGAGCGCCAGCAGCACTTGATTGACGGGGTGCGCCGCCACGCGCTCGAGCTGGGATTTCCACCCTTAGTGGCCGAGCAGACCTTCGCCGGAATGCTGGGGTCTTTCGTGAGCCTCGAGCAGCAGGAGTTAGAGCGCCGTCAGGCGCTCGAGGGTGTGTGATTCGAGCGGTTCCGACTCGCGCTACGCTTGCGGATTTACCTGCAATTCTCGAGCTTCAACGCTGGGCGTTCCAATCCGAAGCTGTTCTGGTGGGAGACCCTGCGATTCCACCTTTGACCCAGACCCTCGAGCAGCTAGAACGCGAGTTGGAGCAACGCATTTTTTTGAAGCTCGAGCAATCTGGGAATTTGGTTGCCTCGGTGCGGGGAAATCGGGATGAGTCGGGCTGGGCGCACATCGGACGCTTGATGGTGCATCCTTTGAGTCGGGGTGAAGGGCTTGGCTCGAGTCTGATGCGAGAAATGGAGCATGAACTCAGTCCGTGTGTGGGATACCGAATCTTTACCAGTGCGCTCGGCACGTCGAATATTCGTTTATACGAGTATCTGGGCTACTGCATCTCGTCTCGAGAACGTGTGGGTGCGCTCGAGATGGTGTTCTTGACTAAGGAGGGTAGCCGCCATGAAAGTGTTGATGATTGACAACTACGACTCGTTCACCTACAACCTGGTGCAGTATTTCGGGATGCTCGGCTGTGACCTCACCATCTGGCGCAACGACGGGTTCACGCTCGAGGACGTGCGGCAGCTAGGCCCCGATGCCATTGTCATCTCGCCAGGGCCGTGTACCCCGCTCGAGGCCGGTCTGAGTGTGGGGGTCATCCGTGAATTCGCCCCCACCGTGCCCATGCTGGGCGTGTGCTTGGGCCATCAAGCGATGGGTCAGGCGTTCGGGGCCACGGTGACGCGGGCCAGACACGTTCTGCACGGCAAAATTTCGCAGCTCGAGCACGGTGGAACGGACTTGTTCGAGGGGTTGGACAGCGGAATAGACATCACCCGCTATCACTCTCTGGTCGTCCAAGATTTGCCCGATGCGCTCGAGGGAACTGCTTACGCCACCGAAACGGACGGCTCGAGCACCTTGATGGCCCTTAAACACCGAGAGTTTCCGATGTATGGGGTGCAGTTTCACCCCGAAAGCATTGCGACAGAGGGGGGAATGAAGATGCTCGAAAACTTTTTGAGAATTGCTGAGGACTTCGGCTCAGCAGGCCATGAGCAGAAGGCTGAAGCTACGGTCAGCTCGAGCTGAAGCGGGTGCTCTTAGCTTCTTGCCTTTTGCAGCATTAACTTAGGAGCGCCATGCGACAAAATTTTTCCGACGGAGGCGAGTGGGAAAGCACGGTGGGCTACTCTCGAGCAGTCCGGGTCGGCAACGTAATATATGTGGCTGGAACGGTAGCCACCGACGAAAACGGTGAGTTAGTCGGCATCAACAGCCCTTACACTCAGACCCGTTTCATCCTCGAGCGCATTGAAAAGGTGCTCGAAAGGGCGGGGGCGTCGCTCGAGCACATTGTTCGCACCCGCATGTTCGTGACCGACATCTCGAATTGGGCCGAGGTAGGACGGGCACACGGCGAGTTTTTTGCCGATATTCGCCCAGTGGCGACCATGGTGCAGGTCTCGAGCCTGATTTCGCCAGACCTGCTGGTCGAAATCGAGGTCGAAGCCGTTTTGTAAGCGGTCAGACTTCAGATTCCAGACTGAAGATTTCAAACGCGCCCTCGAGCTTCCTTTCCACCGTTTATGCTCGAGCCACTCAATCTCACCCCTCACAGCTCATCGCCAAACCGGAGGCAAGGTGCTCACCCAACTACTCAACGGAAACGCTCTCAGCTTCGACCAAGCCCACGCTTTCATGGGTCTGGTGATGACCGGAGAGGTGTCGGAAACCCGGCTGGCGGCGGCGCTGGCGGCGCTGCGGGTGCGCGGCGAGACTGCCGAGGAAATCGCGGGATTTGCGCTGGCCATGCGGGAAGCGGCGGTCAAGCTCGAGTTCGCCAGGGGACCTGTTTTATTCGATACCTGCGGCACCGGCGGTGATGGGGCCAACACCTTCAACATTAGCACCAGCGCGGCCTTTGTGGCGGCGGCGGCAGGCGTTCCAGTGGCCAAACACGGCAACCGGGCGGCCTCGAGCAAAGCGGGGACGGGCAGCGCGGACGTGCTCGAAGCGCTGGGCGTGAATCTCGAGGCCAGTCCGCAAACCGTGGGCGAGGCCATCGAGACGCTGGGGGTGGGGTTTTTATTTGCCAGGGCCTATCACCCCGCTATGCGCTACGCCGCTCCGGTACGGGCCGAACTGGCCACCCGCACGGTGTTCAACTTTTTGGGTCCACTCATCAACCCTGCAAACCCCACCCATCAGGTGATGGGTGTTTACTCGAGCGCGCTCACTGGAAAATTGGCCCAGGTGATGAGTTTGCTGGCCTCGAGTGGCGCGATGGTGGTTCACGGCTCGGGTCTGGACGAACTCACCGTCTGCGGCGAGAACACCGTGGCCGAATTTCGCGGCGGTAGATTGCTCGAGTACACCCTGACGCCCGAAGAGGTGGGCCTCGAGCGCCATGACCCAGAGAGCCTGCACGGCGGCGACCCTTTTCAGAACGCGCAAATCGTGACTCGAGTGCTCTGTGGCGAGGGAACGGCTGCCCAGCGCGACGTGGTGGCGCTCAACGCGGGCGCGGCGCTGTTCGTGGCGGATGCCGAGAAAACCCTGCGCGACGGCGTCTCGAGGGCGCTCGAGGTTTTAGCGTCGGGTGATGCGATGCGCCTGCTCGAGCGCTACGCGGCGTTCACTCGAGCGGGGGTTACGGCTTCTTCGGTGTGAGTTTGAACTTCTCCAGCAGGTCGAGCAGGTAGGCGTAGAGCGCTGAGATGTAGGGTTTATCCGGTCTTAGCGCTTCAAACTTGGCCCGACTCTGCGCGAGGGCCACAGGAAACTTGCCCTGAACACTCACGTAGGAATTGACTTGCGTAGGGGTGGCACCGACTGCGCCCACGCGCTGTGCAAAAGTCAGCACGTCAGGGCTGCTCGGCCCGACGTGAATGCCGTAAAAGAGACCGATTCGGTTCTCGAGCGCGGCTGCATTGTCAAAGTCGAAGCCTGCCCGAAAGATGAAATCATAGAGCGCTTTGCGAAAATCAGCAGAGGTCTCGAGCGCTCCCAGCATCTTTGCTTTATCTGTCAGGTCTGAGAAGCGCAGGGCGTAAACCCGCTTTCCACGACCCACCCGCACCTTCCCCACGGTGCGCTCGAAGTATCCTGGAACCTCCGACGTACACAGAACATGGTAGTTGAAGTGAGAGTCGGTCAGGGTAGAACGGATACCCTCGAGTGCGTTCGGTACAGTCTGCAAACTATCCCAGTCTACCCCCCCATCCGACATATGAGGCGTGGTAAAAGACAATCCTTGAATCCCAATATCCAGCCCCTGAGCCGCTTGCTCGACTTCCTTAAAGGTCAGCGGTCGGGCGAGAGATAACCTGACCAGCCGCGACGGGATATAAAATAACCCTCTAGGAGTGAATTTGGTCCAGACCTCGAATTGCTGTCCTGACGGACCCTGCATTCGAGGTCCCGAACAGCTCCATAAGAACAGGGCAACCCACCCAATTCGCAGAAGCACACTCTTCATTCCCCAGCTATACCACGCCCCCCTCGAGACTGCTACACATTCCCAAACCGCCCGAAGCCTTAAAATGGGTCCAATGAAGAAGCTGTTGCTGGACGAACTGCCGCAAAACTATCCGCTCGAGGGCTACAGACGTAAACAGGTGCTCGAGTGGGTCTTTAAGCGCGGGATTTTGTCGTTTGAAGAAATGTCCAATTTGCCCCGAGAGCTGCGCGCGTCGCTCGAGGATGAGTACACGCTCGAGCCGTTTATCAAATCCGAAGTCTTTCACTCGAGGGACGACAGCACCAAATATCTGCTGACCCTGAACGGCGGAATGCAGATGGAGGCGGTGTACATGCCCTACCTGGACCGCAAAACCATCTGTATCTCGACGATGGTGGGCTGTCCGGCGGGCTGCAAGTTCTGCGCCACCGGCAGCATGGGCTTCGGGCGCAACCTCAGCGTGGGCGAAATCGTGGGCCAGATTCTGCATGTAGCTCGAGCCGAGAACATCGCGCCGCAGGAGATTCGCAACCTGGTGTTCATGGGCATGGGAGAGCCGCTCTTAAACTACGAAAACTCCATGAACGCCTCGAGAATCATGCTCTCGAGTGAAGCGCTCAACATGTCGGCGCGCCGGGTCACGCTGTCCACCGTGGGGCTGGCAAAGGGCATTCGCAAGATGGCGCTCGAGGATGTCAACGTCAAACTCGCCATCTCGCTGCACGCTCCCGACGAGGACACCCGCCGCGCGCTGATACCCACCGCCGCCGCCAACAACATCGACGACATCATGGACGCCGCGCTCGAGTATCAAGCCGTGACCGGACGCCGTATCACTTTCGAGTACAGCATGTTGTCCGGCGTCAACGACAATTTATGGCAGGCCGACCTTCTAGCGGACCGACTCGAGAAGTTGATTAGCCACGTCAACCTGATTCCGATGAACCCGTGGGAAGGCAGTGGCTTTCAGGAAAGCACCGAGGCCGCGCTGCAAGCGTTTTACGACCACCTCGAGAATCGGGGAATTCCGGTGAGTGTGCGCCGCTCGAGAGGTCGGGACGCGGGCGCGGCCTGCGGTCAGCTCGCGCTCAAACGCCCTCCCGAAAGCGCTCTGGTTTAGCGCCGGGTTTTGAGACCCTTTCACACTTTGCTCGAGCGCCCCAGATATGAGGTGCTCGAGCATTTTTTGGGTTTGCTCGAGTCCACCATTATTTTAAAATTTTCACGCGCACAAGGTCAGGTGTGTAGTACATTAAAACAGGATAAGTGCAACAATCCGTCTCGCCGCAATAAAGTTCCGCATGGCACGGGAATCGAGCTTTTGTCACCGAGTTTATGTGACCAGGAGGAAAAGTGTCCACACCGCAACTTTCGCAATTCCCCCACCACTCCAGGCGACCTCGAGCGCGCAAGCTGACGTTGCTGATGGCGGCATTGGTTTGTGGCGCTCTGGGAAGCGGCTTGGCTCAGACCGCGACCCCGGCACCCACACCCGTACAGGCCGCTGCCAGTGAACCCGTCGCTATGGCGGTTTCGCCCGCGCTCAAGGCCAAGCTCGAGGCGGCTCGGAAATTTCTGAACGCCAAGCAGTATAGGAAAGCTCAGGCCGCTTATCAGCAGGCCGTGTCGCTCGAGTACCGCAGCTTTGACGCTCACTTGGGTCTGGGTCTGGCCCTGTTTGGCCAAAACGACCTGCTGGGCGCTCGTTTCGAGTTCTCACAACTGGTCGCTCTCTCGCCGGACCGCATCGAGGGGTACTTCAACCTGGGCGTGGCCCAGGCCAAAGCGGGGGACCGCACTGGGGCCGTTACCTCGCTGAGCAAGGCTGCCGAGGTCGGGCGCGGCAAGGTCTTGCCCACTGTGCAAATCGGCACCCTGCGTTCGCTGGCGGCCCAGCAGATTGCGGGCGGCAGCTACGCCGACGCGGCCAAAAGTCTGAAAGAAGCCCTCGACCTCGAGCCGCAAGACGCTTCGCTCACCCTCTCGCTGGCCGAAACCCTGTACCGCAGCACCAAGGGTACGGGCGACGCGACGGGAACATCGGCCGCCACCCCCGCAGGCGACCCTACCAACCTGAGCGACGCACTGGCCTATGCCTACAAGGTGCAGGCTCAGAGTCCGGGCAGTTTGAAAGCAACCGCTTTGATTGCCGACATCTATGTGGACCAGAAACTGGTTCCACGCGCCCTGACCGAACTGGACCGGGGGATTAAGCAGAACCCCAACAAGCTCGAGAAGGCCAAGTTGCTGTTCAAGAAAGCCCAGATTCTGCAAACGGCGGGTCGCCGTCAGGAAGCGGTTGGGGTACTCGCCGATTCGGTCAAACTCGACCCCTCGAGCGGGGTCGCCCAGTACCAGTATGGACGTTTGCTGCTCGAGGCCCAGCAGACAGACCGCGCGCTTGCTGCCCTGAAGAAAGCGGCCCAGCAAAATCCCAAGAGCGCCGAGATTTCGCTGGCCCTGGCCTTTGCTTACGACGCTAAAAACAACCCCGCAGAGGCTTACCGGGCAGCGGTGGCCACCACCAAGCTCACGGCTGACCCCACATTGATTGCCAGCGCTAATTTGCTGGCTGGCAAGGCCGCTTACGTGAGCAAGCAGTACGGCATCGCCAAGCGGTTGCTCGTCGGCGCGAGCAACGGGGAGGCCCTGACCTGGCTGGGTCTGACCAACTACGCGCTCAAGGACTACGCTGGAGCGGTAACGGCGCTCGAGGCGGCGGCCAAAGCTCTGCCCACCAACGCGGTGGTGCAGGCCAACCTGGGCGCGTCTTACCTGGCGGCTAAGCGCTTCAGTGAAGCTCAAAGCGTGCTCGAGGGGCTGGTCAAGCGCAATCCCGGCTACAGCGAAGCGTGGTATAACCTGGGCTGGGCACTGAGGAATCTGGACCGCGCTCCAGAAGCTCAAAGTGCGTTCAAAAAAGCGTCCAACCTGGGCTACGCTCCGGCCAGAAAGGAGCTGGGGGCTAAGTAAAATGACATGGATTAGGCGTAACTGGCCGGACTTGCTCATCGTGCTCTTCATCCTGGCGCTCATCGCCGGGTTTGTGGTGGTCTTGATGGGTGGGGCGGGCAGCCTGTTTGGCAACCGCAGTTCTTCTCCCTCAAGCGTGGTGGAAACCTCAACCCCCTCGAGCACCCCTTCTGCCAAGCCTACCACGGCTGTTCCAGCTCAAGACCCTGTGGCAGCGGCTCCAGGCACTGAACCCGTTACCAAACCCAGTTCGAGTCAGCCCGACACCACCAAGCCCTTTCCCACCCCAGAGCCGAACTCGAGCACTCCCGCTCCTGCGACGGCCAATGGTTCCACTCCAGCGGATGCAGTCAAGCCGGACCCCGTTCCGGTGATTCCGGCCCAGACGGCCAAACCCAGCTCGAGCACACCCAGCCCGAGCACGCCTGAAACCAAGCCTGCGGCGGCCACGCCCACCGTCGAAACGGTTCCGGTGCGTCCAGCGCCTCGAGTGGAAACCACGCCCGCTCAACCCGTGGTCAAGCCCACGGTTGAAACGGCTCCGGCTCAATCCGCGCCTCGAGTCGAAACCGCACCCGCTCAACCTACGGTGCGTCCAGCGGTTCGTACTCCTCGAGTGCAAGCTTCGGGCAGCGGCGTTCCGACCAAATCGGATTACCGCATCAGCGCGGGCCTGTACAGCAGTTCTGCCGCCGCCGAAGACGTGGCGAGCAAGATTCGCGGTTTGGGCTACCCGGTCCATGTGGTACCCAGCAAGGACGACACCGAGGTGGTGCTGGTGGGTCCGTTTGGAAATCGTAGGGACGCCAACGCGGCCTCGGGCGACATCTCGAGGGTGCATCAAAACCTGTTCGTGTACGCGCCCTCGAGCGACAGTGCTTCCAATTCGGCGTCCTCGAGCGATAATCCGAGTATCTCCCCAAATACTTCAACGGCTGGCGACCCCAACTCGAGCACTCCAGCTACTACGCCGAAAGTGGATTCAGGCTCGAGCACCCTGCCTTCTGACACTCCTGCTTCAGGTACCCTTTACCTCCAAGTGGGGGCTTTCGGTAGCCAGAGTAGTGCGGATACCCTGATAGAGAAGCTGCGCTCGAGCGGGTATAGCCCGCGCACCCGCATCGGCTCGAGTGGACTGGTTCGGGTGGTAGTGGGTCCTTTCGCCGCTGCTGAAATAGACGCGGCCAAAAGCAAACTCTCGAGTGAAGGTGTGGATTCGTTCACTGTACGTTCCAATTAGTGCGCTCCAACCGAGGCTTCCGTGACCCTGCTCAACATCCCTAGCGCCACCATCTCCCGCCTGGTCACGTACCTGCGTATTCTGGAAAAGCTCGAGCTGACGGGGGTCAACCGGACCTCGAGCAAGCACCTCTCCGAACTGGCTCAGGTTTCGGCTTTTCAGGTTCGCAAGGATTTGGCCTACTTCGGACGCTTTGGGACGCGGGGGATGGGCTACACCGTGGGGGTGCTCAAGCGCGAACTGCGCCGCATATTGGGCCTCACGCGCCCCTGGAACGTGGTGATTTTAGGCATGGGCCGTCTGGGGCAAGCGATTGCCAACTATCCGGGGGCCAGCGAGTACGAGTTCAGCTTCGTGGGTTTGTTCGATGTAGACCCCCACCGGGTCGGACAGCAGGTGCGCCACCTCACCATTGAACACATGGATTCGTTGCGGAGTTTTGTGAGCAGGCAGGGTGAAGGTGGCGTGGATATGGGCTTTCTGGCGGTTCCCCCGGACAAAGCGCAGGAAGCCGCCCAGATTCTGGTCGAAGCAGGCGTGAAAGGTGTGCTCAATTTCGCCCCGGTGGTGTTGCAGCCTCGAGTGCTCGAGGGTGGGGGGCGTGAAGCTGAAATCGGCGAGGAGTGGAGAGGCGTAGTGGTCGAAAACGTGGATTTCCTGGCAGGGATGAAACGCTTGGCGTTTTACATCCTCAACCCTAATTTGAAGGAACTCGAGATGGAGGTAAGTGTATGAAGAAATGGATGATTATGATGGGCGCTGCTGCGTTGCTCTCAAGCTGCGGTTCTTACCAACTTCAGACGGTCGCAGATATTGGTGTGGGCATAGACAATTCTGGCGCTACGGCTACCGTCACGGAATCCACCGACGATAAGGGTGTGCGTAGCCTTAGTGTCACACCCGCTCAGCCCGTGAAGATCAGCTTCCAGGCCCGACCGGGTTCTCAGGGCGCGTATATTGAGGGCTATAAGATTACGGGCGATATCATCAACGGAGTGGAGTCGTCGGACCTTCCCAAGACAGTGCAGGGACTAAACATCTTTGTTCCCTCTGGCTACACCTGCCCCAAGCAGGACACCCTACAGTCGTGTGCTCCTACCGACAAGGACAGCTTCCCCGCTAACGGGGTGGAGATAAACAAGCTGGGCATTGACATCGCCAATGGCTTGACCGGTCTAGCCATTGCCAAGCGCGGCAACGTATTCAGGCGGGTCAGCTTCACCTTTTACGGTCGCACCGCTAACTACGATAAATTTGAGGTTTCTGTCACCAACGTGGAAGGCTCTGCTCAGTACGTCATTCGATGACAGGGTGTCAAACCACTTCAGTCCCGCCTGAACGCCCTCGAGAGCAGTCCCAATAAAACCAACGGCAGCAATAAAGTCGCAACCACCGCTCCCAACCCCGCTCCCACCAACCCCGCTCCCAGGCTCGAGCGGGGTTTTTCTTTGAGTAAAACGGGCGGCGGACTCGAGACGGAAACAGGAACTTCTTCTGTTTTCTGCTCGAGCGGAACCGAGGCGTCGGGAAAAGACCTCGAGCCGCGCTTTTGTGAGTACACCCAGGTGATTTCGGCCCCGAAAAAGAGAATCTGGCTCGAGAAATAAATCCAAATCAGAATGACTACCAAAGACCCTGCCGCGCCGTACACCGACGATGGACTCGAGCGCCCCAGGTAAAAGCCGATGGCGTACTGACCCAGCGTGAACAGCAGTGCGGTGATAAAAGCGCCCAGCCACACGTCTTTCCACGGAAGCTGAACATCGGGCATGAACTTGTAGGTCAGGGCAAAGAGAACGGTGAACAGAGCAACGGACAGGGCGTTGCTGAGAAAGCCCAACAAAACGGGGTTCTCGAGGCCGAGTTGGGTGCTGAAGCTGGCCAGGGCCACTCGAGCGGCCAGAAAAGCGATGACGAAAATTCCAAAAACCAGCACGCCCAGAATGGAGAATACTCGAGCGAAGACAAGACCCAAAAAGCCGTTTTTGGGAGGAACGGGTTTGATGTCCCAGACGGTGTTGAGCGCGTCTTTAATCTGGGCGAAGATACCGGAGGCAGAGAGAAAGGCCAGCACCAGACCGATGATGGTTGCAATGACCCCTGCGCCGGGCTGAGCGGCTGTTTTAATCAGGTCGTCCAGGGCCTGAGCGGTCTCCTTACCCAGCGAATCTGATACTGCGCCGATGATTTGTTTTTGCGCCTCGCTGCGCCCCAACACGATGCCCACGATGCCCACCGCCACCACCAGCAGCGGCGCGATGCTCGAGAAGACGAAGTAAGAAAGCGCCGCGCCCAGGCGAGGAACTTTATCCAAGTTGAAGGCCAAATAACTGTCCCGGATAATCTCGAAAAGCGTTTTAAAATTCATCTCGAGGTCAGTGTACGCTCGAGCGGACGCACTCGAGTTTGTCTGGGATGCAATTTTAAGAAACGCTCAAGCGCTAGGGGACTGCGCTCAATGTTCGGCTTGAAGCTCGCGCCACGCCTGAAAAGCCGAGGGAAAAAGGGGTTCGGCAAGCTGGGCCAGCGCCCTGGCATATTGCTGAATTTCCCACTGCGCTCCGGCGTGGTCGCGCAGCTCGAGAAAGTGAAACAAAGCCCGCAGATTGCAGGTGAAGTAAAACTCGGTGTACTGCGTGACCGGAAGCACGCCCCGCGCCTGCTCTTTGGCCACGCCTAACTCGAGCAGCTTGTGGTACGCCGCAAATGATGCTTTCCAGGCTGACTCGTAAAGTGCTCGAGCTGCTTCTTGCTCAAAAGTTTCACTGGCCTCCACGCTGGCCTGTCTATTATTCTTAGCCTGCTGCCTGAACTCGAGCGGGGTGTAAAAGCGCTCGAGCACCTCTACATACCGGGCCGATATTTCATTATAAGAATTATGCACAACAATGCCATTTGCTACAAAGTTGTGCCATTCGCCTTCAACACTTAAATCATAGGTTTGCTGTTCGCCCATGTATTCAATTGTTAAAACTTGAACAGGATGAGCCATAAGCTTAAAGCCTTTTGGACGAGGCTTGTCCCATTCTCCGTGAATAATAGGAATAAATGATTCTGCAAAAGCTTTTTCTGACATAATATTTTTATGAATACTATCATGGCATGTTGTACAAACGGAAACCAGATTATCGAAACTGTAAGCTTTGGAAATATCCGCCCAAACAGGAACGATGTGATGTGCCTCTAAACCACCACCACGTTTCCCGCAGCATCCACAAATGTAGTCGTACTTCTGGTGAACTCGAGGCGCTTGCTCTCGAGTCCATCTAGCAATATTTGCCCTATCGCTCGAGATTCCACCACGCCAGAAGTTGCTTCTCGCTCCAGAACGCGCAATACGGATTTTTTGTTTGTGTTCGTCTGTAACTACATGAGCAGTTTGATAGCCTGTAAGGTTGAGATTCCAGGGTGTATGGCCTTTTGCAAAGTTTCTTTCCTGTGACTCAAACTGTAGAGCGTGAAGGCGTAACCACTTGCGAATAGTGTGATAGCTACATCCCGCTTCATCAGCCATCTCCTGCACAGAAAGTCCTCGAGTGCGTCTCTCCGCAAGCCAATCTCTGCTCTGATACACCGCAAGCCCATTAACCATTAACTGTGTGGTACGTGTTGCTCGAGCTTCTTTGCCTTGACCCACAAAACCCAGCGCATCGCCCATTTTCTGCCAACCTTGTTCAGTGAACAGCAGGTGGTTTGTAGTGAGGGTCAAAGTCTTTCCATCTGCTAGAGTCAAACGATAAACAGGTTGAATACCTCTGTCTATAACGTCTGTAACATGTCCTGTTGTAAACTCGAGGGTGGTTTCATTCAAAACCCTGAGGCGCATGTTTTGCAATCGTTTTTGACTCGAGTGAACACCTATTGAAGCACCCCGTGTATATCGGCGGAGGATATTACGGTCAAGACCCGTACGCCTGCTTACCTCGCGTTGGGATAAACCGGATTTCAATAACTCGAGACCTTGCAAGACTTTATGCTTAGAGGTTGTGCCAGAGTGGCGTTCGCCCACATGCCACATCTGATACAACTCTTCCATAGTTTTTCTGAGTTTGGGCGTGGCTTTTCCTGTGGTGTCCACAAAGGTGACTTGAGTGTCTGCGGTCAAACAAGCGATACGATGTCTTTGCCATTGCCTGACTACAAATATAGGTGCAACAACTTTAAAAGTGAGGCTGTTATGCTCGAATGGAGAACCGTGATGGTGTTTGAGCAGATACTTGATTAGCTTGCTGTCACGCTCGTCGAAGGGGAGCGAATTATCGCCGCCAAAGCTGACCCTAGCGGCATTGACGATGCTCTTGTCGTCGCCCACCTGCTGCACCAGGGCCACCGAGCCGACGCCGTCCTCGAGCGGGTAAAGTACTTCTGAGAGCGGCTCGAGCACAGTATTCCCGAGCGCCGTGTTATCGAGTCGAGCTGAAGAATCGGGTTGAATCATAAGTGTAGTTTAACCCAACCCGCTCGAGCGCTCCAACTCTAAAATAATTTTCCACTCGAGGTCCGTCACAGGCAAAACTGATAGGCGATTCCCGCGCTTGACTAACGGAAGATTCTCGAGACGGGCGTCCAGGCGCAATTTCTCGAGTGAAACAAGCTCGAGGGGGCGCACCGGGACCACATCCACCATGCTCCAGCGCACGTTTTCGGGTGTGCTTTTAGGGTCGAAATAGTCGCTCGAGGGTTCAAATTGCAGGTCGTCCGGGTAAGCCGCTCGAGCGATTTGGCAGATGCCCACGATACCGGGCCTCGCGGTGCTCGAGTGGTAAAAAAATACCTGCTCTCCCACCGCCATCTGACGCAAAAAATTGCGGGCCTGATAGTTTCGTACCCCGCTCCAGGGTTCGCGCCCGCTGCGCTCGAGGTCGGCGTAGGAAAAGACATCGGGTTCACTCTTGAGCAGCCAGTTCATAGGGGGAGTGTAACGCTTGAGTAAACTGCCGAAAAAACCTTTCGGCTCGAGTGAGGTGGTGTACGCTTTTCCCATGCAAGTCCAGGTATTACTTTTTGCCAAACTCAAACGCGAAGCGGGCGTGGGTCAGACCGTGCTCGAGCTGCCCGAGGGCGCGAGTGTGCGCGAGGCGGCCCAGGCACTCGAGGCCCGCTTTCCCCTGACGCTTACGGGCTGTATGGCCGCTATCAACGAGGTATACGCCACCCCGGACGCGCGGCTCAGCGAGGGCGACGCGGTGGCTTTTCTGCCCCCGGTGGCGGGCGGCTGACCGTGGAAACGCGTTTTCAAATCACCGAAGCCGCGCTTTCGCTCGAGGCTGCGCTCGAGTTTCTAAAGCGTCCCGGCTGGGGCGCGCAGAGCTTTTTTACCGGCACAGTACGCACTCCCAACAAAGGTAAAGACGTGGAGTACCTCGAGTACGAGGCTTACGGCCCTATGTGCGTGAGGGTGCTCGAGACCCTGGCGCTCGAGGCTGGTGAAAAATGGCCAATAGGCGGCGTTTACGTAGCCCACCGCACCGGGCGGCTGTACCCCGCCGAAATGAGCATCCTCGTCGGGATAGCCAGCCCGCACCGCCGCGCCGCGCTCGAGGCGTGCGATTATCTCATCGAGCGCGTCAAGGTGGCCCTGCCGGTGTGGAAACTCGAGCGAAACGCCGACGGCGAAGAGTGGGTGGAGGGTAGCCTGAGCGTGCAGGCGCTGTGAAACCGCTCGAGTGAAGACCCCGTTGAAGCCGTCACAAAGGTAGAATTTCAAGATTTACCCTCGAGACCTGTTGGCTCATCGCTCAAAGCTGCTTTACACCTTTCTCGAGCATCCGGCCCCCGTGAATGCGGTTGCGGTTGCGCTTGAGGGTGGTGCGGTAGTAGTTCAGGGTCAGCAGATACATGCTCGCAAACAGGCCCAGGATGGGCAGCAAATACCAGGCGTTCTTTTGCTGCTCGAGCAACAAAAAGTTGAACGCGCCGTGAAGCACCATGCTCAGCAGCAGTGCCGAACGCAGCAGGTAACGCCCTCCGATGAACTTCTTCACCGCCATCGCCACGCCCCACGGCGCAGCGAACAGCACATGAGCCAGGGTGGTAAGGACCCCGCGCAGCAAAAAAGTGCTGCCCAGACCGTACTGAATTCCGTACATCACATTCTCGAGGAAGGCGAAACCCAGCGCGGCCACGGTGGCGTAAATCAGGCCGTCTATCAGCTCGTCGAAGTCGCTGTGGCGCAGGATGGTGCTGGCGGCCAGGTATTTGATGGCCTCCTCGAGCGCGGCAATAATGAGCACCATCGAGATGGAGGCCGCCGGAAGCCCGAGCAGGCGCAGCACGTCGAGTTCGAGCAGGGTGGCCAGCACGTAGCCCACCGCGCCATACGCGAAGGTGCGAAGCAGCAGCGCTCGAGGCTCGGGAATGGGGTCGCGGCCCTCGAACCACCAGAACCAGAACAACACTGGAATCAGGTTGATGGCGACTATCAGCAGGGTCTCGAGCATAAGGAAGATAACGGCGTATCAAACAGGATTTACAGGTTCTTAGTTCTGACCAAAAATTGAAAATCTACCTACCTCGAAACTAGAGCCGCAAACTTACGGCTGGCCAGATGGGTCAGCGCCAGCGCCAGCGCGTCGGCGGCGTGGTTGTTGCTCAGGTCGCGCACACCCAGCGTGGCCTTGACCATGTAAATCACCTGTTCCTTGTCGGCCCGCCCGGTGCCCACCAGCGCCTGCTTGACCTGCATGGGGCCGTAGGTGTGCATTTCGAGTCCGGCCTGAAACACCGCCAGTTGCACCACCCCCACCGCCTGACCCACCTTGAAGGCGATGTCGGCCTGCTTCTTGAGAAACTGCTCTTCCATCGCCACGCACTCGGGCTGATGGATGCGGATGGTGTCGCTCACCGCTTGGTACAGATAGCCCAACCTCTCAGGCAGGCTCTTCTTGCTGCTGGTCTCATAGCAGTCATAAAACAGGGCGCGGCTTTTGCGCGATTCTTCCTGCACCACGCCGAGGCCCAGATTGGCGAGGCCAGGGTCAATGCCGAGAACGACCATAGGGACAGCATACACCGGAATGTGAGCCGCTTCCCGAGCCAGGGAATATGAATTTGCTCGAGGTCATCGCTCGAGCAAGCTCCACTCCATTTCTCCCAACCCAGGTTCCCTGATATGCTCGAGCCTGTATGTCCGCACACGCCAAAGGTTTGCTTACCCTCGTTCTGGTCACTTTGCTGTGGGGCACGACCTTTGCGCTGGTCAAAGACGCCACCCACACGCTCAAACCCGAGGTGCTCACCGCGCTGCGCTTTTCACTGGGCCTGATTCCCTTTGTGCCGTTTATGCTGGCCAATGCTGCTCGAGCGAACCGCACCCTGTGGCGCGATGGTCTGATTTTAGGCGTGCTCAACTTTGCCAGTTACATCGCTCAGGCCATCGGGCTGACCCTGATTGGCAGCAACCGCAGTGCGTTTATCACTGGCCTCAACGTGGTGATGGTGCCGCTGTTGCTGGCCCTGATTTTTCGCCGCCGCCTTCCCGGCGTGGTGTGGGGCGCGGCGGCGCTGGCGCTGGCGGGCATCGGTTTTATCTCGGCGGAGGGCGGTCCGCTCTCGAGCGGGGACTTCTGGACCCTGGGCTGCGCTTTTTTCTACGCGCTATACATCATTTACCTCGAGCGCTCGAGCGGACACGCCTCGCTGGCTTTGGTCGGGGTGCAGATGCTTACTGTGGCAGCTCTGAGCCTGTTGTGGAGTGTGCCGGGATTACTGAGTACGGGTTGGCCCAGTTTGTTTTATCCTCGAGCACTGACCCCAGAAGGTGGCGTGCTAATTCCCTCGAGCCTGCCCTGGACCCTGCTCTACCTCTCCTTTTTTGCCACTGCGGGAACCACCCTGCTGATGGCGCTGGGTCAAAAGGCGGTCAGCGCGTCCGAGGCGGCCATCGTCTACGCGCTCGAGCCGGTGTTCGCGGCGCTCTTCGCCTGGGTGTGGGCCGGGGAAACCCTGGGCGCGCGCGGCTGGGTGGGTGGGGCGCTCATCGTGGGCGCGATGGTGCTCAGTCAGAGCATCGGTGGTAAGTCGCCTGAACCTGGGGCGTCGCCCCTACAAAAAGCTCGAGCGGACGAGTGAGCTTTGCAGGGCGCGGGGTTGTAAACTGCCCATAGCACCCCTGGAGGTTTCTATGAAGCAGCGCATCCTGGTCGGCGTTTCCCTGGCACTGGTCCTGCTCTCGAGCTGTGGGTCGGGCGGTTTGGGTTTCACCCCCGGCAGTGGCCTCAAGGCGCAGTATTACGACGCGCTCGAGTTCGCCGGAACGCCCGCGACCCAGACCGACCCGCAGATTGACTTCGATTGGATGGCGGGCAGCCCCACCCTCGGCATCGCCCCCGAGACCTTCAGCGTGCGCTGGAGCGGCGATATTCTGATTCCGTATGGCGAGGAGTACACCTTTTTTGTGACCTCCGACGACGGGGTGCGGCTTTATGTGAATGGTCAGGCGCTCATCAACGAATGGAACGAACATGATGCCACCAAATACAGCGCCAAAATTACGCTCGAGGGGAGCAAGCGCTATCCTATTCGGCTCGAGTATTACGAGAACGGCGGTGTGGCCTCGGTCAAGCTCGAGTGGAGCAGCCCCACGATTGTGCGTCAGGTGATTCCGGCCAAGTATCTTTATCCCGCGCCCTGAATCTGGCGTACCGCTTCGTACAGCCCGATGCCTACCGACACCGCTAAATTGAGCGAACGCCCGCCCGCAGGCATGGGAATGGTCACTGGCTCGAGCTGCGCTTTGAGCCACAGCGGCAGGCCCCTCGATTCGGGGCCAAAAATCAGGTAATCCTCGCTCGAGAAACTCACCTCCCACAAGCTGCGCTGGGTTTTGGAGGTGAAGCCCCACAGCCGCGCCTCACCCGGCACGCTCGAGCGAAAAGTCAGCCAGTCCGCGTGCTCGAGCAGGGTGACTCCCTCGAGATAATCCATGCCTGCCCGCCGAAATTGGGTGTCGTGCAGGTGAAAACCGAAAGGGCGAATCAGGTGCAGCTTTGCGCCCACCACCGCGCAGGTCCGGGCGATGTTGCCCACGTTACCTGCGTTCTCCGGCTCAAAAAGGACGACATTGAGCATGGTGAGCCTCGAGCCTCAAACCGACTCGAGCAGCAAAGTTGCTCGAGCCTGAATGTGATTTGGGGCCAGCCCTTCGCTGGTTTTAAAGGTCAGCCCCACGTCCTGCACGCTCATTTGTAGCAGTTCCGCCACCCTCGAGATGAGTTGGTCGCGCAGCGGTCCCAGTTTGGGACGGTCCAGCGTGACCACCGCCGCCACGTTGACCGGGGTGTAGCCTTGCTCGAGCACCCGGTTGAGGCAGTGCTTGAGAATGTGCTCACTGCTGACCCCTTTCCACTGCGGGTCGGTGTCGGAGAAGTGCATTCCGATGTCCCCGCTCGAGACGCTCGAGAGCAGCGCGTCGGATAGGCAGTGCAGCAGCGCGTCGCCGTCGCTGTGGGCCACGGCCCCGTGTGGACTGTCAGGAATCTCGAGGCCGCCCAGCCACAGCGGTTTGCCCTGCTCGAGTCGGTGCGCGTCTTCGCCGTATCCGATGCGGTAAGTCATGCTCAAGAGTTTACCCGTTCGGGGAAGAGCGTCGCTCGAGAGCGGGGTCAAACCCGTGGTTTACTGTCAATAACTCTCGAGTGAACGGAAGGTGGGGAAGATGATTCCACGGTGTAGGTAAAAGGCCCAGCTTTCCTCGCTCCAGACGCAAGTTAGCTCATATTGTCGGCGCTTGACCACAAAGGTATTTGTTCTGGCCTCTGGACCATCCCAGGGATAAAAATCGGACGTTTCAGGCCGATTGCACTTATGGGCAAAATCGAAGGGGAAACGCGGAAATTGAGCGCCTGTGCCGTAGTTGACCAGTTCTGTCAATCGGCGCTCGAGCTGGGCCACATTCAGTTTTTTGCTCAGCTCGAGGGTGAAAAGGGCCACACTGTAATCGCTGGGGAACACTTCCGAAGCGTCGAAAGGAACGTAGCGGTGTTGAATCAAAACGCTGCCGTCCTTCAGGCGGTATTTGAACTGCCCAAAATCCACGCCGTCGGTGTGCGAGAATCCCCGGTCCTCGAGCACGCATCTGTAAAGCTGGCAGTAGCTCGAGTAGTACACCGAATTATGGCTGCCGATGGCCCCACTTGCCGCTGCGCTTCCCATCAGCTCGAGCAGGACAATTCCACAAAGAAAGCGCCGCATGGAGTTCAGTTTAGACACCTCACGGGAGAATTTGATGGGTTGTTCGGACTCGAGCACTACCCTTCCTTTGCTTTTGGCCAGACCTGATACAGTCCATCCCCAACTGGGAAAATGAGCCTACCGTGCAGCGTCAGCCGCCAATGATTGATTTCCCAAATGCAGGTTACTCCGTGCATTTCAGTCTGTCCGGCAACTTTGAGAGTGTAATCTCGAGCCATTCGGGCGCTCCACAAAAATTTT
>Ga0209100_1001114_pt1 | contig 19316 bp, 17 predicted proteins | sample lystaG_FD_185480 | JGI IMG/M metagenome (GOLD analysis project Ga0209100, IMG submission 185480) | Glacier valley bacterial and archeal communities from Borup Fiord, Nunavut, Canada, to study Microbial Dark Matter (Phase II) -... | ecosystem: Environmental > Aquatic > Freshwater > Ice > Glacier ...
TGGCCAAGGAACATGATCTGTGGGTGATCGAAGACAATTGCGATGCCTTTGGCAGCGAATACAAAGGAAAAAAGACAGGTTCCTTTGCACACCTTTCCACAATCTCATTTTACCCCGCCCACCATATCACAACAGGCGAGGGTGGTGCTATTTGTACAAACGATCAGCAATTGGCTCAGCTGGTTCGTGCCTTCCGTGACTGGGGCCGCGACTGCTATTGTGCCGGTGGTGAAAACAATACCTGTGGCAAACGATTCTCACAGCAATTTGGGAATCTCCCTTTTGGATTTGACCATAAATACGTTTACTCTGAAATCGGTTATAATCTCAAGATGACCGATATCCAGGCTGCGATTGGCGCAGCCCAGATTGATAAACTGCCTCAATTTTGTGAACACAGGAAAGTAAATTTCAAAGAATGGACACGAATCTTCTCGAAATACCCTGACTATTTTATCCTTCCCGAAGCTACTGAAGGTGCCGATCCTGCCTGGTTTGCATTTATTGTAACACTCAAGGAAAACGCTCCATTTAAACGTGATGAATTGACTGGACATCTCAATTCAAAATTGATCGAAACCCGCAACCTTTTTGCAGGTAATATCACGAAACAGCCAGGCTTTATGGGTAAAAACTGGCGCATTGCAGATCATCTGAATAATACGGATTACATCATGAATAATACTTTCTTCCTCGGTACGTATCCTGGTTTACTACCTGAAATGTTTAGTTATGTAGAAGGGGTATTGGACACTTTTATTCAGTCTTACACGTCGAAGTGAAATTTCACGAATTAAAACGAATGACACGAAAGAGATATGGCGGAGATTCTCTACAAAGAAGAAAGTTACAAGATCATAGGGGCTTGCATTGAAGTTCATAAAAAGCTTGGATCTGGATTTTTGGAGAGTGTTTATGCCGAAGCCCTCGAATTGGAATTTAAGAAAGTGAATATACCTTATGACCGCGAAAAGAAACTGCCTGTATTTCATGATGATCAACCACAAAAAAAATATTTCGAAGCAGATTTTGTATGTTTCGGTGCAATAATCATCGAATTGAAAGCAACTAAATTCTTAACTGAAGCCGATCATTGACAAACAGTTAACAATGTAAAAGCCACCAAATTCAAATTAGGTTTATTAATCAATTTTGGTTCTCCATCTCTCACCTATAAACGTATTGTCAATTAGTGTAATTCGTATTTTCGTGTAAATTCGTTTAAATTCGTGAAATAAACATTCATCAAATAAAAAATGCTCGCTAAGAAATATAAATCAAAACTAATTTCGATTTTCAACCCATTCACAGGAATCTACACCCTCGAATTCAAATCATTGAACGGTAAATATAAATACCTCCCCGGTCAGTTCCTGCATATTGCACTCGATGAAGATTACGATGGTTCGAGCCAATGGCCCGACTCTCGTTGTTTTTCGATGCAAAGTAATCCCAATGACGAAATAATAAAAATTACATATGCAGTAAAAGGTGAATTTACACGTCAGATGGAGCAACAACTTAAAGTTGGCTCCGAAGTATGGCTGAAACTCCCATATGGCGACCTTTTTACGCAACCGCATAATAAAGTAAATACTGTATTCATAGCCGGAGGAACTGGCATCACCCCGTTCCTTTCACTCTTCACGCACGAATCATTTAACGAATATACCGATCCACATATCTATTTAGGTTTTCGTTCCAAGGAGTACAATATCTATCAGGACGAACTTGATCGTATACAAACAATTCGTGAAATTCGCCCAAATTCGTGCAATTCGTGTTTTCCAAAATTCGTGACAATTAGTTTGTTTTACCAAGACGAAGATGGAATAATCGACATCCAGAAAATTTTTGACGAGAACGGCATTGACAGTAACTACTTTATCTCTGGTCCGCCCGTAATGATAAAATCTTTCAAAAACACGCTGGTTGAAAAAGGAGTTCCATTAAGTAATGTTCTAACTGACGACTGGGAATAATTATTTCGTACAATTGTTTTAATTCGTGTAATTCAGTGTTTCCAAATTTGTAAAATATGCTTATTGAAAATACATTTATCCCAGGCCTCAAACTTATTCGCTTAAAAGAGTTTAAAGACAGTCGTGGCAGTTTTATAAAAGTCTTCAATGAAGATTTCTTTACTCAAAACGGACTTGAAACCAATTTTAAAGAAAGTTATTACTCCATTTCTGCTAAGAATGTTATCCGCGGAATGCACTTTCAGATATCGCCTTTTGAACACACAAAATTGGTCTACCTTATTCAAGGCATTATAATAGATATTGTTCTCGATATTCGACTATCTTCATCAACCTACGGGGAGTATTTTTCTATAGAATTGAATACTGAAAACCCGGTTTTGTTATATATACCTGTCGGATGTGCACATGGTTTTTTGAGTTTAGAAGATAACACAATCGTAACCTATCTACAAACCTCTTGCTACAATACTGCATGTGATAAAGGCATTAATTACAACTCTTTTGGAATGAAATGGAAGATCGAAAATCCAATAATGAGCGAACGCGATTTAAATTTCCCCGATTTTAAGGACTTTAATTTTAAAAAATGAAGATATTTATTACTGGTGCAACAGGATTTATTGGAAAGCATCTGGTTAACAAGCTTGTTGAGAAAGGCAACCAAATTACTATCAATTTATTTGGAGAAGAGCAATCACCATTCGGCGAAAAAGTATTAACGTACAAATTGAATGAAGACAACATACTTTCCGATGCAAAATATCTTAATCAAGAAGCTTTTGATGGAATTATCCATCTAGCTTCCCTGTATCTTACCCAACACAAACCTGAAGATGCCATAAGGCTTATCAATTCAAATGTGAGATTTAGTACCTATATCTTGGAATGTGCCTCACAGGGAAAGATTAAATGGTTTGTAAATACAGGGACATTTTGGCAAAATTATAACAACGCGGTTTACTCACCTGTAAATCTTTATGCTGCCACAAAACAAGCATTCGAAAGTATTGCACAATATTATATTGAGACAAAACAAATCAAATTCTGCACACTCAGGCTATGTGACACCTACGGCCCAGAGGATACCAGACCAAAAATCTTTAATCTTTGGAACAAAATTGCAAAAAGCGGTGAAACACTTGATATGTCATGTGGTGACCAGGTGATAGATATTTCATACATCGATGATATTGTGGAAGCATTTTTCATGCTTGCAAGTCATCTGCAAAACACTAGTTCTGAAATAATTAATGGAGCGGTTTACGCAGTAAATGCAGAGACGAGATTTACGTTAAAAGAACTTGCTGCAATTTTTGAAAAAATCACCATGCAGAAATTACTTATAAATTGGGGAGTAAGAGAATACCGAGATAGAGAAGTAATGCTTCCCTGGACAAAAGGTAAAGTAGTACCTGGATGGATTCCAAAAGTTTCAGTTGAAGAAGGCATTAATAATATAATCCAAACCGTATAATAAGTAGATATTTACCTGATTTCAATAACTAATCTCTTGCTTATGTATTTAAATGTCAATTAAACTTTCAAAAAAAGATATCATCTGGGGTTATTTCGCACAATTTTTTTCAATTGCGTCAGGTATTCTTACATTACCTCTTATTCTTCGGATGCTTTCAGCTGAAGAAATTGGAATGAATTATCTAATGCTAACAGTCGGCTCATTGGTTTCCTTATTTGATTTTGGTTTTGCACCGCAATTTGGCCGAAATATTTCTTATATATTTAGTGGAGCACAAAAATTACAAAAAGAAGGAGTTAACGTAATTGTTGCCGGTGGAGAAATCAATTACCGACTTTTGGCTACGATGATCCATACAGCGAGATTTATATACAGAAGGCTCGCTTTGATTGTTTTGTTTACCATGACGACCTTAGGAAGTTTATATATATTTAAAGTAACCAATGGTTTCACAAATATAAATAACTCGTTTACTATTTGGATTATTTATTCTGTTTCAACCTTTTTTAATATTTACTATTCCTATTACACATCACTATTGACGGGTAAAGGATTAATAATGGAATCGAGAAAGGCAACTGTTTTTTCAAGACTTGCCTATATCCTTTTTACTTTTCTTTTTCTATACTCGGGATTAGGTCTGTTGGGAGTAGCTTTATCTAATCTTGCTACCCCATTTATCAACCGCTATTTTTCTTATTTGTATTTCTTTACCACAGACCTGAAAGCAAGAATTAGTGCGTTCGAAATATCGGTTAAAGAGAAAGTTGATTTATTCAAAATAATCTGGCATAATGCCAAAAAACTGGGACTTGTTTTTGTTGGTAGTTATGCTATAAACAGATTAAGCATGTTCTTGGCTGGCCTTTATTTGTCATTATCTGATATTGCTTCTTATGGATTAATGATACAACTGATCGGATTAATAGCAACTGTTTCAGGAACATTATTTGGGATATATCAACCACGTTTTTCTGCATTACGAATTGAAGGGAATAACAAATCACTTCTTAAGGAATTTGCATTTAGTATGAATATACAATATATATTATACATACTCGGAACCGTGTCTTTACTCTTTATAGGACCTTGGTTGTTAACTTTAATTGGGTCAAATGCTGTTTTGCCATCCCTATCTTTATTATTGATTTATACTTTGATTATCCTATTAGAAGGAAATCATTCGAGTTTTGCAACCTTAATTGTGACGAAGAATAATATCCCATTTGTAGAATCTGCATTAATTTCAGGTGGATGCATTGCATTGTTCAGTTATCTTTCATTGGAATTTACCACGCTCGGAATACTTGGATTAATCTTGGTACAAGGAATAATTCAACTAGTATACTCAAACTGGAAATGGCCATATAAAGTATGCCGTGAATTTAGAATAAATTACATCACATTTATAAAACTTGGATTCATTGAATCATCAAGAAGGTTAAAAACATACGTCAATGGAAGGTAATATTACAAATGACAATCCGATTGGAAACAATTTTAAAAACATGACAGAACTTCCATCTATTTGTATAACCAGAAAGAAGAAGTTGAATTTCACCTCCAAGATCACAATTGCTATACCAGTTTACGAAAGAACTGAGTTTTTCTATGAAGCCATAAATAGTGCAATAAATCAAACCGTAAAATGTAAAATAATTGTAATTGATAATGCATCATCTCATAATTATTTCAGCGATTATATTACTTCATTGGGAAACCCAAACATTAAATATTACCGAAATAATATAAACATCGGGATGGTGCTTAACTGGAATAAATGTATAGAACTATCAGAAACAGAATATATAACTATTTTACATGATGATGATGCCTTGCATCCAAATTTTATTGAAATTGCTAACAAAGAAATAGAGAATGGAAGAGAGTATTTCGCAGCAGGAGCTTATATTCAGGAAAATATTCCAGAAATATTTAACCAAAACATTAAAAAAATAAGCAGATATTATAGATTCAGAGAATGCAAATTTCATTTTGGCACATTATCTCCATTCCCTGGAATTATATTTCCCGTTAAAGCAGCAAAAAATATTGGATATTTCAATGCAAATGCATATCCTCCTGCCGACTATGATTTTTGGATAAGATTAACTAGAATCTGCCTTTGCTTCAGGACGAATACAAAATTAGCATTTTATAGAATAGGCCCCCAACGTGAAACTAATAATTGTTATATGAATATGACAATAAAGGTATGGGAACTACAAAAAAGGATATCCCTCTTCAAACAATTACGGTTACTATCAGAATATCACCTTTATACTATGTTTATGAATTATAATCCAACAAAAACTGATTGGGAAGAATTAAAAACATCCAGTCCTGAATTATTCTTTGCAATGCAAAAACAATCACATTATGAAAATAATTTCATGATAAAAAATGCAATAAAAATCGCATCAAAATTAATAACACATATATTATAAGCATTTTAGCATCAATGACAGTAAAATTTATTTATGGACTATAAACAATATGATAAAATGTAAATATTTAAAATCAATTCTTTCTAAATGAAAAATATTTTAATCCTGGGAGCTAATGGATTTATTGGTAAAAATATAATCGAAAATCTTCTAGCAGATGACTTTAATATCGTACTTGCAGGCATTGACTTACAACTTCTTCCAGATAGCATAATATCTAACAAACGCGTAAAACTCAAACAATGTCGTCTAAATGAAATTAATTTAATCAAATCTATCATTGAAAAATATGATATTGAAATCGTCATTCATTTAGTTTCTACATTAATTCCAACAAGTAGCTATAATGATTTTTCCAGAGAACTTTCGGATATAATACAACCAACATTTGAGTTACTAAACTACCTAAGTAAAAAAAACACAACAATTATTTTCTTTTCGTCGGGTGGAACTATTTATGGGAAAGCGGAGGAGAAGATTAAAGAAAACCACAAATTAGAGCCCATCAATTTTTACGGCTACAGTAAATTGATGATTGAAGACTATATTAAACTATTAAGTCGCACGAATAAACTGAAATACATTATTTTAAGACCTTCAAACGTTTACGGCAAATATCAACGTATTGTAGCACAACAAGGATTTATTGCTGTTGCAATTGGAAGAATACTAACAAACAAGCCAATAGAAGTTTGGGGCGACGGAAAAGCGATACGTGACTATATATATGTAAAAGATGTCGCAGAAATTGTAAACAAAATCATTAAATCAAATTTATTCAATAAGACTCTAAATATTGGAAGTGGAATAGGATATAACCTATTAGAGATAATTGAATTTTTACAAAAGCAGTTTGATAAAAAAATTGAAGTAATATTTAAGGATAAAAGATCTGTAGATCTCGACAAAATGATTTTGGATATTGGAAAATTAAAGTCAATAATTAATTTTAATCCAACAGAGATTGAGAATGGAATTCCACAATTAATTGACCACTTAAGTTGTCAAATAAATGAAAAATAAGAACCTTGCGATAGCCATACCTACATACAACAGAGCTGAGATTCTTAAGGAAAACATCCTTTTAATGCTTCATGATATTAGAATTTATTCTATTCCAATTTATATCTCAGATGACAGCACCAATGATCAAACTGAAAGAATCATTGATGACTTAATAAAGGAATATGAATATATTTATTACACTAAAAATTCTATGAGTTTGGGACATGACCAAAACTGTATAAGAACATTAAATTTACCTTCTGAAGAATATGTTTGGTATTTAGGCGACTCAATTATAATTAAGCCTTTGGCAATTAAAAAAATCTTAGATGAAATAAATAAAACAAAATATGATTTCATTTCGGTAAATGGAGATAATAGAGATTTAGCGATTAAAAATAAGTTATATACTGACGGGAGAGAACTAATGACCGATTTATGTTGGCATCTTACAATGACTGGAGCAACAATCTATTCGCAAAAAGCAATCAAAAAATCAACTAATTTTGAGGTGGAAAAGTTTAAAAATTTTCCGCAAACTGCTGTTATTTTTAAAAACTTCGCCGAAGGTCAAAATATATTATGCTGGATAAATGAAAAACTAATCGAAGGAAACAAAAACAAGCAGAGCTACTGGATTCAAAATGTGTTTGAAGTTTTTCTTTATGACTGGTTTAATTTTATCAATAATCTGCCTGAATACTACAATAAAGTTAAATTCGAGACAATTAGATCACATTCAAAAAATACAGGACTATTTAGCATTAGTAATTTTATATTTTTCAGACTAATTGGTATTTATGACTTAAAAACATACAATAAATATTCCAAATTTTTAAAAAAGTGTTGCAATATTAACATACCATTGGTAATACTAATTTCAGTTACTCCTAAAAGTTTTATAAAAAAAATTAAAAAGCTTTTAAATGCAGTAAAAATTTCTAAAAAGACCATTAATGAATCCCATTGAAATTTATGCTGAGGTTCCAAGTAAAACGGAACAATACAAAAAAATACAGCTATGATCTCCATTGCAATGACAACCTTTAACGGAGAAAAGTATATTCAGGAACAACTCGAATCCATATTGCGTCAAACATATTCCGATTTCGAACTGATAATTATTGATGACTGCTCTTACGATAAAACATACTCACTGCTTAAAAAATACATCAATTCTGATGATAGAATATCCCTTTACCAAAATAAAGTAAATCTGGGTTTTAAAAAGAATTTCGAGAAAGCAATAAACCTTTGTAAAGGTGAATACATTGCGTTATCTGATCAGGATGATATTTGGAGTTGCGATCATCTGCAGTATCTATTTGACAATATTGGAGATAAATCACTTGTTTGTTCAAATGCTGATTTAATAAACAATGATGGTTTATCTCTTAATATTTCAATGAGAGAAATATTACGCATTGAGTTTACTCCAAACGACGATCTTCGAATATTTAAACATCTGCTTTATGAAAACTTTGCACAAGGTGCAACAATGCTATTTAAGAAAAAAATACTTGATGAGGCGTTCCCTATACCCGAAACAATTATGTTTCATGACCATTGGTTAGCACTTATTGCAGCAGCCAATGAAGGTGTTCGTTTGCTTGACAAATCAACAATCAGGTATAGGCAGCATGAATTAAATATTACTGAAAATCGAAAATGGTCATTCCTAAGATCTTTTCGCAGAGATAAATCAAATAAATACCATCTCTGCAATGAATTATTTAACAGAGTGCAGTTAAAGTTCAAATCCGGCTATAGAGAAGAAGTTGAAGCTGCAATAAAACACCACCAAGAACTTAGCAAAAACAAATACCATGTTTTTGCTGCAATCCATGTTGCAAAAAATTATCATGATATTTATTGGGTAAAATCCAAAAGATTATTAATTCCAAGGTTTCTGAAAGTATTATTCGGCATGATTTAAAATACAATTGGCATTAGTGAACCCCAATAAAACCTGAGGTTTATTTTACAAAAGCATTTATCCATGATTAAAATGAATAGCTTTAGTCAATTTGAATGCATCAAAGCTATAGGAAATTTGATTTCATAAAAGTTTAACGGTTAATCTGGATGAGAGAACAAGAAATATGCAAAATCACATTACGTTCGTTGCATGCGAAAGTTTTTTACATTCAGGGCATTTTCACAATCTTTTTTTTCTCTTTTTCCCCATATCTTTCAATAATTGGGAAATCGAATGAAATAATTGGATTAGTATCAATAATCAGCTATTGTGTAATATTTGGCTCTATCTTGATAATACTCTTATCAAATGTAAGATTTAACAAAAAGTGGTTTCTATCTATTTTATTATTTCTGGCAATTTTTATCTTTTATTTGCTAAGAGGAATTACAAACCCGATTGCTGGAATACGAGGGTCAATCATTGAAACAAGTTTAATTGTAATACTTTTTCTTTTTTTTAAAGCCGAGCAAATACAAATTAGTGAGCAGGAGAAAAAAAACCTACTCAATTTACTAATTGTTTGCGCCCTAATTAATACAATTGTTTCGATATACCAGATTTACACATTTGACGGAAATTTCAAAAATTTGTATATTTCGAATCATGATTATTCCGAATTCAATTTAATCAGAAATGGCCGACTGCGCGCTATAGGTCTGATGGATAGTGCAACAATCCTCTCTAGCTATCTTATTTCACCTATTGCAGTTTGTTTCGCAGTATTTCTACGGCAAAAAAGTATATTGCAACGAAAAACGTTACTATATACTTTTCTATTTGTAATTTTATTCATAGGACTTTATCTTACTGGTTCAAGGATCCCACTTTTTTCAATATGTATTTCAATGGCAGTTGCCTGGTTATATAAAAAAACACGATTAAGTGTAAATATCGTTTTTATTGACATTATTGCACTGATATTAATTTTTGCAATTCTTATTTTGAGTGCCGGTTTCACTGACGAATCGGGATTAGCAAGACTGCAATATTACATGCAGTTTTTTGAATTACTGAAAATTAATCCCCTCGGATATGGTATTGGATATGCACAATATCCTTACGGAATAACGGGCTGGGATATATCTCTTGCAACTATAGGGCTGAATTATGGCATAATCGGATTAAGCATTTACTTTACACTCTTTATAAGAGAACTGTTTTATCTGAGTCGCAAAGTTAAAGAACAATTAAGTGAAAATGCGGCATTAAAATTAATCATACTTAATTCCTGGTTTATTAATGCTTTCTTTGTAAATATATTTTCAGTAAATAATCTGATGATTTTAGTCGTAATTATTTTTGTTTTAAATTCTAATTTTACTGAGAAAAGGCGGAATAATCAATGAAAATTGCGAACGTAGTGATATTGTACAACGTGAATCCGGAAAAATCAGCGACACTTCAATTTTTAGCCAAGGAAAGCCATAGATTTGACATGGGATATTATATTTGGGATAATAGCCCTGAAATACAATATGAAAAATCATCTTTGATGGATAAAATTCAAAGTACTGATAAATACCATATTCACAACTCAAATAATATATCTCTTGCGATTATTTATAACAAGTCAATTCGCTTGTTTAAGAACTATGATGCTATTGTTTTTTGGGATCAAGATTCAAATCCAAGTCCTTTATATTTCGATAAACTAAAAATAGGAATAAGTAATAATCCGGATATTGACTTGTTTCTTCCCAAAATTTACTGTGGCAATAAACTTGTCAGTCCAGCAAAACTTGGAATTGTACGCGGAAAATTACTGAAAAACTTAAATCCAGGATTGATTTCTTCAAAAGGAATGTGTGCAATTACCAGCGGAATGTGTGTTAAATTGTCATTTTTTAAAGTTAGCGGTTTTCAATTCAACGAGGAGCTAAAACTTTATGGGATCGATACAGATTTTTCAATAAGCTACAGAAAATTGCGCCATTTTTATTTCTTGATCAACATAGCAATTAACCATGATCTTTATGAACTTTCCAGTGGAAGAGATGAAGTTGAAGTTAAAAAGAGATTTAAAAACAAAATGGACGCACTCAAAATAACATATAAAGATCACAGAATTAATAAATTCGTATTGTTTATTTATAAATTATATCTTAGTTTAATGGGACTATATTAGTTAATTAGGTTGTTTCTAAATGTGGATTATTAAGCAACTTATTTATTTAAAGCAGCTATTTAAAGACAGATATACCGTAATTTTAAAATAATAACCAAATGAGAATTTCGAAGTTTGCATCTAAAATAGTTACAACAATCAAAGGCACAGATTTCAATTTTTCAGAAAACATTCCAATAAGATACTTAATCTCTATTTTCTTCGAACGATCCATGATGATGCTTAGAGGAATTTTTATTTTTGGCCACTCAAAGCGTGTATTTATAGCTAAAAGAGTTGATATAAAATGCAAATCTAAAATTAGATTTGGGAAAAACTTATCTATTGGTTTATCTTCCTACATTGATGCCGTTTCTGTTGACGGTATTCGTTTTGGGGAAAATGTATCTTTAGGGAAATATACAAATATTGAATGTAGTGGAAGTTTACAAAATTTAGGAAAAGGTCTTCTTGTTGGGAATAATGTAGGAATGGGTACTCATGGTTTTTTTGGTTGCGCTGGAGGAGTGGAAATAGGTAATGATACAATATTGGGGAATTATGTAAGTATTCATTCCGAAAATCACAATTTCAATTTATTAGACATCCCCATTCGACTTCAAGGTGTTAATAGAAAGGGCATTAAAATAGGCGCAAATTGCTGGTTAGGAGCCAAGGTTACAATACTGGATGGAGCAATTATTGAAGATGGTTGTATTATTGCAGCTGGGGCCTTGATAACTGAAGGTAAATACAAATCAAATGGAATTTATGGAGGAGTGCCCGCAAAACTACTTAAATATCGTTCAATTGAATAAAAGAATTATCTTCATTCATTCTCTTAATAATTTCACCGGAAGTCCCAATATTCTGTCCATATTAATTCGGGAATTTGTATCAAAAGGGTACCAGGTAGATTTAATCACAAATAAGAGCTATGGATTTTTATCTGATATTGAAAATATTAATTACCGATATACATCATACAAATGGTGCAAGAGTAAAATTCTTACATTATTCCTGTTGTTTTGGTCTCAAATAGAGATGTTTTTTATTATTCTGATAAGATATAGAAATGTAAAAGGTTTATTCTATATAAATACCATTATACCTTTTGGTGCAGCCTGGGCATGCAAAATTCTTAGAAAAGAAATGGTCTACCATGTTCATGAAAACATGTTGCTATCTAAACCTCTATATCCCATATATAGATTTACTTATAAATACTGTCATCAAAAATCGATTTTTGTATCAAAATATTTACAACAAATCACAAGCATTCAAGGAAATTCAATTGTAGCGTACAATTCATTATCTCCTGATTTTTCAAATAAAATACTACACTATAATCAGTATACCAAGCCAACTCAAAAGAATATTCTGATGGTCGGATCCCTTAGACAATTTAAAGGTGTTTATGAATTCATTGAACTAAGTAAGCAATTAACACAATTTTCTTTTGAACTGGTAGTAAGTGCATCTTCTCAAGAAGTCGAAAAATTTAAAATTGAAGTAAATCCTCCGATTAATTTAAAAATATTTTGTCAACAGACTAATTTACACCATTTTTATCAGCGGTCAAAACTTTTACTAAATTTAACGCATCCGGATAAATGGATAGAAACATTTGGATTAACTATTCTTGAAGCTATGGCTTATGGAGTGCCTGCTATTGTACCTTCAATTGGTGGCCCCACAGAACTAATTGAGAACGGAATAAACGGATATACTATCAACCCAAAGAATATTTCTGAAATAGCGGAAAAAATATGTGACCTGATAAATAACAAGAAGAAATATGAAATATTTTCGAAAAATTCTTTAAACAAATTTAAAGAATTCAATTTCGAAAAAATGATATCTAGAATAGAAAACTTCATCAACAACTAAAATCTAATAATGAAGTCAATAGCAATCATTGGGACAGTAGGAATTCCAGCTGTATATGGTGGATTTGAAACTTTAATGGAATACCTTACACAAGAGCTTGGGAAAAAATTGCATTTTACAGTATACTGTAGTTCAAAAGCCTACTCTCATAGATTAAGCGTCTACAATAATGCACTCCTTGAATATATTCCACTGAAAGGTAATGGAATTCAGAGTATTCCGTATGATATAATTTCTTTGTTCAAAGCCGCAAAAGCGAACGAAACAATTTTAATACTTGGTATTTCTGGATGCATTTCCCTTCCAATTTTTCGGCTGTTTTATAAGCGGAAAAAGTTAATAATAAACATTGATGGGTTGGAACACCGCCGTGCAAAATGGAATATGTTTGTCAGAACATTTCTAAAGTATTCAGAAAAGTTAGCAATAAAATATGCAGACGAAATCATTTCTGATAATGAAGCAATCAGAAAATATGTCTTTGATGAATATGGTAAAAAAAGTACATTTATTGCATATGCAGGCGATCAGGTAAATAGCTTAGCTTTAAGTCCCGAAGTTAAACAAGAATATTTAATACCAAGTAGTTATGCCTTCAAGGTTTGTAGGATTGAACCAGAAAACAATATTCAGCTAATTTTGGAAGCGTTCATAGAATCATCACTTCCATTGGTAATTGTAGGTAACTGGGCTAATAGCAAATATGGATTAAGTTTAAAAGCTCAATTTGAATCAAATAAAAACATTCATTTATTAGATCCAATTTATGATCAAAATATTTTAGATCAAATCAGAAGTAATTGTACGATCTATCTTCACGGTCATAGTGCAGGCGGCACTAATCCAGCTCTTGTTGAAGCTATGAATCTTGGATTACCCATTTTAACCTTTGATTGTGCATATAACAGGGCTACAACATTTAACGAGGCGCTATATTTTAATGATGTTGAAGAACTTAAAAATCTTGTTCAGTTTACAAGTAATAATACGCTTATTAAAATCGGAAAATCAATGTTGAAAATTGCACAAGAAAATTACACATGGGAAAAGATTGCAAGTCAATATTATGAATTACTAAAATAATTATCCTCCAGTTCTCTCTTTTTTTACGCAATAGATACTACCAAATTACTGATAGAAATTGCGTTGTCACCAACCCTTTAGTTCGAGCAAAGATTATAAAACATAATCGATTAGTGCCTTTATCGCAAAGCCTAGCTCGAAGATGTCGCCAGCAGAGAATGCCAACTCTTATCAAAAATAATACATGATGTCTTCAACTCGAAGATATTTCATACCCATTCAAAAGTCAACACCCATTTTCGTCGTGAACGAAACTACAATACAATAAAACTTTCAGCAAGCGTTTCTCCTGTCTTTTACGGGTGGAGCGCTTGTTTTAGGTTTAATCATCTTTGCCTTACTTGCGAGCAACAATTAATCTAGAAATAAAATTCTGCCCATTTGATAGCGTGTTTACGATCCATAAAAATCCGCTACGTTTTCATGGTGGCTCAGAAGAACTTCAGTTGTCTTTTTTAATTTCTTCCGGTTTTCTTAGCAATTTCTATATAATTCGCTGTACACAGTCTGTACAAGTTCTGTACAACCGCTGTACATAGGCTGTACAAGTTGATTACAAAAACTGTACAAGCGCTGTACTATACGTTTGATTAGTGTCCACTTAAGCTGTTCAAATATTAGCAATCGGAGTTTTATTCACGACTGTCCGGTCAAAATATAAACCGATTAAGATGTCGCAACTCCGTTGCTTTGAAGATTCCATATTGCATTTATCTACAAAGATATAGCAACTACGTTGCAGAAAAAATGTTGCCTAGCAGCTTAATCTAAGTTGCTTTAAGAATTTCATAATCCATTTATCTACAAAGGTACTGCAACTACGTTGCTTAAAAAATGCTGCGTAGCAGCTTCATCTTTGTAGAATTAAATGAAAAGGAAAAATGAAGCCACATAGTGGCGATATCGATGTAGAAGCTTAATAGTATTTAGATTACAAGATTTAATTAAATTGTACCGGACACTATGAATGATCCTCAAATATTCAATAATCGAGTCAGAAACATTGTCGCTACATTATACGTATATAATGTTAATTTGCAGTAAAAAATTGATCTGTAAAAGCATATGAATTTTGAAAATCATTTTTATTGAATGAATTATTTGTTTAACGAACTTTTATAAATATTAAATTGAACAATGATGACCAGGTTACATCAGATCGCACATTTACCGGACCATTTTTTGACTATTGATCCTTGTAAATCAATCAAATCTGTGTCATCCACTTTCCAAAAACTTATTGACTATGTTTAAAAACAAAACCCTTTTAATCACCGGTGGTACCGGATCATTTGGCAATGCCGTACTTAACCGCTTTTTAGATACCAATATCAAAGAAATCCGCATTTTTTCGCGCGACGAGAAAAAACAGGATGATATGCGCCATCGGCTGAACAACCCGAAAGTGAAATTTTATATCGGCGATGTTCGTGCCAAACGCAGTGTGGATTACGCCATGCGTGGGGTAGACTATATCTTTCATGCTGCAGCACTGAAGCAAGTCCCTTCCTGCGAATTTTTTCCTGTTGAAGCGGTGAACACAAATGTATTGGGTACCCAGAATGTGCTCGATTCTGCTTTTGAACATGATGTAAAACGAATGATTGTTTTAAGCACCGACAAAGCGGTGTATCCGATTAATGCAATGGGTATCTCGAAAGCGATGATGGAGAAGGTAATGCAAGCGAAAGCCCGGTCAATGGTTGGCGAGACAGATACCGTTTTTTGCGGAACACGCTATGGTAATGTAATGGCCTCGCGTGGTTCTGTCATTCCATTGTTCGTCGAACAAATCAAGGCAGGTAAAGACCTTACCATCACCGACGTCAATATGACCCGTTTCATGATGACACTCGAAGACGCTGTCGATCTGGTACTTTATGCCTTTGAACATGGGAAAAGCGGAGATATGTTTGTTCAAAAATCACCCGCTTCAACGATTGGCGATTTGGCTCAGGCATTGATTGAATTGTACAAGTCGGAAAGCAAGATACGGGTGATCGGAACCCGCCATGGTGAAAAATTATACGAAACGCTTGTCAACCGCGAAGAGATGGCCAAAGCTTTCGACATGGGCAATTATTACAGGGTTCCAGCTGATAACCGTGATCTCAATTATGAGAGCTACTTTACGGAAGGTGAAGAAAAGGTATCGGTCATTGAAGATTATCATTCCCATAATACCCATCGATTGGATGTGGAAGGTACGAAACAGCTGTTAATGAAATTACCAATGATTCGGAAAGATATACTGGGAGAAGACAATTTACAGTACCCGGAATAGAGCACTGACGTTATGAATGTACACAGATCATTTTATCAGTGTATATCAGTCAAATCTGTGGCATCCGTGTTCTTAAAGTTTCATTGGTGTTAATACAAAGGAATGAAACACGGATCTTACGGATGAACAAGGATCAATTTTTCAGTGTATATCAGTCAAATCTGTGGCATCCGTGTTCTTAATGTTTCATTGGTGTTAATACAAAGGAATGAAACACAGATAACACGGATCTTACGGATGAACAAGGATCAATTTTCCAGTGTATATCAGTCAAATCTGCGGCTTCAGTGTTCTTAATGTTTCATTGGTGTTAATACAAAGGAATGAAACACAGATAACACGGATCTTACGGATATACAAAGATCAATTTTTCAGTGTATATCAGCCAAATCTGTGGCATCCGTGTTCTTAAAGTTTCATTGGTGTTAATACAAAGGAATGAAACACAGATAACACGGATCTTACGGATGAACAAGGATCAATTTTTCAGTGTATATCAGTCAAATCTGTGGCATCCGTGTTCTTAAAGTTTCATTGGTGTTAATACAAAGGAATGAAACACAGATAACACGGATCTTACGGATAAACGAGGATCAATTTTTCAGTGTATATCAGTCAAATCTGTGGCTTCAGTGTTCTTAATGTTTCATTGGTGTTAATACAAAGGAATGAAACACAGATAACACGGATCTTACGGATGAACAAGGATCAATTTTTCAGTGTATATCAGTCAAATCTGTGGCATCCGTGTTCTTAAAGTTTCATTGGTGTTAATACAAAGGAATGAAACACAGATAACACGGATCTTACGGATAAACGAGGATCAATTTTTCAGTGTATATCAGTCAAATCTGTGGCTTCAGTGTTCTTAATGTTTCATTGGTGTTAATACAAAGGAATGAAACACAGATAACACGGATCTTACGGATGAACAAGGATCAATTTTTCAGTGTATATCAGTCAAATCTGTGGCATCCTTGTTCTTAATGTTTCATTGGTGTTAATACAAAGGAATGAAACACAGATAACACGGATCTTACGGATGAACAAGGATCAATTTCCGAGTGTATATCAGCCAAATCTGTGGCATCCGTGTTCTTAATGTTTCATTGGTGTTAATACAAAGGAATGAAACACAGATAACACGGATCTTACGGATGAACAAGGATCAATTTTTCAGTGTATATCAGTCAAATCTGTGGCATCCGTGTTCTTAATGTTTCATTGGTGTTAATACAAAGGAATGAAACACAGATAACACGGATCTTACGGATGAACAAGGATCATTTTATCAGTGCATATCAGCCAAATCTGTGGCATCAGTGTTCTAAAAAAATCAATTGTATTCCTTTCAATTAATGACCATGCAATATCTGCATCAAGACAAAACCGAAAAAATTATTCAAGCCTACTTCAAGGTTTATAATACACTTGGCTATGGATTTCTTGAAAAGGTGTATCACAATGCAATGCTGATTGAACTTCGCAAAATGGGATTTGAATGCAAAAGTCATCCACCCATTACAGTATATTACGAAGCATTTCCAGTAGGTGACTATTTTGCGGATATTATTGTTGATGACTGCATAATTATTGAAAACAAAGCCACCGAAGTATTGATTGAAAATAATGAGTTTCAATTAATCAATTACTTAAAAGCGACACAAATCGAAGTTGGTCTTCTCCTTAATTTTGGTAAAAAACCTGGATTTATAAGAAGGATTTTCACGAACGACAGAAAAAGAATGTAACCCAGACAACTCAATGAACGTAAATAAAAATGATGTCTCAAATTGCACTTCAAGATTGTTTTATTAATCTGATTTATAAATCTGTGTCATCTGCGTACCATTAAAAAATAGCTATGATCAAAATAGGAATAACCGGTCAGCCGGGTTTTGTAGGAACCCACCTCTATAATACTTTGGGATTACAACCCGATAAATTTATTCGCGTACCGTTTGAGGATGCCTTTTTTTCTGATGAAAACAAGCTCGAAACGTTTGTGAAAAGCTGTGATGCCATCGTTCACCTGGCAGCCATGAATCGCCACAACGATCCCGAAGTACTTTATCAAACAAACATCGGATTGGTAAAACAGCTGATTGGAGCCTGTGAAGCAACAAAATCAACTCCGCATATCCTGTTTTCATCGAGTACCCAGGAGGAACGTGACAACCTGTATGGAAAATCGAAAAAAGAGGGACGTGAGTTATTCGAAAAATGGGCAGAAAAGAACCGTGCCCAATTTACAGGATTGATTATTCCCAACGTGTATGGTCCCTTTGGAAACCCATACTACAACTCGGTTGTTGCCACTTTTAGTCACCAGCTCACGCACAACGAAACGCCGAAGATTGATGTGGATGGTGAAATTAAACTGATTTATGTAGGGGAAATAGTTAAATTTATAACCGACAGGATTCAGTTACACAGTGTCACACAGAGTCCACACGATGTATCACAGAGTAACTCTGTGGAAAACACTGTGAAACACTGTGAAACTTTTCAGGTGCCACATACATCTGAAATCAAAGTTTCTGCACTGCTTCAAAAACTAACATCATTCAAAGAAAACTATTTCGATAAAGGGATCCTTCCTAATCTGGATAATCCCTTCGACCGAAACCTGTTCAATACGTTTCTTTGCTACATCGATCATTTATCCTTTTTCCCGTTTCAATTGAAACTGAACACCGACAATCGTGGTAGCTTTGTTGAAACGGTCAAGCTTCACAGCGGTGGTCAGGTTTCGTTTTCCACCACGGTTGCGGGAATAACTCGCGGCAATCATTTTCATACCCGAAAAGCTGAGCGATTTGCAGTTATCAAAGGAAAAGCCAGAATTGACATTCGCCGCATTGGAACAGACAAAGTGATTTCATTTGATTTAGATGGAAAACAACCTTCATTTGTTGATATGCCCATTTGGCACTCGCATAATATCACAAACATCGGAGAAGAAGAGCTTTACACTATTTTCTGGATTAACGAACATTTTGATGTAAATGATCAGGATACTTATTTCGAAAAAGTTTAACATTGTAACGCAGATGACGC
>Ga0209100_1001115_pt1 | contig 19306 bp, 19 predicted proteins | sample lystaG_FD_185480 | JGI IMG/M metagenome (GOLD analysis project Ga0209100, IMG submission 185480) | Glacier valley bacterial and archeal communities from Borup Fiord, Nunavut, Canada, to study Microbial Dark Matter (Phase II) -... | ecosystem: Environmental > Aquatic > Freshwater > Ice > Glacier ...
ATTCGCTGATCCCTTTTGCCGGGACGAGCACCACCGCAGCGAGACCCGCCCGCTGCGCGTACGCCGCCATCGCCGCTGCCGTATTACCGGTGCTCGCGCAAATACACGCGCGCGCGCCGGTGGCTTTCGCACGCGAGAGGGCGACCGTCATACCGGCATCTTTGAACGAACCGGTCGGATTCATGCCGAGATGGAGATACGTGACGCGCCCGCTCTGCGCGTACGCGGCTCCGCCCGGGCCCACGTAGAGTGGCGCCATATTTTCGCGCAGCGTCACGATCGATTCCGCTGGAATCGCGGGCAAGAGTTCGCGATAGCGCCAAACGCCACTCTGATCGATGTGATCGTTCGAGAGACGACGCTCGCGCAGACGCGCGCGAATCGTTCCCGCATCGTGTTGCGAAGGATCGAGTTCGAAGGCGAGCAACCCGCCGCAGGCGACGCACGCGATCGTGGTCGGATCGGCATCGCGTCCGCACTCACTACACCGGAGGTTCATCGGCTACTCGATGCCGATCGCGCGGGTGATCGCACCCTCGGATGCGGACGAGACGAGCGCGGCATATTTGGCAAACACGCCGGTGCGGTAATTTGGCGGCGGGGCCGTCCAGCTCGCGCGACGCGCGGCCAGTTCGCTTGCGGGAACATCGACATCGATACGTCGGCCGTCGATATCGATTGTGATGATGTCGCCGTCACGCAGCGAACCGATCGGACCGCCGAGCGCCGCTTCGGGCGCGATATGCCCGATCATCAACCCGCGCGTTGCGCCGCTGAAGCGTCCATCGGTAATCAGGGCGACGGATTCACCGAGCCCCTGACCGACGATCGCTCCGGTTACGCCGAGCATTTCGCGCATACCGGGGCCGCCGCGCGGACCTTCGTAGCGAATCACGACGACGTCGCCTGCGACGACCGTGCGCGCGTCGATCGCTGCCATCGCATCTTCTTCGCGATCGAAACAGCGTGCGGGTCCGCGATGGTAGGGACGTTCGTGACCGGCCACTTTGACGACCGCGCCGTCCGGTGCGACGTCGCCGCGCAAGATCACAAGACCACCCGTCGTTTTGAACGGCTTTGCCACCGTCGCAATGACGACTTGACCCGGCGTCTCCGCGGCATCGGCCACTTCTTCTCCGATCGTTCGGCCGGATGTCGAGAGCGCACCCGTGTGAAGCAGACCGCCTTCGGCCATGCGCCGTGCGATCAATTGAATGCCACCCGCGCGATCGACATCGACCGCGGTATATTTCCCGCCCGGACGCAGATCGGCGATGATCGGCGTGCGTCGTGAGATCGCATCGAAATCATCGATCGAGAGCGGCACACCCGCTTCGCGTGCCATCGCGAGTAAATGCAGGACGCTGTTCGTGGATCCACCCGTTCCGGCGGCGGCGGCGATTGCATTTTCGAATGCATCACGGGTGCACAAGTCGCGCGGTTTGATGCCGCGCCGCAACATCTCCATCACCATATGACCCGCGCGCACACCTTCGCGTTCTTTGCGCGGATCGGTCGCTGCGGGGGAGGCGCTACCGATCGGCGAGAGGCCGATGAACTCCATGACGGTTGCCATCGTGTTTGCGGTAAACTGACCGCCGCATGCGCCGACACCCGGGCACGCGTGATCTTCGATGTATTTCAGACGTGCATCGTCGATGGTTCCCGCAGCATGCGCGCCGATCGCTTCGAACACGTCGCCAACCGTAATATCGATGCCCTCCGGGTTTTTCCCGGGCATGATCGTGCCGCCGTATAAGATTAGCGAAGGTACGTCGAGCCGCAGCAGCGCCATCGCTGCGCCGGGCCCGGTTTTGTCGCACGCCACCAACGCGACGATCGCATCGAACATATAACCGCGACCGGCAAGCTCGATCGAATCGGCGATCACTTCGCGACTTACAAGCGAAGCTTTCATGCCCTCGGTACCCATCGTGATCCCGTCGCTGATCGCGATCGTATTGAATTCCATCGGTGTGCCGCCGGCTTCGCGAATGCCTTGCTTGACGAACTCGGCGAGGCTGCGCAAGTTGTAGCCGCACGGCATGGTGCCGATCCAGGTATTCGCGATCCCGATGATCGGTTTGCGGAGGTCCTCGTCGTTGAAGCCGATGGCTTTGTACATCGCACGCGCCGCCGCGCGATCGCGGCCGTTGGTGATCACGGCACTGCGGGCCTTGGGATCGTAGTTCATGTGCTCTCGTTCGCTCGTTCGGCAGTCAGCCCTTGGCGCGAATCGAGGGATTGTCGGCGCGGAATGCAAGTCCCACATATGTTTTCGGATTTTCGCATCGTCCGTGATACGCGCTGGATCCCGGCAATCGCCGATCCGCGCCACGCGGCTACCGCCGCACTCGCACCCGTGCTCGGCGATCTTCACGGGAAACGCATTGCGATCACGGCCGGAAGTCGCGGCATCTCCAACATCGGCGAGATTCTTGCAGGCGCCGTGGCGGCCGTTCGTGCGGCCGGCGGCGATCCGTTTCTCGTTGCCTCGATGGGTTCGCATGGCGGCGGTACGGCGCACGGACAGCGTGAAATTCTGGCGCACCTCGGCGTTACCGAGGCGAGCGTCGGCGCGCCGATCTCAACCGAAATGGATGTCATCGAACTCGGCACGACCGCACGCGGCGTCGGCGTCTGCACCGACCGTGCAGCGGCGAGTGCCGGTGGAATCGTCGTCGTCGGTCGCGTGAAGCCGCACACGGATTTCAGCGGTCGTATCGAGAGCGGTCTGCTCAAGATGCTCGCGATCGGACTCGGCAAAGCCGTCGGGGCGAAGCGCTACCATGCGGCGTTCGCAAAATACGACTACGAATCGATCATTCGCGAAGTCGGTGCGCTCAATCTCGCGCACCTGCCGATCGTCGCGGGACTGGCGATCATCGATGATAATCGCGGCAATACCAATACGCTCGAAGGAATTGCGCCCGCTGCATTCGTGAGCGCCGAAGAGCGTTTGCTCGTGCACGCGCGCTCGCTGCTCTCGCGGCTCCCTTTTGCAAACCTCGACTTGCTAGTCGTCGATGAGATGGGGAAGAATTACTCGGGGACGGGCATGGACACCAACGTCACCGGCCGTGCCGTCGACGGGCGGAGTCAGAAATCACCGAGCCCCGTGATCGAACAGCTCTTCGTGCGGCGTCTCAGCGAGCATTCCGAAGGCAATGCGAACGGAATCGGCCTCGCAGATTTTTGCACGAAAACACTCGCCGATTCGATCGATTGGCCGGCGACGTATCTGAACGTCCTCACCGCTGCCCAACCCGCTTGCGCGCGTCTCCCCGTTGTTTGCGCCTCGGACCGCGAAGCGATCGAGTATGCACTGATTGCCGCTGGGATCGACGATCCGCGTGAAGCGCGCATCGCACGCATTGCCAACACCCTGCACATGGATACGCTCGTTGCATCCGATCGAGCACTTGCGGAACTCGAGAACGGCGAACACTACTCGATCGAAGATCGCATTGATGCTTTCGCGTTCGATCGCGATGGCAATATTCCGCCGATCGCGATGGTCGCTACCTCGTAGCCGACCATCGCGATGCTTGACGGGCGCCGGTTATTTTGCGCTATCGTCGCTTGCGGTCTTCCCACCGATGTCCGGAATCGGCACATCTTTGATCGGCTCACCTGCGGCGGCTGAATCCGCGCTGAGGGAGTTCGTCGTCGACGTCAACCCCTTGATTTGATTCGGATCGAAATGACCGGCCTTGAGGCTCGCACCGACCGCGGCAAACGAGGCCCCGAGAGCGACGATCTTGCCGTCCAGCTTATGCAAGAGCGGGCTGTTGCTCTTGTGTGCGATCTTCTCGGCGACCTTGACTTCGTGAACCGCGAAGAGCAGCGCGGCCCCGCCTTTGACGATCGTCGAGGTGCGGTGCGGAGCGCCGTTTGCGAATCCGCCCTCACCGAGCGGTTTGAGCACCCAGTGATGGAAGCAAAAATACGCGACGCCGAGATGCACGGCGAAGCGGGTCTTGTCGAGGAACGCATTCGAAGGCCGCGCGAAGCCTGCGACGAGCGCAAGCATCAGCATGGCAGCAAGAATGAACCGACTCCGTAGGATCGTCTGCATGAGCTATCTCCAAGATGGCGGTGGGATGTACGCGAGTACGGAGCTGCGACGATTTCGCCGCTCGCGCCTGCTCTACCCAAGGGCTTCGGCAATGTTTCGCCTACGGGCTTTCGTGCATCCATCCACGAAGTTCGGCGCATGATCGATACGCCTCGCGGTTTCACGGGTTCTGACATTCCGCCGGATGATGTGTTCAATCAATGCGTCCGCTGCGGGCTCTGCCTGCCCACCTGTCCGACCTATGTCGAAACGCTCGTCGAAACATCCAGTCCGCGCGGCCGAATCGCGCTCATCAAATCGGTAGCCGAAGGTCAACTCGATTTATTGAGTCCCGGCTTCGTGCATCAGATGTCCGAGTGTCTGGATTGCCGCGCCTGCGAGGCCGTTTGCCCCTCGGGTGTTGCGTACGGTCAGCTGCTCGAACCCGCCCGAACCCAGATCGTGCGCGCGACGGCAGACTCGCGTTCGTGGCAGCAGCGCTTGGTGCGCGCCGTCGCTGTGGGATGGCTCTTCTCCAATCTCTGGCTCATGCGTATCGTGGGCTTCTTCATTCGCTTCTATCAAAAATCCGGATTGCAATCCTTCGCTCGCTCCAGCGGCATTCTGCGCGCGCTGCGGCTGGCAGAACTCGAAGCGATGGCACCCACGATGAGCGATCGTTTTTTCGTTCCCAAAGGCCAGCGCTGGAAAGCCGAAGGCGCGCGCAAGGCCACCGTCTTCATGCATGCAGGCTGTGTGATGCAGATCGCTTTTGGCGAGGTCGATGAAGCGACGGTTCGCGTGTTGCAGAAATCCGGCTGCGATGTCGTCGCGCCGGCCGCCCAAGGGTGCTGCGGCGCGATTACGATTCACGCGGGTGAGATGGATCGCGGACGCGAGCTTGCCAAAGTGAACATCGTCGCGTTCGAAGAGAGCGCGGCCGACTACTACATCATCAATGCGGCGGGTTGCGGTTCCGCACTTAAAGAGTACGGCCATCTGTTCGCTGCGGATCCCGCTTGGGTCGAGCGTGCTACCGCATTCAGCGCGCACGTTCGCGACATCACGGAGTTCCTCGATGAGATCGGCATCTCACCGGATCTCGGTCGAATCGATGCTGTCGTGACGTATCAAGAGCCGTGCCATCTGGCACACGCGCAGCGGATTACCGCCGCGCCGCGGCGTCTGCTCGCCCAAATCCCCGGCCTGATATTGCGAGAAATGGAAGAGAGTTCGCTCTGCTGCGGCAGTGCGGGGGTCTACAACGTGACCGAACCCAAGATGTCGGAGCGTCTGCGCACGCGTAAGGTCGAACGCATCGCCGAAGTCAAACCGCAGATCGTTGCGACGGCCAATCCCGGCTGCGCGTTGCAAATCGTCAACGGACTGCGCGATGCCGGTCAAGCGATCGAGGTCGCGCACATCGTGACGCTCCTCGACCGCTCGTATGCCAACTATAAGTCGACGACGCGACCTTTTTCGGCAATGGCAGCCGCAACATCCGCGTAAACGCCGAAGACTTTGAGCAGGCCGGTGATGCGCAGCAGGCGCAGGATCTGGCCTTCTTTGACCACGAGGCGCACGTCGCCGTCGAATTCTTTCGCGCGGCGCTGTGCACCGATGAGCGCGCCGAGGCCCGTCGAGTCGATGAACTCGACGCGCGAGAGATCGACGACGAGTTTGTGGTTCCCGCGTTCGCTTGCTTCGACCAAAGCCGCGCGAACCGTCGGTGACGTTGCGATATCGAGGCTTCCGGTAAGCTCGAAGACGTTCAGGCCTTCCTCGGTACGAACGTGGATCGAGAGATCTTCATGCGACATCATAATCGTTACCCTTCGTATTCGCGCCATTGCGAAATCGCGCCGTCGTCATCGAACGTGACGATGGCGCATCCCGCACGTTCGAGCCAGTCGCCGGTCCGTCCCTTGAGGCGGAAGCGGTAGACGACGGCCCCCCGCCTCCCCACAATCAAGCACTCGTCTACCATAAATTCCCATTCCGGCCCGTCGCGGAAAAATCGGGTGAAGTGGGCGAGGATCGCATCTCGTCCAACGACCGGCTCGCGACCCGCTTCGCGATAGGTCGCCTCGGCGGTGAAGTGCGCGACTGCATGCAGCGCATCACCGCGCTGCCATGCGCCGATGAGCGAATCGAGTTGCGTGCGTTGGCTCTCCTGAATGACGATCCGACCTTTGACGTCCGTAGCGGGTGCCGCAAGACGGGCACCGGCTGATTGCTTACCCATCCGGTGTCCGCTTGAATCACGGCTGATTGTAATTGAAAAACGGACGAGTTTGCGTTCCTTCCCTGCTGGGCAAGCTACCGTCGTTAACCGATTTCGCCTCTGCGAAACCGACTTCTGGAGGAATCATCATGGCCGGACTTATTTGGGGAATTATCGTCGTGCTCTTCGTTTTGTGGCTGCTCGGTTTTGCAATCCACATCGGCGGCGGGCTTATCCATCTCTTGCTCGTGGTTGCCGTCATCTTGCTGGTGTTCAACCTGCTCACGGGCCGCGGCGCGCGCATCTAAGCTCGTCGCAAACGAAAAAACCGGCCGCCGATGAACGGGGCCGGTTTTTTCTTTGGCTGGGGTAGCTGGACTCGAACCAACGCATGCCAGGATCAAAACCTGGTGCCTTACCAACTTGGCGATACCCCATCGGCAGCGGCGACACACCGGGTTCGTGCCGCGTGTCCCCGTTCCTACTCGAGAAAAGTCACCTTCGTGTAAGCGGAAAGAATCGATCGCATAGACGTGTGACGACCGGAATTGCGAAGAGTTCCCCTTTGCTTGCTCGGGCCGCGTAGACGACCGAAACGAGCACCGCGCCCGCGCCGACGACGAGGTCGACCGCAAGGCCGATACTATAGAGCACGATCGTCGCGCGCGTTTCGAGGCTCGGAATTGCAATGATCAGCAGCAACGGCAGCGCGAGGGTCGCGAGCAACACGATGCTTGCGATTGCACCGAGAATCGTTGCCTGACGCGCGTGAAGACGCGACCAAAACGTCGCGTCATCACTACGCAAGAGATCGAGCAGGGCAACGGGCCAGACGAGATACCCGAGCGCCGCGCGCCCATGATCGTCGTTAGAGGGCTGCGACTCGTTTCGCGCCGAGGTAACGAGTGCGCCAGTATCCCTCACTTAACGCAGAGACCGTGACGCCGTGGCTGGAACTTGCATGAACGAACTTTCCATCGCCGAGATAGATTCCCACGTGCGACGGTCCGCGTTCGTACGTTTGGAAGAACACGAGGTCGCCGGCGATCATCGTACCATCGATCGTGCGTCCTGCGGCATATTGCGCGTCGGCGGTGCGGGGCAGATGGCGCCCGAGCATCGCGAAGACGTGCTGAACGTAGCCGGAGCAATCGAAGCCCGTCGTCGAGGTGCCGCCGAAAACGTACGGCACGCCGATGAAGCGCAAGGCATTGCGCGTGAGGCTCGAGGCGATCGCCGACGTGCGAGCGGCAATATGCGCCGCGAAGCGGTGCAGCGGTCCGGACGACACGGCTTTGGCCGGAGCGGTCGGCTTCACCGACTCGTCGCTAGCCGAATCCCACATCGCGAGGTCTGCTCCGGCTCGCGGCTGCGAGGCGACGTCGGCTGCGGCGAGGCGCGCTTTCGCGGCTTCGATCGCGGCCTTCGGAATCGGCAGCGATTCGGTTGCTTCGCGGTCGAGCGCGATGATCTGACCCGGTCGCAGGTCGGGGGCACTTTCCAGTTGATTGAGGGCGACGATCGTTTCCGGCGCGAGGCGCTCGGTTGCCGCAATCGAGGTGAGCGTTTCACCCGGGGTCACAACGTGCGTCTTCGCTTCGGACGCACCGGCACTGGCGATCATCAAAGCGAACGCAAAAATACACGTGAGGGATAAACGAGGCAAAAGCTGCTCCTTCTTTCCAACACTTACGGGGTTAGTTGACGGGTTCGGACGGAAAGAATCGCCCTAGTGCCGACCGGCACATTCACCCCACCTGAGAGTCCCCCGTTCCGAGATGCGATCCTCGGACTCAGTGATCACGGCAGTAATGGTAATCGAGATGCGTGGTCAACGCGTCCCTTGATGAACCGTGTGCGACCCGAATGTAACCGGTTCCTTTTTCAGGGCCTTCGGACCCGAGCTTCCTTACCCGGCGGCCGACCGGATCGTTTGCGCGACGCGTTCGGCCAGCGTCCCGATCGACTGCGAATCGCTGCCTTCGATCATCACGCGAATCAGCGGCTCGGTCCCCGAGGCGCGCACGAGTATGCGCCCTTCGGTTCCGAGTTCGCGTTCGGCCTGGGCGATGGCGGCCGCGATTTGTGGATTTGACTGGAGCACATCTTTGCGCGTTACGCGCACGTTGAGCAAGATCTGCGGATACACCGTGAGTGCCGCGGCGAGTTCGTGAAGCGACTTCCCGGAACGCGCGACGATCGAGAACAGCGTCACCGCGCTCATCGGCCCATCACCCGTGGTGTTGCGAGCAAGATCGATGATATGGCCGGATTGCTCGCCGCCGAAAACGTAACCGCCGGCGCGCATCGCCTCGAGAACGTAGCGATCGCCGACGGGGGCGCGCATGAGCGCGATCCCCTCGTGCGCGAGCGCCCGCTCGAGACCGACGTTGCTCATCACCGTTCCGACGACGAGATCGTGGGTGAGCGTACCGCGCGCTTTCATTTCCCGCGCGATGATCAGCATGATGTGATCGCCGCTGAGAATCGCACCGGTTTCATCGACGAAGAGCGCCCGATCGGCATCGCCATCGAAGGCGACGCCGACGACCGCACCGCCGCGTTCGGCCGCGACGTCGCTAACCGTTCGTTGAAGCATGGCGAGATTCGTTGCACCGCAATCGACGTTGATGCGTCCGCCGTCATCATCGGCATTGATCGCGATCACCTCGGCGCCGAGTTTACGCAAGATGCGCGGACCCACGTCGTAGGCCGCACCGAACGCCGCATCGACGACGATCGTCATCCCGCTCAAGTCGCCGCCCCAGGTGACCAGCTGCGCGAAGTAGCGATCGATCAATCCGCGCGCGTGCGTTGCAATTCCGACGTGGGCGTGCGTCGGACGGGCGATCGTCGGATCGTCGACCAGCGCTTCGATCTCGTCTTCGACGGCGTCGCTGAGTTTGAAGCCGTCGCCGCCGAAAAACTTGATGCCGTTATCTTCGATCGGGTTGTGCGAGGCGCTGATCATCACGCCGGCCGCAGCGTCGATCAAACGCGTGATCGCCGCAACCGCGGGCGTCGGCACGACACCGACGAGCACGACGTTGCGACCGGTCGAGGTGATCCCCGCGACGATCGCAGCCTCGAGCATGGACCCCGAGAGACGCGTGTCGCGCCCGACGATGACGGGGTGTTCGGGGGCGACGGTTCGATCGAAGACGGCAGCCGACGCGCGACCGAGTGCAAAGGCGAGTTCCGGGCGCAAGTCGGCGTTGGCAACGCCGCGGACACCGTCGGTTCCGAAAAGACGACTCACTTGGCGGTTTTCTCCGTGGTCGATTTGACGAACCGTACGCGTACGCGCACGGCGCTTGGAAAGACTTGAACGCCGGCGACTTCCGTGCCGCGTAGATCCGTCGCGATGGGTTTCGTCATCGCATCGTACGTCGTGGGATCGCGCAAGAACGGGATCGCGATTCGCACCGCATTGACGCGGGCAAGATCGTTTGCCGTGCCGTGCAAGGTCGTGGTGCGGGGCGAAACCACCACGGCGTCGACGACGATATCGTTTTTGCGATCGCCCGTGTACTCGACGGCAACCGGAACGGTGCGTTCTTCGAGCTTCGCGATTTCGAGCGTGATCGACGCGGGCGAAAACGAGCGAATGTCCAGCGGCGGTGCGATAATTTGGATCGGGATGTTATAGACGCCACTCGTCTTTTCATCGAGATTGAGGACGGCTTTGACCTCGTCGGGTTTGATCGCCGGGCCGTTGCGCGGGGCGACGATCGTCACGAGCGCTTCTTTCTCGTTGAATCGCGCAACGTTTCCCGCGCGCAGGCCCGTGACCGTGATCGGCACGCTGAGCTGCTGATCGAAATGCGCGGTGATCTGCGGGTTTGCCGAGAAATGGAAATACGCCCAGGCCGAGACGGCGAGCGCGAGCGCGAGGATCTTAAGTCCGAAGTTTTTCCGTACGAGTGTTAGCACGTGGGATTCGGATTTTAGCGAGAATGCCGCCGGCGGCCTGGCGGGGGGAGCGCGTCTGGCGAACGCACGCGTAGAGTACCTTCCGCAAGCGCTCCTCGTCGTCGATCTCGACTGAGAGGCGACCGTCGCGCGCGACCGAGACGAATCCGGTCTCCTCGGAGACGATCACGATCACGGCGTCCGTCTGTTCGGAGAGCCCGAGCGCCGCGCGATGGCGGGTTCCGAAATGGCGATCCGTCACGATCGCATCGGAGAGCGGCAAATAGCAGCCGGCGCTCTCGATCGTTGCACCGCGTACGATTACCGCACCATCGTGGAGCGGCGAGCGCGGCGTGAAGATCGAGGACAAGAGCGGGATCGAAAGGCGCGCATCCATCTGCGTCCCACTTTCGAGAAATTCGCGCAAACCGGTCGCTTGCTCGATGACGATCAATGCGCCGATTCGATCGCGCGAGAGCGCAAACGCGCCTTGCGAGATGATGGCGACGGACTCCGATGCGGCCAGCGTTTCTTCGGTCGTTTGCGGGCGTGCGAGAAAGCCGCCGCGACCGATTTGTTCGAGCGCGCGCCGCAACTCCGGTTGGAAGACGATCGGCAAGGTCACGGCCGTCCCGAGCAACAGATACTGCATGACCGTTGCGAGAACCAGCAGATGCAAGAGATTCGAGAGCGCGAGTACGATGACCAGCACGAAGAGCCCGATCATGATCTGAACCGCGCGTGTCCCGCGAATGAGCAGCAAGAGATAGTAGGCAAGAATGCTCGTCGCGATGATGTCGATCGCGTCGGGCAATGTAAAAGAAAACGAACCCGGCAGCGTCATCGTCCCTCCGCCGGGAGATACGTCTCGATGATGCGCGCGGCCCTCAGATCGGGCTCGCCGAGGCCGGCGCCGGCTATCCGCGCGGCGGTTGCATCGGGCAGGTCGCCAATGAGGCGCGCGCGACGCGGCAGCGAAAAGCGGCGCAGTTCGATATCGGCGATTTGCACGACAAGCTCGATCGGTGTGGTAGCATCGTTGACGTCGATGATGAGTTCGCTTCCCACCGTTTCGCACCGAACCACGCCTGCGGGCCGACCCGCGCCGAAAACGGCCGACCGCACGGCCTCCCGTGCGTCCGCATCATCGATGCGCAAGGCAACGCTCAGCAAAACGTCCACCGTGGCACGTTAAGCGAAATGGCCGAGCGTTCATTCACGGGCCGCGTGATTGCCGTCGGGCGGAATGCGGCATGGGTCGTCTTCGATGGCGAATCCGAGCCGCGCGTCGCGAGCTTGCGCAAAGGCGACCGGCACAGCGAGATGATCGTACCAGGCGATCGCGTCCATGCATCGGCAATGGACGATGACCGCACGGTGATCGATTCGACCGAACCGCGCAGTTTTGCCCTCATCCGTCACACGCCCGGCGGCCGCACGAAGACGATGGCGGCGAATATCGATACGGTCGCGATCGTCGCGGCGCTCGTGGAACCGGCGCTGCATTTGGCGATGATCGATCGGCTGGTGGCATTCGCTACGCAGCACGGGGTCCGCTCGATGCTTCTCCTTACGAAAGCGGATCTGGCGGCCCCGGGTGCCGCCGATGCCACGCGCGCGATTTACGAGGCGATCGGGACGCAGACGCTCGTCCTTCAGCCGCGCGACGGTGAGGGAATTGAAGATCTGCGGGAGGCGATTCGCGGCCTGCGCGCGCTGCTGGTCGGCAATTCCGGCGTCGGCAAGAGTTCGATCTTCAAGGCCCTGGGCGGAATCGGCGTCGTCGGCGACCTCTCGAAATTCGGGCGCGGCAAGCAGACGACGACCTCAGCCCGGCTCTACGAGCTCGGGGGCGGCTTCCTCATCGATAGCCCCGGTATCGGGGAATTCGAGCTCGATCCGATGCCGGCAAACGAACTCGCTCAGCTCTTCGTGGAATTCTTGCCGTTCATCCCCGCGTGCCGATTCGGCGATTGCCGACACCTGCAGGAGCCCAATTGCGCCGTCCGCGCCGCGCTCGAAGCGGGAACGATCGCCCCGAGCCGGTACGCAAGCTACCGGGATATCGTGCTCGGCAACGCCGCGACCCCGGAACAATTCGGGTCGAACCGGTAAAGGCGCATTGCTCTAGCGGGTTCTCCTGTGGTAGACTGGCCTTTGTGCCCTCGGCCATAGGCCAGGCGTAAACCTATTCCGACGGAGCCGACCTTGCCGAATATCAAAGCCGCCATCAAGTGGACACGCCAGAGCGAGAAACGCACGAAGCGCAATCTTAGCGTCAAGACGCGTCTGAAGACCGTTTTCAAGAAGGCCAAGATCTCGAGCGACGATACCGTCGTGCGCTCGGTCGAAAGCGCCTTCGACAAAGCGGCGCAAAAAGGCATCATCCACCCGAACAAGGCCGCTCGGAAGAAGTCGCGCCTCGCCAAAGCCGTTGCCGCTTTCAAGGCGATGCCTGCGCCGACGGCAACCGCCGCACGCACCAAGAAAACAACCTCCAAAGGCAAAGCAAAAGCGAAATAGTTCGCCTGCTACGATAGACATTCGAGCCGTCGGGGCGATCCGGCGGCTTTTTCTTTTTCTGAGGACGATCGTGAACGCAAAGCAGCTTTTCGATGTGATGGCCCTGCGCGAAGCCGGCGACCTCGACGGCGCGTTATTCGTGGCCCGCGGCATCGTGGGGCGAAACCCGGACGATCCACAAGCGCACTATCAGCTCGCATCGACGCTCGATACGATCGGCAACGAACGCGAAGCGGTCGACGCCTACGAATCCGCCCTCTCGCTCGGCTTAGTCGAGCCCGAACGCGAAGGCGCGTTGCTCGGCCTCGGCAGCACGCTACGCGCCCTCGGGCGCTATGTCGATGCCGAGCGTCTCTTCAGCGAGGCGGTCGAGGCGTATCCGCACAATGCCGCATTCCGTGTGTTTCGCGCACTAAACGACTACAATCGCGGCGCGTACCACGATGCGACGCGATCGTTGCTTTGCGAACTCGTCCGGACGACGAACGATCAGACGATCTCGCTCTATACGCGGGCGCTCGAACGTTACGCCCAGAATCTCGACCGCAGCTGGTAATGCGGCAAGCGAAATCTCTGCGGACCATGCGAGTACGCAGCGTCGATTCCCGATCGTCGAGAGAGAGATACATGCACCGTCTCGTCGTCGCCATTTCTCTCGCGCTCGTGCTCGCGCTCGGCGCGCCCGCTTTGGCAATTGAAGCCGTTGAGATTAGCCCGGCGATTGCTGCAAAAATCGATGCGGCACTCGAAGCCGTAACCGGAACCAGCAGTGGCCAATCTCCGGCCCTTTCGGTCGCCGTTCTCGAACATGGGAAAATCGTGTACGCTCGCGCGTTCGGGGTCAGTGATCTCGCGGCGAAAATCCCGGCAACGCCTCATACGCGTTTTCGTATCGCGTCGGTAACCAAAATGTTTACGGCGGTTTCGATCATGCAACTCGTCGAGGCAGGACGCCTGCAACTCGATGCGCCACTCGCTGCCTATCTTCCGGATGCACCGCATGCAAGCCAGGTCACCATTCGGCAACTCCTCATGCATCGATCGGGAATCTGGAATTACGGGGATGCAGCGTTTTCCAATCCGCACGTGGCCGAACCGATCGCGCCCGCAGAGATCGTTGAATTGGCCCGCTCACATCCGCTCGACAATCTGCCCGGCACGAGTTTCAGCTATAGTAATACCGGCTACGTGCTGCTTGGCATGGTCGTCGAGTCCGTTACTCATCGTGCGCTCGCCGACTACGAACGCGAGCGTATCTTGCAACCGGCAAATATGAACGAAACAACATGCGGTGATCCGCTAGGTGCGGTCGATTTCGCGCGCGGCTACATGACTGCAGCCGGAACACGCCCCCCGGCATATTCGCCTTCTTGGTTTTTTGCAGACGGCGACATCGTATCCACCGCCTCCGATGTGGCCCGATTCGATGCCGCGTTGCTCGATGGACGACTTATCAAACCGGCGACATTTTCGGAGATGCAGTCGAGCGCGGGTTCGGCTCCCACGTTCGGAAACGGTGTCATGTACGGGCTTGGCCTAATGCTCGTTTCGATGAGCGGCATGACGCTCGTCGGACATCACGGCGGCGTTCCCGGATTCGTAGCCCAGAACGACATGGTGCCCGCAAGCGGCTTTGCGGTCGTCGTGCTCAGCGATGCCTACGACTTCGCGACCGCGAACGCGAATCACGCGGTCGTGCGGCAGACGTTTCCAAGCCTCTTCGAAAACGTTCCGAATCCGATCGCAGCGCCTGAAGACCCGGCGGTTACGGCAAAACTTCGTACCTTTCTGCAATCCATTCAACGAGGTACGATCGATCCCAACACGCTTTCACAAGCGATGATCGATGCGTTGACCCCGGCTGTGATTTCGGGCTTGAGAGCGAGGCTGGCCGACTTTTCGACGCTCTCGAAGCTGACATTCCGATCCTATCAATCCACCTCGGGTTTTGCGGTTTTCCGCTATGATGCATCGTACTCCGGTCCTCAAACCACAACGTTGACGTTGTTGCTCGATGCGCAAGGGAAGATCGCCTCGTTTCATTTCTAGCGGCGAGCAGCACGATGCGACAGCCGCGCTCCTACACGAGCGCTCTCAAACGGTTCGCCGATAATCTCGATCGGGTCGGGAGCCGCAATCTTCCTTGCGTCGTTTTGCGGCGATCCGGAAGCGACTCGTTCTCTTACTCGAGAACGTAGGCGCCCGGAGCGTCCACGATCGCGGGATACGCATCAAGAGAACCTGGGGTCCGCGATGCGACGAGTTCCCCGCTGCGCTCCGCCAGCCATGCGGACCAATCGGTCCACCACGAGCCGTCGTGCTTGGGAGCGGTCTCGCGCCACACCTCGGGGTCGGGCGGATTGATCGTCGCCTCGGTGCCTTCGCGACCGTACCAGAAGCCGGGCTTTTTGTTGCCGGGCGGGTTGACGATGCCGGCGATATGACCCGAGTGACCGAGTCGAAAGCGTGTCTTGCCGCGTACGCTTTGCGTTAGGCGGTAAACCGAGCGCCACGGCGCGATGTGATCGTCTTGCGTCGCCACGATGTAACAATCGTTGTGGATGTCGCCGAGGTCGATCGGGACGTCGTTCATCACGATCGCGCCCGGTTCGACGAGTTTATTGGCCAGGTACATCTCACGCAAATAGAACGAATGCATTTTGAGTGGCATCCGCGTTGCATCTTGATTCCAGTAGAGCAAGTCGAAGGCGGGTGCATCTTTCCCGAGCAGATACCGGTTGACGGCAACCGACCAGATCAGATCGTTTGCCCGCAACATGTTGAACGTGTCGCCCATGTCGCGGCCGGTGAGATAGCCTTTCTCGGCCATCTTCTTCTCGATGAGTTCGATTGCATCATCACCGAGAAAATTGATGATCTCACCCGGATCCGAGAAGTCGGTGAGCGATGCAAAGAACGTCGCGGCGTTGACGAGGCTCTCGCCGGTCTTCGCAAGATACGAGAGCAAGATCGCGAGCAGTGTGCCGCCGATGCAGTAGCCGATCGCATTGACCGTTTCGCTACCAGCGATCGCTTTTGCAACGCGACAGGCGGTGTGCGCGCCGCGTTCCAGATAGTCTTCCATGCCGAAGTCGGCAAGTGAGGCGTCCGGGTTGCGCCACGAAATGACGAAGGTCGTGATTCCTTGATCCGTCGCGTACTTGATGAGACTATTCTCGGGCTGTAAGTCGAGCACGTAGAATTTATTGATCCACGGCGGAATGATGACGAGCGGTGTCGCGTGGACGGTTTCCGTACGCGGCGCGTACTGGATGAGCTCGATGAGCTCGTTACGAAAGACGACGCTGCCTTCGCTCGTTGCGATATTCTTCCCGACTTCGAAAGCGCTGGTATCGACGAGCGCGACGCGACCTTCGTTTTCGGTGATGTCTTGGAGCAGGTTCTGCATTCCGCGCACGAGATTTTGGCCGCCGGTCCGAATCGTCTCTTGCACGACGACGGGATTCACCCAGGCAAAATTCGAGGGGCTGATCGCATCGGTAAATTGTTTTGCAAAGAACTGCGCACGACGAACCGTCGCGTGATCCACGTTGGACACGCCCGAGAGCATGCCCATCGTCGTTTCCGTTGCAATCAAGTAGGCTTGCTTGATCGCATCGAGCGCGGGATTTTCCGTCCAGGCGGGATCGGCGAACCGCTTATCGCCTTTCGCCGGAGCGACGAGGTCCGCCGATGGTTGTCCCGACGCGCGCGAAAAGGACTGATCGACGAGTTCCATCCAGCGACGCATGAAGCCGGCTTGGCCGTCGAAGAGCGAGGCGGGCTGCGCCAGCATGGCTTTCCAGATATCGAGCGAGACTTTCGTCACCCCGAACGGATCGAATACGTTCATCGCGCCTACTCCGGTTTGGCCGGGCCGCGTAAAATAGCGATCGCTTCTTTGATCGATCCGACGCGTTTTCCGAGCGTCCGCGCGACGTCACCGGAGACGGATTTGGCCGCTTCGGCGAGCTGTTTTTGGGTGGCGGGATCTTTGAATGCGCCGGCGATTTCGTTTGCCGCCTTGCGCAATTTTTCTTGATTTTCCGGCTTCTTCAGCTCGGTTGCCGCAAGCCCCACGGCCATCTGCCCGATCATTTTGATCCATGCCATACACCCGATATTCGACGGTGCCAGCTGCCCGCCTCGGCCGTCTTACGGATCGACGTTGATGCTCAGCCGGGTGGTCGAATCGGCGCGCGCGAGCGGCAGGATCGTCTCGCGTAGGAAATGGCGTATGGCAGCGAGGTCTTTGCCGCGCAGGGCGATACGGTAGCGCCACTCGTTGTTGAGCTTTACGATCGGATAGGGCGCGGGACCGAGCGTCGTCCACACCGAGCCGGCGCGCAGGAGCGTCGCATACGCTTCGATGGCCGTTTCGGTTTGCGCCTGATCCCGTCCGATGACGCCGATGTAGACCAGATGCGAATACGGTGGATAGCCCGTGATCTTGCGATCGCGCAGTTCGATTTCGGCAAAGCCGTCGTAATCGTGTCGGGCGGCGTGCACGATCGCCGGATGCGTCGGGGAATACGTTTGTACGATCGCCTCGCCCGGCACGGCGCGGCCGCTGCGACCGCTGACTTGCGTGATGAGGCCGAAGGTCCGCTCGGCGGCGCGATAGTCGGCCATGTGGAGGCCGATGTCGGCGGCGATCACGCCGACCAGCGTCACGCCGGCAAAGTCGAGGCCTTTGGCCACCATCTGCGTGCCAACGAGCACGTCGCCTTCGGCTTCGAATGAATCGAGAATTCGCGCGTGATCGCCGACGCGCGTCGTCGTATCGCTATCCATCCGCATGATGCGCGCGTGCGGAAAGAGCCGTTCGACATCCGCCACCACGCGCTCCGTGCCGACGCCGAATTCGCGAATCGGTCCTGCCCCGCAGCTCGGGCAGAGTTCGGGAATGGGGGCTTGCGCATCGCAGTAGTGGCAGCGCAGTAGTCCCTCACTGCGGTGCGCGGCAAGCGAGGTCGAGCAACGCAAACAGTTGGGCACGTAACCGCACGCGCGGCAGAGAATGAAGCCGCCGCTGCCGCGTCGATTGACGAACAGGACGGTTTTCTCGCCTCGTTCGATGCGCGCCGTCATCGCCTCGACGAGCGCACTCGAAAAGATGCGACGGTTCCCCGCCTCGAGTTCTGCGGCCATATCGACCACTTGGGTCTGCGGTAGCGGCATTGCCGTCGCCCGTTCGCGCAAACGCAGAAGCGGAAAGCGGCCGGCGCGCGCGCGTGCGTAATCGTCGACGGACGGAGTCGCACTGCCCAGCACGACGACGCCGCCTGCAAGGCGCATACGCTCGCGCGCGATCGTCACGGCATGATAGCGCGGCGAGGTATCTTGTTTGTATGAGGTTTCGTGCGCCTCGTCGACGACGACGAGCCGTACGTCCGGGAGCGGCGCGAAGATTGCGCTGCGTGCGCCGACGACGACGGCGATTTCACCGCGTGCCGCGGCCTGCCAGGCATCAAATCGTTCCCGATCGGAGAGCGCCGAATGCAGCACGGCGACTCGATTGCCGAAGGCGTCTTCAAAGCGACGCGCGGTTTGCGGCGTGAGCGAAATTTCGGGCACGAGCACGATCGCGCGTCCGCCCGCGGCGATGACGCGTGCGATCGCGGTGATGTAAACGAACGTCTTGCCGCTCCCGGTAATCCCGTGCACCAGAAACTGCGCGTACGTGCGGGCGTCGGTTGCCTCAGCAATCGCTTCGATCGCTCGCGCTTGCTCGTCCGTAGCCGTGAAGGGCGGCAAGCGCACGCGCGCGTCGCGTTCGAGCGTTGCGAGCTGCTGTTCTTCGCGAATCACGCCGGCTTTGAGCGCGCGCGTTATGATGGCGTTGGAAAATCCCGCGAGGAGCGCATCGGGTCGACGCAGTTCGCCCGCTTCGTGAACGAGGGCGGCAAGTGCCATGGCTTTCTTCCCGCCGATCGTGCCCGTGCCGGGCAGCAAGACGCGGATCGTCGTCGCCTTCGTGCGCGCGCCGCCGAAGACGCGTCGCCGGACGAGATCGCCGCTGCGCGTGAGCGTCTGCAAATGCGCGAGGAGCGCGCGCCGGTCGCCCGCGCGGCGTGCGTCGGGATGGCGCAGAAACCCCTCGAGACTGAATCCTTCGCGCAAATCGATCCAGATGAGTCGGAGCAGACGCTCGGGGACGTTTGCATAGCGTTCGGGCTGCGGCCGTTCCGCCGCCGGGACGAAACGATCGACGGCGCGCGGGATCGCGCCACCGAGAACGACGGCGGAGAGCGCTTCGCCAAGCGAACACACGTAGTAGTCCGCCATCCAGCGGGCGAGTGCAAGTCCCGTTTCATCAAAGGCGCGCGGCGTCGTCGCGCGCGAGGCAATGGGGCGCAGGTTGGACGGCGGGTCGGCGTGCTCGCGAACGCCATCGACCACGTACGCATACGCCTCACGCGGGCCGAACGGTACGCGCACGACATCGCCGATGAGCAGATCCATTTCCGAGGGGACGAGATAGGTGAGCGGACGATCGAAGCGTGCGGTTTTGAGCTGAACGAGGACGTCGACGACTAGCGGAATTCGCGATCTCCGGGCAAGTGGGTGCAGCGCGTGATGACCGCACG
>Ga0209100_1001116_pt1 | contig 19295 bp, 43 predicted proteins | sample lystaG_FD_185480 | JGI IMG/M metagenome (GOLD analysis project Ga0209100, IMG submission 185480) | Glacier valley bacterial and archeal communities from Borup Fiord, Nunavut, Canada, to study Microbial Dark Matter (Phase II) -... | ecosystem: Environmental > Aquatic > Freshwater > Ice > Glacier ...
GCGAGGGGATCGGCACACCAGTCTGAGTGACCGAGCCCGCGTTCTCGGGGTGGTACTTGTTGCACTTGGCCGACCAGCACAACGAGAAAACCTCTAGCGGGTTGAACCCCGCGCGAAAAAGGTCCAGCTCAAGCCGCCACAGCCTCTCAGACCAGGAACCCCCACTGGGAACCTCTTCTGAGTACAGCGAGAACAGCGAGGGGTCTTTGATCTGCCCAAGTAGGTCGAACACGTCTAGCAGCGGCGGGACCTCGGTGTAGTCGATGCTGACCTCGTTCGCGTTGAGGTCGATGTCAAGGTAGGCCATGTTGATGTCATTGAGTGTAAACACCTCGCCCGTGAAGATGCCCGTGACGGTTTCGTGCGGGTCGCGCTTCGTGTTCGTGGTGTTCGGCACACGCAGGATCTTGCTCTCGATCCAACCACCGTCGCACCCCTGCGCCTTGTGTGCCTTAGCGATGCGGTGAGACGCCTCTGAGGCGTCGTGCAGGGCCACTTCGGTGTCCAGTACCCACCAGGCGTGCCAGCGGCCCTTAGAGGTCTCTACGGGGATGGAGGGCGCCAGGCGGAAGTTGATCGGCACACAGGTGTCAGCGTCCGCGTAGACCACCTTGCACTTGGCCCGCTTGTCAGCTTTGGTCCGCACCTTGTCTGAGAACACGCCTACTCCGCAGTACACGTCCTCATCGGATCTCAGTCCCACGTACTTGAGCACCAGCGCACGCTCTTTCGGCCACGCAAACCAACGCTCATTATCGAGTAGGCCGGTATCAGACTTCGTGATGATGTCCACATAACCCTTTGTCTCGCCGTAAACGAGATCAAGGAACAGTTCGGTACTTAGGTCGGTCATGTGGCCCTCCTTTGTTTAGTGCGAATGAAAAAGAAATGGCAACAGGCCCGTGCGCCTACGCGCTGCGGCCCATCGTCCGCTGACCTGTTGCCATTAGTGCGCTAAGTGGAATCGAACCACACCCGGATATCTTATCTCCCGAATACCAATCCCCTGTTGGGGGCTTTAGCGCGGGGTGCGACCCCTTTACCATTTCTCATCCTGGGCAGTATCCGTATAAGTATAACCGGATAGGGCCTAGAGAAATCTAAGCGGGCACCTGACTAATGTCGCTACCTAAGTAGCCTCTAGGCCGGTCGTTTCTAAGGCTAGCCAGCCGTGTGCGCTGCCTCCCACCATAATGCTATTCAGTTATAGCGTGCGCTGCCGGGGATCGAACCCGGTTTGTTAGTGGGTACTGATCGTGCGCCCAATACCCAGGGTAGTTCTAACAATCCATCAAACTCAGCGCGGTAACGTCTTACTTTTACCATCTGGGTTATACGGAAACCCAGCGACCCCGTGTAGTTTCGCTATCACATTATTGGGGTTGTTCTGAAAACTACCAAACGTCTGACTGTCCCCGTGGAGGTGCCGCGATTCGAACGCGGGTCCAAGTCGCTTCCCCTGTAGGGTTTTAACGACCTGTCGAAACCAATCCACTCCCGAGTGTGGCTGCCTATAAGCCCCGGCATTTAATCCCCTGGCATCTCATGGGGCACCACCGCTTGCCGCGATTTCTCCGCAAGCCCTCGCATTGCCCTAGTGTCCGCTAGGAAATCGCCGCGAGCCGTCACTGTTGAGTTGTTACACCGACTACCTTACACCATGCTCAGAGCGAGAACGCTCCTGCACCATCCTCCTTCGGGGCGGTCTGGACACCCTTGCTCGGGTCGAAGTAGCCCTGCACCTTGTTCTGTAGCGTGCTGGGGTCGCTGTTCTTGGGCTCTACACCGAGCTTGACACCGATGGTCTGCTCCCACAGATCCTCGTTCTCGGGGAGATCCGTGTCGCCGTCGTCGTTGAACTCCACTCCCAGCGCCTTGAAGAACTGGTAGAAGATGAACGCGACCTTGCCCGAGGTCCACTTCGGGAACAGCGGGACCGAGAAGTCCTTGAACTTGCGCCCAGCGAACTCTTCCGGCTCCACGACCTTGTACTGGACCGTCAGCTTCGGCTTGCCCGAGTTGGCCGACGCGGGGCCGTAGACGCCCTCCTCAACGTCGATGATCTCCACGATGTAGTCACCGGCGGGAAGCGGGGTAAAGCCTGCGGTTGCGCCCTTAGCGTCAGCGGCAGAGGTAGAAACGGTACGAGCCATGAGTTAGTTCTCCTTCGTTTGGGAAATGTGATCGTAGATTGCCTGCATGGAAGGGTTTACCATCTTAGCAGGTAGTCCAAAGCGGTTCTTTGCGTTGGAACGCTTGTTCGGCGCGGTGCTCAGTGTAGACGTGCTCACACCCGCCGCGTTGGTGTCTCGGGTAACGTACCCGATCATATCGGGGTACTGACCTAGTAGCGCGGTTCCCTGACCTTGCCAGCGGAATTCTGCGAACGACGGCCCATCGTCCTCTCCACCCTCCTTCTTCTCGTGCACGATCAGGATCACTAGGAACTTAGCATCTTTGAGCCGGGGAATCAGCCCCTTGTGTGCCGTCAGGTTCTCGTGGACGAAATTCCACTTGGCGAACCCGTCCCCCGGCTTGTTGCCAGCTTCCTTGGCCCACTCTAGCATGGTGTTCAGCGGGTCGATCATCACGGTCTTGTACTTGTGCGTCTTGGACAGCAGATCGTCCAGCAGCACGTTGACAGCCTGCCACTCCTTCCCAGGCCACTTGTCCTTTGGCCGGATAACGTCGATGCGCGACCGGTCAAAGTTCTGTAGCACACCCGAGGTAGAACCCTCGTTGTCGATCACCAGCATGGGGTACAGACCCTCTACCTCACTGGCGGATAGACCCAGGTGGGTATTGTGTGTGACGATGTAATCCTTTGTCACGTACAACTGGTCTGCGGACTTCACAGCGATGCACCGAACGGGTGCCTCGCCTGCGGGCGTTACCGACACGATGCGACGACGGTGGTGGGACCGGGTGATTACCCGAACCTTGTCCGCATGGTCGCACGCCTTGAAAACCTGGTGGTCCGACAGAACCGTAACGGCCCAAGTTTCGTCAGCCGCACTCTTACTAGTCTGTTGTGCCGAAACTCCTAGAGACCACAGGAGTTGTAGCACGTCGTCCGAAAGCTGCTTGGACGTTGACGTGTAGGACGGTCGGTTATTTCGGTCGGTGCGAACGCTGCCGTCACCGTCGAAAAGGCCATAGAGCAGTTCCCAGCGGTCCGCCACTGATGCAAGGCGGTACGCCTGTGGGATGAACTTCTCCCGCGACGAAACATCTAGATTCAGCGTCTGCACAGCGGGACGAATTACGGACTGGTTGCTCTTGTCGTCAGGGTGATTGATCTTCCACTGACGAGCTGTACCGCTCTCTCGGGTATTCTCTCGCAGGAACCATCCCTTTGTCGCCAGTGAGTTATTCATCTCATCGGCCACAGCTTGATCGTTCTTAGTCCACTGAATCGCTGCACCGTGGAGGTAACCGTCCGAAAGAAGCGCACCGAGCGCGTACGGGGGAATCGGTAGGTCCGAACCCACGTACTGTACAGGCTGCACAATCGGCACAGACAGACTCCGTGCGTCCTTTGTGGACAGTCGTGTGGCAATCTCGTTGGTCTCAAGGGTCTGCGTACGTCCCTTGACACTGACAGTCCACAGGTGCTCTCCGTCTACCGTGACCGAGGACCCATCGCTCAGGATGACCTCGAACACGGGTAGAACCCCTCGGTCCCAGATGCCGTAAACCTGTACAGGCTTACCGTCCGATCCGATCACCTCATCCCCGATAGCCAACTTCTCGACGGCTAGCGGTCCGGTGGGTGTTTCTACCGACGTACCGTAGATTAGTCCCTTGCCCTGACCGTACGGCCCATAGAGCATGATGAGTTCCGGGTCGGACAGATCCTCGGTCTTGCTCAGGTGTTTCGAGAAGTCCAGCTCGAACTCACTTGCTACTGCCATTACACACCCCAATTCTTGGTAGAAAACTCGGCCTGCATATCTTCGGTGTCCTGATCGTAGACCAGTGAGGCGATAGTTTCGTCGTCACCGTCTACCGAGAACCGCACATCCTTGATGTACAGCATGTTCTCCATGACGTTGCTGCGGTTGTCAGCGTAGTCCTTTTCGAGCAGCTTTGCAACTCGGGCCAGTTGCGCCAGATAGCCGGGGTGGACGTGGATCTTGTGGTTGCTCATACGTTGAACTCTCCCCGCATAGCGTTTACCCAATCGGACAGTTCCTCGTAGGTGAGGCTGTGGGTGATCGCGTCCTCGTAACTAACGACGTACCGCGTCTCTGGCCCGTCATCGTTGGTCTCGATGGTAAGCGTTTCACCGTCCGGCTGATCGGTAAGCTGTACCTTCGTAACCGTTCGACGGGTAGTGGTATTACTCATCGGTTCGCCTTCCGGGACGCCTTTGCGACCTTGTTGGCCGCGCGGCGGCGGGCCTTGACGTGTGCGGGAACGGTCCCCGCGTAGACGTGCTTGCCGGTGGACTGTAGTGCCCACAGGATAGACACCGCGTACGGGTCCGGCTCAGTTGATGTCATCGTTATTCTCCTCTTCAATCGGGGTGATTCCGGTAATCTCTGCGTCTACCGTATCAAGCCAGTTGGAGTCATTCGCTCGGTCTAGTAGCCGATCTCCGTAACCTGCCTCCAACCAGTTCCACACGTCGTACTCGGTAGCGTTCTCGTCTATCTCACCGTCCGTGTCGTCCGTGTCAAACTCGAAAGTGTAACTTGCCTGTGTGTTGAAAACTACCTGAAACTTAGCCATCGGTAACCTCCTTGATAACGAACTTGTATGGAACAGGGTAATCGGCCATGAGCAGTTCGTAGTCCTCGGCACCGACAAGGGCCTTAGCCTTGGCCGGGTCGGGCTTCGGTGCTGCGAGGATACTAGCGTACTCCTCCTTGGAAAGCAACTCCTTGGCAAGCTTCGGGCTGAACGCCCGGTTGTGCTGGACCTCAAGGATGTAGTCACCAGCGGGGTACTTGCGAAACTCAAGGTCACCGAGAGACTTCATGGTCTCCTTGTAGTCCTCCTCAAGCATCTTGATCTGTGCCTTGATGAGCGCGCCCTTGCGGACGGCCCGGTCAAAGTAGTCCTTCTCGATCATGTGATTCCCCTCTGTCGCTGCGGCTTGGCTTGATGTCTAAAGACTACGGGCACGCCGCCAGCTTGTCAAGCCGGATCGGTGTGACCTACGTCACTGGTGAGGGTGACGTTCTCGGGAAGCACGAACACCGGCACGCGGCGCAGATCGAACGCAATCAGGTACGCCTTGAAGTGCCGGGTGGGCGCGTAGATGTCACTGTCTCCGGTCCAATGCACAACACCGTCAGAGAGCGTCCTGACTCCGACGATGACACCCGCCTGCGGTTCGGCAAATGTGTTGCCGCGCCACACTCGTGTGGTGTAATCCTCGGCGGATGGGCAGGTGCGGTACAGCGGTTGGGTGAACGTGACGCGGGTGCCCAGCTCAAGGTCACTCACAGCGCGGCCTCGCGCTCACTCAGGATGAGGTTCTTGGCAGTGGCCTGTGCGTGGTCGTAACCTCGCCAATACTCGGTTACAGCATAATCATTGGTAATCGTGTAGACACAAACCTCCTGCATACTATTGATGTGCTCCAGCAGTCGGTCAAGGATCTCGGTATCAGTCATCGTTTAAACTCTCCCTTCGGTCTCACACTCGAAACAGCCAGATTTCGATGGCAGGTCGTTGATGTCCTGCCCGCTGTGAACATACTCCCACAGTCGGACCAGTCTGTCAAAGACTTTTTCTGCGTAGTCGGGATCGTACGCCGTGGTGTAGGCCCACACGTCATCGTCGGTCAGGCCGTCACGGCACACGAACACCATGCTCACGGTGTCGATCTCATACCCTAGCAGCACCAGGCCGCGAGCGTAGGACATCAACTGCCCCAGGTACTTCTGGAACGTGTAGCGCGCCGCGATGAGTCCCGACAGTTCGACGGCTTCCGGCTGTGCACCGTTGGACGCCTCCTTGAGAAACCTGAGCTTTGCCCGCGTCGTAGTTTTCCAATCTAGACAAATGCGCTCATCTACGTGCAAAAAGTCCGGCTTGGACCAAATCTCCCCGTATCCCTCAAGCGTGCCCAGATAGATCTTCTTCTCGATCACAGCCGTGGGCACAGCCAACGCACCACGTTCCTCAAACAGCCCGTGCACCGCCGTACCGATGACCGCGCCCAACCAGTACCGGTTAGGCTCGCTCTGGACGTGTGGGTGACCTTGCATCTGCGCGTAGGAATACTGTAGCGATGCCGCGACGCAAAATGTGCATGGTGAGCTAAACTGACTAGCCCCGACGAACATCTGCTTGTCACGTGACGTTGGTTCCTTTAAAAGATTTAGTGCAAAATCTCTAGCGTTAAAATTACTCAAATGTGCCTCCAATTTTGTCTTGAAATAACACTGTTAATTGTATGGCGACTTACTCCGTAAGTATCCCCCAAGGTTTTTTGGGTGCAAAAACCACCAGCATATTTTTTTCTAATGTCCAATACATCACTTTCAGATAATATGGCTTTGCCATGTTCCGACCCGGCATTAATACCTTTTCGTCTGCCCTTAATAGCCATATCGCGCATATTATCCTTATGCGTACCAACCCTTAAATGTGCTGGGTTGATGCACGGTGGGTTATCGCATACAAAATGCCGCACCAGCAAACCCTCGGGAATAGGCCCGACCCACAATTCGTATGCAACGCGGGGTGCCAAAATAGATTTGTAGTCCATTTGAAAAACTCCGTAACCTTTATCGTTACGTCGTCCAGACCATTCCCAACAACCCGTTATGGTTACTTTCCAGCCAAACCAACGCACAACATCTTCAAGCGGCATATTCTGTGCTCTGCGTTTGCGTCTATGTTTAACGTCAAACAATATCGTCAATCCCCTCGGTCAGCGCTAGAAAGATCGGATCGTCGTTGGCCTGAGATAGAGACATCACGACGTTGTACCAGTTCTGTAGCACCTTGGCATCGCGTAGTTCACGTAGGTAGGTATCGGGGTCCGTGTCCGCAAACTTGGCTTGCGCTTTCCACGTCTCGTAGTCCTCTAGCGCCTGTGCGGTCAGTTCCATCAGAAGTGCCACTTTAGCAAGTATTCTGCGTACTCCCGCTCGCCCGAGTTTCCAGCTACCGCTGCGTTACGCAACTCGTTCTCAATGATTGCCATTTCGTGCAAAAGCGTTATGTACTTCTCATACTCGTATACCGTCATGTTAGTTCTGTCCTTTCGGGGACTCGTCGTGCTCAAGTGTTACCTTAAAAGCTATACGGGCGGCAGTGTGGAACACCACAATACCCTCGGGACGCATGAAACCGGGTGCTGCGGCGGAACCGTACTCGCGTAGAAGATCCCGAATAGCGTTTACATCGTTGGTGGAAAACTGTCCCTCGTAAAGTACGGGCACAAGGGCCACACCGCGCACCAGTGACAGGTCGGTGTCCGCGTAGCGGTTGACGTTGAACAGGGAGAAACGCTTCTCCCCCTTAACCAAGCCGTAACCTCGCTGAATACCGCTACCCCACCACTCGCCAAAGTGTCGGCCCGGACCCAACATCTGTGCCAGAACATCGCTGTTGGCATAGACCCAGCGGGCAAACCCCGCGTTGTCGTCGTCGGGTGTGATAAGCCGGTTGCGGCTTTGTGCCCCGACGTAGTAATCATCGGTCACGATGATAGCTGCGTTCGTGCCGTCAATTTTTTCCGTTATTTGCATGGATCTATTTAGCCGTGCAATCTTGGGCCAACCCTCGAATGTAATGTCCTGCATGTTTGTTACCTACCCCTTCCGTAGTGATGCACGCATGGTCAACCGCTGTTCGATCAGACTGCTCAAGATATTTTCATCAAGTGTGTCGGTCGCAAGGATCTCGATGGACCGCACCGGCTTGGTCTGTCCCCGCCTGTGCAGTCGTTTCGATGCCTGGTCGTTCAGCAACCCGTTCTCGCTCCGCGACAGCCATACCATATTGTTGCACACGAATTGCAACCCGTCAACCCCTTCTCCGATAGCCGCGATGGTGGCGACGATGTACTTGGGGCCACCCGGCTTACCGAACCGCTCTAGGATGCCCTCACGCGCGTGTGCAGACACCTGACCGCTCCACTCTACAGCGTTGCGGCCCAACCGTGCCACAGCCACCCTAGCGAACCGCTGAGAGTCCGTCAGGATCAGCACCGGCTCGTCCTCTAGGTCGCTCAGGATCTCTTTGAGCGCTTCTAGCTTCGTGCTCTTGCACTTGACATCGAACCCGATCTCGCCGTCCTCGGTGAAACTGGGCATCCCCAAGGTGATCTGGCGAAGGCGAATTCGGGCCGTCACCGGCAGGTCTGCCACGATGGGGTGATCGTCCAACCATGCGATCAGGTCGGTCTCCATCTGTCGGTACGCCTTGCGCTGTGCGCTTGACAGTTCGACAAACCGGTACTCGGTCACCATCGGGGTAGTCAGGGTGCTTTCGATCCTGCCGTAGGCGGGGAGATCCTTGACAAAGGCTCCCGGCACAAGCTCGCCGGTAACCTTCTTACCCGCGAACGGATCGAACTCGGTGGTGCAATACTCCGCAACCCAACGCCAGAATGACGTGTCGATAACCGTGGGCCAGAGCCAACGGGTCGGTGCCCACGCACCCTGAAACTTGTTACCCGCCCACGTACCGCTCAGGCCTACCTTGAAGTCGGCCTTGAGCGTACGCAGTACGTGAGACATCGTAGCGTTTCGGTTCTGTACCGCGTGGATCTCGTCGTAAACGGCTAGGTTGGGCTTGACCTTTTTCCACGACCACACGGCCTCACGGCCTCGGGTGTAGGTGCCGTCCAGTTTGATCTTGGGTGCCACGGTGGTAGCCGACAGGGCCATGTACTCGCGCCCGATCAGATACACGCCGGGGACACCCGCTGCGAGGTGCGCGTACTCGGCCTTGCCTTCCGGTGTGCTCTCGATACGCACGATCTTGCCCTCGTAGCCCTGTTGACGCAACGTGCGCTCCCAGCCTACGCGGGTGTTGAGCGGGCAGATAATCAGGGTGGTCTCGGGCTTGGTAGCCATCATGTATTCCACCGTGCAAACGGTCTTTCCTTCGCCCATAATTGATGCTATTAGATACGCACCGCTAGAGGTAGAAAGCATTTCGTCAACAAGAATGCGTTGTTCGGCGTCCAAGATTAGTTTAGACTGCATTGTTACACCCCTTTCAGTTTGCCCGACCAAATGCCGAACCGCTCTTTCTTGGACTTCTTTCGGCAGGTGATGAATACATCACAGGTGGCACACAATGCCATAGCCGCTGCAATGTTTTCGTTTTGTTTTTCTATTTCTAGGACGGATAGATAGTCCTCGGGGTCAGGAAAGAATATGTCGGGATCGCTAATTCCGTAGCATTTCCCCTCTTTCTTCCACCAATTTTTTTCGCTACTAATTTCCTGCATTAATGGCCCGCTTTACTGCCTCAATGGTTTCGTCCAATAGCAAAAGAATGCGCTTGGGGTCATTTACACTGAGGCTATACGTGGATAAATCCTGACCAACCCGATTAATTTCTAGGTCGTTGTCGCCCCATTCTACGCGGATACCAACCCGCATTATTCCAGCCCTCGCAATGCCGTACGGATGTCGTCCGCGATGTCGTGCATGGTACACGTCGCCACGTCGTTGCCCACAGCATCGCGCAGTCTGGCGGCAATCACCACGACCTGCTCTAGCGCCAAGACCATACTTGGCACAAGCTGGTCGGTGAGTGCATAGATGTCGTGGTCCGCGCCGTCGCTCCAATCAAAAACGCGGTCGTTGAGAATTGTTGCCTGGTAAAGTGTCTCGTTAACGCTCATCGTTTACACACTCTCCTTCACACCTAGGTATCGAATCCTCCACAGTGGGTGGCACACACTCACATGGCGCTCACCCACAAATCTCACTCCAACGTACTGTCCCGGGAAACTCACGATGTGGCCGCGTTTTCCATCAACTTCTACGAGCTGTCCGATAAATGCGTCTTGCCGGTTCTTATCTGTCATGCTACTGCTCCAAAATCCGCGTCACTTCGTCTACGCTGGCATCAAACCACCACGCGGTAGTCTGAATTGACATCTTGATCTGTTGCTCGGTAGGTGCGACTACGTACACCAGCAGTGTGTGGTAGTACGCCCGCACATCCTCGTCGTCATACGGCATAGATGCTGACCCCCACGACGTACGCGTCCACGTAAACGTCTGCACGGTCTGTGTCCCCCTCGCGCAGATTAGCAAGTTCCAACTCGGCTTCGGTACGCGACCCATACCCGCCCTGCAACAGACCGTCAAACGGGTAGAAGATCGCATAGGTGGTGTCGTTGGTGGATAGGCCGTCCGTGACCCTTACGCTATCTTGGGGGACCATCAGTCTTTGTCCTCCTTTACCGGGGCGGTGATGCCCTCTGAGCGGCAGTAGTCGTTCATCTTGTAGTTGTACGCGGGCCACACACCCTCGCGCAACAGGGTTTCGTGCTCCTTCTTGCCGGTGTCCCACGCGCTCTGATCGGTCTTGAGCGCCTTGTCAAGTTCCGTGTCGGACAGCCGTCGAGAAATGGTGCCCTCTTCATCTACCACAAGGCCCTGGTTCTTGGCCTCTAGATACGCCTGCACAAACAGGGCACCGAGCGAGGGGTACTTAGCGAACGTGTCCTGCGAAACGCGGGCGATCTCTACGTTGTTACGCCGGTACGTGGGCAGGTCGGCGTGGACCTCGGGGCGGCTCACGGGATCAGCTCGGGGTCGAACGCAAGGCCCAGGTCGGTTGCGAGCATCTGGGCAGTCTCGACCCGGATGCTGTCCTGGTGCTCGGTGAGGAAGAAGAAAAACTCGTTTTCGGTCATGTGGGGTGTGTCCTCTCGGTTGGTGGTACGTGGTTCGGGGTGTTGGTTCTAGCGTACGGGGTCAGGTGCGGGTTGTCAAGCGGGTATAACAGGCGCTATGCGGTGACAGCAACAGGGCGCATCCACTCGGGCGCGCAGAGCGGCGGGGCATCGACGCAGATGTCGAACTTGGTGACCATCCGGGCGACGTGCCAAATCTGCGAGTTGGGGTTGAAGTTCTCGCGACAGGCGCAGCGACCGTCCGCGTCAGACCAGATGTGGTCGCTCATGATGGTCGCCACGGCCGCCTCTGCCTGTTCGGTGTAGGCGTGAGCGAGTGCCCATTCCTCGGGCGTCCAGGGGGTCGGCTTCTCGGACATCGTGCTCTCCTTCGGTCGTTGCATAGCGGTCACTATCGGTTGGTAAGGTCGGCCCAGATCCGGCCACCTTTGGTGGGTAGACCCCAAACCATATCAATCATCCACAGATCGGCAATGAGGAAAGCCACACCTAAGCCAAGCAGCACGCAAATCAGAAACCGGGTATTGCTCATATTCTCATTCTCTCGGCGTTGCATAGCGCTCAGATCAATTCGATCTCGTCGTAGTCGAAGTGCCAGTCGGCAGAACTGAGTTCCTTGCGGATGTTCTCGGGCCACTCGCGGTCGCTCTCCAAGAACTCTCGGACCTTGGTGTTGGTCATCTCTCCCGTTGTCCACTCCGCGAACTCCGTCGCGTCAATTTCGACCTCAAGGTCTGCGTACTCGGTAGTCGTTCGCTCAACTCGGATCTTCATGGTGCGGTGTCTCCTTTCGTTGGTGTGGATCAGTGAGTCCAGACTACCCGGCGTATGCCGATCCTGTCAAGTTCAAGCTGGCAGTTCTGGCACGGCTTACTCATCCGATGCCCTGTGCGGGCCACGTAGAGCGTCACTCGTGACCAATCTACGTCGGTGTGCTCTAGGGTCCGGATAGCCGCCATTTCGGCGTGTACCGAGGTGCCTACCTTGGGGTTGGTCATGTTGGCTGGGTTGTTTCGGTTGCGGTTCACACCAACCGACAGCACACGACGGCCCTTAGCCACCACCGCACCGTGCTTCTGTTTACACGTACTGAGTTCAGCGGCTTTGAGCGCGCGATTCAGGTGTGCCCGCTGGGTACTGCTCAGGGTAGTACCAACATTTCATAGCCCCCTTGAGACGTTGACGGACTTGTGGTCCTCTACTAGCAGATCAAGCATGTACACCAGGTGGTCAGAGCACGTCAGCACAGCTTGTGCGTAGCCCCCGACGCGCCAGATAGAGTCTCGCACGCACTCTGGCATATCACATTCAACTGGTCTAGGCATTAGTTCCTCCGCATGTTGTCGATGACACCCTGCACGCTGTCCGCAATGGCACACGCGGGGTCTGTACAGAACCGGTAAATTTCAGTGTGCCCAGAATCTACGTGGTGCACCCATCCGTCTTTGCCGATGTCGCTGGCACTGTCAAGTGCCGCCTGAAACTCGTAGGCAATGTCGTCCCGCTTATCTTCACACTCATCTGCGTTGTGGCAGTTGTCGTGCGAACCCTCTGCAACCTCGTCCAGATACCAGCCGGGCAACATCGAAATAATGTCGTCACGGTACACCGATGCAACCGTGATTCCGTTGTTCAGTACGTGGACACCCTCACCGTCGGTCACAATCGTGATGGTGCTCACGCGGTGTACCCCTCACTGAGAACGGTGGGGTTGATGATGTCGGACCACGCCACATAATCGGCATTTGCGTTTATCCAAAGCCATTTGTCCTGAGAGCTTGACGGCTCTATGCGGACCCACCTAACCCCAGACCCATCCTGCACCACCGCGCCCAGACCAAGCGGTTCAGTCACGGGCACAACCAGCGAGAAGTATTCTCCACTGACTCCATCTGCGCCGTAGATGTACAGGTTTTGTGGGGGGTTTACGTCGGCGTCGGGAAGTTCCAGTCGCGCGGTTCGGCCGGTCGGGGACTTGTATTCGTAGGTGTTCTCGGTCATTAGATGCTCCGTTCGGTAGTGGTTGGTGGGTATGGCTCTAGCGTACACACCGCGTGGGTGCGTGTCAACTGCGAACCCACTCCGTAACCTCGCGGCTCACGACCCAGGTGTCCGTGGGGGACTCGTATGCCACCTCTCTAGCCTCTCGCTCGTCCTTCATCTCGTAAAATTCCTCGGTGTGGTTGTCAACCTCGTAGCCGACACCCCAGACAGTCTTGGTTTTCATGTTTCGTTCCTCTCAGCGTTGTAATCTCGATAGTTGTCGTACTCTAGGCCGGTCAGGAACGGGTACGTTCCGCAGTACCCGCACCGGCCAAGCCCTGCGGTGAGGGTAACGGGCCACACGCGGCAGCACACCGCTTCATACAGTCGCAAGGTGCTGGGGTCTATCACTTGGCACCGAACCAACGGGCGTACCCGGACGCACCACTGACAGCTCGCAACGCGCGCAGAGACGCTTTCTGTGGCTCTGACAGGGCCTCGAAGCGCAAGCGGCGGGGCGTGCCCACGGCGTTGTCACCCATGCGGCGCTCGTTTGCCTGTCCTGCGATCTCATCCCACGGGTCAGCGCTGATCCACAGCATACCCGCCAGCATGTGCCGTTCGCCGGTGCTCAGGTTGTCGATGACCCTGGGGTAGAAACTGTACGCGTACATTATCGCCACATCGTCAATGTATGGTGTAAACTGCGCGGGGTTTTCGAGCCACTTCTTGATATCGGATTTCGTGCGAGACACGTTGTGGATCAGTCGCTTGATTTCTTTGGTGTCGGTGCTCGGGTCTAGGGAGCGCAACAGATTAGCCCGCAAGACCTTGTTGGTCTGTGCCGTGATCTCCGTGAACAATTTATCGTCCAGCGGCACACCAGCCACATTGTTTTGGTGGGCATTGTGCTGCGCGTAGAAGTCAAACACCAGCGTGCGTACGCCGTGAGACTCGGTATTCTTTTGGTAGCTCTCCATCAGTAGTCTCCGTCATGGTCGTAGGTGTGCTTGCCGCACCGGTCCGTGCCGGGGACCGCGATGGATTCGCAGTATTCGTCCGGTCCAAACCGAAAGCTGTCGGGGTTGGTTGACCCGTAGAACACCACCTCTTCACAGTACGTCTCTTCGGGTTCCTCGGTGTCGTCCTCGGGGTAGTCCACCATCTGTGCGTCGTCCCACTCCATGCGGGCTACTCGCTCGCGCTGCTCTGCGTCCATGTTACTTGGTCTCCTTCGTGTTGGTGGGTACTTCGGTCATAGACTGGTCACAGCACGGGCACTTCGGGGTGCCGTACTCATCGAGCCACTTACGGGTCATGCGGATGGTGTAGTCCGTGCTCTTGCACACAACCTTGAGCATCCGAGTCCCTTGGGTCTTAGGGCCGTCCGCGCCGTTTACACTGCCACTCAGCGCGGCGTGCGGGTAACTCCCCAGGGCATCGGCGGCAAGCGAGAGCGTCGCGGCAAGATCCTCGCTAGCAACCGTCGCGGTCATCTTGCCGGTAAGGCCCAGGGACCGCGCGATCTTGCCGAAGTCCGCGCCGTGGCCCGTGGCACCCTGCGCGTGGTTGACCGCGTGCACCAGCTCATGGGTGAGCACGTCAAGAATGCGTGCGGGGTCCGCCAGGCTTGGGGAAATAAACACCTGCCCGATCTTGTCGGTAGACGCGCTCGGGTGCCAGCACTGCCCGATGACGTTGCCCTTGTTGCCACGTCCACCCGGCCAACCGACGCTGACCCGCACAGGCGGGAGGGTCTGACCCTGCTCTGCGAAAATCTCGCTCAGCATCTCGATACCTGCGACCAGCCAAGCCTCGCGCGTGGTGTGGATCATGTGGTGTCCCTTCGTTGGTGGTCTGTGGGTTACTGAGTCCTAACATACAGGTACGGGCCGCGTCTGTCAAGACACGACCCGTACGAGTTTTTGGTGGTAGTCAGGGCAGGATTCGGAACCCCGCCGCGTGAAGCTTGCGGATAACCTCGGGTGAAACATTACGGAAAGCGTTTGGAAAGGCTGCCATGTATGCGAACTCAAGCGCCACGATCTCTGCGTTGACAGGTGCCTGTGCCTCTGCCTGTTCGGCGCGTAGGAACTTGGCAACGGCACGGTTCTCGGCAAGCTTATGCTCGTAATAGTCGATATCCCCCTCGTAGCGCTCGATGTCCCGGTCCGACCGGGCAACGTAAACTTCACCGTCAGCCAGCACTGTGTCGGCATCCTGGCGCGTCACGGTGGGGGTGGGGGTGGCAGGCGTCGGTGTGGGTTCTACCGCGCCGATAGCGTCTAGGACCTCTGCGCGGTTCACGGACACCAGTTTGTCACCGATCTCTAGTGTCACGTACTTGTCGGGGTTATACCTGTCCTCTCGTACCTCAATGGTGTGGTTATTGCTAATACCTCGGGTCTTAAGGGTTGCCATGTGTTTCTCCTTTGTTTGAGTGTTTGGTGGGACGCATTTGGTGTAATGTGTCTGTCTTTTATAGGCTAGCAGAACCTCTGCTGCCGTCCCTATGTGGTGCAACGGTATTGTATCTGATAGGCGCGATTTTCCGTTGCTTTGCCGGGTGAAACAACGCAGTTCAGACCCGGTTACTGCTGCTAGTGACCGTACTGGATTAGCACTGTTCACTATAGGTGTAGCCAATTAGGTCTTCAAACATGTCATTAACAACTTGTTTCCGCTCTTGTTCTTGATGCCATTGAATATATGCCGCAATAGTTACAACCACTATAACAATTGTGACCAACCAAAACCACATTTTCTTAGTCATCGCTAACCAACTCTCGCAAATGTGTTTTTCCGGCCTGTCGTAACTCACTAATCGCCTTTTCGTGCTTTGCGGCGGTTTCAACAATACCAACAGCTTGATTTGTAAGCATGTTTTTACGCGCCTCGTGCTGTTCAATTGTCGCGTCACCCCAAAGAACACGGGTGCCGTCCGGCAACGAGATTTCAGAATCCAGAAGTTCGGTGGTCCACTCAATCTTAAGTTCGTCTGCAAAAGTGTTCATTGCGGTTGTAATTTGTTCAAAGGACCGAGAGCGAATTTCTTCTAGTGACCTGTTTAAATTGTCAGATCGGTCTACAGTGTCAATTCGCTCTTTATCTCTGTTTACCCACCGTGTTGCAAAGTAAGCCGACTTTCGCTTTTCCTTACTGTTGGCCAGGTTATACGCGGCCCAATAATATGTGGGGTCTTGTTCCTGAAACTTTTTTACAATTGCCTCTATTTCAACATTAGTTAGAGCCAAACCATTACTGCCCACTGGAATGTCGTCTGGAACTGCCCAAGCGCTCGTCTCAATTTTCTTAGTCACAGCCCTCTTCTCCACACCGTGAACGCGGGTGCGGCGAGCATCATCCAGTTTTTGAGACAGTAGTATGAAGCACATGTCGCGCAGGATGGTGTCGGACAGAGCACTCACCCACTCCCGGAGTCGGACATCCATGTTGTCCCTGTTATTTGACCCGTTCATAACATCTCTTACAATATCAATGTAGTCCGCCACACTAGTCTCCTTTGGTAGTGGTTGGTGTGTACTAGTGACCGTACTGGATAATCTTGAGCTTGTCAAGCGCTTGCCAGCCGGGGTCGGTCTTGAAGGATCGTAGCACCGCGATTGCCAGGGCGAAGCGCCGGTAGGGCTCGTGGGCGTTGTCGCGCTCTAGGGCGTCTAGCAGTGGTCCTAGCGGTACCTCTCGCAGCTTCTCCCCGTACAGGTCCGTGTCGGTGTGCCCGCTGTCCTCGGCGTTGCTGTAGATGGAGTACGTGGGGGTTGTGGTGTCCTGGCGGTACTGCGCCAGCACCCGGCCCGTTTCGGTGTTGTACCCGGCACAGGACAGGTCCAGAACGATGATGTCAGATACCACGTTCTCCGGGGTGAAGTCGTAGTGCGTCCCGATGATGAGTTTGGTTTCATACCCCATGATTAATTTCTCCCCTTTACTAGATAGGTGACCAGTGCGCCTAGAGTTAGTGCGGTAAGTCCGAAAACAACACCGAAAGCGTGGAACAGTCCCATGAATGCGGCAATGGTGAAAAGAATTACCGCAACCCAGATGAGTAGGCGGATTCCTAAATCCTCAGCTTCGGTTACCATCTCGGTGACGTGGGTGTCGATCTGTGCCCGCTCAATCGTACGGTTGCGCATGGCTTCGATGTACAGCGCACGCTCAGCCTCTTCGGCGCGGATACCACGGGCCTCTTTGTTCGAGAGCCAATCGTCCGTCCACGGGTCGGTGCTCACTTCGCCTCGATCACGGCGAGGACATCCTCTGCCAGTGCTTTGCGCCGGGCGGTGTGTGTGGCTCCGTCGTGGGTACTAATCGGGTTGGCCCGGTTCAGGGTCTCGTGGTTTTCAATCACTGACATTACGGCCGCGATCTTGGGGTCCACGGGCGGGTGCGTGGCGACGTACTCGCGGAGTGCGATCAGGTTGCGGATAGATTCGTCGTAGAAGTCAACGGTGAACAGGCCGAACGTCTTTCCGTCGATCTTGACGTATCCCGAGTAACCCGGCTCCTCGCCCGTGACCTCGGGCAACGTGTTCCGCAGAATCACCACGGCATCCTTGGGCACGGCCTTGCAGGTGTGCGTGTCGAACCGGTCGATGCCGTACAGGGCCAGCTCGCGGGCGTTGCGTGCGGCTACCGCCTCGGGGGTGGAGGGCACGATGTCGCTGTGGGTCTCGGCGGCAACGGCGGCGATCAGGTCTGCGGTGGTCACCCATACCTCGGCGCGGATACCGTTTTCTACGGCCACGATAGCCAGCTCGTTCTCGTTGAACCTCGGGCTGATGGTGATTACGTCACCGTTGATGTACAGATCCTTAACGGTTCTCATGTGTGTGGTGTCCTTCCGTTGTGGGGGTGGTGTGTGTGCGGGACACATATGCTGTCGTTTAAGAGTGAGCGGAAATTCTATCCGCCAAGTGATTTACTCTCCCGCTATTCGGTTTTTTGGTTACCGGGCGGGCTGTACCTTGTACAGCTCGCGCTTGCCGAAGGCGTACACCATGCCGTGGTTCATGTAGTCCAGGTGCACCCGGTAGCGGAACGGGTCACCGTCTGCCTTGGGGACCTTGAGTACCACCGTGCCGTACACGGGGTTTGCAGGGTTGGTGTACACCCGGTCACCCACGCGGATCTTTTCTTTACTCATTTTGTTCTCCTTTGACTTGTGGGTATCGGTTTTTCTGCTGTCTAAAGACTATCAAAACCGATATAGTTTTGTCAAGCGCTGGGTGTGTGACGTGGGTCACACCGAACCATTCCAGTCGATGTAGTCGCTGCTCATGTTGTTCATCATGCGCACCGCCTGCTCTTGTGCATCTTCTGGGGTGCTGTAGCTGCGGTAGGACCCCTCCCCGTACTCAACGTCCGCGTACAGGCTCTCCGGGTCCTCCGTGGTGCCCTGGGAGTAGTCCGTGCGCTCGTCCACCCAGTAGGCCGTGGCGCTGCGGTCAGGGTCCGTGTCGTCGGCCTCGCGGGCCATGACGGCTACCAGGTAGTCCACCGTCAGAAGCGTACCGTCCGGGGCCGTTTTGCTGTACCGGCGGCTCAGGTCATCCCCATACTGCTCGTCGCCAAACGACGTTCCACCGTCGAATACGTCGCTTGCGATCCACTCGTTGGTGCTCATCTTGTTGCTCCTGTCGTCGTGGGGTTTTTTACCTACCGGTCATCCTATGCGGTCTAGCGCTGGGTGTCAAGCCATGCTTGCGCGTACTGCTGTAGGCGGCTACCCTCTTGGGTCATCACGTTCAGCTCGTAATAGGTAGCGTCGGCGGCTCGGTCGTAGTAGCTCTCGAAATGCGGCGTCACGTAGCCTTCCGCACTCACGATCCACCAGCCCGTGCCGGTAATCTCGTCCACGCCGTTGCGCAGGTTCGTGTCGTGGTCAATCTCTCGGTAATTCTTTAGCACCACGCGGTATACGGTTTTGGGGTCCTGGTTTTGCGTGTAACTATTGGATTGTTCGACTTCCGTTTTATCCACGTCGATATCAAACGCAAAGGTATTCTTGTTGCGGTTTTTTAGGTCTCCAGGTGACAATGTTTTGTTCACATCTACGATTGTTTGGTATTCTGCAATCTTTCGGCTAATGGTTGCGCGGTCCTTTGTATTGTAGTATTCCCCGATGGTGGCGATAGACGCCCCTGCCTCGCGTGCGTGCCACATGTCGGAGGTCAGCTTACGGTTCAGCTCGTTTGTCTCGGTCTCCCGCATCTGGCGGATACGGGCCTGAAAAAGTACCTCCCAGTTGTGTATATCTGAGCGATCTTCGCCGATCCTGTCGAGGAAAATCTGCTGCTCGGGGGTGATCTTGGTCATGGTGTTTTGCTCCTTGGTGTAGGTGGTAGTTGTGTAAGTACACTAGTGAGTGTATCACAGATCAGTATACCTGGGGTGCGGGAGGGGTGGAGGATCGGCGGCTGTTACAGCCAAAAGGTCTGAAAAAAGA
>Ga0209100_1001117_pt1 | contig 19294 bp, 11 predicted proteins | sample lystaG_FD_185480 | JGI IMG/M metagenome (GOLD analysis project Ga0209100, IMG submission 185480) | Glacier valley bacterial and archeal communities from Borup Fiord, Nunavut, Canada, to study Microbial Dark Matter (Phase II) -... | ecosystem: Environmental > Aquatic > Freshwater > Ice > Glacier ...
AGCTAAACCTGAGCGACTTAGCGCGACGGTTCAAAAATCTGGAAGCGCTGCAAAAGGAAGTGGCTGCGGGGAGTAGAGGCGGGTTTGAAGTGCGTCGGCTGACGGTGACTCGTCCAGATGGCAGCGAGATTCATCGCATGGTCTGGGTGGATCAGGAGCAGCAGCAGCAGATTGACCCTCTGATTGAATTGATGTTGGCTGAGTGCGGCGATCTACAGCTTCAGCAAGCTTTGTTAGCTCGGTTGACAGAGCGAATATTGGGTGAATCCAGCGTGAATCCTACGCAACGAGCCGAAATTCAGCCCTTGATTGGAGAAGGGAATCCTAGCCGCCGCCCCTGATTTTGCCGATAATAACGGGAGAGGCACGCAGGTAAGAAGGCGATTGTTTAGTAGGAGATGAGGCAATGAGTATTGAGCGGGCAGTGGTTGAGAAGCTGAGGGTGCTTCCTCTAGACAAGCAGCAGGAAGTACTAGATTTCGTTGAATTCCTAGAAAATAAGGTGCAGCAAAAGCCAAATGCTGACCGATGGGCGGGTATGACGGCTTTGGAAGCCGCTCAGAGTGTAATGGGTGTTGTGGGCGACGGTCCGACGGATCTATCAACAAATCCCAAATATATGGATGGATTTGGGCGATCATGAGTCGGCGTATTCTTCTAGATACAGGACCGCTGGTCGCTTTTATTAATCCACGCGACAATTTTCATGAGTGGGCAGTTGCAGCATGGTCTACAAGCAGTCTACCGCTACTAACCTGTGAGGCTGTGATTACAGAAGCTTGTTTTCTGCTGAGGAAGGTTCATCGAGGCGAGGAGGAGGTAATGAATTTACTGGAGACTCAAATTCTCCATATTCCCTTTTACCTCAATGATGAAGTGGCGACGATTCGCCAATTTTTGACTCGTTACCAGTCTGTGCCTATGTCGTTAGCGGATGCCTGTTTGGTGAAAATGGCAGAGTTGTATTCAGATTATTCAGTGTTGACTCTGGATAGCGATTTCACCATCTATCGGAAGGATCGCGATCGCTTCATTTCGACCATTACACCCTCAAACTCCTAAGACGATGCGCCCGATCGCTGAATTAATGGAATTTCTAACTCACACGATGACGTTGATGACGATCTATCAACCCGCCGTTATTTTGCATTTGCTGACGTGGGAAGGGGTCGCTAGTCGATCGACGCTGGCGCAAATGTTGAGCGGAAATGAATCTGGAGATTTGGAATTCTGGGACAGAGTTTTGATGGATAATCCCAAACGGTGGTTAGTTGGCAAACATCAAGTTCTGAAGTACGAGAAGGAAAGCCAAACCTTTTTTCTCAACTTCGATCTAACCGATGTAGAGACAGTTGAACAAGCCAAAACCATCTGTGAACAGAAAATAGAGACATGGATTCAGAAAGCTTTTAGCAGCGATAAGATTACTGAGCCTGAAGGCTGGCGACTCTATCAGGTCTTAGAAATTGCTCGACGTGGTGATCAATACAGCTTGCACAATCAACTGTCTGACCGATTTTCTGAACCTGAAATCAATGTGCAGCTAGAAGAGTTTGCGATGCAGGTAGCCGTTCGAGAACTGGGGCAGCGCTATCCAGGTGAAAAAGTAACGCAGCAGCCCTACGATAACCTTGGATTTGATGTTTTGGTGGGCACCCTAGATAAGCCGATCGCCTACATCCGGGTCAAAGCCACTCAACGTTATCAGCCTACGGTTTATCTAAGCGAAGGAGAGAGAAAGTTTTCCATCGACCAGCCCGACCTTTTTCTACTGGTGATCGTTTACGCCATTCATCTACATGAAGAAACGTATAAGATTGCGTTACAGCCCGGCGCGATCGATCTCAACACTTTTAGATTGATACCTATGCATTGGCAAGCAAAGCTGCTAACGGCTGGTCTAGCCTCTGATACCCGTCACCTTTAAGGCTTTACACTGTTCATTTTTTCTACTATAGGCAGCATGGTTAGACATATCTTGGGGTTATCGGGGGGCAAAGACAGCACTGCACTGGCGATTTTGATGCACCAAGAAGTTCCGCAGATGGAATATTTTTTTTGCGACACTCATCGGGAACTGCCAGAAACTTATGAGTATCTGGAACGGGTAAAGGCACGGCTGGGCATCAAGATTGAATATCTGAGCGCTAAAAGAGGATTTGATCATTGGCTAGATGTTTATGGTGGGGTTCTTCCTTCACCTCAAATGCGCTGGTGTACCAAGCAGATGAAGATCCATCCCTTAGAGAAATTTATCGGTGATGACGCAGCGATTAGCTATATTGGCATTCGCGCCGATGAACAGCGGGATGGCTACATTTCTACAAAACCCAGAATTCAGCCCGTGTATCCCTTCAAAGAAAAAGGACTGGTGAAAGCCGACATCCTCAATTTGCTAGAAGAGAGCGGCATTGGTTTGCCTAGCTACTACGAGTGGCGCAGTAGATCAGGCTGTTATTTTTGCTTCTTCCAGCGCAAATATGAGTGGGTCATGCTGCACCAAAACCATCCTGACTTATTTGCTAAAGCAGTGCAGTATGAGCAACAGCACAAAGACGGCAGAAACTACACCTGGACGCAAGGAGAAACGCTGCTAGAACTGCTTGACCGCAAAGCCAACATCATCGCTGATCATCAAAAAGCCATGACTCGCCAGCAGCAAACTCAACCAAATCGACCTCTAGCAGAATCGCTAGCAGCCATCTTAGACGAAGAAGATGATACGCTGCCCTGCTTAGCGTGTCATTTATAAAGTTTGTATAAAGTTTGCCGCTCGAAAAATTTGCCATACTGAGAACAACGATTTAAGTAAAGGCATTTGCAGTGCTTTATAGACAAGCCAAACGTTAGTTCTCCCAACATTTGCTTGAACATTATCGCCACATCGGATCGACTAGCGAGAGCAAGTGTTGAGCCATAACTAGCACTCTCCTGGTGAAGGGTGTGATTATTCTGCCTCAAACGCCTCGTAAATTGCTCGATTCGCTGTGCCGCCTGCCCTAATTCAGGGAATCCTAATCGGTAAATGCGTTGATTTTGCCCCTTTCACGCGATGCAAGTCCTATGCCCAAATTACAGTTAAGCTTCCATACAACCTTTGCCCTCAAAAAAGAAGACATTCTCAGAATTCTTCAAGCTGCGGCTGAAGAGAAAGGCTTGAGTGACACCTTAGAAGGCTTGATGGACAGGACGAGTCTAGGCAATAAGAAGGTTGTACCCATGAAAAGCTGGGCAAGCCGATCTGGTCTAGTAGCGAATGACTTTCTTAGTCCTGAAGGTAAGCTGGTTCTCGAAAAAGATCCGTACTTGGAGACTTCTCTCACCAATTGGCTTATGCACTTTTACCTTAGCTTGGGTGATAGAGGGCTTCAAACTCCGCCCGCAATTCCCGCAGACTGGGGCGGCTGGACTTACTTCATCTACACATTCCTGCCTCAATACCGCGCCTTTACCAGCGATGATTTGGTTCATACCAGCGCTTTAGTCTTTGAGCAAGAAACCACCAAAAACCTAACCAAAAACTTCAAGATGGCGCTGAGAGCCTATACCGAAGACTCCGCCTTGGGCAACTGCAAGTTTTTGATTCAAGAAGACAACCAGTATATTGCCGGACACGCCAACTTGCCCAACCCCTACCTCGTTGGCTACTTCTTGGCAAAACTCTGGGAACGCGATTTCCAAGATGCAAAATCGGCTCTAACCGAATCTATCTTAAATCACCCGATGGGGTTAGCCCCGGTGCTAGGCATTTCAGCCACCGCCACCCAAGAGCAACTCAACACCCTAGAAGCCTACGGCATCATCGAACAGCGGCGGGCAGTCCCTCCCTCTCAAGTGATTCCTCGCTGGGATAGCCCCCTCACTCTGCTAGAAAAAGCCTATGACAGTGATCTCTAATCTTTCCTTGCGCGATGCCCGACCCAGCGATCAGGCGCACCTGCTGCTCTGGGATATCCCCAACCCCTTTGAACTCGATCAAATTACCCGTTACAACAACGCTCAAAAAGTCAACTATCGAGATAACCTCCTACAACGCATTTCCCCTGATGCTAAATTTCTGACCCTGCACCATCAGGTAGAAGAAGAGATGGCAGCAATTCAAACCATCTGCAACCAATCAACTAAACCAGTTGTGCTGCTTGAAGGCTTAGATTGCCTGATCACCTATCTCAACGTTCAATCGGGCGATCACATCACCCTGTTCTGGAGCAGTTTAGAAAACACCCGCAAGCTGCAATCTCTCCTGTGGATTATCCTCCCCCACAAGATTGTCCCCAAAACCTGGTCTGAAGCTCGTCTTACCCGTATTCCCTCCAACACACTCTCCCTCTAGCCGCCATCTCTTATGCTCCTCAACCAACTGATCAGAATTAATGAAGCTGGAATTGTCGCCGATTCTGTCAACTTTGGTTTGATGGAGGAATCGGAGACAAACCAGAAACTCTGTGAAGGATTTGTCTTTAACTACGACAAAGACAAGCCAGAAGAATCGACCGTTGGCGTGTTAGAGGCTCTGCGGAGCAGCTACGACAGCCGGAGCCACGCTAACGTACATTTGCTAATTCAGCAATACGGCAAAGGCAAATCTCACTTTGCTGTAGCAATCGCCAACTACTTCAGCAAACCTGCAGACAGCCCCGAAGTGCAAGGCATTTTGCACCAGGTTGAAAATGCTACAGGTCGCAACAGTGCGATCGTCCAAAGACTGCAATCCTATAAAAAACACGGCAGACACTTAGTTCTCTGTCTGAGTGGCGATCGTACTGGCGATATTAGAAAACAATTTTTGCAATCGTTACTCAAAACCCTAAAAGATGAAGGCATCAGTGACTCGATCGCTCAACATATTTGCAGTGAGCCTCTGAGTTATCTGCAAGGGTTGTATGCAGACCCACGCCAACGAGAACGTGCTGACGAATATCTAGAAAGTATTGGCAGCTCTGATGGTAATTTAGATTCCATCACCCAACAACTGCGAAAAAATAACCCTGCCGTCATTCCAACGCTCAAAAATCTTGCTAGACACCTAGTAGGTTTCGTTCCTGATTGGAATGTCGATGTAGACATTGAGGCAATTCTCAAAGATCTGATCACAACCCATTGCCTAGGCGAAAACCCCAGATTTCAAGGCGTTCTAATTCTATTTGATGAACTCAACTTCTATCTACAAAGCTGGGCAAAAGATCCGATCGGTTCAGGCGGGGCTGCCCTGCAAAACATCACCAATATCTGTGAAAATTACAAAAGTAAAATTGCTCTACTCAGCTTTACGCAAATTGATCCAGCAATGGGAGCAGGTATTCCCGCAGGAGCAATGCAAGACCACCAAAGGCTAGCTACTCGGCTTGCTCCCAGAGGCAGCACCTACCAAAAAGTTGCCTCCAGCCTGGAGCTAGTCTTAGATAATTTGATCTTGCAAGAAGTTGACTCTCCTGAATGGAAACAATTTAGAACGACCTGGAACGATACCCTCCTGGCTGAAACCAATCATGCTTACGAAAAGCGGATTCTAAGCTATAGAGAGAAAGGCTGGAGCCGGGATAATTTTCATAAAGTTCTGACGATCGGTTGCTTTCCTCTCCATCCTCTAACCAGCTATTTATTGTGCAATCTCTCCTTCACTCAAGACCGCACCGCTCTCCAGTTCATTAAGAAGACCGTTAGAGATTTCGTCCAAAATCAGCCACTTGAGACGCAGCGTGGATTGAACTGGATTCGACCAATTGCTCTAGTTGATTTCTTCCTCGAAGACTTTGCTAATGACTCAAACTACCGAAAGTATAAAGAAGCTTACAGTGCCGTAGCTGCTTCGGACGACCCTCACGAGTCATTGGTTCTCAAAGCCCTCTTTCTCTTTCACGCCAGCGATAACCTTGCCAAGACGGATCGTGAATCGCACGAGGAAGTTTTAGCCATCCTCACGGGCTTATCAATCCCGGAAGTCAAAGCTGCCCTCAATAAGCTGTCCAACACTCGTGATGTTATCTATTACAAACCAGAAGTGAAGCTGTATCGCTTTTGGGTAGGGCCCGCACCCAACGGAATTGAAAAAGAGATTGAAAACGAAATTAGGGAGAGAAACGAGGAAACCTCTATTGAGCAGGTTGCTGCCTACTGTCGAACCTACATCGAGGATTTCTTGGGAAGCAAAACGTTAGCTGCCAAGTATTTTGTAGTCCAAAACAAACTTGTTGAAGAAGATTGGAAGTTTGAGTATAAAGTTTACACAATTGATAGCTTTAGTCGAGCTTTGTCTAGCGACCAAACCTTAAGAAGTACCGAAGAACAAGGCATCTTAGCTTTTGTCGTAGCCGAGACTCAGGCAGATCTGCAAGACTTTCGACGACGGGTAGCCGCACTTTTGGCTAGTTCTCCCATTCGAGATCGTGTTGCAGTTGCTATCCCCTCTGATGAAGCTGGCGAATTAGCCACCGCTTTGTTAAAAATTAAAACGCTAAAAAATAAAGAAGTAGCGGAACGGCGGAGTTTGGGTCAAGCCTACGATGAATTGTTGAACCGTTGGCAAGAGCAGGTTAGCACCCAAGCTAGTAATCTTTTGCAACCGAAATCTTGCACCTACCACTGTGTTGGAGTAGACAAAATTCCTCCCAGAGAACAAGAGCCTCAACGAGTGATCAGCCTTCTATTAGAAAACTTATATCCGTTCGTACCTCCGATCGACGGGGTTGATAAGCTGCGCGCAAATCATTTAGTGGGTCGCAAAGTAGTTAGCTTTGTTGCTCGGCAGCTTCTAGCAGACAATCTTACCGCTCCTTTACCCGATAACACCTATGGCTTCGTTGACCCCGTATTTGTCACTCGCTGGAAGCTACTCAAAAAGATCTCCCGCACATACACTGTTCAAGTCCCTGAAAATGAACGTCTTAGAGCTGCGTGGGATTTAATTTCCACAATGGCTGATTTGGGTGAGCAATCAGAGAAAATTATTGATCTTCAAAAGATTTGGAAAGCGCTCTCCGAAGAACCCTACGGTTACAGCGAATACAACTTCACCATGCTCTTGGCAGGATGGTTATCTTACTACCGCAAAGAGGTTTCTCTCAAAGGAAATGCAACTATTCCTGCTGCTGGAAGAAGAGGAAGCGCATCAGTAACGGTAGAAACTAAGTCATTAAAAGATTGGTCACAGACGAATATTCTGGAAAAGCCAGATGAGTTTGTCAAAAGGTGGATTGTCACAGGTAACGCCAAACTGATTCGCCGCAAAAAAGTTTCACCTCCGTCTCCGCCTCAATCATCGATTAATTACAGCCAAGCACAGGAATATCTCTCAGCAGTTCAAGCTTACTTAGAAGCAGGTGAACCTGACCCTACGGAGATTAGTGGAATCACCAAAACCAGAGATCAGGTCTATGCAGGTGTTACTCAGATTGGCGAGTGGTTTGAACCTGTAGAAGCCGCAGAAGAACTAGTAGATGCACCCCTCGAATCGCTGTTAGAGGTTTATCCCAAGCTTCTCTCAGTGCCCCCCGTGATCGATTTTAGGGATGACAGAATTTCTGTTCAGCCAACCTCGCAACAGCGCGATCGTCAAGCCCAAGCGCTACAGGCTGTAGGTGAGAAGATTGAACAACTTGTGGATGCTCAAAGTGAGAGATCGGAAGCTTTATCTACTGAGGAGGACTGTGGTGCATACAAAAGCGAAATTCAGCGGCTCCTAACCCAAATCAGCCCAGTGATAAGTTTGCCTCCCCACCTAGCCGAAACTTTGCGGTACTCCCTGCAAATCGCTGATCGTCGATTACTAGAACTCAAAGAAGCGGCAAAAGTACAAGATTGTCTGTCCCGTATTCAAAATCGCTACAACGCTCTAGGAAACTCTCCTACCCAGCAAGACTACCGTTCAACTCGTGAGGCGATTGAGGCATTAGCTCAAGCTACTCCACCCGTGAAACAAGACGAAGCCTATGAGCAAATCTCGCAAGAGCTAGATCAACGGTTGAATGACCTCACTCAGCAAGTAGAAATTTGGGAAGAGCAATCTACAGGATTAGTCTCTCCTGATCAAATTCATGAGCTAATAGGAGAAATCAAAGGGCGGCAATATATGTTCACTGAGGAGCCAAGCACCCAAAAAATTACTAAGCTGCTGGAATACTTGAGTCAAGAACTAAGTAGAGGTCGCAATCAGGATGAGGCGGTTAAAGCAATTAAAGCTACCCTCGCTAATGCTAACCGCAAGCTGGAGCGCATTCGCGATGTCGCGGCAAATAGATTGCCTGACGCATTTCAGAGCTACCAAGAACTGGTAGGCATCAGTCTTCCCTCCGTCGATTCTCCGATCGCTTTAGAAGCGTATCAGCAAGAACTTGAGGGATTCAAAGCCAAAGGGCGAAGTGCGCTGATTTCAGAAGGGTTCGCTAAAATTTACAGCTTTGAGCTGCGGCGACTGGACGATTACACACGACTGAAAAATCGTCTTCAGCAACTTCTAGACTTTATCGTTGCTCACAAAGATTTTGCAGACGTAAAAGCTGATCTTGAGCGGGCACTCCAAAATCTAGAGATTCGCCATACAGAGCTACAAGCGATACAACAAGAACAACAGAGGCAGTCGGACGATGATAAGATCATTCGCTTCATCCGCAGTAAATATAGACTACCCACAACAACCACAATCCAGTTTCTAGAGGATGGAATTAAGGATATGCAGAATTATCAGTCTAAGCTCTATGAACCGGAACCTGTTGCCTCAGAAATTGAGCAGCTTGTACACACACTTCAAGACAAAATTGCCAATCACACCAGAAGCTTGGAAGAGTTACGCGATCGCCTAAATTCCATTATCACTCTCAAAGACTTAGAGCAGGTTAAAACCGAGCACATTCGATTAGAGTTCATTTTCAAGGATTCATCAGAATACCCCGCTTATCAGTCGCTTCAGCAGCAGTTTGAGCAGCTAAGAGAGGATTTAGAGAAACTACAAATCCTGGAAAGCCGCAGCCAGCAGACTGCATCGATCGCTAGTTGTTATGAGACGTTGGCGATCATTCACAATGGAGAAAGTACTCTCCACCATCGCAATCGTCTCCAGCAAAGGCTCGCTGAACTAAAAGACAGCCTAAAACATAAAATACAAACCTATACTCAAGAGCTGGATGATTTTGAACACCGCTCAAACCACTTAACGACAGCGAGAGAAGCTCAAAAGCTGCACGAGGAGTTGCTAAGACAATCAGCCCGCTATGCTCAATCCGAGTCAAGCGATCGCTACGAAACCATTAGCACCAACATCCGACTTTTAACCGAGTTGCTTCAGATATCTGAAACAGAGAACATTAGAACTCTTGAAGCTTGTCAATCTCAGTTAGAGAAATTGTCTCAGTGGAAAGAAAGCGCAGATGGTTTAGCTCCTTTTCTCCAGGAACGTTTTGACTCAATTCATGAAACAACAAAGCAGGCTGAAGCGCGTCTTCTACAGAGACAGCAAGGCGATGCAGAAAGATGGCTGAAGACGTTAGAGAATCAGGTGACAGAACTTCAAAACCTGACAGATGAGACAGAAAAAAGCAAACTTGCGAACAAATTGCTGCATAAGCTTCAACGTGATCAAACTCAACATATAGAGAAGTTGAGTATTGTCCATCAAGACTTTCTGAAAGACGTTGAGCGTCAATGTGAAGCAGAGATTGCCAAAGATCGAGAAAACCAAATCAAGCTTCTATTTCAGCAGCTTCCCCGCTCCCAACGAATTAGCTTACACCATCAACTAGAAGCATATTTGTCAGACCCAACGGAGGAATTCGATGGCTAAAGTGACTCCCTTCGGACAACCTGCTAACGACGGAGAGCGCGATGCAATCTACTATCTACGGCGTCTGCCTGATACCTTTGAAATTTTTCACAATCTAGAAATCAAACAAAACAAGGAAACCTTTGAGGTAGATCTTGTCATCCTCGCGCCCCACTGTGTATTTGTGGTAGACGTTAAAGGGACTCGCGGTCAAATCGAGGTAATTGGATCACGCTGGTATCCAGAGAATCGGCAGGCTTATGGGTCTCCCGTCGCCAAATTGAGAAACATTGCTAAAGTTCTGAATACACTTTTCAAGGACTCTAATCGCTTGAAACCCGACTTGGGCAAGATTCATGTTCATGCTGTGACATTGATGATTGCAGAAGATGTGAGCATTATTGACCTTGATGGTAGAGATAGTGATCACATTACCTATTGCGATAAACGAGGCATCACCTACTTTCAAAGCCGCAATTTTATCCCGGATCATCGCCTCACTGATATTCGTGCCTTCTTCCCAGATATTAAGCGAGCGCTTCAGGGCAAAGCCTGTCCCAAGAGTGCTCCACCTCGATATCGGGATTGGCAAGTTGAAGAAGAGCTTGGTCGTACCGAGCGCTATACCGAATACCGCGCCAGACATTTACTGATGGGTGCAAGCGGTTGGACAGCCCGCCTACGCGTCTACCGCACTGATCCTTATCAAGACCAAGCTGATCGCGAGACTGAAAAGAAGTTAATTAGTAATGCCTTTCAGTCGATTTATCAAATCCCCAACCATCCCAACATTCTGAGCGTACAGGATTTTTTTGAGGCTGAAGATGGAGATTGCTTTGTCTTGGTGACTGAAGATATCCCAGGGCAAACTATGCGGCAGCACATTAAAAAACAAGCTGTGCCGCTCAATCAAAGATTTGGCTGCGTTGAACAAGTTTTGATTGCCCTTGACCATGCTCATAAACATGGTGTAATTCATCGGAATGTGACTCCTGATAATATTCTTGTCGGGGTTGATGGGCAGGTTCGTCTAATTGGATTTGACTACGCTCGCGTTGTCGATCGCACCAGCACAATCGCTCATAATATTGTGGATGACCTAGAGGGTGATGCGGTTTATCAGGCAATGGAATGCTACCGTAATCCTGCAATGGCAAGCATAAGATCTGATCTGTTTTCGGCAGGACTAGTGTTTTATGAATCGTTGACGGGCAGACCAGCCTTTGAAAGTGCAGAGCAAATCTGTGATCAAATGGCTAATTTTCCCATGAAGCCCTCAAGCCTACAGCCTGACCTTTCCGATGGTATTGATAATTGGCTGCAAAAACTCTGCGCGTTTGAACCGATCAATCGCTTTTCCAGTGCAGATGATGCCTTACGAGAATGGACTACATTAGCCACTCTACAAAACGTAGATCTAGCAAACTTACCCGTTAACACTCCAATCGACGATCGGTATAGAGTGATTGAGAAACTGGGGCGTTCTGGTAGCTTTGCAGTAGCTTACAAAGTCTTCGATAGTTTGGGGAAAATTGAGCGAGTTTTAAAGTTGGTCACTCGAGATCGTCGCTCCGTTTATGAAAGAGTCCAGCAGGAATACGCAACGCTTCTGCAAGTTCCAAAACATCCTCATATTGTTGAAGTAGTTTGGGCAGGTCTTTTGAAAGACGACACCCCTTTCATTGTTTTTGAATATGTGGAGGGGAGAGATGTCGAGTGTTGTTTAGAATCAAAATCTGTTTCATTAGAAGTAGCTATTCAGATTGCCCAACAGACCGCGATTGGATTGGCACATCTGCATCAGTCTGGCATTTATCATCAAGACATTAAGCCTTCTAACTTGCTTTTGACTGACCAGGGTGTTCGGATTATCGACTTTAATATTGCCGTCTCTGATCACGATGAAGCCACTGTTAGTGCTGGAACCCGAAAATACTTACCACCAGACTTCAAACCAAAACTTAACCAGACAATAGCTGAGAAGATTGACCGTGATCTCTACGCTTTGGGGATTACCTTCTACGAATGTGTGACAGGGTGCTATCCGTTTGAAGAACCAAGTCCCCCTTTAGGCAAACTTCCTAGACATCCAAACGAGATTCAGGAATCGGAGGAGTTGAGCAATGAGTTGGTACAGATACTTTTCAGGGCGATCGCACCTAAAAGAAGTGAGCGATTTGCAACCGCAGTAGAATTTTTGGAGGCGATCACGGCTCTCAGCAGCTTGCGGAAACCTGAGGAAGTTGAGCCAGCAGCAACACTGGTGATTGAGTCTATTTTCAATAACTCAACCGTTGCAGACCGACCTGAAGCGATTTCTACCGCGTTACCCACAGGAATTGTCCCTTCAGAACAGCCAAAGGCTTCAGAGTTCCAGCTTGTCGACTCTACAAGTGAGGCAAGTAGTTATGCTTCCGCAATTCACGTAGCAGAGCCGATCGCAGAAGAAAATCCTGTTCAAACAGCCCTGTTCGACCGCTTGCCTCCAATTTCTTCATCTCAGTCTTCCTCTGATCGAGACAAACCGCCTGGGAAATCAGTTGTTCTAGATCCTACCGGGCTATACTCGCCTCCTTCTGGTTGCGTTGAAATTAAAACCGAAGTGGAGTGGATGCAGACCTTTTTTCAGTCAAATGAGCTTTATTGGGTAACAGGCAAAGGCTTGCAAGCTAGTCGTCTTTGTGATTGGACGCGCGAATGGCTGCGGGTTTGGAATAAATTAGATGCCATTTTGGAAGAGAAACAAAATCCTCGCACTCGGCTCCAATCCATGTTTGGCTCCGTTCCAATTCCAGCAGAATGGAATAACCAACAAATTCTTCAACTGGCTACGGCGATCGATGCTTATCCTTCAGAAGATCCTGTTGCTCACTTATTGGCAGACCTAACTGAGGGCGATCGACAGGTATGGTTTGGGTCGCCTTCGATTCGTCACCTTGCTCAATGGCTCTCTGTTCAAGTTCCACATGTCTACAAACCTCTAGAGCGCATTTGGCAGAATCAAATTGTGGAGAACGCTTCAGAACTTGCGAACTATTATCAAACGGAAGACAAACTACAACTTCTCCGGCAATGGACAGGAATCATTCAGCCCTCAGCCAAGGTTAAAGCGCTAGGTCGCTACCCGTTACCCATACCTCGCTTCCTCACTGGCGAATTTCGCTCCTTGTGGGAGCGCCAACTTCTTCGCAACGAAGGCAGAGCAATAGATGAACTGGCTCCCAACCAGCAGTCTGGAATGGAACAAATTGCGTCCCTTGCCTACACAATTCTAAAGACTCGCCCTAGTTGGATCACTAAAGAGAGAAAACAAAAACTCTCTGGCTTTCTCAACTCTCAAGAGCGTTGCGATCTAGATAGCTTACAACCACCCCTTCAACCTGAGCCGCTGAATTTAGAAGCAAGCGCTAAGGATGCAATGCAATGGGTCACTGACCAATACTTGCTATTCCGTCGATGGGATGCTGCCATCCATTCCTCTTCAACTCGACCGAGGATTAGCGATCTCCTAGCCGATTCCTTTGTGAATTGGATACTTGAACACTATCCAGAGCTTAGATTTACCAGCTCTGTGCTGAACTACAGCGTGGCATCTCTCGTTCAAGACCTCTGCCAGAAAAACCCCGTTCTCTGGGTTGTCGTTGATGGATTAGGATGGCTTGATCACCAGGAACTTTTGATAAATCTGACTCGAAACAGCCGTTTCTCGATTGAAACCGCCCTCGAACCTCGAATCAGCATCCTACCTACAAAAACCGAGTATGCCAAGTGGAGCCTCTACACCCAACTTCCCCCTAGCCACTCCACCTGGGTACCTGATGCGGGTAAAGGCTTTCCGATGATGGGGACTGGCAAACGATACACTGACCGAGCTTATAAGCGGGGTACCCTTCATCAAGATCTGAAGAAGAACGCGCATCAGCTTTACTGTTGGGATACGGACAAGTTTGACCACCTGTACCACACTGAGCAAGACTGGCAGAATCTCTATCAAGTCCAGCGTCCCTACGTTTTAGAGGGAATTGCTAGAGATATCGAATATTGTGTGAAGCAGCACCCCAACCCTGAGAATCTTAGGATTGTAATTGCCAGCGATCATGGTCAACTGATTGGAGAAGCAGAGCATTTATCTAATTGCCCAGAAGGTCTGGATCTGAAAGGGCGAATGGCGATTGGCAAAACCGACGATCCTCGCTTTGTCATTTTGGAGGCAGAGCGATACGGATTACCCCATGACCTCAGCATTGTGCGTGGTGCGGCTTGCCTGAATGCCTTCAGCTACACCGAGAAAAATGAAATTATTGGTTCTCATGGCGGACTTTTCCCAGAGGAAGTAGTCGTTGGAGTATCAGTGCTTCGTCCATTTACAGCCCGTCTTCCTGTACAAGTTACCTGTCATGGTGAGGGGAACTCTGGACAGCGTGGGGAACTAACCCTGGAGATTGACAATTTAAATACAGTGCCTCTGACACAGCTTTGCTTGTACATCGATGAACTGACCGCTCTCAAGATTGGTTATCCCATAAATATTAAAGTCCCAGCAGGACAAAAAGTTTTGGTTCAGGTTCCCATTCCCAATTATCCAGAACTTCCTCCTAATCACGAGGGAAAGCAATTAGCCTTGACAGGAGAACTTAGGTTTAAGTTTGCTGACATTGAAGCAGGTGTCACCAATTTAGATTCTGAATCTCTATTGAACGTAAAGCAATTGTTTAGCAGTGGGTTAGATATTGATGACTTCTTATAATAATGATTTAGTTAAGGAGGTCTTTGGCAATCTGAGTATCGATAAAACTCGGTTGCCATCAAGTGGCTTGACGGCGGTTGGAGTGCCCAGCTTTGTTGCTGAATGGCTGTTAGATAAGATCGTGCCCGGTTCAGGGTCGCTGAATTCTGCTGAGCTAGAGAAAGTTAGCGCCTTCGTCAAAAAAGCCTTTCCTCGAAAGGACGATCGTAATGAAATCATCTATGACTTGACTCAGGGCGAAGTCCGCAAATTGATGGCACTGGTGCAAGTGCGAGTCAAACTAGAGCAGGGAGCAGGGGAGATTCCTGATCCCTTTGCTCGAATTCCAGTTCTCAATCTCTCAGACTGTAGAATTCCACTGAGCCTGATTGAGCGGAATAAAACGCTGTTGCGTCAAGGGGTATGGGGAAAAATTAGCCTTGCGATGCAGCCTGACGGCAAAGTTGAAATCATAGACTTTGACCCTTTTCAATGCTCGAAAGTTGACCTTCAGACATACGCAGAGTGTCGGACAAGATTTACGACTGAACAATGGCGTGATTTGCTTTGTTGCTCGATCGGGTTCAACCCTGATCACCCTAGCTACACCGATGAAGCAAAAACTTGGATACTCGCTCGGTTACTCCCGTTAGTGGAGTCCAACTTTCACATCATGGAACTGGCTCCCAAAGGGACAGGCAAAAGCTTTGTATTTGAGAATATCAGTAGTAAAGTTGCACTGATTAGTGGGGGGAAAGTCACTCCAGCACAGCTTTTCATCAACGGAAAAACTAAGGAAGTTGGCCTACTGGGTCGGCATGATGTTGTTGTCTTAGATGAGGTACAGAGCTTAAGTTTCGATAATCCCGATGAAGTTATCGGTCCGCTTAAAAATTACTTGGCAAGTGGTCGTTATAATCGATCAGGATTTCAAGACGTTGCGAGTGATTGTTCTGTAGTGATGTTGGCAAACATTAACCTAGATGAACATCTGCGTCCTCATAACGAGGATCACTTAGTCGCCGACCTGCCCAAATTCTTTGCTGAAACTGCTTTTCTGGATCGCTTTGCTGGAATTATTCCAGGCTGGAAAATTCCTAAGTTTCAACGAGCAATGGCGGCTTCTCAAGTTGGGTTAAAAATGGATTTCTTTGGGGAAGCTTTACTTTCTCTACGCCAAGATAATCGGTTCTTTTCCTACGCGCAGCAACACGTAAAATTTGATAAAAGCGTCACAGTCCGAGATCAGAATGCCATTCTCAAATCAGCCTCAGGGTTTCTCAAGATTCTCTATCCACACTTAGAGTTGACTCTGAGCGACTTTCAGCGAGATTGTTTAGAGCCAGCTCGTAGCTTGCGCCAAGCAATTCGTGCCTCACTGTATTATCTAGATGATGAGTTTAGCCAGTTTGGTCGAGAAATTTATGTGGAAGTCGAGTGATTTCAGTAGCCCGTCCAATCTATCTTGATTATCATGCTACGACTCCTGTTGATCGGCGAGTTGCTGATCGTGTTTACCAGTACATGACTGAAGAATTCGGTAATGCCAGCAGCACTGATCACGAGTATGGCGATCGCGCTGAAGAAGCAATTAAACAAGCTGCTAAAAACGTTGCTACTTTGATTGGAGCCTCACCGAGAGAAATCATTTGGACTTCTGGCGCGACTGAAAGCATCAACTTGGCAATTCAAGGTAGTCTGCCCTCTAACCCCGAAAAGCCGCATCGAATCGCACTGTTGCCACTCGAACACAAAGCCGTTCTTGATACCTGCTATGCCCTTGAAAAGCGAGGTTGGGCAGAACTGATTTACCTCAGAGTCGATTCCAAAGGCAGGCTCGACCTTGATCATCTAGAACAAAGCTGCACGGAGGGGCTGTCCCTTATCTGTGTCATGGCTGCTAATAATGAGATTGGTAATGTCTACCCGATAAAAGCGATCGGAGAAATCGCCAAGCGCTACAATACCCCTTTTTTGTGTGATGCCTCCCAAGCCGTTGGGAAGATTCCAATCCAGTTTGAGGACTGGGGCATTACTTATCTAGCTATTTCTGCCCATAAGCTCTACGGACCCAAAGGTGTTGGAGCCTTAGTCGTTTGCAAAGATTATCATCTTGAACCATTGCTGTTTGGAGGCGGGCATCAGAAGGGAATGCGATCGGGCACTCTCAACGTTCCCGGCATTGTGGGATTGGGGGAAGCCTGTCGGTTGAGATCTCTAGAGATGGAAGAGGATGAGCGGGCGATCGCTTCTAAACGGGATAAGCTCCAGTCTCTCCTGTTAGCAAAAATTTCTGGTTTAGTGGTGAATGGCGACACTACCTACCAGTTAGCTGGCAATCTTCATATCTCTGTTCCTGGAGTTCCCAACAGCGCTGTTATCGCAAGAATTCGCCACCGACTTGCGATCTCAACAGGTTCAGCTTGTTCATCTGGTGTTGAGTCACCTTCTCATGTTCTTCGGTCACTTCGCTTACCAGAGAACGTCGTAGATGGAGCACTCCGAATTGGCATAGGAAAGTTTACTACGGAAGAAGAAATAAATAACGCTGCAACAATTCTTTCTGAGGCTGTTACCCAGGTTCAGCAGGCTCTCTGTGCTACGTCTTAGATTTCGTTGATTATTGGTTCTATATGCGTCGAATTATTTAGGCGTTGCTGAATCGAGGTATGAATACCTGAATTTATCCTCACCCTAGTAGCCAGTCAAGGCTATTTGAGGGGGTAGCTAGAGCCTGTAGCTTATGTATAGCAGGTATTTTCAAGAAAATTTATCCCTCAATTTAAGGTTGACGGTCTACTAGTCTGCGCTTTGAAATGAAACAACTCGCTAATGCCTGACCGCACAGATGCAGTGACAATCTCTGTTGAGGTGGGGTTGGCTGGATTGGTTAAGAAAATAGCAGTCCACTCGATCGAAGTCATAGCTGCATTTCGATCACCTAGCGGCGGAGTTAGCAAAGTAAGTGCTCGATGAGTTCGGCTATCTTACGCATTGGACAGAAAAAGCAGTATCAACAATCATATCAGCCCAGATCTTGTGATCATCCAGGTGTACGGATCGGTGATGGTGTAAATCTGAGGTCGCCTTGCATTCTGATTACTGTCGATGAGGTGAATGTCGACATCAGTGGCATCAAACTGCATATGCACTAAGTCCTGATCACTGACAGATGAAGAGGCACAGCCCATTCAAACAGCTATATTAGGGCAAGGATGAACCATTCCGACTATGCTTTGGCAGTCAAAACCCATTGGGCACGTCATCTGCTTAACTCCTTGCTAAGGGTGATTACCTGCAATAACTCAAACGTTATGATCATGTGTTCCGACCTCTAGGAGTTTGTAACCGTAAGCGTTCCGCCTGTACTACAGCAGCATTATAGCTGACACCGAGATAATTTGCTATTTCAGGGATGGTGTGTTCTAGACCTGTTGATACTCCGACTAGCAGGCTTTGCTAGTTGGAGTATCATGATTCAGACCCACAGGTTTAGAACATTGCCTTCAAAGATCTTGAGGCTTGGATTGCTCCTCAACTCTCTCAACTCAGATTCCCAAACAGATCCAAAATTTTCAGTCCTGTTAAAACGAATGGACTCCTTAGTAGAGATCTCGGAATCAGTTCAGGAATAGACAAACTTACAGCTACAGTAAAAAGTTCCTCTAACTCGGTGGTGTTCTAGAGATGGGGATCGCTGAGTCAAACTGCCCGTCCAAATTCATAGCGATTGATGAACAATTCAATTACAACGGCTGCACGATATTGTATTGGAGAAAAAAATTGTCTTGCGAGCTAACCGCTTAATTGAGGTTCGCAATGTTGAGTGTTTTTGCTCAATTTTTTGCGTATTCCACTTGCCAACCATATGCTGATCTTCATCCAATAATCGAGCACACGATCCCAACCATCGGTGTAAAAAGTTTGAATGCCGAACGGTTCTAACGATGCCTTAAATCACAGCAATTTCCTCGATGGAACATAGTGGGGTGTGCTGGTAGAAATATTTGGTGAAGCTGATTTCGTAGCCCACTTTATCTTTGCTTCTGTCCGTCCAGACAGCGGTTTTCCTCACCACCAGAGAAATTATAGAAAATGTCTTTCACGATAACTGAGAAGCCAGCTAAGTAAGCAGAGAAGTTTTGCCCAATGTCATCAGGGCGGCGAATCAGTTCGTCAAGCGAATATTCACAGGTGTTGTAGAAATTCTGTCCAGCAGCCCTCTTCAATAAGGCATCGCAAGTCTGCTCAGGGGTGGTTTTATATTTCTCCGCTGCCTCTCGCACTGCCTGTCGAGTGAGTTGCAGCACGCAGTCAAGGCGGCGCAGCAGCGTGAACGGCAGGATCACATTTTCATAATCTTTAGCGTCGTAGTCATCTTTGATCAGATCGGCGATCTTCCAAAGAAATTCGGCGATCTCAGAATGGTTTTGCACGAGCTAATTATCCTTGACTCTGAGTAACCTTTGAACATACTCACTTCATTAATCCCGTAATCTTCTGCCCAATAACAATGAGGTTTATCGGTATCAAGCGATCAAATCGGGAGCAAACCATTTCGGTGGACACCTACTTAGACATACACACAAATAGTCAACGCTTCAGAAGTGCCTATATCCAATACACATCCTCTGATCTAGGCACTGCTTAGATGCCCTGATCGCTTGTTGGAACCCCCTTCTTGACTAGCCAATCTCGAATTGCCTCCTCCAACGCCGCCGCCTGTGTGATTTCCATTCGTGCACAAGCCACCTCAAAGGCAATCTTCAGGTCTTTAGGAAGCTTGCCCCGGACCTCTCTAGTTTCCGCCATAT
>Ga0209100_1001121_pt1 | contig 19269 bp, 17 predicted proteins | sample lystaG_FD_185480 | JGI IMG/M metagenome (GOLD analysis project Ga0209100, IMG submission 185480) | Glacier valley bacterial and archeal communities from Borup Fiord, Nunavut, Canada, to study Microbial Dark Matter (Phase II) -... | ecosystem: Environmental > Aquatic > Freshwater > Ice > Glacier ...
TTTCTGGCTCTTGAGCCACCATCTGCTCTCGCACCTGCTGAATCGACGCAACATTCCACGGCGTTTCAGATTCTAATAGGGTTCCCTCGGCTGCCCGTTCTAAATCAACCAGCGTCTCGTTGGGCTGCTGCTGTGAGAAGGTTTGCGCTCGAAGAATGATGAGCTGCTGACTTCGGTGCCCAGGCAGGGGAATGCGGCGTTTGCCGTAGCGCTCGGTGAACGCCATATATTCTGCCAGTTCAATGAGGGTGCGGGGTGTGTAGGTTGCCCCTAGCTTGGTTTCTCGCCGAAAGGCAGTCAGCGACTCGACGTAGAACCCTTGCAGAAAATCTTCGATCAGGGTCAGGCGGGCTTGATAGCTCGACTGGCTAGCAGACGGATTGATATATCGATAAACGACTGCGCTCAAGTTGCTGTGGAGTTCTACTCGCCCGCGCACCGAACCCAGTCGATAATAGGTCAAACATTGCTGAAGTCGGTGTCGTGCTAGAGCGGTTGCCCAAGCGTCTGCTTCTCCAGAAGCCTGAATGCGGTTGCTTTGGGTGCAGATGCGCTCGACTTCTTGAGTGAGGCGATCGGCAACACCGTGACAACTTTTTTGCTCAGACGCGGTGGTTGCCTGTTTCAATTCGCTCGATAGTAGCTGAAAGATTGCTTCCACGCTCTGGCAGATATCCCCAACGATCTCTAAGGTCTTACAAATCAATTGCTTTCTCTCAATTTTGGGACGGCTAGATCACAATGATAGGTAGAAGAAACCCTGATTTTTTTGGACGGATTTGACTATGGACTTAGACAAACAGATTCAAGCGCTGGTTGAGGGTGCGCCCAAAGATGGCTCGACTCCTCAGTTGATTGAGTCGATCGCGCCTGTGCTCAAAACCCTGGCTCACCGATTGCGGCATTTGCACTATTACGTGATGCAAACGCTGGATGACAGTTGGGTGATGATTACCCTGGGTCATCGTTCGCAAACGGAAATCGAGAAAAACGTGATTTATGCGTTTCCCACTTTAAAGGATGTGGCAGCAGGACCGTTTGCGCTTTCCGATCCGAACGTAATTGCGGTGCCTGTTCCGGTCATGGAGATTTTGTTTCAAATGCTGGCGATGACGAGTATCTACAGCATGATCTTTTTTGAAACGCCGGGGAATGTAACTGTGGGAACAGAGGTGCAACGAGCCGAATTGGAAACCCTAATCCATCAATTTTTGCAAAGTCAGGTAGATGCAGATGCTCAAATCAATATTCCGAGTGATATTGCTTGAGTATTGTTCGGTTGATTTAAACACTGTGTTTAATCAAGTTTGAGGCTGTTGATCTTGAGGAATTGTAAAAAGAAACCTTCTTAAACTCTCAGGTCTTCAGTCTTATCTTGACTGAAAGTTAATCAGTAGTTTGGTCAACCGTTTATTCACGAGTTCTCATTGATTGTACCTACGATTGTCTCTCTTAAGGGAGAGATCAGCAATTCTGCTTAAATTCTTATATTCCAAGGCTTTCAGTTCATCTAATCTTCACACGATCGCTCCTGCTAAATAAAATTGCTTACGTGGTAGTAAAATGCTGAATTTGATCAGAATCGTGAGGTTTATGAGCTAAAAATAGGTCAAATCTACGCGATTTAAACTAGATTCCTACGAGATGTGGCTGAGACTTATAAACTCAGATTTACTGTCTTCATTCAAACTTTATCAATACTTTAAACTGCGTTTTTAACTAGATCGAATTGAGGTTGTCTCCTACTGCTTCGATCGCGGCTTCCAAGGCGATCGCCACATGAGTCCAGTGAGTCCCGCCTTGGCAAAACACGACATAAGGCTCCCGCAGCGGACCGTCCGCCGAAAACTCAGAGGTGCTGCCGTCGATAAAGGTGCCGCCTGCCATCACAAGTTCGCTTTCATAGCCATGCATTTCGCCAGGAACCGGATCGAGGTAAGACCCGATCGGAGAATGAGTCTGAACCGCTCGACAAAAGGCAACAATTTTCTCTGGTGAACCGAGTTTGATCGCCTGAATCACATCCGATCGCGGTGCCATCGGCAGCGGATTGACCGGGTAGCCCAACTGCTCGAAGACATAAGCCGTTAAATGGTTGCCCTTGATCGCTTCTCCGACCATCTGAGGAGCGAGAAACAACCCTTGGAACAGGAGCCGATTTAAGTCAAAGGTGGCACCACCAAAGCTGCCGACACCGGGAGCCGTAAGCCGACACGCTGCGGCTTCTACTAGATCGGCTCGACCTGCAATGTAGCCGCCTGTGGGCACGATCGTCCCGCCCGGATTTTTGATTAGAGAACCCGCCATCAAATCTGCACCTACGGCAGTCGGTTCGCGATCTTCAACAAATTCGCCATAGCAGTTATCGACAAAACAAACCGTGTCGGGGTTTTGTTGCTTGACGAGATGGATGATTTTCTCGATATCGACGATCGACAAACTCGGTCGCCAAGAATATCCACACGATCGCTGAATCGATACCAGTCGAGTCTTGGGCTGAACGGCGTGAGCTAAATTGCTCCAGTCGATCGTTCCGTCTAGAGTTAGATTTAACTGTCGATAGTCGATGCCAAACTCTTTGAGTGATCCCTGTCCGGTGCCTCGTAGACCGATGACTTCTTCGAGGGTGTCATAGGGTGCGCCCGCGACTGCCAGCATTTCATCACCCGGACGCAAAACACCGAATAGCGCTGCCGCGATCGCGTGGGTGCCAGAAACAAACTGCACTCTCACTGCCGCCGCCTCTGCCTCGACGATCTCGGCAAAGACGCGATCGAGCACTTGCCGACCTAGATCGTCATGTCCATAGCCTGTTACGCCCGCAAAATGATGCACGCCGACTCGATGATTTCGATAAGCATTGAGGACTCGTGTTAAGTTTTTCTTGACCTGAGCGTCAATACCAGAAAAAATCGGAGTGAGTGCTTTTTCTGCTGCTCGTAACGTTGTAGCGCTATCCATTACGGTGTGGTTGGGTTAGAACGATTAAAGTGGCGGGTGCGAATCGCTTGATCCCGTTTGAGTGGTCCGATCGATCGTCGATTCGGACGCAGCAAGGAGACCAAAAGATAGGGAAGCTCATTATACCTCTCGATTCTTTTGCTTCTTGAATCTCAATAGGGTCTGTTTTCGGGCAAACTGGGCACTGTGTTCCATATCGAGACTATTACTGCATGATCGCAACTTCAAAACAACTCCGCCTCGATTACCCCGTCATCTTATTTATGGCGGCGGTTCACACTGGCGCGCTCTTTGCTCTACTGCCCAGCAACTTTAGCTGGTCAGCCGTTGGGGTCGCTGTCTTCTTGCACTGGGTGACAGGTGGCTTGGGCATCACCCTTGGATTTCATCGTCTGGTAACGCACCGCAGCTTTCAGACTCCAAAATGGCTGGAATATTTTTTGGTGACGTGTGGTGCGCTCTCCTGCCAGGGAAGTCCGATCGACTGGATCGGGATGCACCGAATCCATCACTTAAATTCTGACCAGGCAACCGATCCTCATGATTCTAATCAAGGTTTTTGGTGGAGCCACATGGGTTGGATGCTCTATGAAATTCCTTGTAGAGATCAAATCGCCCGCTTCACAAAAGACATTTCGGGCGACCCATACTATCAGTTTCTTCAAAAGAATTTTTTTGGTCTCCAAGTCGCATTAGGAATCGTTCTCTATTTGATTGGAGGCTGGTCTTTTGTCGTTTGGGGCGTGTTTGTGAGACTAGTAGCGGTTTTTCACTGCACCTGGTTTGTCAACAGCGCAACTCATAAGTTTGGCTATCAGTCTTATGAGTCAAACGATCACTCCAAGAATTGCTGGTGGGTGGCGGTTTTGACCTATGGCGAAGGCTGGCACAACAACCATCACGCTTATCAACACTCTGCCCGTCACGGCATGAAATGGTGGGAAATCGACATGACTTGGATGACGATAAAACTCTTACGATCGCTAGGGTTAGCCACAAAAGTGAAGTTAGCCGGAGAGGAATAATTCTAAATTTAGAATGACAGACCTCTTGCAAAAGTCCCTGCCCTCACCCTAAATCCCTCTCCCACACTTGGGAGAGGGACTTTGAAATCTGGCTCCCCTTCTCCCACACTTGGGAGAAGGGGTTGGGGGATGAGGGCATCTTCGGACTTTTGCAAGAAGTTTGATGAACTCAATTTCGATTCATCCTTCAAACCCTCTAAAACTGTCCAGTTCCCTGAACAATGTGCTTAGTGGTGGTCAAGGTTTCTAGACCGATCAAACCGCGACGGTGCCCTTTTTGGTTAGACATTCCTAAAAAGATTGCGTCTCCTTGCTTGGGGTTGCGATAAAAGCGGGGCGACGCGTTGATATAGGTTGAGGCGCTGTTGACTCCCAGAGCAAATTCTCGACTTTCTTGATAAGACTCGGTGGCGAGACAATCAGCGTGACCGCTACTGTGGTGATTGATCCAGTTAATCGCGGCTCCTAAATCATCGACCACTTTAAAGGCGACAACCCGATCGAGATACGCCTGATTCCATTCAGAATCTTCGGCTAAGAGCAGTTCTGAAAACTCAGTCACCAGTCGAGCATCGCCTCGAATCTCAAATCCCTTCTCTCTCAAACTGCGCCACAGCATCACGAGTAAGGAGGGATTTTGGTGTGGGTGGATCAAGACTTTCTCGATCGCGTTCACAGGGTCAGGCTCACTTAAATGACTGTCTTGAATCATCCAGCGAGTCACGTCTAAGCTGCCAGAAGGCGACCAATAGAGATAGCAATTGCCGATCGCCGACTTCAACACAGGGGCGGTAGACTGACGCACCACTTGCTGCACTAAACTCGGTCGCCCGTAGGGAATCACCAGGTTTAAGTAACGGTCTTGAATCACCAAATCTCGAATCGATGCTCCCTGATCTGCCGGAAGTGACTGCAAACAGTCGGGAGGTAAATCGGCATCTTCAACCGCAAATTGAAGAGCTTGAGCGATCGCCGCATTGGAGTGACTCGCCTCACTGCCGCCTTTAAGAATTAAGCTGTTGCCCGTCTTGATGCACAACCCTGCGGCGATCGCGCCCAGATCGGGAAATGCCTCATAGACCAGCGCAATCACGCCGAGCGGCATCAACTGAGAATAGGTTTGGCACTGATCTACCTGAAAATTTGCCGTCATCACGCGTCCGATCGGGTCTGGCAGCTCACTCAAGTGCTGCAAAATCTGAATCGTGTTCTGAATGCGCTCTGGAGTCAGCTTTAGCCAGTCGAGCAGCAGGTCGGGAACTGCCATTTCCCGGCTCGTTTCCAGATCTAATGTGTTTGCCTCTAAGATGTCGTTTTGCTGGCTTTTTAGCGCCTTTGCCATCGCCTGAACTGCGCGACTGCGAACGGTGCCTTTGGCGACTGAAAGCTTCAAGGAGGCGTGATAAGCGTTGCGAACGACACTGGCAGGATCAGGGAGAGGTTCAAATAGTTGGGGGGTCATGAAGCTAACGGCGATAGGCTAACCAGACCATGAGCGCAGGCAAAACCGCCAACAGCAGCGCCACGACTACCAAAAGAATGCCGCCACCGCCATTGAGCGCCACCGGAAGCCAAATGCTCAACAAAACCAGAAGAATGCCCAGTGCGAGGGGCAAATAGCTGTCTCCTAAACCGGGATGGACGACATTCCACTGGTGCCCTGTCCAGCGCCACGATCGCTTATAGGGGTAAGTCGTAGACAGTTGCTCAATAACATAGCCCCCTTCTTCGACCACAAAAATTTGCTGACAGCGACTACAGCCAAATGCTTCGGTTAGGATAATCGGAGTCAAGTGTCCGCGACGACGACACGGACAGGGATAATCGCTATTTAATTCAATCTTGTGAGTTTTTTGGGATTGCACAAGCGACAAGGGGCGCGAGAGTTTTCAAGTAAAGAAATGAGCCGAGAAGAGTGGGCGAAGAGACTGCTGGTGACACTATCTCTTGAAAATTTTATCACCCTCTTTCTGAGTACAGAGCCTACCTTAATAATCAGTTGGGATTTGTGGCAGAAGGAGCAGATTTTTAATACCCACTGTTCCAGTGCATCGACAAGTTACGAACCGAGCTACCGGGCTTGGTTTCGTCGTCGATCGCTTTGACCACTCGCCGATAAATCTCTTCGGCTTGCTGGGGAGAGTTGCCAATGCTAGTTAGCCCTAGTTTACCAAATTCTGAGAGGCACCCGATTAAGTGAAAGACGGTGCCTGTCTCGGTGCTGGTGTCAAAATGAAGCTGATGATAGGCGATGATATCCATTAAGTCGTTGGGCAATAAGCCTCGATAGTGGTCTCGTTGCAGGTTGTCGGTGGCTTTATAATATTTGGCGCGCCCCTGCTGGCTATAGAATAAGCCGCTTGCGAGGTCATAGCGTCCATTAGTGAGAAACTTCAACGTCATGAAGGGGTGAGTCGTGCCGCCTTTGCGGAGATTGATCTCGATCGCTTGGAACTCCCATTCGCCTGTGTTGGGGTGACGAACCGCAACAAAATCTAGCCCGAATCGTTCTATTACACCTTTTTTTGCCAAGGTTTTGCCGACTCGCAAGCCCAAGTCTTGCAGTTGCAGCCGATATGCCTCATCTGCTGGAAAGCAGCAACCGAGATAGATTTGACCATTGGGTCCGCCGAGAATTTGGTCATGGGTTGAGAGAATTTCGACTTCTCCAACGGGATTAACGCGCCCTTGAACGCTGGGCGATCGCTTCTCGTCTCCTTCGATAAACGCCTCGGAGATCGCGCCCAATTCTGGAATGCGACTGCCATAATTTTCCCAGGTTTCGGCTTTTGACTCGAAGTGCAGGGCGTGAAATTTGTTGAGAATCGTGCTGACTCGCTGTGGGTGAGTTGCCAATCCGGGAGCCATCTCTTTGAGAGGACGCAGATCGAGCAGCGCGTTGCCTTCTCCCGAAAATCCTTCGTTGAGTTTGATGACGACGCGTTTGAGATCGGGCTGTCGCTCCCAAAGCTCGGCGGTGACGATCGCTAACTCTTTGGCATCGTGAACCAACAGACTGCCATCGGGATGAGGCACTCCACTTTCGGCAAAAATTTGACGACTGCCGCTTTTAGTGCCCCATTCCAGCAAATCGGGGTCGAGGGCAAATAAGGGGATGTCTAGCTCGACGGATAAATCTCGCTCTAGCGTCGTGGAGTTGTAGCAGATCATATAGGCACGATCGCGATCGACCGCCTGACGAATTCGCTCGATGAGTCGAGGGCGCTCAAGAATCTTCTGACTCAATGGCTTAGTCGCGCTGTCATAAGTCGAGAGCAGCAAGAGCCGATCGCGGGCGTGAGAAAAGGGAATTCCGGGCAGAAGTTGCAGATAATAGTCAATCACGCTGGGGTGAAGCGGCTGTGACGTGAGGTAAATCAGCCGAGTCCGAGGGTTTCTCAATCGAATCAGAGAAAACAGTAGCCGTTCTTCATAGTGCGAAAAGCCCTCAATTTTCAAGAGTTCTCGCTGGTCGATGCTGATCGAGGGAATGACCACAATATCGGCATCGCTGAGGTCAAACTGGTCTGAGTTGCGCCAGCGATCGCGCAGTTGGTCTTGAAGAAGCTGAAACTTGGCGACTTCAGCCTTTGGATTGAGCGTGTCCATAACGGCTATCTCCCGCGTAGTATGGGATACAAGTGATCATACAGATTGAGTTGTGATTCGCAATACGTGCGGAAGGTAGAAAATTTGAAGGCAGAAATGGAGAAGAAAGCCTTGCGGAGATCGCTGCTCGCAAAACGCCGATCGCAGCCTCTAGAAGAATGGCAGCAAACGAGTCAGCAAATTTGTGAACATTTAAAGGCGCTGCCTCTGGTTCAAACATCCAAAACAGTTTTGGCTTACTTTAGTTTTAGGCAAGAACCCGATCTGAGTTTGCTCTTTTCGCTACCTAAAGTTTGGGGCTTTCCGCGTTGTGTGGAGAAATCGTTATCGTGGCATATTCTTTTACCCGATTTCCCGCTTGAAACTGGAGCTTACGGGATTCTTGAACCGTCTGCTGAGAGTCCGATTTTGGAGTCCGATCGAGTAGATTTAATTCTCGTGCCTTGTGTTGCCTGTGATCTGAGAGGCTATCGATTGGGCTATGGAGGGGGCTTTTACGATCGTCTCCTCAGTGCGCCAGAGTGGAAGGAGAAACCGACGATCGGGATCGTTTTTCAGTCTGCGGTGGTTTCTGAACTGGCGATCGACCCGTGGGATCATCCACTGCAAGGAATTTGCACTGAACAGGGATATTTGAGGATCAATTAATACCTTGATTGCTCTCTTTGCCATCGAAAAAAGTCTTCTAAAAAGTCTTGCAATCTCGTGTTGTGCTTGAGGCGTTGAGAATCCCATTCGATCGCAACTCTTGTCAAAATTTCAGAAAATGTAGGAGACGGAACCGCTAATTCTCTGAAGATTTGTATCTTGAGTTTTTGATTGATTGCAAGGGCGATCGTGCTAATCAATTCACTCGCATCACTGCTCACAATATGCGCTCCTAAAATCTCTCCATTACGACGAGTGATGACTTTACAAACTCCAGTTGTTTTATGTTGAATGTGCGCTTTTGCTAACGTCTTGAAAAATTGCCTCACCACCACAACGTCTTTTCCATAGGCTCGAATAGCTTGAGACTCGGTTAAGCCAACCCAAGCGAGTTGTGGATTCGTAAATATAATGTGAGGGATCTGACGATCGTCAATCTTAAATAACGGGAAAAACAACGCATTCTTTAATGCGACATTGGCTTCTTGTTGAGCGATCGAGTGAATGCGACTGCCGCAAACATAGATTTGATGATTTAACGTTTGCAGTTTGGTGTTGACGCGAACCGGAAACGAAACGCCCATTGCTTCTAGATTCAAAGACTCTAGATTGGGCTGTGATCCCGTTGCTAGGAGAATCTCATCGGTTTCGATCGCTTCGTCACCCGCCTGAACCCATTTTTTAGATTGAATCTTTCTCACTTGAGTAACGTGAGTGTGAGTCAACACACGAATTCCTTCGGCTTCTAACTGAGCTTGAATCAGAAAAGCGGCTTCTCGATCGGCAGTTTCTAGCATTCCACGGCTCAAAATTAGAGTGACGTGAGAGCCTAACTGAGTAAACGTGTGTGCAAGTTCAATGCCGATCTCATCATCGCCAATAATCACTAATTTTGATGGAACAATTTGCCCAATCGTTTCAGACGTTAAATAGCCTGTAGTTTGCAACCCTTCGATATTTGGAATCAGAGGAATGTGATCGGTTGCGATTAAGAAAGTCCGAGATCGTAGCACTCGCCCATTGACAACAAAACCAGAAAAAGGCTTGCGGCAAAATTCACCTACACTTGCAACAAATTCGATGCCTAGCGAAGCTAAAACGGCTGGCGATTCCAATTCTTGAAGACTAGATGCGATCGCGTCTGCCCATCTTTTTGCCTCCGTCAGTTGTGGCGCTTCGGAAACCATTTCTGACGCATAGAAACTGAGTTGATTTGCCCGATCGAGGCGTTGAGAAATTTCTCCAATCTCTGCAAAGGCACGACGAACGATCGTCGAATCGGGACGAGTGTTTTGTGCCACGAGCGCCACTCTTGCTTTTAATCGTGCAGCAGAGACGGCGGCGTGAATTCCCGCAGGGGTGTTTCCGATGACAACCAAATCATAGTCAACTGCCATAGATCTCTACAAAACGTCGGTTAAGCCTGCGATCAGGCGTTGATTTTCAGACTCAGACCGCACCGCCACTCGAAAGTAACGATCGCCCAATTCTGGAAAACTTACACAATCTCGAATCAAAATCTGGTGCTGTTTTAAGAGTCGCTGTTGAATCTCAGGCACCGACTGGTCTGACCGCACTAAGAAAAAATTAGCCGCACTCGCATAGGGATGCAATCCCGGCAAGGCTGATAGCCCTTGAAATAGTTTAGGTTTGGCGACTTCTAACCAATTCCACGTCTGCTGCTGAAACTCGGTATCTGACAACATCGCCTCAGCCGCAACCGACGCTAAAACGTTAACCGACCACGGATCTCGGCGAGTTTGCCACACTTTTAAGTAATCGGGATGCGCGATCGCATATCCCAGCCGCAATCCGGGCAGACTATAGAATTTTGTCAGCGATCGCAAGATCACCAAATTTGGATAGTGCTGCACATCGTCAATGAGACTTTGCTGACGATCGGGGGGCAAAAAATCCATAAATGCCTCATCGACCACTACCAGCGAGAATTCTTTTAGGCAAAATAGAATCGACTCTCGTGAAAACAGTTGCCCCGTCGGATTGTGGGGATTGTTGAGCAACAAACCTTCACAAGTCGGTTGAATCACGGCAGAAAGATCCATTGAGACCGACTCAAAGCCTCGCTGATTTCCTGCAAAGTCAAAAGGACACCGATGCACCTTCGCATCAAAGGCGCTCAATGCCCGAAAATAATCGCTAAACCCTGGCGTGAGCACCTGAGTAGCATCTAACGTTGCCAAATCCCAGCAAGCCCAGGTGAGCAACTCGGCGGCACCATTTCCGGGCAAAATCCAGTCAATCGACAACTGATGAAACCGAGCGATCGCCGATCGCAGTCGCCGATAATCTGGGTCAGGATACTCCCGCACCAGATTTAAGTTGGATTGAATCGCCGCGATCGCCGATTGAGGAGGACCCAACGGGCTAATGCTGGCAGAAAAATCAAGAATGGCAGAGGGAGAACAGCCAGCCAGTTCTGCTGCCCAAGCCAAATTCCCCCCGTGCACTGGTCGATTCAAAAAGGTTGCCTGTTGAATAATTGAGCGAGTTATTTAGCGGGAGCGACCTTCTCTTTAAAGAGTTTCCCAGCCGAGAAAGCAGGAACCTTGGTCGCCGGAATCTCCATCTTATCGCCCGTTTTGGGGTTGCGCCCTTCACGAGCCTTGCGCTCACGCGGCTCAAACGAGCCAAACCCCACGAGCGTTACTTTGTCACCCGAAGATACGGCTTCAACGATCGTTTCAATCACAGCCGTCAAAACGGCATCAGCTTGTTTTTTGGTGACACTGGCTTTATCAGCGACGGCATCTACGAGTTCGCCCTTGTTCATATAAATCTCCTCAGAGGTTGTCTTGTGGGTAATTGAGTGTCTCACAGTGAGACTAAAAATGAAGGTTCGAGGGGGTTAGCTCAAAACGGCTGAAACTCCCATTCACTCGAATTTTCAATGACCTATTCTATAGGCTGTTTTACACATATGGAGCGTCAAACGCTTTAAGTTATATAGACTTCAGCGCTTTTTAGCCAAATTTGAGCAAATCAATAAGCATTTATGCTTAATCGCAAGAATTGTTCACTAAGAAAAGTTACGATATTCCCGCTCTCTCTGGTTTTGAGTGAGATCAGAGGCGCGATCGCAGAAAAGAAGAACAGACCGCGATCGTGTCTCATTTGAGAACGCTCACATCCAATCGACCGCAAATTTGCGTTCTAGCGTTCCTAGCCCCAATTGATCAGAGCCGATCGCAGGCACTTCAAACAACGCCACCATATCTTTGAGACTGGGGTTACCGCGACTCGCCCCCGTTAACCCTTTGGCAATTACCAACCCACAGTAGCCTTTCGTCTTTTTGCAGCGCTGATCCCACTTCTTTCGCGCTTGCAGATGAGTTGGATCGTCTTCCTCAAATTCGCCAAACAGGTGAAGCTCATCGTTGCCCGTTTGCAAAAGTCCGAGGTCATAATGATCGCCCACAAATGGGTCAGACCCCGGATTAAAGCAGATGCCCGTAATTCCTCCAGCCGATTGAATCTCTGCGATCATTGCCTTTGCTTTGGGTCGCGACGTTTGAATCAAAATCACGGGCAAGCCTTCTCCCACTTCGGCGGGTTCTCCGGGCTGGTGATAGTCAAGCTGCGATCGCATTCGTTCCACCGTCTCCCACGGAATTACGCCCAGGCTGAGAAACGAATTTTCGGGCACCAGGTCATCGCGAATCACCGGAAAAGCCGCCTCTTCGTCATCGCCTACTAGCGCAAACAGTTCGTCTGCTACGTCAGGCATCGTCGCCACTTTGACCGACACCAGAGCAACGTCTGCGTCTGCCCCTTTGGGCACCGGAATTTTATAGCGACTGCTGATCGGCGGAAAAGCATCGTTTTCTAGTTTGCGACGATGTTGACGCACAAATCGATGCAGGGCTTCAAGCACCACCAAGAGAGCGATCGCTTCTTCGTCATAGAGAAACGATCGGATGCCTTCTAACGGATGCAGATTGCCAAAAACAGGCTTGATGTCTGAATCGTCAGATTCTGCAAGATCAAATTCTTCGTCCTCGAATTCTTCCTCTTCACGATCCGCTTCGTAGGTGACAAACAGACAGTCTTGCCCCAAAAAAGCCTCTTCCATCTGTTCAAGCGACTCATTTGCCAGCACTCGCTGCCGAAATTGCTTGAGAGAATCGAGCGATCGATACAGCAAGATGCCATACTCCATGCCCAACATCCCCATCACAGAGGCATAGACCGTGCTGAGATCCCACTGATTCAACTCGATTTCTAAAATCTGATGATCCCCCAGCATCTCCCAGGGGGCATCTTGCCAAATCTCTTCTGCCTTCTCAATCAGCGGATCGGCAAACTGGGGCGGCAGTTTTGGCGGGCGCGTCTCTGCTACATCTTGAAAGCCGCGAAAAATCTCATCAATCAGCGGCAGTTCGGGCACATAGTCCAAAACGATCTCTAAGTCTTGCAGCACGCCCCGCAGATAAAACTGAGTTTCACGATCTCGCACCACAATTTTTTGCGGTCTAGCGGGTTGCCCAGGATTGTGAGGATGCTCCATCGCGCGCAGTAGAGTTCGCACGATCGCTTCCGGTCCCGTTTCTGCCGGAACCACATCCATCGCGCGCACAACTCCCATCGACCCATCGACCCAGAGAATGCACTCGCCGTCTGGCTTAGAGGGTGATGCACTCGGCTCTGTCCAGTCGGTCTGCGCCATCGGTGAACCAGATGAAAGGGGACGACGATCGCCCTCCCACACGTTAGGAAACTGCGGCAAATCAAGAAGCCGACGACGAGTAGCACGATTGAGACCAGTCATAACCAAGCCAGATAACGGAAGAACAGAGCCGACATTCGGGCAGCAGACTTTATAGTAAACGTTAATTCTTCTCCTCACCGACATTCTGCCAAGCCCTCCTTCAGCATAGCCAGCCAGGTCAAGTTATGAGTCACGAATCAGTTTTCAGTCAATAATCGATAAGATGGTGAGATAGAGACGATCGATTTTTGATGTAGCCAAGGAGTCAGACGGGCAGATGACACAAACCATCCAGTCTCAACAACGCGGAATTATGATGAGCGAGACCGCGCTCAAGCATGTGATGCTGCTGCGAGAAAACCAAGGAAAAGATCTTTGTCTGCGGGTCGGCGTTCGGGGCGGCGGCTGCTCTGGAATGTCTTACACGATGGATTTTGAAGATCCTAATAACATTCGTCCTGATGATGAAGTCTATGATTATGGCGGCTTTCAAGTGATCAGCGATCCCAAAAGCTTGCTCTATCTCTATGGTTTGATGCTGGACTATAGCGATGCTTTGATTGGCGGCGGCTTCCAGTTCACCAATCCCAACGCTAGCGCGACCTGTGGCTGCGGAAAGTCATTCACGACGTAGGAGATCGGGGGTCATGGGTTCGGAGATAATGGCTCATGACCGACTCATTTGTTCAAATTTCTAGTTCGACCATGACCCAAACCATTGAAACGCTCTTTGACGAAGGGCTTGAGCGCTATAAAGCTGGAGAAGACCCAGAGGCGTTAATTCCGGTATTTAAAGATATCTGCGATCGCTCTCGCAAAAGTAGCTCTGCCTGGACGTGTCTAGCATGGCTTTATCTGTTGGCAGACAAGCCTTTATTGGCGCTGACTGCGGCTCAAAAAGCAGTCAAGTTAAACCCTCAAGACCCTCAAGCGCGAGTCAATCTCGTGATGGCGATGTTAGAGCTATCAAAACCTGGGGTTAGACCTCACATTGAGATTGCTCAACAGTTGACGACGCTGCCTGAGTTGGGCGATGAAGTCAAGCAAAACATTGCCGATGGATTCACGCGTAAGCCTGACTGGAAGAGTTTGCAGCGTGTGAATGCTTGGTTATTTGAATCCTAAAAGATTCAGGACTTATGAAAAATCGATAGAGTCTGCCCTGCGCGGCTGGCTCTATTTTTTTGACTCTATGCAATCCGTCATTCTCAGAAATGGATGAGTGAAAGTTAGTAAATTTAGAAGAACCGTAAAGCTCGATCGTCCCCTGTCTCCTAAACCTCATAGCTGAAACCTGCGTCAGTTGAGCAGATAGCAGGAAGCTGTCTATTTCTAAATTGCAATCTTGAGTTTATGTGTCGCAGTCATTCCGTTACGGCATCAAGGAGTTAGAGATTCAAGCCGATCGAGGGATTAGAATTGAAGAAAATATTCTGTTAAGCAACATCTGTCATCTACTCAGAAAGCGTAGTTTTTTATGGTCTCTACTTTTGCGAATCCGTCTACGATCGATTTTTCTCGGATTCGTCCAGAGATTCAAGCACTGCACACTCAGTTAGTTGAGTGGCGCAGACGGCTGCATCAACATCCTGAACTGGGCTTTTGTGAGCAGTTGACTTCAGAATTTGTTGCCCAAAAACTTCAAGAATGGGGCATTGATCATCAGACTCAAATCGCGAAAACTGGAGTCGTGGCGATCATTCAAGGCGATCGTCTGGGGCGGGTTTTGGCAATTCGGGCAGATATGGATGCGCTGCCGATTCAGGAAGAAAACGAGGTGCCCTACAAATCGCAGCACGACGGACTGATGCACGCATGTGGTCACGATGGACACATCACGATCGCCCTTGGCACTGCTTATTATTTGTCACAACACCGTGACTTTGCAGGAACCGTCAAAATCATTTTTCAACCTGCCGAAGAAGGTCCGGGGGGTGCCCAGCCAATGGTAGAAGCGGGTGTACTCAAAAATCCTGATGTCGATGCCATTGTTGGGCTGCATTTGTGGAATCAACTGCCATTAGGGACGGCAGGTGTGCGATCGGGGGCGTTAATGGCAGCCGTCGAGACGTTTCGCTGCACGATTTTTGGCAAAGGTGGACATGGCGCAATTCCGCAACAAACGATCGACTCGATCGTTGTGGCTTCTCAAGTGGTGAATGCTCTGCAAACGATCGTGGCGCGAAACATTGACCCGATCGAGTCGGCAGTCGTGACCGTGGGTGAATTTCATGCCGGAACCGCGTGTAATGTGATTGCTGACACAGCTCGTATGAGCGGCACTGTCCGATATTTCAACCCAAATTATGGCGATTATTTTGCCCAGCGCATCGAGCAAGTGATCGCCGGAATCTGCCAGAGTCACGGTGCGAGATATGAGTTGGATTATCAGAAACTGTATCCGCCTGTAATCAATGATGTCGCGATCGCCGATTTGGTACGATCTGTCGCTGAAACCGTGATTGAGTCGCCGTTGGGAATCGTCTCTAACTGTCAAACGATGGGCGGCGAAGATATGTCATTCTTTCTGCAAGCGGTTCCGGGCTGTTACTTCTTTTTGGGGTCTGCTAACGCTCGAAAAGGATTAGATTTTCCTCATCATCATCCTCGCTTCGATTTTGATGAGACCGCTCTCAGCATGGGAGTCGAAATCTTTGTGCGGTGCGTTGAAAAATTCTGTAAACCTTAACTTAGAATCTGCGGGTCTACAGCTTTTCTCAAATTTCTACCTCTTTAGTGAGATTGTGAGTCATTACTAACAATCTTCAATTTTGTACAAGAGCTATCTATAAGCTTTGTCTAATCTAGACTTCAGAGATTAGAAACTTTGCTGTGGATACATCAGATCATCAGAAGGCTTTCTGGTCTAATGCAAATCATAATCATAACGATTATGATCTAAGAAGAGATTACAGTCCGTTGAACCCTGATTTTTAGGAAACCTATATGGCTCACCAATTAGCTCCGTTACCCTACAGCTATGATGCTTTAGAGCCTTTCATCGACACTCAGACGATGCAGTTGCACCACGATAAGCACCATGCTGCTTATGTGAACAACCTAAATGGTGCGATCTCAAACTACGCTGATCTGCAAAGCAAAAGCGTTGAAGAGTTGGTCAAAATGCTCGACAGCGTTCCCGAAGACATTCGCGCAACGATACGCAACAACGCTGGCGGCGATGTCAATCACACAATGTTTTGGCAAATCATGAAGCCCAACGGCGGCGGAGAGCCAGCGGGTGACCTGGCTCGTGAGATCGATCGCACCTTTGGCACCTTTGACACCTTCAAACAGCAGTTTAACGACGCGGGTGTAAAGCGTTTTGGCAGCGGTTGGGTTTGGCTCGTGAAAAACAATCAAGGAACTCTGCAAATCACAAGCACTGCTAATCAAGATAGCCCTTTGAGCGAGGGTTATTATCCCATCATGGGAAATGACGTTTGGGAACACGCTTACTATTTAAAGTATCAAAATCGTCGTCCAGAATACTTAAATGCCTGGTGGAATGTGATCAATTGGGATGAGATCAACCGCCGTTTTGCTAAGTCTCAGTCCGCTACCTAACTCTTGTAGTGAACTGGTAACTTTAAACTTGGTTTAAAATAGGGATCACCATACCCTGTGATCGAAGTCACTAGAGCTGAGCCATCTGCCAGACATACTGTACGAGACTCAACTTTAGCCGAGTCATCAACAGGGAACACACGACTGACCGACAGGTTTCTGATAGAGACTGTCGGTTTTTTGTTATAAAGCAAAAATAATGCGTAGTTAGCAGATGCTCGCCATTAGTTGGGAATCGAGTGCTGATGAGTTTGGATATAAATTAGTCCTCACCCTAGCCCTCTCCCTTAAGAGAGGGAACAAGATTTCTCCTCTCCAATGAGAGAGGGGGTGAGGGCAATTCAAGCGATCGGAGAGTCTCAAACGATATGATGAATGCGTCTTTATGCGTGAATCACAAATGCCCCAGGTCGTTGCCGCCTTTTATAAGTTTGTGCGGCTTTCTGATTGGGTCGAGTTGAGAGACCCCTTATTGTCATGTTGCTCAGATCAGGGCGTAAAAGGAACAATCTTGCTGGCGGAGGAAGGGATCAACGGCACGATCGCCGGGTCTCGCACCGCCATCGATACCGTTCTGGCATTTCTCAGAGCCGACCCTCGACTGGCAGATTTAGAGTCTAAAGAGTCCTGCACTGAGCTACCATCCTTCGATCGCATCAAGGTCAAACTCAAAAAAGAAATTGTGACGTTGGGGCTGTCAGCGGTCGATCCGAGTCGGCAAGTTGGCACTTATGTTAGCCCGCACGACTGGAACGCGCTGATCTCTGACCCAGACGTGACGGTGATCGATGTTCGCAATCAGTTTGAAGTTGGGATTGGCAGCTTCGATCGAGCCATCGACCCTTGTACAAAATCCTTTCGTCAGTTTCCTGACTATGTGCGATCGCACCTCGCCTCTAATCAACACAAAAAAGTCGCAATGTTTTGCACAGGTGGAATTCGCTGTGAGAAAGCATCGGCTTTTATGCTCTCGGAAGGGTTTGAAGAGGTCTATCACCTCCAGGGTGGCATTCTCAAATATCTTGAAGAAGTGCCTGATGAGCAAAGTCTATGGCGAGGAGAGTGCTTTGTGTTTGATCATCGGGTTGCCGTCATTCAGGGAGTGACTGAAGGGTCATTTGAGATACGCCGCGACTGTGGTCATCCCATTTCTGAAGCCGATCAAACGACTGACCCCTCAAAAACCCCGTGTCCTCATTGCGATCGAAGGGTATCTCCTTCCTTAGGCTGAGGAATCGAGGGTTTGTGTAAAGAATAATCAAAACAGGTGTGAGGATGACTTTGAATTGCGAATTTTCGAGCAATTTATCCAACGTTCACGATAACAAAGGAAGTCTGATATGGCTGATTCGACTCAAACGGTTGACTTAGATTCTACGATCGCTGCACTGCAAGGTGGAATTACATCTTTGCCTCCTGAAGCGGCAGTCGGCGCGATCGAAAGCTGGCAGTCTCAGTTGCAAGGCACTGAAATTGCAGAAACGCTGGGTCAATTAAAAATGGCGCTTGAGGGTAGCGGTACGGGTGGTTCCTCGATCGGTGGACTTCTTTCTGATCTCGGCTCTCAAACCACAACTTCTGCTGGAACTGTGACAGGTGACGCAATGTCTAAGCTGCAACAGTTAGGGCAACTTCTTTCTCAAGCCGGTAGCTCTCTCTCATAAGCTCTAGTCATTCTAGATCTTTTTGAGTCGCGTTATTTTTAACGTTTAATTCACATTAAGAACAGCAATCTAGTGATCGCCAGATTATTTATCTCTGAGCATTTACTAGATTGTTGTTCTTTTTATAAATGATTATTTGAGAAGCAGATTGCTGGTTGTGTTGTGTAAACCTAAGAACCTGAGCAATTTAGCCATTATCGAGATTCTGCGTATTGGTGTGTATGTCCATTTTTAGAAAAGCGATTTGCTAAAATTTGTTGATACACCGCTTCATAACCATCGGTCATTTGTTTAACACCAAAGTGATTCACAACGTGATCGCGGCAGGCATTGCGATCGAGATGACTAACTCGCCCAACCGCGTCAACACATTCGTCCACGCTGTGGCAGAGAAACCCGGTCTCGCCGTGAACAATAATTTCGGGCGTTGAGCCAAGCTCCATCGCAATTACAGGCGTTCCGGCGACCATTGACTCAATCATCACTAGCCCAAACGGTTCGCGCCAGGTAATCGGGAATAGGGTTGCCACTGCATTTCCCATCAGAGTGTTTTTTTGAGCGTGATTCGCTTCACCCAAATATTCAATTTGATCGCCGTCGATATGAGGCTTAATTTCTTGCTCAAAATAATCGACATCGACTCGATCAACCTTTCCTGCCATTTTGAGATGCCAGCCCGATTTTTTGGCAATCTCGATCGCGAGGTGCGTTCCCTTTTCAGGAGAGATTCGCCCTAAAAAAGCCAGATAAGGAGATTCACTTGGCTGAGGATAAAATTTGTGCGCTGCCGGATTAATGCCGTTATAAACCGTCGCGACGTAATTTAACCCTAATCTCGGTTCTCGTTGAGTATTTGAGATACTCACGTAGGGCTGGTTGTAAAAATGAGTGAATAGCTTTTCGTTATCGGGCGAAAAGCCTCCATGCAAAGTGTGCACAGTCGGGGTTTTGACCAACGGCGCACAGGGCAGAGCCGCGCAGCCAATGTGAGAATGAATGATGTCAAATTCTTGCGATCGTCGATAAACATGCCCCAGTTGCAGCATCTCATAAACTGAATGCTCTTTAA
>Ga0209100_1001122_pt1 | contig 19243 bp, 15 predicted proteins | sample lystaG_FD_185480 | JGI IMG/M metagenome (GOLD analysis project Ga0209100, IMG submission 185480) | Glacier valley bacterial and archeal communities from Borup Fiord, Nunavut, Canada, to study Microbial Dark Matter (Phase II) -... | ecosystem: Environmental > Aquatic > Freshwater > Ice > Glacier ...
AACCCTTCGGCGGCTTCAAACTCTCAGGAGTCGGCTCAAAAGCAGGCGGACGGGACTATCTGCTGCAATTTTTAGAGCCGCGCGTCGTCACCGAAAACGTTCAGCGTCAGGGATTTGCTCCGATCGAGGGCGTAGATTAGTGTGCAATTCTCTGCTGAAACGTTCTGATTGCCTCCCCTGCATCTATTTCAGCCACCATGATGCAGCGTTTGAGAAAATCGATATCGAGGTCTTGCAACCCCGGTAATTCACTGCGCTCAATGCGTTGATAGCCACTAGGACGGAGATGATGGAGCCTTAGCGCTCCATCTTCCCAGAACCAAACTTCAGGAACCCCTAACGCTTGATATAAGAGTAGTTTGCGTTCACCGCCGCTCGTGAATACGACTTCGATCGATAGGTCAGGAATAGGTTTTACACTGCCAATGCAGAACGATTGATCAGCTTGGGCTGAGGCTTCTCCTTCCTTTTGTTGAGTCATTGACCCTGTTGGTTGAAAAAAGATGCCTTTCTGAGCGAGGTAGATCAATAACAGCCCACCGATGACGCATCCAAATAGTTCATGTTCACGTCCGGGCATGAGGATTTCTATTTCTCCATCATAGAAAGCCAGCCGCACACCGGGGGAATCTGCCGATACTTGCTGCATCAGTTTGAACTTTTCCCACGTCCCTTGCAAAAGAATGCGCTGGTCAGTGGATTGGTTGAGGAGTTGCGTCATGGCGTGTTCTCCATCGATCGCTGAATATGACAGATTATAGGTCATGGCAAAATCGGCAAGACGTTCCATCGAAATGTCTCCACGGTATTGGGCAAATTCAACGATCGCACGCAAGAAGTTTCTATAGCCAAGCGTTTATGGCTTGACGATCGGGCTAGCAGCCGCCAAATAGTAATCAAAGCGTGATCGCAGTTGCTCTGGTGTCAGCGATTGCGTCCAATATTCCGTCAGAGCATGACCAAATGCCCAAGCCGTGCGCTCAGGTGAGGCAGAATTTTCGAGCAGCAATCCCCAAATTGCCCGAAAGTCAAAGCTGGGCGGATTAGGCTGATCAGCAGTCAGCAGATCAAACAAGTCGTAGGCGAGTTGAAGTTTGCCAATCACCACAGGAAGCTGTTCGACTGGAATCTTCTCAGCCAGCAACAGCGCCAATGTCGGCGAACCCGTCGTTAACGTCGAAATAAAGCTAAGAACCGGACTTTTAAGAAACGCAGTTAACCCTTGCGTCGTCGCCATCTGAAAGGTGTAATGGTCAATGATTTTAGCCGCCCCAATCGTTCGGGCTTCGAGGCTTTTAAAAAACCGTGCGAGACGAAGCTGTTTTGCAGGCGCGATCGAGTCCAAAATCGCTAGTGATAACGCTTCAACACCCCAGGCTTGACGAGTTTTGTCACCTGTGACGATCGGCAATACCATTAAGCAAGTCGAACCGAGCAGACTCGCCCGATATTGGGTCGCTTCTCGAATCGAGATTTCTTTCGGACGATCGCCGTTTTGCCAATCATAAGGAGGCTGCCATTCTCGAATCGGACGCAGCCGATCGACTTGAGTGACAATGGCGATTGTAGGCAAATCTGAGATCTCAGCCTGCAAATCTCTGAGAAAATCTAAATCCATCTGCAACGCTGGATCAAGTGCTGGAGTTGCCAGCAAAACCAGATCGGCATGAGCAGCATGGTCGAGAACCTGATCGCGGAGTTCTGCTCGATCGACTTGCTCATAACCAGGCGAATCCCACAACGTCAAAGCCTCTCCGGTGGAGGTTTGCCAATGATAATCTTGAATCCGATCTGTGCTTGGCAACGCATCAACCTCGGCTTGAGCTTCAACAAATAACGTGTTGATCAGGCTACTTTTTCCCGCTCCTGTCCGACCGACGAGCAGCAGATTGACAGGCGTTTGCTCAACGGTTTGAGACGGATTCGCTTGAGAAATAATGTCTCGCAGCGTTTGAGTTTGAGCCTTGGGTAAGATGGGCTGAGCGATCGAGGTCTCTTCTAAATTAGGGCTGGCACTGCCGCTATAAAGGGCGATCGCTTGTCTGCCCAGATTTCGTAGGGCAGCTTCTCGCATCAGTTGGCTGAGATTGGACAATAGCTCTTGGGTGGCGCGACTGCTGGTGCGTTGAGTTGCCGTTCTCGCAATCGCCGCCGCAGGATTGAGCAGCCATTGCGCCCAATTCCACGCTTGCCAAATCTTGCGGGCAGATGGCTCAAGCTTTTGGTAAACCTCGTATGCCTGATATGCCTGCCCGATCGTGACTTGATTGAGCGCCGGAGCCAGACGCTGCATCCACTGGTCGAGGTCATCAACCGTGCCGCGCAGCAGCTTATAGGCTTGGGGAATATAGATGTTGAGTAAAGGCTGCTCGGTTTGGGGATAGTAGACCTGCGCGATCGCGCCAATCAACGTCTGGCAGCGTAGCCAAAAAATGTTCCAGTCTTCCCACGGCGGCGGATCGATGCGCGCAGTCTGCAAGATTTTTTGTAGCTCGGCTTCGGCTTGCTGAAACGAGGTATTGGCAGACGCGGTGGTCGGAGCTTGTGACTGCAAGTCGGCAGAGAGTTCGGTGACGATCGCTTCGACTTGGGCAAGGGCGGGCTGCGTCCATTTCACCAAAAGCCATCGCCAGCCTACAAATAGTAACCCGACAATCGCCCAGATCCAGCTAATGCCCCATTCGTGAATTTGCAATCCGGCGGCGATTAGGAGAAACCCGACCACGAGCACGATCGGTAATCCTAAAACTGCCCACTGCCAAGGTTTGAGGCGCACCATTAGGTCTCATCATGAAAAATTGCTGGTTTTTTTGATGTCGATCGAGCCATCTCGATTTCAAGCCATCGCCGATGCTTTGGGTCGAGCGAAGATCATGCGTCCTGCTGAGGTTTGCAGAGCACTGGTAACGATCACCTGAAGTTCGCCACCCACAAAGGCTCGACCTTCTTCAACCACAACCATCGTGCCGTCGTCAAGATAGCCAACTCCTTGAGCGGGTTCTTTGCCTTCTCGCAAAATCTTGAGATCGATGCTGTCACCTGGCAGATAGGACGGACGCACTGCCTGAGTCAGATCGTTCACATTCAGAACGGGGACTCGCTGCACTGTGGCAACCTTATTTAAGTTGTAGTCAGTCGTGAGCAGCGTGCCGTTGATGTCTTGCACGAGCTTCACTAATTTCGCGTCTACCGTTGCAATGTCCTCATAGTCAGCAGAGTGAATCACGACCCGCTCTGGATAAGCTTCCCGAATCTGATTCAAGACATCTAGCCCACGCCGTCCGCGCACTCGTTTTTGATCGTTAGAGGCATCTGCTACTTGCTGCAACTCTTGCAAGACAAACTGTGGCACGAGAAGCTGACCTTCTAGAAACCCCGTGTCGAGCAGTGCAGAGATGCGACCGTCAATGATGCAACTTGTATCAAGAACCTTTGCGCTGGAGGGTTTAAGCGTGCCTTCCGCAAATAGCATCGTTTCGACACTGTTGGGGTTGATTAGCCGCAAGAGCGATCGACCGTGAGTATCTGCCAGCGACACGCCAGAAACAGAGAACATAATGCTTCCGACCACGGCAGCAAGCGGCTTGATAAACGAGAATTCTTGCGGAATTGGCAGGAGAAGAATCGGAGCCAGCAGCAGGTTTGCCACCAGCAGACCGAGAACTAAGCCCACCGATCGACTCAGCAGCACCGGGGCAGGCATCTCGCGAATTTGTTGCGCCACGCGACGATAGCTCGACTGGGCAATTAAGCCGATCGCAAAGCCAATCATGGCACCAAAGCCTGCACAAACCCAACGCAGTGCATCGGGGTTGGTCACCTGCTGCAAGACTCCACCAGGCAGCGCCTCGATGCCACGAAAGCCAATTCCTGCTCCTGCTAGGATGAATGAAATAATAATGACTGCATCAACCATAATCTTTGGAGTAGGGGAGTTTGTCGGTTTTGGATTAGTGATTTTATCCTGTGACGGACGGGTTCAAGTTAAAGTTTAAAGCTTTCTATAAACAGTGGATTAGAAACTTAAAAGCAACTCAAAGTCTAGGATCTAGAATTCAACCTTTCTAGTCAGATCGATCTTCCATTATTATATCCTGCGAGTTTGTAAGATCTTCACGCAAATCCCTCTCCCTGGAGGCGGTTACCCCTACTAATGCCTGTAATTTAGGATACAAAAATCAATAAAAAGTACGAGGATTAAAGAAGATTCATTGCGATAATTTAAGAAGATAAAGAATTTTAGAAAAGATTCATGGAATTTAACGTTCCGAGTTCTGCTTATGTTCACATTCCATTTTGTCGGCGGCGTTGTTTTTACTGTGACTTTCCCGTCTCTGTAGTTGGAGATCAGCGCAACGGCAACAACTCAGGCACGATCGTGCATTACGTCGAAATTCTTTGCAACGAGATTCGACTGACTAAAAACTCAGGGCAACCGCTTAAAACGATTTTCTTGGGTGGTGGCACCCCTTCACTATTGTCGGTTGGTCAATTGAGCCAAATTTTTGACACCTTAAATCGACAGTTTGGCATTTTGTCCGATGCCGAAATCTCGATGGAAATTGACCCTGGTACATTTGATCTTGCACAAATTCAAGGGTATCGATCGTCAGGTGTCAATCGCGTCAGTTTGGGGGTGCAAGCGTTTCAATCAGAGTTGCTAACTGCTTGTGGTAGAACCCACAGAGTTGAAGATGTTTATCACTCGATCGACCTGATTCATCAAGCAGATATTTCTAACTTTAGTTTGGATCTAATTTCGGGATTGCCTAAACAGACGATCGCTCAGTGGCAAGACTCGTTAGACAAAGCAATTTCTCTATCTCCAAACCACATTTCTGTTTACGATCTGACGATCGAGCCAATGACCCCATTCGGTAAGCAATATCAACCGGGAGCAACCCCTCTACCCACCGATGAAGCGACGGCAGACATGTATCGCAGGGCGCAGAGTACCCTAATTTCGGCAGGGTATGAGCATTATGAAATCTCAAACTATGCCCGATCGGGGTTTCAGTGTCATCACAATCGAGTCTATTGGAAGAACCGATCGTTTTATGGGTTTGGCATGGGGGCGACGAGTTATATCGGCGGCGATCGGGTTGCCCGTCCTAGAAAGACCCGCGAGTATTACGAATGGGTTGAGGAAAAAATAACGAACGAAGGCAAAAGGATGAATCATCAGAATCCTGATCCTTCAGATGTTTTTCTCGATACTTTAATGGTGGGGTTGCGATTAGCAGAAGGATTAAGCTTATCCCAGCTTGTTCAACAGTTTGGTCAAGAAAGAATAGCGGAACTTTGGACGTGCTTGCAGCCTTATCAAAAAGTAGGATGGGTTGAGTTTTCGAGTGCAGACTATCCTACTTTGGCTGGCTCTAATCTACCTGAAGGACACATTAGACTCACTGATCCTGAAGGCTTTCTATTCTCTAATGTCATCTTAGTCAAGCTGTTTGAGACGTTTGATCAGTAGGCAGACTCAATTGAAGTGTTCCTATAAAGGCGCTGAATAACGATACAATCAATCCGAGTCTGATCGTATCGTCTATCTTCTCGTCCAGAAGATTATGCTGGCAGGTGGCAGTAGTTCTTCGTTTGGCGGAGCAGGCGGATTAAGCAAATAACCTCACAGCCTAAACATCAAAATGAGTGATTAGGCTACCAAACTAACGCAACTCGATCGCTATCTAGAAATAAAATGCGCCCAGACTTCCCCATCAGGTCCAGCAACCTCATCGACATAGCTATAGGGATAGAGACGCTTGCGACCCTCAGTGTTTGAATAGCCCGACATCGCATCGCCCCACGGGTCATTAACGATATAGCCCTGAGACGTGAACCCGATCGCCGTAATAATATGTCCGCCATGCGTAAACAGTCCGCATAACACAACCGGACGACCGTTGATCAATTCTTCTTTGACCTCTTGCCAAGTGCGATTGACATTAAAGCTAGGCTTAAAGCCGTAAGCCTGAACCAGTTGAGAAAGAACATTGTGATTGGTTTGAGCACCTGCGCCGCCCTTGTCGAGACACCACTGCAACAGTTCATCTTCTAGCTGCTGTCCGCTGTTTTTAGCACGAATGCCGTAATAGTAGAAAACCATCGCGATCGAGGTCACATTACACGTCGCCCAATAATAGCGGGGGTTATCTCGCTGCGAAAAGTAAGGCACATTGATTTCAACCGTGGGTGGAATCGGATTAAACGGTTTGCCGCCACGTTTCATTTGCACAAAACTGGGAAAGGCAAACCCCGTATTTCCAAATCCCGGCAGTTCTTCGGTGAGCGCAACTTTAATATGTCCGCCTTGAATTGCATAACTAGATACTCCATAAAAGTTTCCAGCGTTGAGATTTGCTCTCTCTGAAGCCTGTAGCTGTGAAGAATCAACGGGGCGCTTTTTGAGAATCGTGCTCGTGAGTGCAGTCACCGTCAGAGCATCTGAGTCGTAGGGAATGGACTTGCCGTTTCGCTTCACCTGAGCGTATTTCCAATAGACAAATGCAGTGTCGCCAAAGCCTGCGATCGCCTCAGCCAGCTTGACCCGAAAATGACCGTTCACACACGCATAGCCTGTGATCGCGTAGGTTTGTCCTGCTGCCGCGTTGATCTTCTGATTTGCTGCGAGGGTCGAAGAATCTCCTAATTTTGCCTTGAGAATTGTTGTTGTGGTGATTACTAACTGAGCGGTTAGCGAGAGATTTGGCACCTCTTCAAGGTTGAAGCGAAAGATTTGGGTGCCTTTGCTGAGTTGAACGTGACTCTCGTAGAAATAGCCAAAGCTGCCGATCGGAGCAATTTCTTCGCCTAACTCTAGCTTGATGTGACCATCGATCGAGCCATAGCGATTGACGCTAAACGTCTGTCCGGCTTTTACCAAAACTTTCTGCTGATCGCTGAGAGTCGATGAGTCAGCAGGAGCGGCTTTAAAGAACGTGTCTTGTAAGACTTTGAGGGTTAGGGATTGCCCGATCGTCAGTGGGTCACTGCTCACGGTAATGTAGAAAACTCGATTCTCAACAACTTGACCCTGGCTGTCAAAGCCCTTCAGCCGCAGCCATCGCGATCCAGCGGTCGAGAACCCAGTTGGCAGGGTCAGTTGCCAGGTTCCAGCATTCGTCGTGACGTTAAGCGGAAACTTATCTTCAGCAGATAGCGTGACTTGGGCGATGCGCGTTGCATCGTAGGTGCCCTTCAGCGTCACAGGTTTGTTGATCAAAACCTCTTTAGGACCTGAATAGGTAGGAGGAGCCGTAACCCCTGGTGATGAGAGGCTGCTGATCGCGGTCGTATCGGTCATAGAAATCACCTAGATAGAGCTAAGAATATCGTTGAGAGACGGCTTGAGCGTGTAGCGGCACTGAGATATTGGGCTGCGATCGAGTCAGGAATCCTAATAATTTAGCTCAATTGTCTGAGCCTGACTCATATAAATTCTTCACAAAAAAGCGTTCTAACTCCAAAAAGGAATTAGAACGCTTGTCAGATTTCAGATCTTCTAACTTGCTATCTCAACCAAAATATCGGTGGCGTGAGTTTCAGTATTGACCGTGGTGTAAACTTGGCTAATTTTGGCAGAGCCGTCAATTACATAAGTCACGCGCTTAGAACGACCGCCACCATCAACATCAAACGCTTTTGTCAACGAGCCATCGGTGTCAACGAGCAATGGAAATGGCAGACCATACTTCTCAGTAAACTTTTGGTGAGACAGCTCATCATCCATGCTGACCCCAAAAACGGCGATTCCCTTACTCAAATATTGAGCGTAGTTGTCTCGGAAGCTGCACGCTTCTTTCGTGCATCCAGGGGTGTCATCTTTAGGATAAAAATAGATAACCACAGGTTTGCCCGCATAGCTTGACAAGGACACCGTGTTGCCGTTCGTATCTTTCGCGGTGAAATTGGGGGCACTATCGCCAACAGAAAGAGGCATGAGAATTAGCTCCTTGCGATTCAAACTCTGTTAAAAATTGTAATGTAATTAATGAGAAGTATTTGATCTACTCAAATATTGTTCGCCGTAGTGTTTTGAAAAAATGTCATCTGAAGGTCGATCGCCCATGAGAAAGCTCCTCTCCGCCATCGGCAACCGTTGGGTCTTCCCTATCGTTGCCTTGATTTTGACCCTGCAATGTGTGGTTGCCCCTGCCTACGCCACAAGTCTTTATGAGGTTCCTAGCATTCCTGCTGATTCGCAAGTTTTAGACTTAGCAAATGTGCTGAGTCGGTTTAGTGAAGGTAAAATCACTGAGTCATTCACCGATTTGACGGCAGAAACGGGTCAAGAAGTCCGTTTTGTGACGATTCGGGGCTTAGACTATGACGAAACGATCGAGTCGTTTACCGAAAAGCTGTTCAAGCAGTGGTTCCCAACACCTGACGATCAAGCCAATCAAACCCTAATGGTGTTAGACAAATTAACTAACAATAGCGCCATTTATACGGGTGAAAAAGTCAAAGCAATTATGCCGGATGCGATCGCGCAAAGTGTTGCTCAAGAGACGCTGCAAGTTCCTCTAAAAGTGGGTGAACGCTATAATCAGGGGTTTTTAGATGCTAGCGATCGTTTAGTGGCAGTTTTGTCGGGTCAAGAAGATCCGGGTGCGCCTGTAGTACAGGATACTGTTCAGGTTGAAGGGACGTTTGCCACTCCAGAACAGACGCAGGAAAGCAACGCAACCGTTTGGGTAATTGGGCTGTTGATCGCAGCGACTGTGATCCCAATGGCAACTTATTTCTGGTACGTCAAATAAAAAGTGTGGCAGAGAATATTCAGGATTGACAACGGGAGTTTGACGAGTCCGTTGTCAACTCAACATTGAGGCGTGTTTAAAGACTTTCTTGCTACGATTCTGCCTCGCCCTGAAATAAATTTCGGGCTAACAGGGAAAGTCTTCTTCGGAGGACTGAAGAATTTATCTAGGGATCGTGAATTGAATGGGATCGGCAATTGCAAAACGGGGTCGCCCTCATACCCTAACCCCTTCTCCCTAGAGAGAAGAGGAACTAGACGTTTGCTCCCTCTCCCTAGGGAGAGGGTTGGGGTGAGGGAGAATTCGGTTTTATTTAATCCATGATCCTAAGTTCTCTTTCAACCCGTTTCAACGGTTTTTCCTCTACTAGCCCGAAATTCATTTTAGGGGTGGGACAGCAACGAAGACCTAGAGCGTTAAAGCAACGTTCTAATCTTGAACGTAGTCTGCTCCGGTTAGCATCGCGACTTCTGCACGGACAAATTCTCTGCCTAAATAAGCGGCATGATCGAGACGAGTTACAACGCAATCTTTCGGCTTTTCAAACAGTTCGATGCAGAGTTCTTTAGCCGTCCTGCCCTTAAAGATCGTGGTAGATTGCCGCTGCACAGTTCCGTTACAGGGCAAGGGTTCTCCCGTGGCAGGATCACACGCTAACCCTTTGTCATTAATGACATTTGTGAAATGTTTCGCGCAGATAAGTTGGGGGTCTCGATCGACATAAATAATAAAATATCCATTCGGGTCGAGTTCGATGAAGCGGTTAGAAAGCTTGTCATCTAGCGCAGTCGTGTCGGCAATAGCCTGGTTCATAGTCAACGTTTAACAGCCTTCTGAAGAGTCGTATCTTAGTCAATATTAAAGCGAATAGATTCTTGCTTGAAGGGCAAATCTTGATTGATCGCGTCAATTTCTTGCTGCTCTAAGTCATTTACTTGCTCAATGTGTGAACGTAAAATCTGCGATAGGCGACTGTTATAGAATCGATGCAGCGAATAGTTAGCCGTTGCCGGAAACCCTCGTCGCTTCTTGTGTTGCCCACCCGCACCCGGATCGAAGAGTTGAATACCATTTTGAATCGCCCACTCGATCGGCGAATAATAGCAGGCATCAAAGTGCAAACAATCGATTTCTTGCAGCGATCCCCAATAGCGCCCATATAGTCGATCGCCCTTAGTTAAACAGAACGACATCCCGATCGGGTGTTGCTCATCAAGTTCGCTATAGGCTGCAAAAAACACGACTCGATCAGAAAATCGGGGGTGCAGTTGCTCAAAGAATCGCTTTGTCAAATACCTACTGCCCCACCAGCCAAACTTGTCGCAAGTGTCGCTATAAAAGCTGTACATCGTGGGAAACAGCAGCTTCGGAATATCTTCTCCTGTAAAAGGTTTGATATACAGTCCTGCTTGCCCGACAGCCTTTCGTTCTCGCTTGATGTTGCGCCGTTGATTGGAGTTAAATGCCCCTAAATAATCATCAAACGTGCTGTATCCCTGGTTTTGCCAGATATAACTGTGATGCTGCCAGGTGCTAAAGCCGTGTCGCTCCATCGTCGATCGCCAGTCAGGATCGACGTACAAAAAATTGCAGCCAGAAATCTGATTGCGTGTGCAAAACTGGTCGATCGCGCCAATCATCAACTCGGTTAACTCGTCTTCATCTTCTCCAGGGGCAATCAAAAATCGATAGCCTTCAGCAGGCGTGAATGGAGACATCCCCAACAGTTTTGGATAATACTCAATTCCCAGGCGGGTTGCCAGATCTGCCCACTGGTGGTCAAAGACAAACTCACCATAGCTGTGACCTTTGATGTAGAGAGGGGCGATCGCGATTAAAGTCCGATCGCGCCATACCGTCAAATGATTGGGCAACCAGCCCGACTTAGCGGTAGTGCTGCCCGATGTTTCCATATTGTGCAGCCACTCCCACTCAAAAAATGGGGTCTTGAGCGGCATTGCCAACGCATCCCACTCGGCTTGAGGGATCTCAGAAATCTTGTTAATCCAGGCAACAGAATATCGAGGCTTGAGTTGTTTCACCATCGCCATTTAGCACTGCACAGACTCTAATCTAAACGAAAGTTCACTTAATGGGGGACGCAGATTTGGGAGGTCCGAAATAGGCTTTGTAGATTTCGTGGGCGATCGGCACCGCAGATTCTGCCCCAAAGCCGCCGTTCTCGACCACTACCGCGATCGCGATTTGAGGATCATTTAACGGACCATAGCCCACATAGAGCGCATTATCTCGCTGCCCAATCACTTCCGCCGTTCCCGTCTTGCCAGCCGTCGGCGGAATCGAGCCATCGCTCAATCGACGGGCAGTGCCCTCTTTGACGACCGCAGTTAGACCTTGGCGGATCACCTCGATCGTGCCTGGACTTAACCCCGTTGCTTCGCGCACTGTAGCGGGAGTATTGGTTTGATCTGCCATCAGGTGAGGCTTGACGCGATAGCCGCCATTCGCGATCGCTGACACCATCACCGCCAGTTCGAGCGGAGTGACTTGAACCACACCTTGCCCGATCGACATACTCACCGTGTCGCCGCCATACCAGGGTTCGCCATAGAGCTTTTGCTTCTGCTCAGGCGTAGGGATCACGCCATGACTGCCGCCTTCTAGACCCATTGAAGACGTTTCCCCAATGCCCAATCGATGTCCCCATTTAGAAATCTCATCTGGACCGACCGCCATTCCGACCTGATAAAAAAACGTGTTGCTGCTGAACGCTAGGGCATCGCGGAACCCGATCGTGCCATACCCCGCTCCGCCATGCTCATGAAACAAGGTGCCACCAATGTTAATCGCGCTAAACGTGGGCAGCGTCGAGCTAGGCGAAAATTTGCCCGACTGAATGCCTGCTGACGTGGTGACAATCTTAAACGTGCTGCCCGGTGGATAGCCCTGCAAACTGCGGTTGAGAAAGGGGTGGTCTTGCCCCTGAAGGTCTTTCCATTCTTGAGTGGAGATCTTGCGCGTAAATAGATTGGGGTCAAACGTCGGACCGCTTGCCATCACTAAAACGGCTCCTGTTTTCACATCTAGCGCGACGACTGCCCCTCGCTGATTGTTGAGAGCTTTTTCTGCCGCTTTCTGAAGTTTGAAATCGAGCGTCAGCCGCAAATCAGACCCCGATGTCGGCTTTTGCTCACCCAACATTCTCAACTCTTTTCCGACCGAGTCCACTTCGAGCAGGTGACTACCCCACTTGCCGCGCAAACTAGAATCTGCAATGCGTTCGATCCCCATTTGCCCCAACAACATTCCCATCGGGAAGTCAGGATTAGCTTTGAGGTCATCGGCAGTCGCTTCACCGATATAACCCAAAATATGAGCCGCAAGATTGCCATTGGGATAGTGACGGCTAGACTCTGCCTGAATCTCTAAGCCAGGAATTTGTCCTCCTTCTGCAAGCGCCACAAACTGATGAGGAGTCAAATTACGGTAGATACGAGCCGGAACCGCCGATCGATACCCCACTTGATTGAGCTTTTTGAGAATCTCTTCAGCGGACACGTCAAGAATTTTGCTGAGTTTCTCGGCGCTGTCTTGCCACTGCTGCATCGACTGCTCACGGGGATAGAGATAAATCGATCGCGAAAGTTGATTAGCCGCGAGAGGAATGCCCCGGCGATCGAGAATATTGCCGCGATCTGCCACGATCGACAAGGGACGAATGCGATTTTGGTCGGCAAGCTGACGATTGCGCTGACCCTGCACGATCTGCAACTGTGCTAATCGAAACATACAGCCGCTGATCAAAGTAGTCGCCACCATAAATAGCAATACGGAGCGATGAGAGCGACGCGATCGAGTCTGATTGATACGAGAGGTAGTAGATACAAATGAAAATCCGCTAGCCATGTTAACCCAGTTTCTTAGATTGAAATCATTGATCGAGTCGCTCGCAAATAGAAGAAAAAACTTAAAGAAACTCTAGTTTTTTGCTCTAATTTGTATCTTTAATTCTGGTTGCCCACCGTGGCTGCGATCCCCGCACTTTGAGACCTATGGGGATTGAGACCTTGAAACTTGCATGGCTATCTTAAACGATCAATCCTGTGAAAATCTATATTGATTTATTCTAATTAATGTGCGTCGAGGTTAACGGCAAGGGGTGAATCAGACCTAGCGAAAACCTAATTTCAATTTCCTTGAATTTAGCTAGTTTCTCTGTTAATTTCGCTACTTTTAGCCCACAATCCGGAAAATCTTCAGATCACTAGCTTAGTATTTAACGATCGCATCATTCCGTTAGATTACTGAGGTAAACAATAGAGTGTATGCCTCGATCAAATGCTTTTTTGACTATAAATTGGAGTGAAGTCAACGATCGTTCTCACCAACGTCTGTCTGACTAAAATTTTAGGGCTGCTCTAAAAATGCCTGCAGGTCTTGCAGTAGTTCTGCCAACCTAGAAAGCATTTTAGGCGCATCTGTCAACTGCTGTTCGGTCGCATCGGCTTCTAATTGGCTGGCGATCGTTCGCATCTCTTTTAAGCCTACATTGGCACTCGCCCCTTTCACATGATGGGCTGCCCGCAAGACGGCATTATGATCTTCTAGAAGTAAAGCTGCTTGAGCTTCTTCTAAATGCGCGTGGGCATCTTCAGCAAAGATGTGCAGTAGCTCTCGCTCAAAGTCTTCGTTACCGTCTGAAATTTGGTGCAGATGCTCCCAGTCAATTGCCAAATCTACCCGGTTTCGTTTGGTTGGGTCGCTTTCCAATCTCTCACCCCAGTCAGTTAGTTTGTCCTTTAATCTTTCTTTTGAAATAGGCTTGCTGAAATAGTCATCTATGCCAGATGCTAGACATCCTTCTTGATCTTCACACAAGGCATTCGCGATCAGGGCGATTGCGATCGTTCCTCATCCTTAAAGTCGGACGAAAAACCGACTGAAAAGATTCGTGATTCTCTCAAAATGCTCTCAACGGCTTTGGAGCGTGGCAACACACCGCTTGGAAAATAGGATTCACTGAGAACCCGACAAGATGGCTCTACAGCTTTAGTATTAAGCTGTCTAACGATCGACTCTGCCTCAGTAGAATATGACACAAGTTTCAGAGGTAGTTTTGGCACGGGTAAACGGCATCTAATCGCCCAAAACCCAGGCGAATAGGAGAAAAAATCCCGATGCTGCCACCCACAGGGGAACATTGAAGACCGAAACTAAATCTAGTGGAAATGTAACTAAAACTTGAGTCAAAAACAGCCCTACGATCGTTAGAAGACTCAACCCTACTAATGGCATTATCGCTCCTGTGTTTTGGCAATAGACCTCCTGCGTGAATCTGAACAGCCCTCCTCACAAAGTGGGGCAAGCCCTCGCCAACCCTTCTCACTAGGGAGAAGGGAGCTAGAACCTCTTGTTCCGTCTCCCTGGGGAGAGGGCTAGGGTGAGGGCAGATTTATCGAGCCTAGCGTTCAGCAACGCCGCCTTTTTCTAATGCTCTAAGGCAACTGGTGTAGAGACTCAGCAAGCGCGAGATCAAAGTATTGAGCCTCTCCCGTCGTGCCTGAGACAACCTTGAAGGGAGCAGTCGGTTCGCCAAACTGATCAAGCACTAGGTTGGCATGAGCAAAATTATGATCACGGGTGTAGTCGTTCAGCGTGATCACCGTCTTCAACCCTGCCCCTAGTGAGGACTGTAAGCCCTGCTGCGAGTCTTCAAAGGCAAGACATTCTTCAGGAGGTAAATTCAACCTCTTGAGAACGTGGAGGTAAATGTCAGGCGCAGGCTTTTTGTGAGGGACGACATCACCCGCCCCGATCGCCTCAAACCAGTCGCAGCCGTCGGGGGCAAGTGCCGTTTCTAGCAAAGTCGAGACATTTTCGGGCGTGGTTGTGGTGGCGATCGCGAGTCGCATTCCGGCTGCCCGTGCCTCCTCAAGCAGTCGCTTTACCCCTGGACGTAGAGGAATCACTCCTTCGTTCAGTAATTGCTTGTAGTGGCGAGTTTTAGCGGCGTGAAGGCTGGCAATCCACGGTTTTAACTCCGCAGGGGAGTCGAACGGAGGCTGATAGGAGTCGATGTAGAAGAGAATCCGTTCTTTGCCGCCCGTCACTTCTAATAATTTGCCGTAAAGCTCGATCGACCAATCCCAATCTAGCCCTGCCTCTGCAAACGCGCGATTAAATGCCACGCGATGCCCGTCTCGCTCAGTGTCAGCGAGGGTGCCATCGACATCAAAGATTAGCGCACGAAGTTGAGGCATAGGGATGAATGAAGTAATGGGATCGTGAAAAATGGACGATCGTCAGGCTCAATTTCCTGATTTGGGTGGCGGCATCTGTAGAGATGAATAGTGCCTTTCTGCAACTACTGTATAAACGGCGACTCAGCAGGCATCTCGCTACCACTCTATAGTTTACGGACTCAGGGGCATAAGGCAACAATGAACCATGCAAAATGGCTAGACATAACAGAATATGTGCTGTGGGCTGGCTCAGGCGTAGGGTCAGTCGCCTCGATCGCGTCCCAACAGCTTGCATTTACTGCCGCACCGCTCTCCTTTCTATTGTTGCTGAATTTGGTCAATCGTCGTCGTCTCGATCAGCAAGTTCAGGAATCTGCCCAAGTCAGCCTTGAGCAACTTGATCAGCGTCTCTCACAAACCATTCATTCTCTCGATCAGCAGGTGCAGGCGTTGCCCAGCTTCTCAGATCTCAAGAGTCTCAAAAAGACCGTTTTGCAGCACAATGACCTCGCGATCGCGCAAGTTCAGCAAACCCTAGCTCAACGTCTTGCCCCGATCGAGGCTCACGATCTCAGTCAGATGCAGCAAGATCTGGCTCATCTTCGCAGCAAGTCGGTGCAGCTTGGCGAATCAGTCGCGTCAGTCGCCAACCATCTGAATCGAGTCGCCAATGTTCGTCGGGTCGAGAGTGTCGAAGCGACGATCGGACAACTCCAAACTGAGATTGCTCAACTCAAAACAACACTCAATGAGTTGCCCAGAACGTCAGGGCAGACCCTTCCTAGAGCGCTGCAAGACCAGATCAATCATCTCAATCGTCGTCTAAATGCGTTGCCGCAGCCCTTTGACGCGACTGCCTTGAGACAGGATGTAGACGGATTGATCAAAGTCATGAGCGATCTAGTTTCTCGGCGCGAGATGGCGCGTCTAATGGCAGAAGTCGAGAAAATTCGTCAGCAAAATCAGACTCTAGAGCAGACTGTCATCCCCATGAGGGCGATGAACCTAATCACGCGAAAGCAGATGGATACGTTATCCTCCTGGTTGAGCTTAAAGAACGAGCAAGGCGAGTCGCTGCCCAGCGCTGCGAGAGTTCCTGAAGCCGTCTTAAACGAGATGAGAGCCACGATCGCGACCCTAGAAAAACGGCTCGACGGTCTGCCCACTGGCGAAGATTTGACCAAACTACACGCTGAAATTCAGACGATGGTGAATCGCCATTTAGGAAAGCTTCAGCAGCAGTTTTCGACGGTGCAGCAGTTTACACAGAGTCTCGATCGTCAGCAAAAAGACTTAGGCGACTGGCTCAATCGGTTGCCTCAAATTCTAGACACGAGCGCTTTGCAGAGTCAGATAAAATATTTGACCACTCGGTTGGAATGGACAGAAACCACCTTGGCAAGTCTTCAGACTCAGGTTGAGGCAGTGGTAGAGGGTCAACCTGCTCCTCAATTAGGGGCTGAATATGAGCTAGTGTTCAATCTCAAAGCCGCTCATGATTACGATCGAGTCAATACGCAGAGCAGTCGGGCGTTAGACGATGCCCTCAAGACGGCGAGATCGCGGCTGATTGTGGTGTTTCCTTACCCTGATCCTGCTACGTTTAATGATGCTTTGATGGGTCAGTTTAAGGCGTTTCTCGATCGCGGAGGTCGTCTAGACGTTGGGTGGGGACACTTAGGCAACCTGCATGACAGCCACTCGCCGCACTACATTCACGATCGGGCTGCTGCAAAGTCAGTCGAGAAAACCTTTTTGCACACGATTCTCAGTCAGTTGACTCAACTCAAGCGTCAATACCCTAATCAGTTTCGATTTAAAGTGTTGGGCACTGATGAAAATTTTCTCGTGTGCCTCTCTGATGAAACGGTTGATGCCACTCGCGCTTATGGCATTCTCGGCGTTCATTCGGTCGCCACTGCAAGCGCTGCATTTCCTGAAGTGGCAGTTGGGCTTCGCACCACCAATCCAGAAATTATTAAAGGATTGACCGATCGCTTTGACCATCCGGTTTTGGGCGCACACGATGCGGTGTCTTACTACAATCGGGCAGTCACCCGCTATGAGTTGGGTGATAAATCGGGCGCGATCGCCGACTATAGCGAAGTAGTGCGAATCGATCCGACTCATGCCATTGCTTACAACAATCGAGCCTTGGTGCGCGAGGAGTTGGGCAATAAAGAAGGCGCGATTTCTGACTTAGACCGGGCACTTTTGCTCGATCCGCACCGCTGCGTCCCCTACTGCAATCGCGGCGTGATTCGCTTAGAACTGGGGGATAAAGTCGGCGCGATCGAAGACTTCACCGACGCGATTCAGCTTGAAGGGGATTGCGCGATCGCTTATCTGCAAAGAGGGCTGGCTCGACTCAAATTGGGCAACAAAATGGGAGCCGCCGAAGATTTTACTGTCCTCATTCATCGCGATGGGCAAGATGCGATCGCTTACTTTCATCGAGGCACTGTCCGCGCTACTTTGGGTGATAAAACAGGTGCCATCCAAGACTTTAAGAAGGCAGCAGGGTTATTTTCTGCTCAGGGCAGTCAGGATAAATATCAACGGTCGATCGAGGCGATGAACAACCTTCGCAAGCGTTTAGTTTTAGCGGCAGAATCGGCTGAGTCAAACTGAGAGCAGAATTCTAGACACGATCGGGCTTTGACGCAACAATTTCAACTGAACTGCTGTCAAAACTGTTGAGCTTTCCTTCATTTAGAATCGCCGATCGCATGAAATCAACCCGTTCTCGCGCTGCGCTCACCGTTTTTTTGGCAACCGCCAGTTTTTTCTCACAAATCCCTTTAGGGAGTGCTAAAAGTCCAGTGAAAGTGGCGCAAGCGGCTGGAACCCTGTGCCCTGCTCAGTTAGAAACTCCGATCAATCGGGTGCTCGATCGAGTCTCAGGCGTGCGCTGGAGTGTGTTGGTGCAAACCCAAGGAACGAGCGCGTCTCGTCAAACTCTATTTGCTCGAAACCCAAGCACTCTCTTGATTCCAGCCTCTAACAATAAAGTGTTTACGACCGCCGCCGCTTTGAGAAAGTTGGGCGCTCAATATCGCATTCGCACCGCTGTCTACGGCAGTGGCAGCAGTCCTAATCTTGCCACGTTGAGAATTGTAGGGCATGGCGATCCGAGCTTGACGACGACGCAACTAGGGACGATCGCGCAACAACTCAGTCGGCGCGGCGTTCGACAAATCACCCAACTGATCGGAGACGATACCTATTTTAAAGGTGCGCTGACCAGTCCTTTTTGGGATGCCGAAGATGCAGGACAGGCATACGCGGCGCCGATCAATAGCCTGATGCTCAATCAAAATATTATTGGATTGACAGCATTTCCTCGACAAGTTGGGCAATCGCTACAGGTGCAGTGGGATGACCCAACCGATGCCAGAGATTGGCAGCTAAACAACCGGGGAGTGACCGTTTCAGCCAGTGGCGGAGAATTTTTGGAGGTCGATCGCGCTGGCTCCACAGTTCGCGTCACAGGTCAACTTCGCACTGGCTCCGAGTCGGAATCGATCGGAACTGCCATCCCCAATCCTGGCAATTATTTGGTGAAGAAATTCCGCGATGTGCTGACCAGCAACAATATCGGAGTCACCAATTCGACGTTAGTAAAACTCACGCCCATCCGCCCCGATGAGGTTGAGTTAACTGCGGTTGAGTCTCCGCCGCTCTCAAGTCTGCTGTTTGAGACCAATCAAGAGAGCAACAACACCTACGCGGAAGCCTTGCTCAAAACGTTAGGACAGCAGCAAAATCCGCTCAGCCAAGACATGACCCAGAGCGGCACGATCGCCGTTCAGTCCATTTTGTCTGAGTTGGGAGTCAGCCCCGATCTCTATCGTATGGTCGATGGATCAGGGCTTGCCGATCGCAATCGCGCTAGTGCTGAGGCGTTGGTGCAAACCCTGCAAGCGATGGCACAGATTCCTGAAGCGGATGTGTTTCGGCGATCGCTGGCGGTTTCTGGCGTGAGTGGCACTTTAAAGAACCGCTTTCGCAATACCTCCGCGCAGGGCATTGTCTCTGCAAAAACGGGCACGATCACAGGCGTAGTTGCCCTTTCAGGCTATGTGGCTCCTCCCAACTCTGCGCCGTTGGTGTTTAGCCTGATTGCCAACTCTAGCGCGTCAGCGGGAACAGTACGATCGGCAGTGGATGACGTGGTAGTGCTGTTAACTCGACTACGGAGTTGTTCATAAACTCATTATGGAGTCCTATCAACCTGGCAATCATTGAGATTGCACCTCAGCTTTGTCCCGTTGGTTC
>Ga0209100_1001125_pt1 | contig 19199 bp, 15 predicted proteins | sample lystaG_FD_185480 | JGI IMG/M metagenome (GOLD analysis project Ga0209100, IMG submission 185480) | Glacier valley bacterial and archeal communities from Borup Fiord, Nunavut, Canada, to study Microbial Dark Matter (Phase II) -... | ecosystem: Environmental > Aquatic > Freshwater > Ice > Glacier ...
AGAAGTGCCGCCATTTGAACAGAGAGTCAGTCGTCATTTAGGGCAAGGCTAGAGAAAATTAAGCTTCCCTACCTTACTATTTTTGCGACACAACCAGTTTCCCGTCCAGCGTCGCGTCCCAGAAGTTCCTGGAGTTGGTAGCGATCTTGCAAAACCTGCTGCTTCTGAAGCATGGGGACATCACCTCAGCTTTATACTGTACTCAAATCTTGAGAGAAGCATCACAAATATAGATCGTCATTTCTAAAAGCACAGGGTTAAGAATGATTACAGTTCATCTCAGCTTAGGGCATGTCATCCTTTAAATAGCGTTCCCCCAACTGAAGCTGCTAACCTACCATTGCATATTCAATACAGTGATTTCGGGCAAGAAGTGCCGCCACTTAAACATGAATTGAGATATCATTCAACACCAGTCAAAGGAAACCAAGCCCACTCACTGCACCATTTTTGCGACACAACCAAGTTTTGTGGGTGACGATACAACAACTCAGTTGCTCACGGTAGATAAGCGGCCGACTGTAACGTTAATACAAAAACACTTCCTTGTGGAATTTTCACAACGGTTGCTTTCTTGGGAGAGAGGAGTCCAAACACAAGACCAATCCCAGTACCAGCGAGTGCGCCTTGCTTGATGCCGCCGATATTTTCTGCATTTGTTGCACCGATGGCGGTTCCAGCTAATCGTCCTCCAATTTGGCTGGCTTCACGCGCACGCTCCATGCCTGATTGCACAGTTACAGTTTGTCCAGGAATGACAACGTTCGAGGCTTGAATGGGAACAGTTTTGCCCCGGACAACGAGGAAATCTGCCGTCACAGTTACGCCCCCTTTGCTAGGTTTGAGGCGAGCGCTAACGAGGGAGTTTTTCGGTGCGATTTCATTACCTGCTTCGTCAAAAATGGGTTGGACGAGGATGAGCGTCGTGGTTTGTTCGGTGTCAGCGTTAAGAACGAGATCGGACGGAAAAGCGATCGCGATCGCGGTCGTTGCGGGAATGGTGCGGGTGGGATTTGAAGATAGATTGGTCGGTTGAACGGCTTGAGTTTGACCTTCAGACGGCTGCATTTCTCCCGCGTAGGCAGGAACATAAGAAGTCACACAAGTTACAGCCGCGAGTAAGATTGCCGATAGGTTTGTCAGTTTCATGGCGTTGTCTCCTGGGTGAGTGTTTTGAATCGGTTGTTATCTTCTTCTACGGTTGAGTCGCTCTTCTTATTCACATAGAAATTGCTAAACAAAAAAGTGAGCATCTCGATCGCTCAAAATGCTCACAGCCTGGATTAAACACACATTTCCTACCAGTTGATAAATCCTTCAACCATCTTGCCAACCCCTCCAGCGCCATCGACGACAGCATCCCCATAGCTTCCTTTGTTCCAGTTATCGTTAGCGCTATCGAACCGATCAACGGCTTCTGCTGCGGTTTTTCGATTGCTATTTTCATAAAGCAAATCTCCAGCTTTTGATCCTGCTCCCGTTGCGTGTTCAATGCCGATGCCGCCCATCACGCCAACTGCTGCCCCTGCTGACACTGCTCCACCAATTCCAACCGCACCTGCTGTGCCGATCGCGGTCGAACCTCCTGCGGCTCCCATTGCTGCCCCTCCAACCGCACCTAATGGAGCCGCAACTTCTTTGGCATCTGCTTCGGTTGGAGTGTCTGTTGCTCGTGCGGTTGATGCAAAGCTAGCGAACAGAACTAAAGATAATGCAATTCCGGTCAAGATTCTCGATTTCATGAGATTTCCTCTATTGTTGAATGATTTGGATTGAGAGATAGCAGTTTGCTCAGAATTTCAGAAAGTCTTGCGAGTCGGTGGGTTTCGTTTCATATTCACGATCGCCCGGTTCAATGCAACTGTCAGGTGGAGCTACAGTTTTACCTTCGCACTGAGTACAAGCTCCGTTATGAATCAGCCTCCAGCCAATGCGGTTTAAGCCTAAATCGGTTTTGGTTTCATAGATTCCAGAATCGTTTTGGCGAAAACATCCGGTTTGAAAGAAAGCGTTTTCTTCAGCACTAGTTCCTTCAAATGCACGAACGGACGGGCTGATTGCTCCAAGTAACAGTATGGAAAATGCGGCTCCAGCAAAAAAACTTAGATCTCATGGCGTTTAATCCTAGACTGTTTTTAGGGTTGACAGTGAAGAGCGAACTACCATTTCAGTAAGCCTTCGAGGAACTTGTTGTTCGCTTCGGTTTTGATTGCTTCAAGCTTGCCTTCGGTGGCAATTTTGACAGATTGAACTTGTGCATCTGCTTGGTAAGCTGCGGCATCTCTGGCAGCAGCAGCTTTGACAAATTCGCTACAGCTTTTTCCAGCAGCGGTGGGAGTCGAGGTTTTCGAGTACTCGTCGTCTTGGCTGGTGTTGCGATTCGAGTTTGAGCCAGCGCGATTGCCTTCGCGAGAGCTTGCGCGGTTGTGGGAGGAAGCTTCCTCGTGAGACCCATTCGCTCCGATGCCAGCATAGCTTACTCCCCCTGAAGTTTTTTCGCTGGATGTGCCAGCGTCGCTGTCAGTTTCCTTGTGAGCATCGCTCGAACTGGATTGAGATGAGTTATCTCGTCCTGCTCCCCTCCGATGTTCAGCAGTTGCATCTTTTACAATGTCATCACACAAGAGGCGTGGATCAGAAGACAATGCGCTGCTGCTAGGATCGAGGATAGAGCCACCATATTTATCTAGCGGACCTGCAAAGGCGGGAGCGAACGGAGCAAGGCAGGAAGCAGTAGTAATTAAGGTTGCAGCAATTTGCATCAGTTTCATGGCTAGTAATCTCCAAGTCGTGCGAGGTGTGTAGTTTGGATTGCTTCTATTGACCTTTACGGTGGGGTCGGTGGGTTTATTCAATCCGGTGTTCAAGATTGGCTCGAACGGTTGCTACTTCTGTCTACGGTGGAGATGTTCAGGTTATTCAGATTCGCCAATTAGGGTGAAAGCCGCCCAGCCGATCGGGTCAGGATAAGATTGCATCGTTTCTAGCATGGCAGCGCGTAAGGCTTGGGCTTTATTTGGGGTGCGTTGGAGGTTTTGATAAAACGAGATCATTAAGAAAGAAGTTTGCTCGTCAGGGACTTTGCGGAGGGAGACGACGACAGTAGGTACGCCTGTGGAAATCCAGGCGCGAGATAAACCGATCACGCCGTCTCCGGTGATTCTGCCGTTCCCAGTGTTGCAGGCACTTAGAACCACTAATTCTGCGGATAGGTTGAGGTTGAAGATTTCGCTGGAGGTGAGTAAGCCGCTGTCTTGTTTGAATGGAGTCAGTGCGATCGCCCCTGGTAATTCTTTTTGGATGGCTCCTGTTTCAGTCCCATATTCCAAAAGTCCATGGGTTGCAAGATGAATGATTCTAGCTTTAGCAAGTTTTGGAAGAATGGTTGCTTTAGTCGCTTGACCACCGATCAGAGGATTGGTTTTGAACAAAGATGAGATTGCTTGGGCTTCTTGCTCTGAGCCAGGTAAGGGAGAGAGTTGCTGGGGTGGTGTTCCTGCTTTTAGAACGACTTTTGGCATGATGGGATTGCCGACCACTAGAACAGATGGATCTTTTGTGGTGCGTTTTCGTTGTTGATGAGTGAACTCTAGAATTTGGATTGAGGGAGCGGTAAGAATCGTGTGTTGTTCAATGAGAAATTTACCTTGCAAGTTTTGGAGCGCGGCAAAGGGAACTAAGAAGAGAGATTCCTGGGGAATAAAAATGATGGGCTGGTTTGGGTTCTTGGGTAGGAGTTCTTCGATCGGGTTAATGAGCAATTGATATAGCTCTTTGAGTCCTGGATATTCGCGGGATTCTTCTTTTTGCAAGGATTTTGTATCTAGAGTGCAGAGATCCATAGGGAGCAAACAGAGTGAAGATTGAACTAGCTCTCGCAATGTTGTGTTCTGTTTCCATAGAGCCTTGAGATCAACTTGGCGAAAGCTGACTTTGCCAGTCGGTTGAACAACCCAGATGTGAAGTGCGGCTTCTCGACCGCGTTGTTTGCCGCGAAATTTGAACATTTCGTCAGGCACGATCGAATAAGAAACTAGCGTGGCATTTTGCTGTTTTGCAATTTGGCGAATCTTGTCGATCGAGGGAGTAACCAGCGATTGCTTCTTAGAATTAAAGCGAGTGGATAAGAGTTGAGCAAACGCACGGACGCGCCCTTGTTCTGTAGCTTCAAGCGCGGCTTCAGGTTTGTTGTCGGCAACATAAACTTGCTGAAGCAGATTATAGGTTGAAACTTGGGTATCGAAGATATTGACTTGCTCGAAGTCGTTGAGCCGCGATCGCACTTGATCCAAAAGCTTAACTGCAATGCGAAGTTCAGATTCGGCTTCAGACAGATAATGGGCAGCTAGGTAGGCATGAGCGAGATTGTTCCGAGCGAGAGCTTCCGAGCGGGGGTCTTGGCTGATTTTTGCGATCGCAACACTTTGCTGATGGGCTTGAATCGCTTTGGAATAATCTTTTTGGTCTTCGTAGATCAAGCCTAAATTGCTTAGAACGTCGCCTTGAAGTCGTCGATCGTTGATTTTCTGAGCAATGGTCAGACCTTGTTGATAGGATTGGATGCCTAATTTGTCTTGTCCTAGGACATGATAAGTTGTGCCTAGATTGATTAAGATGCGGGCTTGTAGCGGTAGCTCTTGAAGCGATTCGGCAATTTTTAGGCTTTGTTGATAAAAAACGAGTGCTTTTTGGTCATCACCAACATTGGTGTAGACGGCTCCTAAATTACTTAAAACATTGCCTTGTGCTTTCAAAGCATTGAGTTTTTTCGCGATCGCTAAACTTTGCTCATAAACTGCGATCGCTTGATTATAGTCTCCGATAATCGCGTAAGTGTTGCCTAAATTACTGAGAAGCTGTCCTTCTGCGGGGTGATTTTGCGATTGGCGAAACAGCGTTAGAGCTTGCTGCTGAGATGCGATCGCTTTTGGGTAGTCACCTAAATTCTTGTAGGCGACTCCTAAATTCCCAAGTGCTTGTGCTTGAGCGTCTTGATTGTTCAGTTGTTTTGCAATTTGCAGCAATTGGTCGGCATACTGAATGGTTTGATTATTGTTGCCTAGTTCTAAATATCCAGCGCTTAAAGCTCCGAGAGTTGCGCCTTCTCCTGGTCGATCGCGCAATTGCCGAAACTGCTGGAGTGCTTGCTGCCAAGACTTCAGAGCGGCACCAATCTGATTAGACTGATAGTATTCGATACCTTGCTGATAGAGTTGAGCAGGGGAAGACTGCGGTTCCTTCAGAGTTGCGCTCTGCGCTGAACGTGCAATGTCTTGCCCTGTGAAAAGAGCAAGACTGAGTAGGAGTGAAGCAAGACTCGATCGAATCTTCATCACTTATCTATAACTTGGAGAACATTGCCTTCATTAGAGGAGTTTGAACAGGGATCTGTAGACGCAGTTGTACCTCGTTGGGAAGCAGGACTATTCGATGCAACCGTGGTAGAGCCAGTATCGCACTGCTTTCCTGTTTTCCGAGTAAATTGCCGCTGCACAGATTGCGGATCAGGTTGTTGAGGCTGCTTAGGATCAGGAGGTTGTTTAGGACGAGAAACTGAAGTGATTTGGAAACCGGAGGCTGGATTGACAGGAGAGCGAACGACTGAAGTTCCGTCAAAGACACCGCTATAGAAGCCTCCATCCTGAAAGACAACCCGGTAATTTCCATTCGTAGTTGCAGATCCGATCGCACCACGAGTTCCACTCGCGTTCTCAGGAAAAACAAACGGATTGATTAGTGTGGCGGTAATATTAGATCGGTTAGCTGGGTCAAAATTAGCCGTACCTCCTACAACGAAATCTGTTCCTCCATGTGTAATCTTAATTAAGCCTGTCTGGTTAGAAGGCCCTAGCGTAGTACCAACATTTCCTCCAGTGCTAATACTCACCCCTTTTTCACCGATCGCACGAAATAGTCTTGCTGCATCGACCGTAAAATCTCCGCCTTTCCCTCCACCACCGCCAGAATTTGCCGCACCTGTTCTCACTGAGTCAATGATAATATCGCCTGTCTGAGTTGACAGGCTCACATCTCCCGCAAAAGTAATAAAGTTCTTAATTTCTAGTGCAGAAGTTGACGTACTGATTTCTCCAGTTATGATCTCTGTCTGAGCTTTTATGGATACTGTTCCACCATTGGCTGGTGAAGTATTTCCAAAAGAGCTGAAACCATTGGCATTGATTGCCCCTCCAACGCGAATTGCACCGTTTGAAGTGATGTTAATGTTTCCTGCATTACCTGTAGTATTGCTGGTATCGATCGCTTTGGTAACAATATCTCCAGACGAGATCGCTTGACTCGATCCCGTCAGCTTCACCACTCCATTCTCAACTGTGACTCCTGATGCCTCCTTAATCAGAGTCCCGTCTGAACCTGTTAATAATTTCGGAAATAAAAGCGGTGTGAAAGATGGGGCATTGATTTGCTGTTTGCTTGCGATCGGTAGATCTAAGCTCAACACACTCCCTGAGTCAGAGATGCGAACGAGCTTATTTCCGGGAACTGTTGCGATCGTAATTTTTCCACCTGGAGCCGTGAGCGTTCCAGTACTTACTACAGTTCCACCGACCAACGTAATGCTCTGTCCTTCCTTCTGGGCAAGATTCGCTGAATTAAAGATGCCGCCAGGTTGATTTGTAAAAGCAAAATCGCCTGGATTACCTACTAAAGCACCATAATTATTCGTGCCAACAGCATTAAACCACTTGCCATCACCAAACCCGATCGCAGTTGCAGTCGTCGCTGTAAACGCCCCTGTCACATTCAAACTCGCGCCTTGTCCGAAGATGATTCCGGCTGGATTCATCAAGTACAGGTTTGTGCTGCCGCCAATCACTTGAATCGCGCCATTGATTACAGAAGAATTGCCCCCAACCACTCGCCCCAGAATATTTTGAATCGCAGGATTAGATTGAAAAGTTGCGGTCTGTCCTGCATTGACTCCAAAAGTTTGGAAGCTATGAAATAGACTGCTTCCGCTTGGTGTTCCGCCCGTGATATTTAGAGTGTTGGATACGACCGTGTTGGTTCCGTCGTTAGCTGGAATAATCTGCGCCTGTGCGGGCGATCGCAGAACTGGCAGCAGTAAGAAAGATAAAACAAACGGTTTCAGTTGCATAAGCTCTACCTGGTTTGAATCGGTTATCGATCGCACTCTGCTTGTTCAATACCATAAGCCTTGCACGAGTTCACCTTCTGAAACGTAATGATTTTTTACCGGTTAGGCATCATTGAGGAAACGGGTTCTGTCGATCACTACATAATTTCAAAACTCGGATCGTACTGAGTGGGTAGAAACAATTTACATACATTCCCCAAGCATGAAATCACTCAATCAACTTCTTCAAAAGCGAGTTCTAGGCTTTGCTCTCTTGCCTTTCACCGTTTTGCTCACCGTTGGTACGGCTCACGCTAGCCAGGTCGCTTCCGAATGGTACTTTGGCAAATGGAACTGCCAGATTGATGGACGACCTGCCCAAATGCAGTGGAAAGTGGTGGATGCTTCAGAAACGCATTGTGAGGATGGAGTTTGCTCCTCGACTTCTGCTGTGAAAGTCGTAGGTTGGTTTAGCGACAATGGAAGCTCTTGGGTTCCTTTAGCAAAGCAATATACCCGTGGTAATGATTTTGGGATTCGTTATAAAGGTGGAGAACCAGATAACTGGTTCCTTCGCTATAATCCACAATCGCGATCGGCAACGGGTTGGACGACTTGGCGAGGCAATCGGTATCCGTTGGTATGTCAAAAACGTTAGCGATCAATGTTTAATCTAAGTTAGTTCGTTTGCTTTGCAAAAGGTTGTGAGGCAAGCGATTCTAGTTCAATAGACTTCAGTAAATTCGTCCAATCTTGCATTGAAGCAGGATCGTTCGGTTTTGTCTGACGTAGTTTCACCACAGCTGTGATCGCATCATACCAAATCCCTTTTTCAGCATAAACTGCTAAAGAACCTGGCGCATCCACCTTCACTCGCTGTATCCAGCCTTCTGCAAAAATGGGTTCAGGCGATGTGCAATTCATCGTCAGCTTCAAATACCAGTGATAAGTCTTATTCGTCGCCAAAGGAACATTTGTAAGCACAACGCTTTGAATTCCCGGCGTTTGAGCAGGAGGTAGAGAGGTGCGATAAATCACTTTGCTCGAGGAATTTGCCTCATCGCGAAGAATAACCTGAATATTCGCGATCGCAGCTTTCGCATAAGGCTGGTAAAACCAGAGAATCGGACGCTCCGCAGCCGTTAATCCCCAAACTTGGGACGGCAATTTTTTACCTTGTACAGTCTTCTGATATTCAGGAACCAACGCTGTTAGACGTTCAGGAATCGCCTCGCAATCTCCACGACTTGCCGCCCCTCGACGATTACCAGCCGCTCCTCGATTCGGAGGGGTGGGCAATTTGAACTGAGCCATCGCTGAACTTGAGGACAACAGATTGATTGCTGTTCCCAATGTCAAAGGCAGCGCAATTGCATAACTCAAACTAGAAAGTAACGTCAGTGAACGAAGTCCAAGTTTCATGATTCAATCTTGTTTGTGTGAAAAGCAATCGCGACAATGCTACCACTTGCAATCAAAGCAATTCCAGCAGGCACAAGCGGAACCCAAAACCCAATGTGTAATAGTGCTAAACATAATCCTAACAACAGAGCGATCGCTGCACCCCCTGCGGAAGCGAGTTGAACAGGACGACGAAAAACGAATCCGTCGATCGTACCTAGCACTGCCCAGCCCCAAACCCAGAGCAGTTCTCCTGCTAGTGACCAGCTTCCTAGCATTCCGCGCCCATCGAGAGCAGCACTAATGAGTTGACTCGTCATCTGTGCTTGTAACACGACACCAGGGATTGATTGAATGTTCCCGTCAGAGGTTTTGTAAGGCGTTAAAGCCTGATCGTGAAAGCTCTCAGCAGTTGTTCCAATCAAAACAATTCGACCCTTAACTGCTTCTGCGTTAAGCTTTCCAGCGAGTACTTGAGATAGAGTAATTCGAGGTGCGATATCAAGCAGGGTTGGCGTTGCTCGATAGTTCATGAGGATCTGATGCCCACGCGGATCGAGTTGCTGATAGCCTCCAGTATGTGCCTCTAAAGGTGCAAGTTTTAACTTGCCAAGCTTCCAAGTCTCGTCCTCCTTAAATTCGAGTGAGATGCCGCGAGTAGCTAAGTAGCGTAATGCAAGCTGTACACTCAAAGCATAGGAAGCCATACAAGGCGAAGCAGGGGAAGGAGTCAGAGCGAGATAGTGACGACGCACAACTTGATCAGAATCAAGCAAAATATCGCTAAATCCTTGTCGATCGACATCAATTTCAGGCGCTGCAGCAACACCGGGATCGCCCCCTTCTTCGCTTACTTTACAAACTCCTAGAATACGATCGCTATTCTTCATCTGTTTCGCCAATGCCGCGTAAGGCTTACTCACTGGATAGTCACGATAGATATCTAAACCGATGGCGATCGGCTGATAAGATTCCAATTTTTGGATCAGTTTTGCAAGCGAACTATCTGAGAGTGATCCTCGACGAGGTTCTGGATCTTTGAGTTGCGATCGCACATCCTCTTCGGTCACTGTGACAATCAGAAAGCGCGCATCTGGTCTTTCGGTTGGACGTAATCGCATGAGTTGATCAAATGCACTCAATTCCCAATTCTGTAATAGCCCTAGATGGCGACTTCCCATGATTAGACCTGTCATACTAATGCTGGTTGCTAACGCCCAACGGAACAATCGCCCTTTTTTTTCTCGAACTTTGGAAACGGGGCGAGAGGGTTTCAAATTCCGCCACGTTAGAGGCAGGACTGCCGGATTTTGAAACATTACGGGTAGCCAACTCGCACAGGGAAACTCTCCTTCTAATCCTTGCAAAAATTCTCGTGCTTGTCGCACTGAGTAATGCAAGGATTCACCCTCTGAGAATGCTCGAAGTAACTGTTTGAGAAACTCTTGAGCAACGCGATCAGAAACAGGTTCGCGCATGACTATCAGTTGCGGAATGTGCAATTGTTCTAGCTCGTAAGCTAACCCCAATCCATCACAAGAATTAAAGATTGCAAGCTGTAATCCTTTAGCGATCGCTCGTCGCAATCCATAGCGCAACTCGTCTAGAGTCAAGCTTTCTGAAGGATTGAGATAGATTCTGCCGCGCTGCTGCTCGGTGTTGCTGTGTCCTGCGAAAAATAGAATATCCCAATTCTGATTCCACAAATCGCGATAGATCTGTTGCCGAGAAGGTTCTACTAAAAAAGTCACATCCGCATTCGGTAAGGCTTCTAGTAATCGTCGATCGGCTTCCGTATCAATCCCTTGTCGATCGCCCAAAATTGCCAAGATTCTCACTCGATCGTGTGTTCTCTCTGGTAGATCAATCCGTTCCGGTGAACTGCTCAGTAAAACTTCTGTCTGCGGATAGCGTTCGATAAAGTCCCAAATGTGCCAAGGTAAACGGTAAAGTCGATCGTCGTTTGTTCTCAGCAAAACCTCGATCGAGTCTTGAGGGGCTAACGTTTCGCGGAGACGCTGCTCGATCGGTTGAAACTCTGGAGAGGCTAACCATTGTTTCAGTCTCGTTTGTAAAGCGATCGAGACCGTTCTACAGCCTTGAATCTCTGATAGCTTTCCAGTCTGAACTGAGATACTTTCTAACGAGATGCGAGTCACTCCCAAACTTTGGCGATAGTGCTGCTGCCACTGATTTAAAAGATCAAGTAGATCGAGCGCGGCAGGAAGTAAACCGAGCGCTTCAGTAAACACTGGGGTATTGCGATCGCTAATTTCGAGAACCACCCGAAACCCTTGCTCTAAGCTGCCATCACACCGGAGAACTGCTCGCTTACTCATAAGACAAACCGCTCCGTCAACGTTTGCTGATCACAAGTAATTTCAACCTGAAACAGTTCACCTTCACTCGCTCGAAACTGTAGCTGCATCGTTTCCGTCACCGCAGCACTCGCCTGCCCGATCTCACTGCCATCCTCAGACAACAATCTCAACTGGGTCGCTCCGGGGAGATAGACTGCTCCACCCGCAGGATGAATCTGTAACCGAATTCGCCGCTCAGTATCGCTCACAGACGAAATTCCAATCACAAGCGCAATCTGTCCCGTTTCAAAGTTATAGGCTTTGGCGCGGTAAATTTCATTTTCGATCGCTTGAGTGTCAGGACTGCGAACTGCGATCGCGATTTGTTGAGGCAAAAGAACGCGATCTAATACTTGCCATGCTACATCAATCTGACCTTGGAGCCATTGGTTTAAACGAGTCGTCGCAGTGGGTTGATAAAGTCTCTGCCGTAAGCTTGAATTTTCTAGAATGGCTGCCCAAGATGCAAAGGGAATCTCTAAGCGAGGAAGTAAAACATTGCTTGACCGTTCAATCAACTGATCAGCTTGTGCCGTTGGTAAAGTCGGAATTGATGCGATCGCCGCTCTCGTTTGATCCGTTGTGAAATGTGGACAAGACAACCACAACGCATTCAAATCGGCATTCATATCTTCAACGTCTAAGCAGTAAGTTCGATCGTTTGAATTATAAGTTCCTGCTTTGATCTGCCGATGGGTTGCATATCCATAGAGCCGGATTTCGCCTTCTGCAATCTGCACTGCTAGATAGTAATCTGCTGCCCACTGAGGAATATCGATCCATTCCTGTGAAACTTCTAATTCGCTTTGGTCGATCGCATCTGTCGGAATCAACGCGATTCGCATAGTTCCCACAGTAATCACTGAACCATTGACGAAATTCCAAATCGATCGAGAGTCGGCTGCATTCATCCAGACATTTGCCGATGGGAGATAGTCTTGTATCCAGGGCAGGCAGGATTCTAGGCAAAGTTGATTGAGATATGCTGTCCATCGACCCGATTCGGTTGGGATTGATCGACTAAATTGCCAAGCCGCAGCCTGCATTTCTGGTGAGACTTCAATCACCCAATCTTGGGGTTCGACAAACGCTGAAACCATATTAATTCTCCGAGACAATCACATTATGAACAATCAGCCATTCTCTTAAGACTGTACTAATCTGTTTAACTTCGGTTGGGTTAGGGAATCGGTTTAACTGTGACTGACTCCAGGTTAGTAATGTATTGAGCAACGCCTCCTCTGCTTTTTTTAATCGTCGAGAAACAGTTGGTTGGCTGAGTTTCAGATGTGCCGCTAATTCTTGCTGGGAGAACTTTTGTTGATAAGAAAGTTGCAGAATTTCCCTCAGTTCAGCATTGAGTTCAGATAACGCTTGATCGAGGACCGTCTGAAGTTGCGATCGCTGTTCTGTTCGCTCCGCAATTTCCTCTTGCTCGATCGCACTATCTAACAGCGACTCTGACGAACTTGCCAACGTATCTTGAATTTCTCCGCTCTCATGTCCGGTCTGGGTGCGATTGAGCGAATCGACAACGGGATAAAGATACGATCGAATCCATCGAGCTAATTTGGTCAATCGCACTTCAAGCTGTTCAGGCGTGAGCGAAGAACCTGAGATAGAGAACTCCTTGCGCTTTGAATTGTAAAAGTTCGCGATCGCGCTCCACACTTCAGAGTTTGGTCTAGAAAGCTGTTCTCTTGGACTTTCAGATGGAACATACAAGGTTTTGAAACAGAACCAAGCAAATTGATATTGATCTGCCTCTGTCGCTACGATACCCGCATGAGTAATGACTTCACCAATCCGCTTTTTACTCACTCGTCTCAACAATGACCAATCTGAGCAGATATCCGCCGCTTGCCGTTGCCGCAGCATATCTTTTAGAGCATTCGTGAGAACGACTGTAGCATAGGACTTGAGTGCGATCCCACGATCGGAAGAAAAGCTTTTCAGAACACGCTGAATGTCTCCATTCGTGATCTGAAAATAGTCAGCAATCGTGTACTGCGTCGCCTTGAATCGCTGCGAAATCTGTTGAGCCACCCAGTAGCAAGACTCTTGTAAGTAAGCACTCAGATGAGACTCTGCGAATCGGTTCTGGTTTTTCCATTGCTTAAACCAATAGAGCGACCAAACTTTATCCGAAGCCTCAGAACTTTCTTCTAAGCAACTTTGCATACTCCGTCGTAGCCTCGAATCCACTATCCACTTTCGGAAGTACTCTCCTTCCAAAATGGCAAAGGTTGAGAATTGATCGAGCATTTGAGGGCGGGGGTACATAGACATTACCAAATCGGCTACCGACATAAAGCGGGACAGATTGAACGAAGCTTAAAGACTTGAGGGATCTACTGTCCCGGCTTAAGTTGGTAGCCCCAAATCAGATGAATGATACCTATCAGGCTCTCGAAGTCCCCCAGAATGGGAGATTTAGGGGCACAAGCTGATTTAAACAAAGCGAGATCCGAGAGAGTTTGTATCGAGAATTGTATTCATACACGAGGTCTATTAATTAGAACGGGCATGGACGATAAACAGGGAACGAACTACAAGAACTATTATCTGTTGCGATTTCTTTCTGAACTGAGGAAGGCTGAACGATGGTTGCCCAGAGTGAACCATAGGCGATTAGAGCAAGTAGAGAGGGGACTGCAAATTTGATGAGTTTCATGAGTCGTCTCCGGTAGATTGTGTCTACTCATCTCTACGGTGGGGACGACTACCTTATTCACCAGATTCTAAAAGCTATATCCAGCACTGAAATAAAAGGCTTTGTCTTGGGCATTTTCTCCTCGATCGCTTAAGTTCACAAATGGCACAGCATAATCCGCCCGAATCGTCAGACCAGGCGCAGGTTCAAGAATCACGCCCAATCCTCCCCCCGCCAAAAACCTCTGGCTTGGGAGAGCATTCGGATTATTAGAACGATTCCACACCGTTCCAAAATCGATAAATGGCGCAATTCTTAGAACAGATGTCCCTGACTGAGATTTTTGTAGCGTGATTTGATCTTCAAGAGACACCCGGATTCCATTATCCCCCGATCGTGCATTTTGCCGAAATCCTCGCAAATTTTGCCCTCCCCCAATTACAAACTGTTGGGAAGGCAACAAACTATCTGGCGTGAGTTGCACTTCCGCTTGAGCAATGAGCAAATTGTCTGCACCGAGTCTTTGCACTCGTTGAATCTGCCCCAGCCAGCTAAAGAAACGCCCGTCAGGAATCGGATCAGCGTTCTTGGTTGCGTCAAAGAGTCCGAGTCCGAGACTAAGCTGCGATCGAATTGCCCATGCGCCCTGCAAATCTCGCCGAATATAATCCTGCCCAAACTTGAGTACACGAGTTCGACTGTTCCCATTCGCATCCGGACCTATCCCGAAAGGAGTTGGAATATCTTGAAACAAGAAGGTCCGCCCATTTTGAAATGCAAATCCCAACGACAGCGCAAACTCTTCGCGAGGCGATCGAATCAAAGGTTGGCGGTAGCTAATCTCATAGAGATCTGAATTGGCTCGAATGTTTAACGCCGAAAATGCAGGATCAATAATCTTGCTGCGACTGGGTGCAACTCGAAGCTGAATTGTTCCATTCATTGCATTGATCGGCACGCGGTAGTTAAAATCAAACGCATTCGAGCCACCTTGGGCTGAGCGAAAATAAGCAGCACTCAGTTCATCTCCAAGCCCCGTCACATTGCGATAGTTCAGGACTCCTCCAAATCGCTCTGATCCAACACTAGGCGGAGAAAAGTTATCAGCTCCAACAAAGCCACCCAAAGCTTTTGCTTCTTTAATCTGAACGGTTAAGATACTTCGTCCTGCACTCGTCCCAGGTCGCAAGCTTGCTTCTACTGTTTCAAATAAAGCATCAATCTTGAGTAATCTAAGCTGATCTTCTAACGAATTGCGATTCAGAGGCTTTCCGATTCCAAGCTTTAAGCGATCGCGCACATACCCAGCCCGAAGTCGCTCTAATCCTTGAATTTCAATCCTCTCAATCGAGCCTTCAATCACTTGAATTTTAACAACGCTATCTACGATCGCTTGCTCGACCACAACTGCTCTAGAGGTAATGTATCCTCGATCGAAATAAAGCCGAGTAATCGCATCTGCGACTTCTTGGAGTTCAGCGAGTGTTACTGATTTACCTTCGAGCACCTGTGTAATGCGTTGAACATCATTTGCATTCAGCACTGTCGCACCAATTACTTCAACCTTGCGAACTGGGATTTGGATTAATAAAGGTGCTGGCGTTGATCTTGGGCTTGGGGGTGATTCTATTGGATTGGGAGGGGGTAATTCAGGAGATGGAAGTGGTTGTGGAAAGCGATCAGGATTTGGATTAGATCTGGGAAGTGTTTGAACTGGAGGAGATTGTGCGATTGCATTCGATAAGAACAATCCGCCAAGTAATCCAGTCGCGATCGCAATCGTTTGAATGGGTTTTTTCATTATCAGAGCACATAGAGTTACAAGAAACTGTCAGATATGAGTACTCAAAACACCGTTTTTTTATCACTTTTTATCATTCAATACTCCGGACAGAATTTGAGCAGCTTTTAAGGCTCAAACCCTTATCCTGCCGTGGACAGGATCTTTTTTTCTAAGTCGCAGGCAGAGCTAACTTTGAAAAAATAGCTCGATCCTTGAATCAACAGTCCGGACAATTTTAAACTGCTAACGGTAGAATGCGGGTTTCAGCCTTCTCTATGAAGTCATATACAACGGTAGAATGCGGGTCTCAGCTTCTGCCTCAAAAATTGTCCGGAGTATTGTGAAATGAAAGCTCAGAAAATCTAGTCATCAACTTTAGACTGTTGTTTATCTATTATTAAAGTAGCAATATCTTCTTCAGCAAGTAGCTTGTATTTGTTAAGGAATACGAATTTTGATTCCTAGTTTGAGAAAAGCTTTTCTACTAACTGAGACTATTTCTCAATAAAACTTTTTAGAAGCAAAAATTTACAAATATCAGACGGGTTTGCGTAGAGAATATTGAACAAGAAAGTTATTACAGCACTCTCAAGCTGAGTAATGCTGTAATCGCCATTTGGCAAAGAAGAACCGTAAAACCAATACAATTCTTTACCCAAGACGGTATTGATATGGCTCTTGAACGACTTGTAGAGAGTTCGCAACATTTCTACAGGGTGCTCGATCGCAGCGTGCATCTACTCAGAATTCGCTCGAAGTAAGTTTTACAAATCTTAAAAGTGAAATTCACAGACGCAAAAGCATTCAATTAGCAACTCTTTGAATGAGGCACCGTTGAAATCAACGAGAGGTCTAGCTTTTAAGAACCGTTGAATCAGATTTGAGTAGGAGAACCTTATGCGTCATCGTCGTACAATTTTTCTTTTTTTCCTTAGCCTTTTGGTCAGCTTTTTGGCGCTTCTGTTATCTAACCTTTTGATGAAGCCAAGTGCCTCGATCGCCACTTCACCGTTGCTGGTCCCTGCCCCGACTCAGCCAATCGGTTCCTATGATTATTTTGGGCGATCGTTGACAGCTCAAGAAGCGGCTAGTCTGGTTCGCGAAAAAGGACTGAACCCTAACAGTTCAACGTCTTATGCTCGAATTGGGGCAGTAAAAATTACTCAGCAACTTATCGATAGAGGAGAGAAAATCTTTCTCGATCGCAAAATTGGCGATAGTTTTGGTTTGCAGAAAGTGTTTGGCTTTGGGCAGGGCATCACCAAAATTTTGCCAGAATTTACCGTTGCGATTCTCAAATTAGGAGGACAACCCACTAGCAATCTGAAAATTACGCTTCAGAAGAATATCACTTTAGGAAGTCAAACTTTCCCCAAAGGAACCACCTTGAGCACTGGGCTGGATGTGCCTCGCGGGGGAGTGTTGCCGATCGGACTCAAACTGAGCGGAGATCTAACCTGTGCCGTGTGTCATGTGGCACTTTCACCCAAAGGCGATCGACTCAAAGGAGTTCCTAACGGGGATCTCGGCGTTCCTTTATTAATCGCGCTGGCTCCCAATTCAGCGGCAGGGTTTGCCCGTCTGAAGTTCAATCCGCTTGACCTACGGTTCCAGGGCAATGGTAAGACCATCCTCGACAGCACAGGTCAGCTTGTGCAGCTTCCCGATCCCCAAAAGTTTGAACAGGCGTTTGATAATGCGGTGTTGGCAGTTCCTTATGGTCACTTTGAGAGTTCGCCTGATGGCATCGATAATACGACTCAGATTCCGACGGTGTTTACCTTTAAGTCAGGTCCCTATACAGCAGGCGGAGAGTTTGCGGTAGGACCATTTGGGGGCTTGAGTTCGATCAATAATGGCGTTCACTCTTCGGAGATTAATTTGCTGGCAGCGGCGCAAAGAAGTGCAGAAACACTAGGACTCGATCGCGAAGTCTACCTGGGCACCGTGCTGCAAAATGCGGCTGATCCCAAAATCCGGTTGCCTGAAGGGTCGCCTGTTAAGCCCTCCGATTGGCTAAGAAAGGTAGCGCCAGACCCCGCAAAAGCCGAACTCGAAGATCAGATTGCGGCTCCGGGTGTGGGTAGCTATCCCAATCTCAAACTATCGCTGTTCACCTACAACGGTCTGGTTTTCAGTCCCAACACGTTTAAATTAGACATTGCAAGTGGTCCGTTCTTGTTTGCGGCAAACGCGATGGCTGCGTGGCAAAACAGTTTGGTGCCACCGCCTAACCAAACGCCTCAAAATCAGCAAGCCTTGCAGAGTGGCTCGGTCGATCGCGGTGCCCAAGTCTTTGAACAAGCCCAGTGTCTTGCCTGCCACAAAGCACCGTATTTTACGGATAACAAGATTCACCCGATCGCTGAGATTAAAACCAATCGTGCCCGCGCCGAGTCTCGCCTTGCCCAAAATGATTTGCTCGTCCCGCCCAAAATCTACACGCTGAATACCTTGGTGCCGATTTCAGGCAATGCCGAAGTCATCGACGTGCCAACCGAGGGAATTTCTAATACGCCGAATACGCTGCCCAAAGGGTTGCTTCCAGACGGTGGCTACAAAACGCCGTCGCTTCGAGGACTCTACCTGACGGCACCCTACTTACACGATGGCGGAGTTGCCGTTCGTAAAGGGGCACTGCAAGTTGGGGCAGATGGCAGTTTTGGGGTTGCTGACCCTAGCGGATTGGGACTCTCAGGCACCCTCAGCCGAGCGATTCTGGCAGATGCAGCAGATAGTTTGCGGGCACTGCTCGATCGCAACCTCCGCGCCCAAGTCATTGCGACTAACCAGGCGAATCCTGCGCTCCAGTTAAGCAATCTTGACGGCACAGGTCATGAATTTTACGTCGATTCGTCAACTGGGTTCTCGACCTCTCAGCAAAACGATCTCGTCAATTTCTTGATGGCACTTGACGACAACCCAGGCAGCTTTTAGGGTCAAGCCGTCACTAACCCACCCGGTTCACCCGCCGCTAGTCCTCTTTTGGACTCAATCAGTTACTCTGATGTGGTTAATGCAATCGGGTTTTTTAGTATTGTCCAGTAGTTCTAGCAGTCCACCTGTGAGATACGATGAGGAGAATTCAATTCTCTATCTGTCTCAAGTTATGGAATCGTCAGACAGTGCATCAGAAAAACTTGCTTTGAGCGAGATTGATACCGCGTTGAAACGCCTGATCAAAGTCTGGGCTGCGGTCAAAAAATCGCGCAAAGAATGGGACTTTAAAACCTCGACCCAAACGCTAGAGGTGTTGACCGAAGAACTCGACAAATTCAGCGATCGCTGGGTTGAGCAACAAACCGTGATTCGCGATGCGCTGCAAGCCGATCAGGATTTTGTCTCGTCTGATGATTACCCGATCGAGTTAGAAAATGCTCTCAAAGCGGTAGGAATTCCAGTCAGAGGCGAGTTTCCCAACTACGAGTTTCCTCCCTTTAAGCTGGCGTTTAGCCGTGACCAAGGCGTAGTGCGGTTGAGTGTAGGGCGACGATCGCAGCAGATTAAAGCCTTTGCACCCGAACAGTTAGCCCCTTGGGTGTCTGGACAATATCGACGGGTGATTGACAGCAAGTTCGACGCTGCCCGCTTTTGTCGAGAACTCATCAGCACTTATGAAATGCTGAATCGGCTGATGCTGCAAAAAGAAGAGGTCGTTTGGGGGCAATCCGTTCCGCTCAAAGACATTTATCGCCTCTTGACGATGAAGCAATCTACTAAACAAGATTATCCTGAGCCGTTATTCATCTACGATTTGGCACGGCTAAAAGAACAGACCGAGATTCGCTACGATCGCTATCAGTTTGAGCTAGAACCCTCTCGTAACCAAGCGAGTAGTTTTTTGCTGGTCAATAGTCAAGGGCAAGAAAGTCGAGTCAGCACGCTGGCGATTCATCTCGTTGAAAC
>Ga0209100_1001127_pt1 | contig 19184 bp, 17 predicted proteins | sample lystaG_FD_185480 | JGI IMG/M metagenome (GOLD analysis project Ga0209100, IMG submission 185480) | Glacier valley bacterial and archeal communities from Borup Fiord, Nunavut, Canada, to study Microbial Dark Matter (Phase II) -... | ecosystem: Environmental > Aquatic > Freshwater > Ice > Glacier ...
TCCATACCCTCGCGGCCATGAAGAATGCGGCTCTCGCGCCGGGGCAGGCGCCCGAACCCGAAAGACGACTTCGCACCGAGATGTACCTCGCGAACCAGGCGAGCGCCGTCGTTGCGGGGTCGTCTGTTGAGGCGTCATCGCTCATCGACGAAGTGCGCGCTCCCGCCGATCGTGTCTGGGTCATACCGCCGGGCGTGGATGTCGACCTCTTCACCCCGACACGAGCGGATACCGCGGACTCGCGCGTGCGCGGCGAACTCGGTATCGCCTCCGACCGCCCGATCATCGCGGTCGTCGGACGGGTGCAGCCACTCAAGGACCAGGAACTCGCGATCCGCGTTCTTGCCGAGCTCCATGCACTGCGGGGCTCTCCCCCGGTGCTCGTGGTGGCGGGGGAGGCGACACCGGGTGAAGACGGCTACGCGTCATCCCTCCTGTCGATCGCCGCCGAGCTGGGCGTGCTCGCGGAGGTGCGATTCACCGGGGCGTTGTCGCGGGAGAGGCTTGCCGACCTCCTCGCCATCGCCACGGTCACTCTCGTACCGTCCCATTCGGAGACCTTCGGGCTGGTCGCGCTGGAATCCGCAGCGAGTGGCACGCCGGTGATCGCATTTCGCGGGGGCGGACTGGTCGAGTCTGTGTCGGCGGGAGTGTCCGGGCTGCTGCTGGACTCCCGTGACCCGCGGGCCTGGGCGCAGGCAACCGTCTCCCTGCTCGACGACGACGCCGGCCTCGAGCGGCTCTCCGGCTTCGCCAGGCACTACGCCGAGGGATTCACCTGGGCCGCAACGGCGACCGCGCTTATCGGGGTCTACGCGAGTCTCGCCTGAGTTTGGGGTTTGAGCTCGGGGTCTGGGATCGGCTCAGGAGCGGCCGTAGGTCTCCAGCAGCCGCAGCCAGATCTCGCTCATCGTGGGATAGGAGGGCACCGCATGCCAGAGGCGGTCGATCGGCACCTCGCCGACGATCGCAATCGTCGCCGCATGCAGCAACTCCGAGACATCCTGTCCGACGAAGGTGACGCCGATGATGACCTTGCGCTTCTCGTCCACGATCATGCGCGCCTGGCCCTCATAGCCGTCGGCCTGCAGGGAGGCCCCGGCCACCCAACCGAGGTTGTAGTCGACCACGCGGATGTCGTAGCCGGCCTTCTCTGCCGCTTTCGCCGTGAGGCCCACCGACGCGACCTCGGGATCAGTGAACGTCACCTGGGGCACCATCTCGTGGTCGGCGGTCGCGGCGTGCATGCCGAAGCGGTTGTCGTGCACGCCGGTGCCGAGGGCCCGTGCCGCGATCACATCGCCGGCGGCCCGCGCCTGATACTTTCCCTGGTGGGTGAGTAGCGCCCGATGATTGACATCGCCGCAGGCGTAGAGCCAGTCGAAGCCCTTCACGAGCATGGTGTCGTCGACATCTAGCCAGTCGCCGGGGGTCAGGCCGATGTTCTCAAAGCCAAGGTCGCCGGTGCGGGGCACCCGCCCGATGGAGACGAGAACCTCATCAGCCACCACCGTAGAACCATTGTCGAGCTCGAGGGTCACGCCGGTGTCGTCCCGGTGGGCGGAAATGGCCTCCACCCCGCACAGCACTGTCGCGCCGAACTTCTCCAGCGCCGCCGTCACCAGTTCACCGGCAAAGGGCTCCTGGGTGCCGAGGAGGCTGGCACGGGAGATGATCGTCACCTCGGTGCCGAAGCTCTGGTAGGCGGTCGCCATCTCCACACCGACAACTCCGCCGCCGATGATCGCGAGCCGTTTCGGCGCCACCTTCGCGCTCGTGGCCTCGCGGCTGGTCCAGGGGGAGACATCCGCGAGGCCCGGGATGTCGGGAAGCAGCGGATCGGATCCCACGCTCACAGCGACCGCGTGCCTGGCGATGTAGACGGTGCCGTCGACGGTCACCTCCTTCTCGCCGGTGAGGCGCGCGTGGCCACGCACGAGGGCAATGCCCGCTCCCTCGACCCACTTGACCTGGCCGGCGTCATCCCAATTGCTGGTGAAGCCGTCGCGGCGGGCGAAGGTGGCCGCGACATCCAGCTCACCCGTCACGGCCTCGCGGGTGCCACCGACAACCTGGGCCGCACGTAGCGCTATCCCGCTTCGGAGCAGCGCCTTCGAGGGCATGCAGGCCCAGTAGGAGCACTCTCCGCCAACGAGTTCACTTTCGATGAGCAGCGCGGTGAGACCACCCCGCACCGCGCGGTCGGCGAGATTCTCACCGACGGCGCCGGCGCCGATCACGATGAGGTCATAGGTGGTGTCGATCATGTGTGCTCCAAGCGATTCAGTGACGGGACTTTCCTGGGGGTTGATCCCAGCCACGCGACGATCTCGGCCGCATGGTTCTGGGGATCGCGCACGGGGAAGAAGACCTTCTCGATAGTCGGCCCGTTCGCGATGATCGTCAAGCGCTGGTAGAAAGTTTCTCCGCCCGCGACGAAGGTCGGCAGTTCGAGAGCGTCGGCGAGTGCGAGCGCGGGATCCGACAGCATGGCGAAGGGCAGCCGGAGGCGTTCGACGACTTCGGACTGGTAGTCGGAATCCTGGCTCGAAACCCCGAAGACACGGGTAACTCCCGCCGCACGCAGCGCGGCGAAATCGTCGCGGAACGAGCAGGCCTCCGGCGTGCAGCCGCGAGCGCCGGGAATCATGTCCCACCCCTCCGGTGGGTCAGTCCCGGGCCGGCCGGTTCGCGGGTAGAGGTAGAGCACGGTGCGACCGCTGAGCGCGGCGAGGTCGACGTTCGACCCGAAGGTGGCGCGCAGGCTCACCGCGGGGAGAGTACTGAGCTCCCTCACCGGCCGACGAACTCGGCGGTCGTGCGCGTGGTGAACGCTGACATGCCGATCGCGGCATCCTCACTCTGCATGAGCCGCACCAGCTCGGGCTGCAGCGCGGCCGCGGCCGCGGCATCCCCGTCGCGCAGAGCGAGTCGCGCGTTGGCGAGCGCGGCCTGCACGGCGAGCGGAGCCTGGGCGGCGATGCGCTGCGCCAATTCGAGTCCCCGGTCGTATTGCGTGCCGTCCGGCACGACCTCCTGCACGAGGCCGATGCGATAGGCCTCCGCCGAATCGAACAGGTCGCCGGTGAGGATCCAGCGCATCGCATTTCCCCAGCCGACCGCGCGGGGAAAGCGGATGGTGGCCCCTCCGAATGGCAGGATGCCGCGGGCGACCTCGATCTGCCCGAATCGTGTCGATGCCGCGGCGATCGCGATGTCGCTCGCGAGCATGAGCTCGATGCCGAGGGTGAGGCAGGTGCCCTGCACCGCCATGACGACGGGCTTGCTCAGCTGCTGCCCGGAGACCTGCCAGGGGTCGAGGCCGCCGGCGGGGACGGTGCGCAGGCCCTCCGCCCCGATTCTCGGTGCGACGTCGGCGAGATCCAACCCTCCCGTGAAGTGGTCACCGTGGGCGAAGACGAATCCGGCCCGCAAGTCCGGATCGCGTTCGAGCTCACCGTAGGCGAGAGCGAGATCCTGCAGCAGCGCGAAATCGGCGGCGTTGCGCTTGTCCGGCCGGTTGAAGCCGATGAGCAGGACATGCCCGCTGCGCTCCACCGTGATCCGGGGGGCGATTTTGGGAGTGGTGTCGGTCAACATCGGCCTTTCGAGAACACTGTCGGCTGCGAACGAGCTCTACCTCAATGGTAGGCGCTGGCCCTGCCGTCCCTCGTTCGCGCGACCACCTCCCGTTTTTACGATCCCCCGCAGGTCTCTACCCGTCGGTGGTTGTAAAAAGGGGAGGTGGATGCTGCGGCCTGGGCTCGGCCAGCGGGTCAGCTGGCGAGCGCCCCGATGATTCGCAGGATGCTTCCCACATCGTCGGCCGCAGCATCCGAAGACGCCGGTGCGAATTCGGTCACGGCGGCTCCCGCAAGCGGCAGCGCGGCTTTGGCCGCCGCGATCACAGCGAGCAGGGTGGCGAGGGAGACGCCGAACGGCTCGGGATAGCCGACCGAGCTGAATTCGGCAGGATCGAGCACGTCGAGATCCACGTGCAGGTACACCGAAGTGGCGCCGCTGGCCGCCAAGGCAGCGGTGAGCGAGTCGGCATCCAGGGCCTCGGGTGTGATGACGGGGATGTCGACGGTCTCGATGTAAGCCAGCTCAGCGTCATCGAGAGCCCGCGTGCCAGCGAGGATCACGCGCCCGGGGGAGAGGGGAGAACCGGGCACCAGTGCCTCTGGACCGTCACCAAGGAGGGTGCGGAGCACCATGCCGTGGAATGCGCCGGAGGGAGACTCCGCCGGCGCATTGAGGTCAGCGTGGGCGTCGATCCAGACGACCGCCATCGCATCGTTGCGGGCGGCAGCATGCTGGATCGAGGCGAGCTCGACTCCGCAGTCCCCGCCGATGGTGATCGCCAGGCCGGAGAGGCTTGCAAGCGCCGTCAGCTGGGCGTCACGAACCTGCCGGAGCGAGCTGAGTCGCAGTACCGCGCTGCCCTCGTCTGTACCGGCCTCGGAGGGAACATCGACGACGACAGTGGCGGACAGCGGAAGATCTTCGCGGATGGCGACCGCACCCTCCGCGAGCCTCATCGCCCGGGACGAACCCGAGCCCTGCCATTGGGGAACAACGAGAAAAGAGGCGGCCACCTGTCAAGTATGGCCGCCACGGAGACAGAAGCGAACTAAACGGTGCGAGGAGCCTTGGCGAGGTTCGCCTCGAGCTCGCTGACGTTCTGGCGCGTTACATAGGCCGGACGGTCACGCTCCACTCGCCAGCTATCGGAAAGTGGGCCGATGTTCACGGTGTCGAAGCCGAATTCGTCGTAGAGCTTGGTGACGAAGTCGGAGGCATCCGCGAAGTCGGAAGAGGTCGCGAGCGCTCGCCGCTTCGGATCGCCGGTCGGGAACGAGTCCGAGGTGATGTCCGCGGCCATGATGTGGTTGAAGCCCTTCGCCACTCGGGAGGTGGGCAGGTGTGCCTGCAGCATCCCCGACACGGTGGCAGTGCCCTCGTCGAGCTCCGGGATGTGTCCATCGCGTTCGAAGTAGTAGTTGTTGGTGTCGATCACGATCTTGCCGGCGAGGGGCTCGACCGGCACGTCTGCCAGGGCCTTCAAGGGCACTGTAACGACCGCAACGTCTGCGGCCTCCGCAGCCTGCACCGAGGTGCCCGCTGTGGCCCTCGGGCCGAGCTCCGCCACGAGGTCGGTGAGTGTCTCCGGCCCCCGCGAATTGCTGATCACGACGTCATAACCACTCTCGACCGCCTTGCGCGCGACCTGGCTGCCGATGTTTCCTGCTCCGATGATTCCGATAGTTGTCATGGGAGCCGTAACCATGAGATCGCTCGTTTTGTTCCCGCCGGGCTGCTGGTCGAGTCGACCGCGGGCGACCCACTCGACCAGCGTGTGGACTACTGCTCGATCGCCGAGGGGGTCGGCATACCGGCCTTCAGAGCCGCGAGCCTGGCATCGAGCTCGACCGAATCATCCGAGGCATCCAACTGCTCGAACTGCGCGTCGAGGCTCGAGGCGGCGAGCTCCTGCCGGCCGAGAACGGTTGCCTCCTGGCGGCGGATCTTCTCTTCGAAACGGCTGATCTCGCTCGTCGGATCGGTGAGGTCGATCGACTTGACCGCATCCTGGACCTGGATTTGCGCGTCCACGGTCTTCGAACGGGCGATGAGTTCGTCGCGCTTCGACGACAGCTGGCTGAGCTTTGTCCGCATGGCGTCGAGGCCGCGCTTGAGCTGGTCGACGACCGCGGTTTGGGATGCAATGGTCGGTTCCGCATCCTTCGCTTCTTTTTCGGAGGCCATCTGGCGCCCCAGCGCGACCCTCGCGAGGTTATCGAACTTGTCGGCGTCCACGGGGTTTCCCGCGGTGCGCAGCTCGTCGCCCTTCCTGCTCGCGGCCAGCGCCTTGCGGCCCCAGTCGGCGGCATTGTCGATGTCTTCGGCATGGTCCTGTTCGAGCAGGCGCAGGTTACCGATCGTCTGCGCCACGGCGCTCTCTGCCTCGGAGATGCTGCTCGTGTAGTCGCGAACCATCTGGTCGAGCATCATTTTCGGGTCTTCGGCCGAATCGAGCAGCGCGTTGATGTTGGCCTTGGCCATCTGTGCGATGCGTCCGAGAATTGACTGCTTTGCCATTGTGTTTCCTTATCGTTGTGTCTTTGCGAATCTGAATACCTGCACATGCGGAGAATTTTTAGAACTGTCCACCGCTGGAGCGGCCGCTACCGCCACCACCGAAAGAGCCACCGGAGCTGCGCGAGCTGCCGCCGAAGCCGCCACCGCCGAAGTCCCCGCCCCCGAAGCCGCCGCCCCCGAAGATACCTCCGCCGCCCCCACTGAGCATGCCGCCGATAAGACCGCCGAGGATTGCCGCGCCCAGGCCGCCACCGAAGCTTCCGCCCTGGCCGCCACCCAGCCCCATGCCGCCGCCGTAGTCGACGTCGTTCTGGGCGAGCGCGAGTGCCTGGACTGCGAGGGACTGGGCAGCTGTTGCCTCCGCCAGAGCCGTCACGGGGTCCGACGGTGCGAGGCCGACGGCCAGCTCGAGATGACGGGTAGCTTCGGACACGCGGGTGCGGGAGGTGCTGCCGACCCCGCCGCGGCGGGTGGTGATGAAGTCGTTAGCCGCCGAGATCTGGCTGGATGCCGTGCTGATGGCGGTGGGAAGCTGTGCTCTCGCAGACTGCAGCTTCTGTTGCGCGTCGCGCACGGAGTCGAGAACACGGTCGAGGGCGGCGTTCGCTGTACTGAGCGAGGCGAGGCGTGCCAGCGGATCGGCTGGCCCGTCTCCGGTGGTGGCCGCGGTGAGCGCAGCCTGCGCGGCCGCTGTCGGCTCACCGAGGGGACCGGATGCCGCGGCAGGCAGGGCACGGGCGGACGCGAGGTCCTGCTCGGTGTCGGCGACCGCGGCGGCGAGTCTGCTGCGAGCATCCGCAAGCCCGGCCGCGAGGGTGTCGATCGAATCGAGCAGCTGGGTGGCCTGGCCGATACTGGCCTGAGCCGCGCGCACGTTGATGGCCGCGGTACCGGAGTCGCCACTGGCTATCGACGCCTTCGCTGTCGATCCGGCGGTGCCAACGAACTCGAGGAGCTTGGCGGCCTGATCGGGATTGCCGGCGATCGAGGAGAGTGCCGCCGGCGAAAATGATGCCTGCAGCTTGGCGAGGGTCACGCGCGCTGTCGCGAGTCGCGCCGTGACGATCTCGGCATCCGTCACTACGCCCAGAAGGGCCTGCGGCGCGTTCTGTTCGAGCTTGCGCAGGTCGTCGAAGGCATCCGCCTGGGCATCGAGTTCCGTGTCGGCGGCTTCGCAGAGTGCGATGATTCGGGCGGTCATCGCCCGCTTCTCTTCTGGCGATTCCGGCACCGAATCGTCGAGCTTCTGGCGCAGCGTAAAGGCCTCGGCCACCTGGGATTTGGCGGCAGCGAGACTGGCGCTGAACGGGGTGGTGGCCTCGGTGCCGAACTGGGCGACGGCGAAGCCGAGCTCCTGTTCGCTCGTCTTCAGCGAGTCATCGAGCTGCACGAGCAGGCTGCCGGCCCGCTGGTCCAGTTGCGCCTGGCTCGGGCCGGCTGGAGCGGATACCCCGCCACCCGCTGTCCTCTTTCGTCGAGACCGCAGGAAGAATATGACACCGAGCACGACCAGTGCCAGCAACATGAGCACGATCACGATCGGCAGGGCGGGCCCGCCGCCCGACGTTGCGGGCGTGCCGGGAGTGTTGGTATCCGACCCGCTGCCCGTGTTCCCGCTGGAGACACCCGCATAGCCCTTCGCCGCGGCCACGGCGGCGCCGACCCAGTCGCTCTTCTTCAGCGCCGGGATGATGTCGTCGGTCTCCACAGTCTGAGTGCTGGCGGCGTTGGGGGCGGAATCTCCGTAGAAGATCGAATAGTTGCGGTCGACCGTGGCCACTGCCAGCAGGATGTCGTTGCCACCGAGACCGTTCTTCTTCGCGACACTCTCGGCCCACGCGGTCTTATCGGATACCCCGGTGAAGCTATCGACGTAGACCACGAAGAGCTGGAGTTTCCTCGAGGCGTAGAGCGCGTCCGTCGCGGCGGTTATCTCCGCCCCGCGCGACCCGACGGCATTGACTGTGTCGACCACATACGCCCCGCCGAGATCCACCGGCGATTGGGCCTCCGCCGTCATCGGCGCAGAGATGGCAGCAAGCAGTGCGATCGCAACGACGGCGACCAGCCGGGACAATCGGGCCGTGACGGTGACGCGAATGACAGACTCCTTCGACCGCGGGGGATGACTCTCGCGATAACGCCTGCGAGTCTACTGAATCCCGCTCGGTGACAGGAGCTATCGCAGGGTCACCTCGGAGGTGGGCCCGGTCACGAGGTCGGTACTGAGGAACGAGCCATCCGCATTCTCGCGGCTGAGATCGAGGGCGGCCGAGACCTGATACGCGCCCGCAGCCACGTGCGGCAGGTTATCGCGGAAGCTGACGGTGCTGTCGTCTTCGACCGCGCAGGTGACCGGCTGGAACGATGCCTGGTAGGTCATGGATGCCCCGGGCGCCAGGTCCACGAGCGCCCCCATCGCAGCCATGCTCCCGTTGCTGTGCCACCGCACGATCCCCTCCTTCGACAGGATGATCGTGGGGGCGACGGCCGAGGTTCCCATGATGTGCTCGCTGCCGGAGTTCGTGAGCGTCACCGTGCCCGAGACGCGATCGGCCGCGGCATCCGCGGGCTCGAAGCTGGTGGTGAGCACGAGACCGGCCGCATTCGGGGCGACCTCGGAGAGCGTACCTCCGCAGAGGTTGATCTTCCCGGCCGGTGCGCGCGTGAGTCTGCCGTCCGTCGCCGTGCTTCCGCCCGTCGCCTCCGGCCTGTTCGCATCCGGCCTGTTCGCATCCGGCCTGTTCGCATCCGGCGCGGCCGCGCTGGACGCGGAGCCTGAGCCCGTCGACGGCCCAAGCCCACGGATGCCGGTGAATCCGGCGACGCCGATGCCCGCCACCGCCAGCGTCGTGGCGCTGCCCACCGCGACCTGCTGCGCGACCCGGCGGCGGGAACTGCGGCGGAGCACGAGCGAGATGTCGATCTGGCCAAGAGAGGGGCCAGTCTCCCTGAACATCTTCTTCAGGTCAGATTCTGCGGACATGGATCGCTCCCTGCGTGTCGGTGGTGGTCGTGGCGGATGTGCTGGGGTGCGGTTCGTCGGAGAGGGCGACCGCCATCTTGGCGAGGCCGTCGCTGAGGTAGCGCTTGACCGCGCCCGAGGAGATGCCGAGCCACTCGGCGATATCGTCGACCTTGAGGTCCTCGTAGTAGCGCAGGACGATGCAGGCACGCTCGCGGGCGGTGAGTTTGGCGAGTTCGGCTGTGAGGTCGAGACGGCTGTCAGTTGCGGGAGCCGCGGACTCGAGGGTGTCCGGTGCGGCAGCGAGATGCGCGATTCGACGCCAGCGGGACGTTCGACGACCACCGTCGAGCCAGGTGTTGAGGATGGCGCGGCGCACATACGCCTCAGCGCTGACGACAGTGAAGCCGTTGCGCAGGCGACCGAAGGTCTTGACCAGCGCATCCTGGACCAGGTCGGCTGCGTCATCCGCACTGCCACTGATCAGCCAGGCGTACCGTGTCAACGCGTCACCGCGTTCGGCGACCAGCGTCTCGACTACCGATTGCCAGCTAACCGATTGCCAACCCGCCGGGGGCGAGGCACCGTCGGCAGTCTGGTCCTGTGGTGCTACCGCGGTCATCCCGTTCCCCTCGCGCGCCTGTTAGAAGAGTGTCTACCTTCTAAGACGCGCGAGGGGGATGAAACGTTGTGCCGTGACCGGATGTCGTCTCTGTGAGCGGTCAGTTCTCGATGGACAGCTTGAGGCGGAGACGGATGTCGGTGAGCTGGCTCGTGAGACTCGCGGGCAGACGATCGCCGAAGGTCCCGAAGAACTGTTCGGTCGCGTCCAGCTCGGCAAACCACGCTTCCGGATCCACATCGAAGAGCTGTGCCAGGTCGCTGCGGGTCACATCGACCCCGTCGAGGTTGAGCCCACCGTCGACCGGCTTCCAGCCGAGGGGAGTGTCGACGGCCGGGACGCGCCCGTCGACCCGCTCGAGGATCCACTCGATCACCCGCGAGTTCTCGGCGAAACCGGGCCAGAGGAATGATCCGTCGGAACCCTTGCGGAACCAGTTGACCTGGAAGATCTTCGGCGCTGTGGCACCGAGTGTCTTGCCGATCTCCAGCCAGTGCGACCAGTGGTCCGCCATGTTGTAGCCGCAGAACGGCATCATGGCGAAGGGATCGCGTCGCAATTCGCCGACGGTGCCCTCTGCGGCAGCGGTTCGTTCCGACGAGACTGTCGCTCCCACGAAGACGCCGTGCTCCCAGCCGCGGGCTTCGGTGACCAGTGGGACGTTCGTGGCACGGCGCCCGCCGAAGATGATCGCGTCGATCACCACTCCCTGCGGGTCGTCCCAGTCATCGGCGATCGCCGGGCACTGGGCGGCAGCCACCGTGAACCGGGAATTCGGGTGGGCGGCGGGGGATCCGGACGTTGCGTTCCAGACCTTGCCCTGCCAGTCCAGCAGGTTGGCGGGAGCCTTCTCACTCAGCCCCTCCCACCAGACGTCGCCGTCCTCGCGCAGGGCAACGTTGGTGAAGATCGTGTTGCCCCAGAGGGTGTCGATGGCGGTCGCGTTGGTGGATCGACCGGTGCCGGGGGCGACGCCGAAGAATCCGGCCTCGGGGTTGATCGCCCGCAGGCGGCCGTCCGCGCCGGGGCGCAGCCACGCGATGTCGTCACCGATCGTCTCCACCTTCCAGCCGGGGATCGATGGCCTGAGCATGGCGAGGTTGGTCTTGCCGCAGGCCGAAGGGAAAGCGGCCACGACGTGGAACACCTTGCCGCGGGGATTCGTCACCTTGAGGATGAGCATGTGCTCGGCGAGCCAGCCCTCGTCGCGGGCGAGCACCGAGGCGATCCGCAGCGCGAATGATTTCTTGGCGAGCAGTGCGTTTCCGCCGTAGGCCGAGCCGAATGACCAGATCTCGCGTGTCTCTGGGAAGTGCGAGATGTACTTCGTCTCGTTACAGGGCCACGGTACGTCCTTCGCGCCGTCCACCAGGGGTGCGCCGACGCTGTGCACCGCCGGCACCCACTCGGTGTCGGGGCCGATGAGTGACAGGGCATCCGCCCCCATCCGCGTCATGATGCGGGTGCTGACGACCACGTAGGGCGAGTCGGTGACTTGCACCCCGAGCTTAGCGAGGGGGCTTGCGAGTGGTCCCATGGAGAAGGGCACGACGTACATCGTGCGGCCGCGCATGCTGCCGGAGAACACTCCGGCGAGAGTCGCTCGCATCTCCGCCGGCTCGCGCCAGTTGTTGGTCGGCCCCGCGGCATCCTCGGTTTCGGAGCAGATGAAGGTGCGGGCCTCGACACGGGCGACGTCGCTCGGGTCGCTCCGGGCGAGGAAACTGTTGGGACGGTGCTCGGCATTGAGACGCAACAGCGTGCCGGAGTCCACCATGAGACGGGTCAGGCGGTCATTCTCATCGAGCGAACCGTCGCACCAGACGACGGCGTCCGGAGTAGTGATGGCTGCGATGGACGCGACCCACGCGACGACACCGGCATCGGCGTTCAGCGGTGCAGCGCCGGCGGCATCCGGCGTGGTGGTGATGGTGGTCGATCGGGCTGAGGTGATGGTCATGTCTCGTCCGTTTCATTCATCTGATCTGGCTAGAGCAGGCCGCAAATTTCGGTCATACGATAATATTGCGCCATTTTCGGCGTGATTTCCGATGAACCATTTGGTAAAAACAGCTAATCTTTCACTAATGTCAATTGCATGACCGATCTTGCGACGCTGGGCCAGCGCATCCGATATTTCCGTAACCAAGCGGGGCTCACCCTCGACCAGCTCGGCGACCGGGTCGGCATCGCCGGCAGCCAGCTCTCCCTCATGGAGAACGGGCGACGTGAACCCCGGCTGTCCCTGCTGCAGGGGATCGCGGGCACCGTGGGCATCCCGGTGTCGCAACTGCTCGACGACGCACCCCCCACCCCGCGTGCGGCGCTCGAGATCGAATTGGACCGGATGCAGAAGTCCGCTGTCTACCAGGGACTCGGCCTTCCGGCCATCCGACCGTCCCGCACGATGCCGGAGGAGACCCTCGAGTCGCTCGTCGGCCTGCACCGCGAACTTGCGCGCCGGGCGCGAGAGGCGATCGCGACGCCAGAAGAGGCCCGGCGCGCCAATACCGAGCTGCGCCAGCACATGCGTACGCAAGACAACTACATGCCCGCGATCGAGGAGCTGGCCGAGGAGGCGGTGCGCGGCGTGGGCTATGTCGGCGGGGCGCTCACCCACCGGGCGGTCAACCTCATGGCCAAGAAGCTCGGCTTCGAACTGATCTTCGTCAACGACCTTCCACACTCCACCCGCTCCGTCACCGACCTTGCAAACGGTCGTATCTACCTGCCGCCCGCATCGATCCCCGGTGGTCACGGGCTGCGCTCCATGGCGCTCCAGGCGCTCGCACACCGTCTGCTCGAGCATCACGAGCCGGAGAGCTACGCCGAGTTCCTGCACCAGCGGTTGGAGATCAACTATTTCGCGGCGGCCTGTCTCATGCCCCTCACCCAGTCCGTGGCGTTCCTCAACCGGGCGAAGACGGAGCGCAACCTCGCGGTCGAAGACTTTCGGGATGCCTTCGGTGTCACTCACGAAGCGGCAGCCCTGCGGTTCACCAACCTCGCCACGGAGCACCTGGGTATGCCCGTGCACTTTCTGCGGGTGGGTGAAGACGGCGCACTCCACAAGGGCTACGAGAATGACGGACTGCAACTACCGACGGATGTCACCGGCTCGACAGAGGGCCAGCTGGTCTGCCGCCACTGGAGCGCCCGCACCGCGTTCTGGCGGCCGAACCGCACGAACGAGTTCTACCAGTACACCGATACTCCCATCGGCACCTACTGGTGCTCGACCCAGACCGGCACCTCGAGCAACGAGGAGTTCTCCATCACCTTCGGCGTGCCCTTCGCCGATGCGAAGTGGTTCCGCGGGCGCGACGCGACCAACCGGGTGACCTCACGCTGCCCCGACGCGAGCTGCTGTCGACGGCCCGACACCGAACTGTCGAAGCGCTGGGCGCACAAGGCCTGGCCGAGCGCCAAGCTGCACGCACACATCCTCGCTCCGCTGCCGTCTGGCACCTTCCCGGGGGTCGACGACTCCGAGCTCTACGCGTTCCTCGAGGCGCACTCGGGGGAGTAGGCGCTCCGTGGCCCCACAGCCCGCAGTGCGTGCCAGCTCAGGACGTCATGGCGGCGACCACGCCTCGCGGAGGGAGTCGTAACTCCCTCCGCGAGGCCGTCAGCTCTCCGCGAGCAGAGGGGGCTCCCGCCACGGCGGGCACCCGGCGGATCGGGTACCCGGCGGATCGGACACTATTCGCTGCGCGTCGCAAGCGCTCTCGCTGCGGCCGCCCCTGCCGCCCGCAGCCACCGGGACGGATCGGCCATCGCGGCCTCCGTCGAGCCCGCGAGATCCGCGATTCCGGATGCCCAGAGCGGGCTGCCGTCGGAGCCGAACGGCGACACCGCCAGCTGCCCCGCGATGACGGCGACCCGCACCGAATTCCTACCCGCCAGGTCGATGAGTGAGCCGACGAGCTTTCCGGTGCTGGATGTCTCGTCGAACCGGCCCTCGCCGGTGATGAGCAGATCCGCTCCGGCGACCGCCTCGGGCATCCCGGTGAGAGCGCCCAGGTAGTCGGCACCCGGCTCGATGTGCGCGCCCCAGGCGGCAACGAATCCGTAGCCTGCGCCTCCGGCTGCTCCGGTTCCCGGCAGACTCGGGTCGCCGCCGAGCAACGCGGCGAAATGGGTGAGGCCAGCGTCGAGCACCATGATTCCGGCGGGCGTTGCGCCCTTCTGCGGGCCGAAGACCGCGGCGGCTCCGGCAGGTCCGAGCAGGGGAGCCGCGACATCCGTTAGCAGCGTGACACCACCGGGCGGTGGGGCGATGAGCTGCGACGCGTCGAGGAACCTGAGCTCTCCGAGGGCGCCGCCGCCCGCAGTGAGGGACGTGTCCCCGCAGAGGCCGAGGGTGGCGAGAGCGCCGGCCGCACCATCCGTCGATGCCGACCCGCCAAGCCCGATCAGAAGCCGGGACGCTCCTGCTGCGAGTGCTGAGCGGATCACCTCCCCGAGCCCAACCGTCGATGCGCGCAGCGGATCGAGACTCGCCATGAGTGGAAGGCCGCACATCTGTGCCAGCTCGATAACCGCGGTGCCGTCGGGCAGCTCGAGCCAGATACCGGGGGTCGGCCGCCCGTCCGGACCGGTCACCGGTCCGGCATCACGCCGAAGCGCTCCGGGGACGGCCGCCTCAATCGCGTCGAGGGTGCCTTCGCCACCGTCCGCCTGGGGGATCTGCGTGATCACATCCCCGGGCCTCACCGATGACCAACCGGCCGCGATCGCCACGGCGACTTCTCGCGCCCCGAGCGAGCCCTTGAACGAGTCGGGGGCGATCACGATCTTCAGTGTCATGCTCACGGTCACGCCCCGATGCTAACCGGTGCGTGCTAACCGGCACGCTCGGCTGGCGCAGCGTCCGGCCAGCCAGTATTTAGAAGTGCGCCCCACAGCGACGGACGGCCAACAGGGTCAATGATCGCGCCACGGCGAAGAGCTCCGACAACACCACCTGCTCGCGCGGCGCGTGCGCGAAGTTCACGTCTCCCGGACCGTAGTGAAGAGTCGGGATGCCCCCGAGCCCCGAATACAGTCGCAGGTCGCTTCCGTAGGGAGCGGCCGTGCGCTCGGGTACTGTGCTACCGCTAAGACTCGCTATCGCATCCGACATCTCGTCGATGAAGGCGTGGTCGTCCGCGATCCGCCCGCTCGCGAACTGGCCACCGGGCCAGGTGACCGTGGCAGGGTGATCCTGAAGCCACGGATCCGCAGCGCAAGCGCTCGCGATTGCACGCTCGAAGTGTGCCCGGGCAGCCGCCGGGTCCTCGTCGAGGATCACGCCGAGGCGTCCCTCCGCGACGAGCAGGTCGGGAACACTCGAGGCCCAATCACCGGCCCTGATGCGCCCGATGGAGATCGGATAGGGCAGTGCCGTCGTGAGGAACCGCGGATCCGGCCGCGAATTGCGATCTGCCTCCAGTGCGGCGATCGCTACGGTGAGCGGCAGAAACGCCTCGAAGGCGCTCACTCCCTGCAACCGGGTACTGCCGTGTGCTGCCCGCCCCGGCACGGAGATCGCAAACGTGAGCGCACCAGCACAGGCCGTGACGATGCGATTACTCGTCGGTTCTGTGATCACCGCGACGTCGCCGCCGTGGCCGCGAAGCATCGTGCCAAAGGCGCCGAGTCCGCCGTCTTCTTCGCTGATCACCGAATGGATGGCCAGCGGACGTTCGAGCGTCACGCCGGATGCCCGGATCGCGCGCAAAACCGCCAGATTCGCTACAACGCCGGCCTTCATGTCGCACGCTCCGCGCCCGTGAACCGCGCCTCCCCGGATCGCTCCGCTGAACGGATCGCCGTCGTGCCACCGCTCGAGATCACCCGTGGGAACCACATCGACATGCCCTTGCAACACCAGCGCGGGGTATCCCGGGCCCGTCATCCCGACCACCCCGTAGCCCTCACTGCGACCGGTCTCCTCGCCGGGAAAATGGTCGTCGGCTCGCAGCGCCGCCATGTCGAACTTCCAGGTGTCGACGTCGAGGCCGGCGTCACCCAGCATCTTCGCGTGGGCGTGCTGCAGGTCGGACTCGGCATCCGTTCCGGTCACACTTGGCACCCGGATGAAGGCGACAAGACTGTCGACGAGAAGCTGTTCGTCAACGTGATCGAGAACTTGGGATTCCACGTCGGAGAGGGCCATGACCCCACTGTGGCATGCCCGGGTCTCGGATGACGTCGATATAGCCGGGCGCGGTCGAGTCGAACGGCTGTGCTTCTCGCGGTTAGCATCGATGAATGGCTGACGACGACGACGAGCACCCCCGCGTCGACGGAACCCTGACCTCGTGGAACGACGACCGCGGCTTCGGTTTCATCACCACTGACACCGGCGATCGCCGGATATTCATGCACATCTCAGCGTTTCCCCGAACCGTCGGCCGCCCGGTTCTGGGTGACTCGCTCAGTTTCGAGATCGAGACCGCCTCCGACGGCAGATCCATCGCCTGTCACATCACTGTCCAACCTCACATCACCGGCGAGCGGATGTCTGGCGCTGCGGCCTCGCGCGGCTCTCTCTCTTCGCCTCGGTCATCTGCCACGCAGCGGTTGCTCGCCGGCCGCCGCCCCGCGTCATTCGACTATTTGGCGATCATCGGATTCTTCCTGGTCTATGTGGTCGTCAGCGTGCTCTGGCCGATGCCGCCGTGGGTGCTCGGGGTCTATCTGGTGACGAGCATCCTGTCGCTCATCGTGTACGCGGCCGACAAGAAGGCCGCCACGACCGGAGGCTGGCGCATCTCGGAAAGCTCGTTGCTCGCCCTCGGTATCGTCGGGGGGTGGCCGGGAGCGATCATCGGCCAGCAGCTGTTTCGTCATAAGACACGCAAGGTGGCCTTCCGGTCGGCATTCTGGGGCACGGTCGTGCTCAACATCTTGGCCTTCGTCACCTTCAGCGCGCTGCTCTCGGTGCAATTGCGGGGGAGCGGCTGACTGCCCTTTCTCGGCGGCGGACAGGTAGAATTCGCGACACCATCGTAAGCTCCTCACTCATTCTGTTCATCTTCCGGAGGACGGTTCAGCCATGACGATCAACAACCAGGCACAGGACACCAACGTCAGTAGCAAGCTCCAGGCCGCGGTCGACCTGGCGGGCGAGCTCTACGCGTCGGGTCCGAATACTCTCAACCGCAAGATAAATGAGGTCGACGCGGTGCTCGGTGCCGCGGTCGAAGCCATTCAGGAACTCGAGGAGCGCAGGCCGTAGTCGCGCCGATGAGCGTTTGTCGGCCCAGCGGGCGCCGCTTCGCGACAGCACTACCGTCCACAGGCGATACGCAGGACATCCGGATGCTGCTCGGCCTATGCGACGTCGGGTCGCTCGAGGAAGCCGAGGACCTCTTCGGCGGGTTCTTCCCTGGCGACGCACTCACTGGCCGGGCTGTCGACATGGTCAGGGCTCCCTTCCCCGGCCCCCCGCGCGCCCGACGTCGCGCCCCTGCCCACCATCCGCCAGAACGGAAAGGGTGCGCTTCCTTCCCCGGTCGCCCCGCCGCAACTATGCTGTGGCTACCCCCCCTACTAAGCGGGGCATCGACGATACACAGGACAGGTCGTTATGTGATGCGCGGACGAGGAATCAGTATCGCAGGGTTCATATACCTGGTGATCGGGCTCGTGGTCGCCGGTACCAACGGATACCTGGTGGGCTGGAACATCCCCGGGAACATCATCGAAGGCTTGGTCGCAATTGTGCTCTGGCCGATCGTGATCTTCGGTGTCGACCTTCATGCCCTAATCGCCTGACTGCACCGAGCCGTACCGCTCGTCGGTGCGACGACCCTCTCGGCTGTAGCCGGGTTCGGCCCCGTCGGAAGGATCAGGAATGGACACGGGCAGATTCAGGCGGCGATGGCCTCGCGAACTCTGAACAGGATGCGATCTCCCGGTCTGCACCTTGGGTATCCGTCGGAACTGCGCCGGTTCTGGGCGGTCTGGGCGTGAACATGTCCATCCGCGAGGCATCTCCTCTAGATGAGTGAGTACTAATCGGGGCTTCGCCGCGTGGACGCTGTTAATCGAAGGCGGGAGGGGTTAAACCCTGTGCGTGAAAACAGATCTAAACACCCTCCTGACCACACTTTACGTCCATCTCGACGACCGGGTCATGCCCGCGCTCGGCTTTTCCCGCGATCACCATCCTGGCCGGCAACCACGGCTCAACGATGTTGAGTTGCTCTGCCTGATCGTCGCCCAGCATCTGCTCGGGGTGAAGTCCCCGTCAGTGGTGTGGGTTCAGGCTGCGTAGCGGCGCAGTGGGGTTTCCCTGCGGGATAGGAATTCGCAGAGTTTTCGCTTTCACGGCGACCTTGCGCCTTGACAGTCATTCGCTGCGGTAAGGGGCAACTGGCTGACGGCGCTGGTGTGCCTCGAAGAGAACGAGGTGGCCGCCGGTCGGGACGGTTCGGGCCATGGTGGGTGACCGGCAGACAGGCCGCTTTGCCGCTAGAAGCGAGCGATGAAATCGTCGAAGGTGCTCGGGTTGTCGATGTGAAACCAGCGCTCTTTCTGGCGCCCGTCACTGAAATGCATGACCGAACTGACGTCGAAGAATCGCTGCTGGCCGTCAACCGTTGCGCCGAAGCGTTGGACAGCAAGCACATGCTTGTCACAGCCTGGAACACACACGTCCTGCAGTTTGAAGGTGCCGTTGGTGCGATGCATGATCTCTCGCAGGTATGTAAGTAGCGCTGTCCTACCCGTGAAGTCCCTGGTCCTGCACGTGGACCCGGGCAAGTGCCAGATCACGTCCTCGTGGATGGTGGTCGCCAGGGCGTCGAGGTCTCCGGCGCGGAAGGCATCGGCTGCGCGCCGGTAGGTGACGGCGTCGAGGTGGCCGGTGCTGATGATCGCCTCGTCCATGGTCATGCGGCAATCATCCTTTCGCCGGGGTCCTTCCAGAATGGCGAGGCGCCGCGGTGAAGGTTCCGCATATGGCACTGAACTTGGTAGCAATGCACCAGGATGCGTCAGGCTGCCGCTGCTGGTGATGGCTGGATCGAAACCACCGTGCGCGTGTCGGGGCTGGGCAGTAAGTCCGGTTAAGCGTGCCATGTAGGTTGGCACCGCGGCGGCAGAAAGCTGTTTGGTCGGAATGAGTGTCAAAATCCACAGTGGCGTGGCAAGTGAAAGGGGTGCCCCCAGGCAGATTCGAACTGCCGCCCCTGCCTCCGGAGGGCGAAATCGAGGTGCGCTGTGGGTCGGAAACGCCCCAACTCCAGCCTATTTGCCGGGTTCTAGAGTGACCTCGGATGCGCCCCATAACCGGGCCCATGCCTCAGTTGTTGCCATTCTGTTGCCACGGCACCGATCAACCCATCGCCTTGGGTGATGCCGAAGCCTAAGATTGGGGATGAGAGGGAGGTCATCATGACCACGCAAGCTAGTGAAGCTGTTGCGGCTTGGCGTGCCCTCAACCCTTCAGAGAAGCTGCGGATTCGACAGTCAGTCGCCATTGATCGCGTTGTGGCGAGCATG
>Ga0209100_1001133_pt1 | contig 19035 bp, 18 predicted proteins | sample lystaG_FD_185480 | JGI IMG/M metagenome (GOLD analysis project Ga0209100, IMG submission 185480) | Glacier valley bacterial and archeal communities from Borup Fiord, Nunavut, Canada, to study Microbial Dark Matter (Phase II) -... | ecosystem: Environmental > Aquatic > Freshwater > Ice > Glacier ...
GAGGTCCTACAAACGCCCCAACGACCTGACGGGTGGTGCGGTCCAGGGCCAGCCACACCCACACTGGCCTATCTTTACGACCTATGAAGGTGGCTAACTCGTCGCACTCGAGGATGAGCCGCTGGGCAGCATTTTTTTTGGAGCAGGCACATCCACCTTCTGCGGCACACCTGCGGCGCGGGTGTTGACGTAACGTTGCAGCCAAGAGCGGCTGACGCCTAGCACACGGCAAATCCCCCGCAGGGAGACCCGTTCGACGAGCGGGCAGGCCCCACGGGGTGCCGCTTTGCCCAAGACAGGAGCTTTTCCACCTGGTCTTGGGTGTCTTGAAGGATAGGCGCTCGAGCGGGGTTCAGGACGAACTGACGGTGGCAGGTGCGGCAGAGGTAGCGCTGCTTACCGGTGTGAATGAAGCCATTTTTGACCGTACTCACGGAGTCGCACTGCGGACAAGGCGGCGTGTTCATACCGTATTGAACCACGGTCATTACCAAAATGCCACTACCGGGTGGCGGACGCTCACCGCGCCCTCGAGACCGGGCGCACCGTGGGCAAAATCGTGCTCGAGGTGAAGCGCTGACTGGGCAAAGACTCTAATCAGAACTCGGGGAAAGCGAGAAAGACGGCCCTCAAGCGCCGTCTTTCTCACTTTCAGGTTGTGTTTTCAGGGCGTGCTCCTCACTCGGTCAGCACTTTCTCGATGCGGCGGTCCGGGATGAACCACAGCAGCGACACCGTGACGTACAGCGCCAGGGCAATCCCTGCGTTCCAGAACGCCAGCGGAATGGCGGCGACGTAGAGCACCAGCGAGCTTCGGCCCTTGAGGTCGCCGTCGCTGCGAATGGCTTTGGCCAGCCTCGAGTCGGGGCCGTGGACCGAAATCAGGGTCAGGGTGAGGACGGTGTAGGCCAGCGCGGTCATCAGCATCACCACACCGTACAGCGCCACCGGCAGGGTGGCAAAGTCGTTTTCACCCATCCAGCCGCTCACGAAAGGAATCAGGGACAACCAGAACAACAGGTGCAGGTTGGCCCACAGCACCCGGCCCGTGACCTGCTCCACGGTTTTAAAGGTGTGGTGATGGTTGTTCCAGTAGATGCCCACAAAGGTGAAGCTCAACACATAGCTCAGAAATACCGACCACAGCGGTAGCAGTTCGGCCCAGCTTGCCCCGTGTGGAACTTTCAGCTCGAGCACCATGATGGTGATGATGATGGCGATAACCCCATCGGAAAACGCTTCCAGCCTGCTTTTATCCATGTATCTCGCCCCTCGAGCGCGCCAAGTTCTGTCCTTTCGAGCAGTTTAACCCAACCCATAAACTTTCCGCTTCACCCGTTCGTTTAGACGTTCCCGGCAGATGCCCACCCCACCTCACCTCACCTCATCTGCACCAGTGCGCGCTCTTGTGCCTGCACCCGCGCTGGCCTACACTTCGCTGAACATCGTTTTCAGGGGGACATCGTGGTTGAAATAGTCAAACTAAAAGGCATCACACTGGCAATCTGGGCACTGATGCTCATTCCCTCGAGTGTGGAGGCCCGCACCCTGGCCGAAATTCGCTCGAGCGGGACCCTGAAGCTCATGACCGAGGGCGCGTACAAACCCTTCAACTTTTACCAGGGCAAAACCCTCACCGGCTTCGATGTGGAGCTGGGAACCGCGCTGGCTCAGAAGATGAACTTGAAATACGAGTGGAAGTCGGCAGGCTTTGACTCGCTGTTGATTTCGCTGAGTCAGGACCGCTTCGATGTGGTGGTCGCCTCGCACACCATCACCGACGAGCGGGCCAAATCGGTGGATTTTATCAACTACTACTGCACCAATGGCGTGTGGGTGGTGCGTCAGGGAGGCGAGAAGGTCAAAACCAATTTGAGGACCAAGACCATCGCCGCGCAGGTGGGAACCACCAATCTCGAGTTTCTCCCCAAGGTGATTCCGGGTCTGCCCGCCGCCAATATCAAGAGCTACCCCAAGGACACCGACGCACTGCAAGCCCTCATCGCCGGACGGGTGGATGCCTGGAGCACCGACGAGTTCGTGGCCCTCGACGCTATCAAGAGCACCACGGCGGCCAAGCTCGAGCTGGGCGGCACCCTGTACCTCCAACGCAACGGCATGGCGGTGAAAAAGGGCAACAGCACCCTGCAAAAAGCGCTGCAAGACGCGCTCTCGAGCCTGTATGCCGACGGAACTTACACCAAACTCAGCCAAAAATACTTTGGTAAGGACATCCGCTGCCCTAAATAGGTGTGCTCGAGCCGGATATCCACGGAAAAGGTTTTGTGCCACGAAGGTAATTGACGGTGTTGGCTTTTGAAATCAGCGGGTGGGATTGACGGGTCAATATCGAGCGCTGCACGGTGGCTTCCGAGTAGCGCGCTTACGAGAACTGTCCAGTGATATCCTCGAGCCGATTCAGGTCTGATGCGTCTAGGTGCGGCCCGAGCACCCTTCGTCGTCCCGAGTTACCCTCGAGCACGTTTTATACAGTTTCCGTTATATTCCGTACAGCCGAGAAGTTCACTGTCTTAGGCAAAGCGGCACCCTGTGGGGCCTGCCCGCCGCCTATACTCCCCTGAAACCGTATTTTTTCCGTACTCGCATTTCAAACAGAACGGACTCGCATAAGCAAGCCTGGCCTCCCGTCCGGAAAATATCCGAAACTATACGGATATTGCAGGACATCCGTATTATTGGCGTTCCACCGCACCAGCTTGAGAACTTGGAGGAAATTCTGGGTCAAAGGGTCGGTGAGGGACTGGCTGAGATTGGCTCGAGCGCTCGACTCGAAACACTCGGCAGCAAGCCTCCCCTCGAGTAATTCAAAAGGCCTAGCCCCAACTTGTCAATTGGCAGACGGTATTTTCACAAAGACGGCTTATAATTGAACCCGATATGACGCGATATCAAGACACCGTTCAAGCCGAGGCCACACCCCCTGTCAGCCTGAACCTGAGCCAGCCTCGCGTTCTGGTGCTCAACGCTTCTTACGAGGCGCTGCACGTCTGCTCCATCAAGCGGGCCATCACGCTGGTCATGTACGAGGTGGCCGAGGTGCTCGAGAACTCGAGCGATTTCATCCGTTCGCCCAGCACCTCTATGGCGGTGCCCAGCGTGATTCGCCTCAAGCGTTACATTCGTCGCCCCAGGATTCACCCGATTCCTTTTTCGCGGCGCAATGTGATGCGCCGCGATTTTTATACCTGCCAGTACTGCGGCAGCAAGCAGGAACTCACCCTTGACCATGTGATTCCGCGCTCTAAAGGTGGACGCCACACCTGGGAAAACGTGGTCACGGCCTGCCGCGACTGCAACCAGAAAAAGGGCGACCGGCTGCCCGACCTGGCCGGAATGCCGCTGGCGGTCAAGCCTCGAGTGCCCAACTTCGGGGTCTATGCTTACGGCCATGTAGCCGATGTGCAGCCCAATTGGGAGAAGTACATCACTTAACTCCGGTTGGTCGTTGTTATGAGTCATGAGTGGTGAGCTTGATAACAGAACTCTCGAGGGCGCACGTTTGTGCGCCCTTTTGGTTTGAAACTTGCGATTCTCGAGCGCTTACAGCGTTTCCCAAAAAGCTGAAGGGGGGTTCAGCTTTTTGGTGAGCGGTCTGGCCCGGAAGGCGAGCAGGTCCCACGGGGTGCCGTTCTGCTCAAGACGTGCCGTTCAGACCAAGACGCTTCGCTACTGGAAAAAAGCAGTGGTACTAGCGGTAATGGAAGCTTTGGAGCGAGCAGGCGGCGAGGCCCGATAGGTGCCGCTTTCGCCAAGATGCCCGCTAGGTGCCGTTCTGCTCAAGCGGTCAAGCGTCTTCATGGGCGCTGTTCTGACCAAGAAGACGCAGCGCGGAAAAGCTGTAATGCTAGCGAGAACCGCTGTAAGGCAAACCCGCTACAATCTGCACCATGCCGGATTTTCTCGAGAACGCACGCGACCTTTCGCCGCGTCAGCGTCCCATCACAGGGCGGCTTTTTTCTCCGCTTTTTCTGGGAATAGGGATTGGGGTCGCCCTGGCAGGCCCGCTGCTCATCGACTCGAGCTTGTGGGCGCTCGAGACCAATGTGCTACAACCCGCGCTCTACCTTTTGCTGATTGTCTTTACCGCGCTCTTCATCAGCATCACCCTGCGGCGCATCTTCACCGCGCGGGCCTACACCCTGCGGCGCATCGTGGCCTCGCTCGAGTGGGACTGGGAATTCGTGGTCTGCGGCGCGGTGATTGCCCTAAGCATTCTGGCCGTTCATTACGATAAAACCCAGCCAGCGCCCGATTCCTGGCGAATGCTGAACGTGCTGTGGGACGGAATGCGCTCGAATATGGTGTCGTACTTCACCGGAATTTTACTGATACTGACCTTCATCATCAGCGGCCTGTCTCGAGTGACCCACAACCTGCGAATCCGGCTGTACGCGGCGGTGGACCTGCTGCTGGTCTTTGCCTACCTGTTCACCCATGTGCTGATTGTCCCCATCATAGACTCGAGCGGACTCGAGGGGGGGTTTCTCGACCCGCTGTTCGTGGCGCTGGTCAAGTCGGTGACGTTTTGCGCCTACATCCTGTCGGCGGTGCGCTTTTACCGCTACTTGATTTACTACATCGTCGAATTTCAGGCCGCGCAGTTCGAGCCGCAGAAGCCCGTTAAAGACAAGCCCGTCAAGGACGGGGACTCGAGCACGGGTTGACTCAAGTCTGAGCGCGGAGCTATTGCGTGATAGAGCACAGTTTTCTCTCGAGCGCAGCACCCAAACTTCCCCATCGGTCACAAAGCAGACAGACCTTCTCTCGAGCGCAGCGTTAGTCTCGTTTCATTCCAGGAGGTTAAATATGTCGTTATACGGCGGAGATTGGTCCGTGCTGTACCGCACCGTGCGCTCGATTGCCCCGGAAGCGTTTACCGAAGAAGGTTTTCTGGCGGGGGTTTGGGGTGGAAGCTGGCACGCCGTCGGCACGCCCCGCCAGATGTATTCGCCCAACGACGGCACGCCATTAGCGCTCAGCCTGGACCTGGACCGGGGAACCGCGCAGGTGGCGGTGAAGGCGGCGGCAGCGGAGGGAGTCGAGTGGGCCGCGCTGCCGCTCGAGCGGCGCTGTGAGCGCGTCAGGGCGGCAGTAGACCTCCTGAGAATGCACCGCGAAACCCTGGCCCTGCTCCTGGTGTGGGAAATCGGCAAACCGCTGACCCAATCCCGCACCAGCGTGGACCGGATGCTCGAGGGGGTGGAGTGGTATCTCGCTGAGTCCGAGCGCCTCACTTACGGGCGCACCCCGGTGGGGCTGGTGAGCAACATCGCGTCGTGGAACTACCCGCTTTCGGTTTTGGTTCACTCGATGCTGGTGCAAGCTCTGGTCGGCAACATCGCGCTGGCCAAGTCGCCGAGCGCGGGCGGTGGGGCCAGCGTGACCCTGGCGGTGGCCCTGGCGCGCCAATGCGGGGTGCCGCTGTGTCTGGTACACGGCAGCGGCAGCTTGCTGGGCGAAATTCTGATTCGCTCCGAAGCGGTGAACGCGGTGGCCTTCGTGGGCGGACGCGCGCACGGGCGCAGCGTGGCCGATGGGCTGCTCGACCGCCGCAAGCGCTACATGCTCGAGATGGAAGGGGTCAACGCTTACGGCCTGTGGGAGTTCAGCGACTGGAGTTTGCTCGAGGGACAACTGCTCAAGGGTTACGAGTACGGCAAGCAGCGCTGCACCGCCTACGCCCGCTTCGTGATTGAGCGCCGCTTGTTTCCCCAGTTTCTGGAAACCTACCAGCGGGCCATGAGCCAGATTAAGGTGGGCCATCCGCTCAAACTCGAGAACGGCGATTTTCCCCATTTAAGCTACGGTCCGCTCATCAACGCAGACAAGGTGAAGTCGCTGCAATCCAGGGTGCTCGAGGCGCTCACCCTGGGCGCGGTTCCAATATTTCAAGGCCAGCTCGAGGCGGCGCGCTTTCTCGAGAATCAGAACACCGGGGCTTACCTGGCCCCCACCGCCCTGCTCGGTGTGCCCCGCCGCTCGCCGCTGTACCACGCCGAACCCTTCGGGCCGCTCGACACCTTCGTGCTGGTGGACACTCTGGACGAACTCATCGGTGAGATGAACGTCTCGAGGGGAAGCTTGGTGGCCACCATTGGCACGGATAACCCCAAAATTGCCGCCGAGGTCGGGCCTCGCTTGCAAGCGTTCAAGGTGGGTGTGAACGTGCTGCGCTCGAGGGGAGACCGCGAGGAAGCCTTTGGCGGCTACGGCGAGTCCTGGCAGGGCTGCTTCGTGGGCGGTGAGCACCTGATTCGAGCCGTAACGCACAGTGAGTCCGGCGAGGCACCGTTGGGCAATTTCATGGCTTCACGCACCGAGTTCGCCTCACCATGACCCCGGCCCAGCCTGTGCAAGACGTCACACTCGAGTCGCCCGTGACCCGCAGCCCACTTTCCAAGCCGCGTCAAAGCAGTCTCCAGCAGATTGAACACCTGCTGTATCAGGTTGCGGCTTACTTGCTGGTCATCGCGGCGGTGGCCCTGCTGGTCACGGCGGTGGTCGAGACGGTCACGTCGTGGCGCAGTGGGGTGGACGGAGCGATTGTGCGGCTGCTCGACCGGGTGTTACTGGCGCTGATGTTGGCCGAAATCACTTACACCCTGCGGCAGGCCGAGCGCAACCACACCCTCACCGTGGCCCCGTTTTTGGTGGTGGGCATCATCGCGGCGGTGCGGCGAATGCTGATTGTCACCGCCGAATCGGTAGGCCGCACCGACCTCAACAGCAGCGTCTTTATGGGCAGCCTGCTCGAGCTAGGCGTGCTGGCGGTCATCATTTTGGTGTTCACCCTGGCGGGACGCTGGCAGACAGCGGAAAAACCCAGCGCTGAAGGGTAGTGTTCTAAACAACTGCTGTACGCTTGCACCCCCAGGATTCACTTCGGGGTCAAACTTCAAACGTCCCGGTTCGACCTACACAAGCGCGAGGAAAAAAGTATGAAACTGCGGTACGTTACCCTCAATTTCTCGAGCGTTCAATTTATAAAGCGTCACCGACTAATCCACCACCTACCCGACTTCAGCGCCTCGATCAAAGCAGGAATTGCGGCCTTGTGGCGGCAGACTTTGCTTGAGGAGTATGGAAATTTCACTCGAGAATACAACGGGTCGCCCAGGATGCAGCGCGAAGCTGAACTTTGGCTCGAGCACACCTTTTCTCGAGACAGTTGAGTACCGCCATCAAAAATCAGGCACCACAGCATTTGTCCCAGTAAAGCTCGAGCGCCACACTTAAACTCTGAGCATGGCTTTCCAGGATTTGCAGGGCTTTATAAAGTTGCTCGAGGAACGTGGACAGCTCGTGCGGGTCACGGCCCCGGTCAGCAGCACGCTCGAGATTAGCGAAATCGCGGACCGTTTTGTCAAGGCAGGCGGCCCCGCGCTGTTGTTTGAAAACGTCAAAGGTTCACACTTTCCGCTGGCCATCGGGCTGATGGGTACACCGCAGCGCATGGCCTGGGCGCTCGGTCTCGACTCGCTCGAGGAACTGGCAGAAAAGGTGCGCGACCTCATCAAAATCCGGGTGGGTGGCCCCCTAGCGCTGCTCTCCAACCTGCCCAAGCTCAAACATGTGGCCAATCTGCCGCCACGCCGGGTGAGGACCGCCCCGGTACAGGAAGTGGTCTGGCGCGGCGACGAGGTGGATTTGGCCAAGCTGCCGATTCTGACCTCCTGGCCGCAGGACGGTGGACCGTTCGTCACCCTGCCGCTTGTCGTGACCAAAGACCCCAAAACCGGGGAGTACAACATGGGCATGTACCGGGTGATGGTGATGTCCAAAAATACCACCGGAATGCACTGGCAGCGCCATAAAACCGGAGCGCGACACCTCGAGCACGCCCGTGAGCTAGGAGTTAAGCTCGAGGTGGCGGTGGTCCTCGGCGGCGACCCGGCGCTGATTTACGCCGCCACCGCGCCGCTGCCGCCCATTCCCGGCATCAACGAGTACTCGCTGACCGGGTACCTGCGCGGCGAACGTCAGCAGGTGGTCCGGGGCATGACCGTGAGTCTCGAGGTTCCAGCCAACGCCGAATTCGTGCTCGAGGGTTACGTGGACCCCGAGGAGCCGTGGGTGGACGAGGGGCCGTTCGGCGACCACACCGGCTTTTACACCCCGGTGGACAAGTACCCGCGCTTTCACGTCACGGCCATCACCATGCGCCACAACCCGGTCTACCCCGCCACCGTCGTAGGTCGCCCGCCGATGGAGGACGCTTACCTCATCGAAGCCAGTGAGCGGCTGTTTCTCCCCGCCGCGCAGCTCATCATTCCCGAAATTGTGGACTACCACATGCCGCCAGCGGGCGTGGCTCACAATCTGGTCATCGTCAGCATCAAAAAAGGCTACCCCGGTCAGGCGTACAAGGTGGCGCACGGCTTACTCGGCCTGGGTCAGATGATGTTTGCCAAAGTGGTCATCGTGGTGGATGAGGGCGTGCCGCTGACCGACCTGAGCGCGGTGCTCGAGCAGGTGTGCGACAAAGCCAACGTGACGAGCGACGTGCTGCACTCGAGGGGGCCGGTGGACGTGCTGGACCACTCGAGCCGCAAGTGGAGCTACGGCGGCAAGCTGATTATTGACGCGACCACGAAACTGCCCGAGGAGCAAAGAGGGGGAGAGGGGGAGAGGGGGAGCGGCCCGGCCCGAGAGGCGGATAGCCCCAATGGGTGGCGCTCTGTCCAAGAGGTGCCGCAGTTGGGCCAAGACAGAGGGCGAGAAAAAACCTCGAGCACAACGTCCAGAGCGTCTGGGGTAGGAACACATGGTTCCTTGCCCTCTTCATCCGGTCAGGCTACCGCCACGCTCGAGCGTCCCGCGCAAAGCCACCTGGTTCAACCCGGCTTTCTGGCGGTCAAACTCAAGAAAACTCGAGCGGACCAGAGCCATGAGCTGGGCGCGGAACTCGCTCGAGACGCGAGTCCAGACATCCAGCACATCCTGATTTGCGACGAACTCACCGACTTAAGGAACCTGCAAGACGTGTGGTGGACCGTGCTCAACAACATTGACCCCGAGCGGGACGTGTGGCTCGAGCGCTCCGAGCATGGGGGCGAGATTCTGGTGTGGGACGCGGCCCGCAAGATTGTCGAGGAAGGCTTTGACCGGGTGTGGCCCGACAAAATCGAGATGGACCCGAATGTAAAAGCTCGAGTGGACGCGATGTGGCACGTTTGGGGCCTGCCCGATTTGGGCTGAGGCTCGGCCCATCACACCCATGAAGCAATTAAACCCGTGAGTGAATCTCACGGGTTTAATTGTATCTCATGTCAATAGATGAAGATGTTTTGGGCTGCGTCACATAAACTTGCTCGAGGGTAGGGAAAGACTGGGCTGAGTCCCGAGTGTTTTCCACAAATCCTTTCGAGTTCTCAGAGGTGACGTATGCAGACTGCCCTGCCCGTAAAAGTTAGCCTGACCGCTCCAGCCGCTCTGGTCCTGACCCTCACACTTCTCGTCGGCTGCCGTGAAGAAACCACGCCCACCCCGATTCTCCCCACCAGCGCGCAGGGTCCCGCGCTCGAGCCTGCACTCGAAGGTGAAGCGGCCAAGACTTTTTCGCCCAAACGGGGTGTCAACGTCACCGGCTGGTTTCAGTACGGCGAGTTCCGCGAGTCGCGCTTTTCCGAGCTGCAAAAGCTGCGCGACATGGGCGCGGACTTCATCCGGTTGCCGATTGAACCAACCAAATTCTACGACGCCTCGAGCGTGGTGTGGTCTCAGCTCGAGCGCACCCTGACCGAAGCCAAGCGCCTGAATCTCAAGGTCATCGTGGATTTGCACCCCCAGTACAACACCCAGCGCCTCGCACTTACCGGTGACGCCCGCTATCCGGCGCTGCTGACCAGACTGGCGACCCTGCTGCCCAAATACGGCCTGAGCAATGTGGCCCTCGAGCTGATGAACGAACCCATCAGTCCGGTGGGGGATAGTTGTGAACAGAGCTTTGACTGGAACGCCATCCAGCAAAAGTTCTACAGCGCGGCCAGGGCCGGAAGCAAAACCCTGACCCTGATTGCCACCGGGAAATGCTGGGGCGGCATTAACGGGCTGCTCGAAATTAAACCCTTACAGCAGGGTGGCGTGCAGGACAAAAACGTGATTTACAGCCTGCACGACTACGACCCGATGTTCTTCACCCACCAGAGCGCGAGCTGGGCGGGCTGGCAACTGGCTTACGCGCGCGGTGTGCCGTACCCCATCACGCCCGAGCGCATGAACGCGGTCCTTCCGAGCATTTTGTACGGCGTGCCCAACAAGCGGCTGCGCGCCGAGCTAAAAGGTCAGCTCGAGGCGCTGGGAGCACAGGGCTTCAATAAAGCGTCCATGCAAAAAGAACTGGCTCGAGCCTCCGACTGGGGCAAGAAGAACAACGCTCGCTTGTTGCTGGGCGAGTTTGGTGCCCTGGTCAATGTGACGCCGCCCCAGGACCGGGTGCAGTGGATTCGGGACATGCGCGAGTCCGCACAGTCGCTGGGCATGGCCTACGCGATGTGGGGTTTTGATTCGAGCGATGGGGCCAGCACCTTCGGACCCTTTAGGAACGGCGCGCTCGAGGTGGGCGCGCTCGAGGCGCTGGGCTTCAAAGCCCCCCCAGAGGCCAAGCCGACCCCGCCCAACCCGGTGATTACAAAGGTTTACCCACTCAACCCGGTGACGAGCACAAGTACACCCTTAGCCGACTTCGAGGCCGGAAGCCAGAGTGTTTTTGGCGTTCCCACCAATTATTACAGCTACGGCAAGCCGGACAACCTGCCCCCGGTGAGCGGCGCGGTTCCTTTTGTGGCCCCCTCGAGCACTCAAAGCGGGCGGCTCGAGTTTCCCTACGACATCCCGCTGAACAACGATTACGGGGGCGTGACCGCCGTGATTAACCTCAAAAATGGCTCGAGCGTGGATTTCACGCTCTACACCCATCTGCGCCTCGAGCTGGCGGCCACGGGCGGCACCTCGCTGCGGGTGGACCTGGGCAGAGATGGAGTGGACAACGGGGGGGACAACCCCGAAGTCAACCTGCCCAGTTCGGAGACACTGGAAACTTTTGATATTCCGCTCGAGAGCTTCAAGCAGGCGGGGTGGGGCAAGCCCGTGGACCTCGGACCGATTCTCAGGGGAGTCGAGCGCGTTTCCATCACCGCCAACACCACGGGCACCAAAGGCGTGGTCAAGATTGACAACATCCGTCTGGTGCGCCTGGAGGAAGCCTCGAGCGCCCTCGCGCTTCCCGCCGACAAAGCCCAGACGCTGCAAAACTACGAACTCGAGGGCGACGCCACCAACTCGGGCGGCAGCAGCATCTTGTACGGCTACCAGGAAAACGCCGCCAACGTGGCAACCGTCAGCTCGAGCAAGGTTCAGAGCGGCGCGGGTAAAGCGCTCGAGGTTCGGTTCAAACTGCCCGCCACCACCGCCGCGTAGCCGTTGGGGGCGGGCATGCACCTGCTCCCCGGTGACGCCCCGCTCGATTTGACGCCCTACGCGGCCCTGCGTCTGGATTTGGCGAGTGTGCTCACAGGCCAACCCACGGGGAGCCGCTCGAGCCTGCGCGTCATGCTGGTGGCAAACGGAGTGGACACCTCCTACGACTACCCCAGCCTGATACTGAGCGTGGACCCCACACTTAAGACCTACCGCCTGCCGCTCGAGGACTTTGTTCAGGACGGCTGGGGCAAGGCGGTAAACCTGAGCGAGTATCTCAAGCGTGTCACTTCGGTGGAGGTGCGAACCGAAAAGGTAGGCAGCGAGGGTTCCATGACCCTGGATAACATGCTGCTCGAGAAAAAGTAGAGCGTTCAGTTTTAGCGCTCGAGCACCTTCTGCGGCAATCGGACCATTACCCTCAAACCGCCCCACTCCGAGCGCTCGAGGGTGATCCCTTTGCCAATTGAACTTGACAACCCTCCCATCAGACCTGCCCAGCGAACCTCTCGAACTCGGTGTTCAGAAGATTTGCGTCCGGCCAGCCGTCGTGGATCAGGGCACAGTAACACAGAGTCAACCGCTCCCCTTGCTTCAGCGTGAAGGGTTCGTGGAAGACGAGCGAAGCGTTGACATACCCAAACCCAGGCTGGCGAACCATGTGCCAGGAGGTCGGGTGCCGGGGGTTGTCCGGATGGTCGAACAGGGTCATGCCCGCCGCCCGTCCCGGCGCGCCGTCCGACACTCCGCTGAGGTCCACCCATTGCGCCCGCTGACCCAGGATCAGGTCGTCGCGTCGCCCCTCACTGTCGAGCAATTGAAAGTCGCCCAAACTGCGAGCCGCCCTCCAGCCCAAACCGGCATAACCGCCCCAGGGCGTGTCCGCCGCTACGGGGGTGCGGTCCACCGAGACGTCTCCGTGCTGGGCCTCGAAGCTCTGGGTCCATTCCAGCGTGTAGTCTCCGCTGGCTCGAGGCAAGGAGATAAACAGTTCACGCCATTCGCGCACCAGCTCATCGCCCGAAGCCAGGACGTAGCCCAGCGTGGTGGAAACCCGCGCGCCCTCCGGCTCGAGCGTCACTTGTTCGGAGCCGATCTGTACAGTGCGTCCCGCGTGTTCCAGCTCAGCGTTTTCCTCCCAGAAGTTCACCCCGTTCAGATACTTCCAGGCAAACCAAAGACCCCGGTGCCAGGGGTGATCCCAGGGGCGGTACGCCGTGAGCAGCACCCCCTGGGAAGTACAGAGCGGATGCACGAAGGGTTTGCCCTCCGCATCGGGCCTAAACTGGTAGGTGAGCAGTTCTCGACCTGCCCACTCGAGCGCTAAATGCTTCCTGGGCTGATAGCTCCAGCGGGTCCCCGTCACAACGAGGCCGCCTCAGCGGGAAGAAGCTCGAGGTCCACAGGCTGTCCGGTTCTGGAAGACTCATAGATGCCGAAAATAACCGCCATCGTACCGAGGTTATCGCGTCCACTGCTCAACGGCTCGATGCCGCTGCGAATACATTCCTCGAAGTGCAGAATCTGATTGTAAAATCCCCGTGGGCTGGGCAGCCCCTCGAGCGCTTCGGGCACCGGAAGAAAACCGCCCAACTGCGTGGCCCAGGATAAAGGCTTTTCACCCTCGCTGTGCTGGCTGGCGTACCACGCTGGACCGACGTACTCCCCCAACGGAGGAACCGCGTGCATCGCGCCCGCATCTCCGAAAAGCGTGAACGACTCGCCCCACGGAACCCGGAAGCCCGAGTAGGTGCCGAAGACCTCGGCCACAGCCCCGGAGGCGAACTCGAGCCGCGCCCAGGCGTAATCCTCGGCTCCATTGGTAAACTCGGGCCGGGTGGTTTTGCACACAGCACTGACCCGCTTTACCGGTCCGAGCAGCCAGCGCATCAAATCGATGCGGTGAACCAGCACCGAAATCACGATGCCGCCGCCAGCGAGCTTGCCGTCGAACAGCCAGTGCGAGGGGGGCATAAACGCGCTGAGGTTTTGCATCGCATCCAGGCGCACCGCCCGGATAGTGCCCAGTTCGCCCGAGTCGAGCTTGCGTTTGACCCCGCTGTAGCTGGGGTCGTAGCGCTGGTACTGCGCGACCATCAGGGTCACACCGCTCGCCTCGGCAGCAGAAACCATCGCCCGGCACTCGTCCATCGAGCAGGCCATGGGTTTTTCGACCAGCACATGTTTATCCGCTCGAGCCGCCTGGATGGCTTGCTCGGCGTGCTGGTAGTGCGGGGTGCACAGGTCCACCGCGTCGAGGTCCGAGTAGCGCAGCATTTCCGCTAAATCGGTGAACACGGCAGCTCCACCCACTCGGGCCGCCAGGAGTTCGGCGGCGCTTGTGTTCACGTCGCACACCGCGCTGTAGCGCACCCGCTTGGGGAAATCGTCGGCGACGCCCACATGGGCTTTGGCGATGCCGCCCGCCCCGACCAGGCCCAGGCGAAGCGGTCTCGAAGTGTCCAGGGTCATTCAATCCTCCAGCAGGCGCGAACCGAGGATGCGCCTGAAAAAAGCTAAGCTTTGTGCCGCTTGATCGATGGTGCCGCACTCCACACTCAAGAACAGGTCGCGCTCGAGCGGCTCGAGAATCTCGATCACCTGATCCCAGTCCACCACGCCCTCGCCGCAGGCGCAGCCCACCGGGGTGCCGGTGACCTTGCCGCGCTCCGCTTCACCCTGCTCGAAGCTGATGTCCTTGGCGTGAACGTGTCGCACGTGGTCCCGTACCGCCCGCAGACTTTCGTAAGGGTCCTCGAGACCGGCCAAGTAAGCGTTTCCGGTGTCCCAGTTGACCGCAATCCACTCAGAGGGCACCAGTTCGACGAGCCGCATCAGGCCCGCCGCCGTCGTGGAGTAGATGCCGTGCGGCTCGATACACAGGGAAACCCGGTGGCGAGCGGCAACCATACTCACCTTTTTGAGCGTGTAGGCCATAGCTTGATGCGCCTGCTCGTCGTTCATCCAGTCGGGCTTGAGCATCTCGTCGGAGTTCACGAAGCGTGCCCCCACCGCGTCAGCGAGTACCACCGCGCGGGTCAGGCGGGCCACCGCCGCTTCGGGCTTCATCAGCGGGCTGTGGCTGATGCTGGCTACCCGCACCCCGGCTGCTTCACACAGGTCGCGCATGAGAAGCGGGTCTTCTTCCATAGAGAACGAGTGGAAGTAACCCACTTCACTGAGCAGCTCCCAGCCGGTATGCACCATCGGTTCGATCCAGCGGTAGCCGAGCTTTGCGGCCACTGCGATACCTGCTTTAAAATCGAGGTCGGCGCTCCGAACGAACTCCATGTTTGCAGCAATTCGAAATTTTGCCATTGATCTCTCCTAGGGTGGACGGCATGGGGATGCCCCGTGCCGCCAACGCGTCTGAATCTGAGGCCTTCATTGTAGGCAAGCCGCAACGCCGGGGCATTCAAAACTGTACAGTGAACGAAAATGAACACGCCTGCTTATCGCTCGTCTCCAGAGAGGCGTGGGCGACCCACCTCCCTCCTGACCGACGCAGGTGTCCACACCGCCGACACCTGCGAACCGCTCGAACGGGCGGTGGACCGCAGAAAGGTCCAGCTCCACGCGCTAGCCCGTGGTACCTATCCGGGTAAACGGCTCGAGGCCCCATCGCTGCCCGAGGTGCTTACCTTCGGGCACTGGGAAGCGCTCAGGCCGCAGAACTGGGGTCTGGATTGGCACCGCAATGAGGGGATCGAGTTTACCTACGTCTCGCGGGGCAGCACGTTCTTCGCCTCCGATGAAGGCTCGAGCCTGCTTCAGCGCGGCCACCTCACCGTGACCCGGCCCTGGCAGGTTCACCGGGTGGGCGATCCGCACATCGGAGCCTGCCGCCTGCACTGGCTGATTTTAGACGTGGGTGTGCGGCGACCCCATCAGCGCTGGCGCTTCCCGGAGTGGCTGGCCCTGGAGGCTGGAGACCTGAAGCAGCTCGGTGAGCTGCTTCAGCACAACGAGCAAACGGTCTGGAGAGCCAACCCCGCAGTCGAAACCCATTTTCTGCGCCTTTCGCGCCTGGTCGAGCAACAAAACAGCGTCGGCTGGGTCTCCAAGCTGCGCCTCGAGATCGCCGCGCTGCTCATCAGCGTGCTGGTGCTGCTGGCCGGCCAAAACATCGCGCTAGATGCCCGCCTGTCCTCGCGCCGTCGAAGTGTCGAGTTGCTGTTGAGCACGCTCGAGACCCAGCTCGACGCACCCTGGAACACGGACCGCATGGCTCAAGCCTGCGACCTGGGCCGCACCCAGTTTGTGCGGTACTGCCGCGAGGTCACCGGGATGGCTCCTGGGGCCTACCTGACCTCCCTGCGCCTGGGGGCCTGCAAGAAGTTGTTGCTGGACGCACCCGACCTCGACATCACCGAGGTGGCGCGGCGCGGCGGCTTTGACTCGAGCCAGTATTTCGCCACCGTGTTTGGGCGTCACCTGGGCTGCACCCCTAGCCACTTCCGCAGACGCGCGGTGCAGGATATTTCCGAGCGGTGAGCAGAATTCGGAGCAGGGAAATTGGGTCCGATATGCGCCAAAGGTTTTCCTTCTTGCAAGACGGCACCTATCAGGCCTGCCCGCTCCACTCCGGCTAGCTTCATTTTTGTGAAAAATACTTTTTGATTGCCACAAGCGAAGCGTAGGAATATTGAGCCAGACTAACCCAATATTCCTGCAAATTGCTTTGAAAACGTCCCAACAGCGCGGGAACAGAAGGGCCAGTGTGCGTTGCGCTTACAACTATCCCAGCCTGACTTTGAGCGTGGACCCCACCCTGAAAACCTACCGTTTACCGCTCGAGAACTTCGCTCAGGACGGCTGGAGCAAGGCCACGAACCTGGGCGAGTATTTCAAGCGTGTCACCTCTGTGAATATACGAACCGAAAAGGTGAGCAGTGAGAGCACCATGACCCTGGATAACTTAGTGCTCGAGAAGAAGTAGAGCTTTAAGTTCTGGCGCTCGAGGTCTGCCGCTACTTCAGAACCACCGGAATCACCCGGTTCACCCGAGGCAGCAGGTCGCTTCCCACCTGCAAGATGTAAACCGCGCTCTTCATCCGGTCGCCGTCGCGGTTGAAGGCGATGTCCCCGGTCAGGGTTTCGCCCGACGACAGAACTGTTTTGCGGAGCGCCGCCATCACGCTCGAGCGGTTCGGCTTTTTGCCACCTGTGATGGAGCTTTTCAAAGCGCTCAGCGCCACTTGGGTGGCATCAAAAGCCAGCAGCCCCACCCCCGAGACCTCCTTGCCGTAACTTTTTTGATAGCTAGCGGCAAAATCCCTGGCGCGAGGGTACGCCGCCGGGGGCGCAACCGTGGAACTGATGTAGATGCCACGGGCGTTTTCTCCGGCCAGACGGTAAAAGCTCGAGGTGTTGAGGTTGTCCGACCCCACGAAGGGCACGCTGATGCCCGCTTTTTTCATGCTCGAGAGCAGGGCCGCCGCCGTGTCGTACTGACCCCCGTAGTAGACCACGTTGGGCTTGAGGTCTTTGAGGGTGCTCAGCACGCTCGAGAAGTCAGCTTTACCCAGCACCTGAAGGCGCTCGCTGCTGGTGCCCGCCAGAATCGGGGCGGTTCCGATGTTACCCAGCACCTTGATTCCCGCGTCGCGCAGGCCGGAGGCAATCTGGATCGTCAAGCCGCGCCCCGAGGAGGTGCTGTCGTTGATTAAGGTCACGCTCTTGGCACCCAGCGTCTGGGTCAGGAATTTGACCGCCGCGTCGGCCTGAGCGTCGTCTCTGGCCACCAAGCGGCTCACGTTGGACAAGCTGCGGTCGGTGAGGGTGGTGGCGGTGGCGGTGGGGCTGAGCATCGCCAGCTTACCGGCGAACAGAAAGTCGGAGGCGGTCATGGCGCTGTCCGAGTACAGCGGCCCAATTAAAACCAGAATGTCGGGGTCAGCCACCGCCAGTTGCGCCTGGGCTTTGGCCGCGTTCGCCTGGTCTTGGTCGTCGAAGGACTTGAACCTCAAATCGAAGCCCAGCGCCCTGAACTCGGCTCGAGCGCTGTTCAGCGCCGCGAGCGCCACGTTGCGAACTTCTTCCCCGATGCCGGAAAGCGAGCCGCTCAGGGGGGCCATGTAGCCCACGGTGATGATGGGCAAGTTTTCGGCTCGAGCCGGACTCAGCGCGCTCGAAGCCAGCAGAGCCAGAAAAATAGACTGTTTCGACATAGGACCATATGTTAATTTAGGGTTAAGTCTAGACAGGTGATAAACTCGACAAAAGTTTGCTCTGGACACCTTGCAATATCGCTCGAGCAAGCTTCCCACTGGCTAGCTTGGCGCTTTGAGCTGAGGCTCGAGCACTTTTCCCGGCAATCGGACCACCGCACTCAAACCGCCCCACTCGGAGCGCTCGAGCCTCAAAGTACCGCCGTGCTGCTCGGTGACAGCCGCCACCAGCGCCAGCCCCAGGCCCACACCCTTGCTGCCCTGGAGTTTGGAACCGCGCTGAAAGGGTTGCAGCAAGCGCGACACGTCGGCCTGGGGAATACCGGGGCCATCGTCCTCGACACAGAGCACCGCGTGACCCTCGAGCGTGTGCGTCCCCACCCGCAGCCGTCCGCCTTCACGCCCCAGCACTTGACCATAGCGCAGCGCGTTTTGCACCAGATTGGAGGCCACCAGCAACAGCGCGGCGCGGTCCCCGCTCGAGGGCGCTCTCGAGTTCGGAAGCAGATAAATCGGATTCAAACGGGCTTGAGGCCCACCGCCATCACATGAGCGCTCACGCCTAACAAGGTCGGCTCACTCTCAAGCGCCCTGGCCAGATGCAGCACCCACTCGCGCTTCTCAGGCTCAAACCAATAAGCGTCGAAGTCGTGCAGCAGCCAGCCTGGACCCTCGATGCCGAGCAGGGCCTCGAGTACAAATCCCGCCTCTACAACCTCGTCCCGTAGCTCGAGCGGGTGATGGAAGTATGCGGTGGTGAAGTACGACTTACCCTCGGGGTTGCGGTGCTGTCCATCGCGCAGGCTTCGATCCGACAGGTTGCGGTAATCCGGGTCAGCGTATCGCTCGAGAAACAGGCCATCAAAGCTGCCCGAAAAGCGGTTGATGCTCACCGCGAACAGCACCCCACCAGGTTTGAGGACGCGCCACGCTTCCTCGAGCGCCTTCAAGCGGTCCGAGCGCTCGGTGAGGTGATACAGCGGCCCCAGCAACAGCGCAGCGTCGGCGCTCGAGTCCGGGTAAGGCAGGGTGCGTGCGTCACCCACGGTGGCGCTCTCGAGGGTCAAATTCTGCATCCGAGCGGCACTCTGAGCCTGCTCGACGTGCAGCTTTGTGATGTCCAGCAGGTTTACTTTGTACCCTCGAGCGGCCAACCACAGCGCGTATATGCCCGGTCCACCGCCGATGTCGTGGACGGTGGCGGGCACGTCAGGAAGATAGCGCTCGAGCAGTTCAAAGGTTCGGGCGCGCTCGAGCTTGTTGTCATCACTCTCGAGGCGAGTTTGCTCTCGGCCAAGTGCGTAAAATTTTTGAACTTCCTCGAGTGGGTCGGTCATGGGTTCTCCTACCGAATCTATTCGCGAGGATTGGATGCTTCCAAAACAAGGTCGGTAAATGATTGTGTCCTAATATTGTCTTTTTCTAG
>Ga0209100_1001135_pt1 | contig 19023 bp, 6 predicted proteins | sample lystaG_FD_185480 | JGI IMG/M metagenome (GOLD analysis project Ga0209100, IMG submission 185480) | Glacier valley bacterial and archeal communities from Borup Fiord, Nunavut, Canada, to study Microbial Dark Matter (Phase II) -... | ecosystem: Environmental > Aquatic > Freshwater > Ice > Glacier ...
AGGCTGTAAAAGGTTTCGTTGCGCATGGGGGCATATATCCTCAGATAAGAGTTGTGTACCTCTTTTTCGACCGAAGGCTTGTCCTTGGGTTTGCGCACACGGGCAGCGGATAAGGTAGTGTTGTAGTATACAGACCATTGTCCGGCCATTTCATTGAAACAGGGTTCGTAACGGCTCGCTTTATCCACAAATTGTTTCATATTGTCACTCAGCACATTTGAAGGCACACCCCCAAAATAACTCAAAGCCCTGCCCAATGCCTCGTACAGGTTCCTTTGTGAAGCACTGGCAAGAACCTCATCATACGTATAGCCGCTGAATGGTAAGGTGCAGACTAGTACCGGGCACTGTATCACCTCCCCGCTTTCCTTGTTAACGTATGACAGTTTCTTGCCAGCAAAATCAACCTGCATTCTTTGACCGGCAACGTGTTCCAGATGCATTGTTAAGGTATTGTTGCTCCTTCTTTTGAGTTGGTTCAAACGATCACAAAACTGGGAATATCCATAACCATCATTATCTTGACTGATATATTCTTTCCAAAGCAGCTGGCGGGTAATACCAACCCGTTTCAGTTCAGCGACAAAATAATCGGTCAACGAATCAAACCGCTCCTGACGGGAACTCCTGACCGGGGTGGCCGGTTGCCCATAAACAAGCAGGGAAAGCTCGTTATCGGGAAGTGATAAAATCTGGCCGTAAGACAGACCCGAAGAATGAAACTTAAGCTGATAATTACGCAAAGTATTGCGGTTCACCTCCAGCTGGGAAGAAACAAAACGCTCTGAGCGGCCTTCTTCCAATAATTGCAGTGCTCTCTTGATTTGTAACATACTTGTGTTTTTATTTGCCATCGTACATCGGTTTTTTCAGCCGAAGATACGATTGATGGGTTATGTTACAAATCCATCCCTGTTTTATTTTAACAAATGGTTCAGTTTGTGCCGGAATGGCAGGTTATAATTTTCCAGTAATCCTGATTTATTTTGTTATTCTGTTTTAACAAATGGTATACTTTGCCCCGGAATAGTGGTATACATTGCTCCGGAATAAGTGGTATACATTGGATCGGAATATTCATAACATCCAACAAAACAAGGATTGAAACGTTGATACGTTGATGTATCTTGATGCTGCTAAAAACCTTTCAGAATAACATCCAACAAAACAAGGATTGAAACTCTTATGAGCCAACATTAGAAAATATTAAAAACGGTACTTTCAGAATAACATCCAACAAAACAAGGATTGAAACTCAATTAAGGTGTAATTATAAAATCATCTGTTAAATCTTTCAGAATAACATCCAACAAAACAAGGATTGAAACGACTTAGACAATATATGAACCATATTTTGCATAAAACTTTCAGAATAACATCCAACAAAACAAGGATTGAAACTTGAACGGTTTTGCATACTTCATTTGCAATGGACTGCTTTCAGAATAGCATCCAACAAAACAAGGATTGAAACAAATTATACTAAAAACAGGACCAAAAGAATCAGTTACTTTCAGAATAACATCCAACAAAACAAGGATTGAAACAAAACAAGCCGTCAAGAGCGGTAAAATATTATGAAACTTTCAGAATAACATCCAACAAAACAAGGATTGAAACTTGACTCAGTATTTATACAATATTGACGGGAGTAAATCTTTCAGAATAACATCCAACAAAACAAGGATTGAAACAAATTATGACTACAAATCATCAGGCAAACCATGAAGCTTTCAGAATAACATCCAACAAAACAAGGATTGAAACTTTAACCTAACGGCATCAGCCTCAGCATTCGTTTTCTTTCAGAATAACATCCAACAAAACAAGGATTGAAACTTAATTGCCAGCATTTTAACCAAACAACGGTGTGGTCTTTCAGAATAACATCCAACAAAACAAGGATTGAAACTTTACACGATCGTCGAGGGCGGTGTGACTTATGACACTTTCAGAATAACATCCAACAAAACAAGGATTGAAACTTAAGACTAAGCAGAGTACAAGGATCACAGAGCAGAGCTTTCAGAATAACATCCAACAAAACAAGGATTGAAACATTGTTTGTGTTACTCTTTTTGTCCTCCCTCCATCTTTCAGAATAACATCCAACAAAACAAGGATTGAAACATTGCTCAACTCTAGATACAATCAAAGCATTCAACTTTCAGAATAACATCCAACAAAACAAGGATTGAAACTGTAGTTCATAAATACCCACAACCAGAAGAACAGGCCTTTCAGAATAACATCCAACAAAACAAGGATTGAAACCTGTATATTTCGCACATTGTTTTATTTTTACTTTCTTTCAGAATAACATCCAACAAAACAAGGATTGAAACTCAGCCAGGCTGCAAAGAATAAACAGGTCATGGCTCTCTTTCAGAATAACATCCAACAAAACAAGGATTGAAACCAACAAGAGATAGCAGTATGATAACACAAGTCAATCTTTCAGAATAACATCCAACAAAACAAGGATTGAAACAGGGAATACATTAATATTGGAAATATGGATATGCAATCTTTCAGAATAACATCCAACAAAACAAGGATTGAAACTGATCTTAACCTCCGCCTGAATTTCGCGCTCCTTCCCTTTCAGAATAACATCCAACAAAACAAGGATTGAAACTTCATTAAATATCAATTATTCTATATATTTTAACACTTTCAGAATAACATCCAACAAAACAAGGATTGAAACTCAATCCAGAACCGCTCGACCTCCTCTTCCATATATTCTTTCAGAATAACATCCAACAAAACAAGGATTGAAACGATATAACAGGAAGGTTACAACTAATTTCTAATAACACTTTCAGAATAACATCCAACAAAACAAGGATTGAAACAAGCAATTTTAAAGGCTTCGATTTTGTCCCATACCACTTTCAGAATAACATCCAACAAAACAAGGATTGAAACCATGATACGTTTCAAAGAGAGTATTGTAATGAGTATCTTTCAGAATAACATCCAACAAAACAAGGATTGAAACACCTTTAAAACTTATAAGATGAAAGCAAATTACATACTTTCAGAATAACATCCAACAAAACAAGGATTGAAACCAAATAATTTAACCCCCTTTCATTGCCGGATAAATCTTTCAGAATAACATCCAACAAAACAAGGATTGAAACCCAACCAAATCCAGGCGCCCAAAATAATAACCACCACTTTCAGAATAACATCCAACAAAACAAGGATTGAAACTAATTTTGAGACGAAATAAACTTTTAAATAACAAACTTTCAGAATAACATCCAACAAAACAAGGATTGAAACCGGATTAAAATATTCATTTCGTTAGGGAGCCGCTCCACCTTTCAGAATAACATCCAACAAAACAAGGATTGAAACTCATCTCTTAAAAGATCCAATGTGGCTAGGCTCCCCTTTCAGAATAACATCCAACAAAACAAGGATTGAAACAACCTTGAAAAAATGAAGGAAAAAAAGCTTTTAACTTTCAGAATAACATCCAACAAAACAAGGATTGAAACCCAGAAAAAGAACAGTAACCGCAAGGCGGAAAACTGTCTTTCAGAATAACATCCAACAAAACAAGGATTGAAACATATTGTTCGTAAGTAAATAGTACCTTAGTGGCACTCTTTCAGAATAACATCCAACAAAACAAGGATTGAAACTTAATGGCTCAAACCCTAAATAATTACGGTGACACATACTTTCAGAATAACATCCAACAAAACAAGGATTGAAACTCGGTCATTCCTGTAAATTGCATTAACTCCACATCTTCTTTCAGAATAACATCCAACAAAACAAGGATTGAAACCAACCGTGAGAACCCTGAAAAAGCTAAACGTCTTACTTTCAGAATAACATCCAACAAAACAAGGATTGAAACCTAACAGTAAAACAAGGAGAAGGTGGTGGGGAAGCACTTTCAGAATAACATCCAACAAAACAAGGATTGAAACACACTGAAAGCGAATACTTCGATTATCTGATATCGGTCTTTCAGAATAACATCCAACAAAACAAGGATTGAAACATCCTCGGTCTTTTTGATTTCGACCAATGGCTTGAAACTTTCAGAATAACATCCAACAAAACAAGGATTGAAACCGCTTCTCTTCGTCTATTGTCAGGAGAAGTATCATTCTTTCAGAATAACATCCAACAAAACAAGGATTGAAACGAATTATACTATGCCTAATTCAGGCGCCATGTGACTCTTTCAGAATAACATCCAACAAAACAAGGATTGAAACGATGCAGGTATTTCTAAACGCCTTTATTTGGCAGGCTTTCAGAATAACATCCAACAAAACAAGGATTGAAACTATCTTGAAGTGATCAGGAAGTACTATGTACCAACACTTTCAGAATAACATCCAACAAAACAAGGATTGAAACATCTTAATAGCCGCTCTCGAAAGCATCAACGCAAACTTTCAGAATAACATCCAACAAAACAAGGATTGAAACAGGAACTGGAATAAATATTGAATTACTCAGCAGGTGCTTTCAGAATAACATCCAACAAAACAAGGATTGAAACCAGTATCAAACAACAAGGGAATAGCCCACCACCCACACTTTCAGAATAACATCCAACAAAACAAGGATTGAAACAGAGTCCAGTGTAAACTGCACGTGCTTCAACTGGTACTTTCAGAATAACATCCAACAAAACAAGGATTGAAACTTGAATATTGTCTATGTGTATAAATACATTGACAGGCTTTCAGAATAACATCCAACACAATAAGGATTGAAACGAAACAGGCCAAACTTGTATCCTTTAGCACAAAAGTCTTTCAGAATAACATCCAACAAAACAAGGATTGAAACTTTGTGGAGCCGCATCTGAAGGAATGGATGATCAAGCTTTCAGAATAACATCCAACAAAACAAGGATTGAAACATCGCAAACGATAACGGTTCTATATCGTGTTATTCTTTCAGAATAACATCCAACAAAACAAGGATTGAAACTAGCCAATAACAACATGGCCCTGGTCGATGATCCCGACTTTCAGAATAACATCCAACAAAACAAGGATTGAAACCGATAGATTGAACTGATGATACTTTGTAGCCTTCACTTTCAGAATAACATCCAACAAAACAAGGATTGAAACTGATGCTGGAGGGTTGCCAGGAGTTTGAAAAAAGGACTTTCAGAATAACATCCAACAAAACAAGGATTGAAACGAAAAAGAGGAACTTTTGCGATTTCAAAACTTTCTACTTTCAGAATAACATCCAACAAAACAAGGATTGAAACATCCTCGGGGTTATTGTGATTCTGCTGTGGAAATTCACTTTCAGAATAACATCCAACAAAACAAGGATTGAAACCCCACCAGTACCTACCAGTTATAACATGTAACCTACTTTCAGAATAACATCCAACAAAACAAGGATTGAAACCGGAGAACCTTACGGGATTGTCGGCACCACAATTGCTTTCAGAATAACATCCAACAAAACAAGGATTGAAACACTATGTAGCGCATAAGGGGGAGCGAGAGGAAGAAGACTTTCAGAATAACATCCAACAAAACAAGGATTGAAACAACGGGATTGTTGACAAGATCTCCAAGACCGCCACCCTTTCAGAATAACATCCAACAAAACAAGGATTGAAACTCAAGATGGCAAACCAGGGATTCGTCCCAACTCAGGCTTTCAGAATAACATCCAACAAAACAAGGATTGAAACACACATGCCGGCGACGGCCTATGGTGGGGATTAGATCTTTCAGAATAACATCCAACAAAACAAGGATTGAAACCAGAAATAAAGAAATGCTTCACGAAGCAACTCGGGACTTTCAGAATAACATCCAACAAAACAAGGATTGAAACATTGTTTGTACACTATATCCTATACTTTCAGGTTCACTTTCAGAATAACATCCAACAAAACAAGGATTGAAACACTTTGTCACAAACCGCTGTAAGTGGCTGAGTAACTCTTTCAGAATAACATCCAACAAAACAAGGATTGAAACTTGTTTCGTTGACCGAATCTGTATAACTCTCTTCCTCTTTCAGAATAACATCCAACAAAACAAGGATTGAAACTTCATATCAAATTAGTTTACAGTGTTAACTATTATCTTTCAGAATAACATCCAACAAAACAAGGATTGAAACCGTTAAATAATTCAGTGCCAATGGAGGTGACTGTAACTTTCAGAATAACATCCAACAAAACAAGGATTGAAACTTCATATCAAATTAGTTTACAGTGTTAACTATTATCTTTCAGAATAACATCCAACAAAACAAGGATTGAAACCGTTAAATAATTCAGGGCCAATGGAGGTGACTGTAACTTTCAGAATAATATCCAACAAAACAAGGATTGAAACCCATTCTATCCTGACAGGATTGTGCATCATTTATTGCTTTCAGAATAACATCCAACAAAACAAGGATTGAAACAGCTTCATATTGTCGCACAGTCTCAGCCAGATTAGCTTTCAGAATAACATCCAACAAAACAAGGATTGAAACAAGTTTTTGGCTTATTATTCGGATGTAGATGTAACACTTTCAGAATAACATCCAACAAAACAAGGATTGAAACCTTAAAACATCAATTGGGAACCCGGCAAATGATGTCTTTCAGAATAACATCCAACACAATAAGGATTGAAACATTTTTTCATGCTAACTTTCTTTGGTTGCGCAGTAAACGCGAATTGATAGAAAAATTCAATTATGAGAATTTACCGATTCTGGACAATACAGACGACATTACACCAGCATTCGATAAATATTGGAGCGAAGAGAGAAAAACCAGGCATCTTGCAACGTAAGAAATTAGGCGACAGATGAGATGATGAGAAAATGAGAAGTTTGAAAATGAGAAAATGAGAAGATGAGAAAGTGAGAAGATAAGAAAATGAGAAATATGCTACCCATCATTACAATATATACCACATTTTAAGTCAATAAATAATAATTTATAAAATAATATACATTATCCTTGTTTATATTATGAACATTGCTTAACTTTATAGGCAATAAAACAAACTACCAAAGTAGGAAGACTTTAAAGGAGTATTTTTTGATGGGTTACTGGTATTATTCTCCCGCTGATTCTCTTCTACCTTTAGTATGGATGGAGCATTTGAATCAAACGGAAAACTTAATATCATAAACTTATGAGACCAAATTTTGATGTCATGTATTGGTACCATTTTGGAGAAATGCATGGCGATTCTCAATTATTGACTTCCAGGACCAAAAATCGGAAATGGTACCTTGAACCTGTTTGCTTTACAAGTTTCAACACTGATATCTTTACCATTGTCTCCAGGATTGAAGAAAATAAAACCGATCTCACTGCCAATTACAGTCATTGGCTGGATATCGGCTTTGCCCTTGCCAATGCGTTCGGTGAAGGTGGGCGGACTTATTACCATCGTATCAGCCGCTTCAATCCACGTTATTCACCCGATCGCTGCAACGTTTCATACGACACTTGTTTAAAGGGTAAAGGCCCCGTAATTGCCTTCAACACTTTCTTTCACCTGGTTAAACAAGCAGGGCTTGATGTTCCCGGCAGAGTTTCACGCCTGCGTATTGTTTCGAAGGATACAGAAGAGGTTGCTCCAAAAGATGAACCTACTGTAAATTCTGAGGATACAGAGGTTGCTTCAAAAGATGAAACTACTGTAAATTACGAGGATACAGGGGTTACTCCAATAGATGAACCTATTGTGAGTATTGAAATTCCTGAAGATCCAGGAAATGAAAACTTTATTTTTAACACCCCTCAGTTACCCGCCGGTATCTATTCACAGCTACCTGAAATACTACAGGATAGTTGTCTTCTTTTTGAAGAAGGAATTGAACAGGATGTTTTCCTGATCAGCTCATTGACTGTTCTGAGTGGTTGTTTCCCCAATATCGAAGGGACCTACTTTGACGAAAGTTACTCGGCCCATCTGTTTACATTTATTACTGCACCGGCAGGCTCGGGAAAAGGCAAAATGAATTGGGCTAAATATTTCGGAATGGCCATTCACAACCAAATGACCGGGCAGTCGGACCGGGAAAGGAAAGCTTTTGATCAGAATTTGGAGAGGTATTACAACTTAACCAAGGCTCAAAGGTTAAAGGTGGAAAAACCGGTAGAACCCCCAAACCTCATGTTCTTTCTCCCCGGCAACAGCAGTTCTGCTGCATTTATCCAGGCATTGGCAGACAATAATTTCAGGGCTGTTATTTTTGAAACTGAGGCCGATACGTTGGCCAACACCTTAAAACATGAATGGGGTGATTTCAGTGATTTGCTCAGAAAAGGCTTTCATCATGAAAGTTCGAGCGTGTCCCGCAAAAAGGGAAATATGTGCATCGAGATAAAAGACCCACACATCGCATTTTGTTTAGGAGGTACACCCAAGCAGGTTCACCACCTGATGCCTGACGTTGAAAACGGATTGTTTAGCCGTGTCATGTTCTATGCCTTTGAAGACCACAGCGAATTTAAAAACCCTTTCATCTCCCATCGCGCTGTCAACTATAAAGAGTTCCTGACTGAAAAGGGCGACCGGATTTTTGAATTGTACAATCAACTAAACCAGCTCGCTCAACCCATTCAGTTCAAACTTACCGAAGAGCAAGGGCTCAAGTTCACCGCCTTATTCGGGGCCATGCTCGCAAGGAACGAACTGCTGATTGGAAGGGATTTTAATGCCAGTATCAAACGCCTGGGCTTAATTACTTTCCGCATAGCGATGATCCTTACTGCCCTTCGGTTATTGGAAACTCCTCAGCTGGTGACTCCTCAGCTGGTGACTCCTCAGCTGGTGACTCCAAGTCACCTGCTGAGTAATCCCCTTGATGTGCCTACTGAGCAGGTGACTGAAAATAGTCACCAGCTCAGGAGCATCAACACTCTGATTTGCAGCGACCTTGATTATGAAACGGCTATCACCATTGCTGCAACGCTCGAGAAACATGCGATTGCGGTCTATCAAACCATGCCCAACAATAATCTGAAAGGCATTTGCCTTACCTTCTTTGAAAAGTTACCGCAGCAGTTCGATCGTAAGGGTTATCTGAAAATAGCCGAAGAGTTGGGCATTCAACCCAAGACAGCCGAAAGGTACATCGCTCAGTTTAAGCCCCGTCTACTCAATCACGAATTCAACCTATATACTAAGATTTTGAAATAAGAAAATTTTCAACTTCCTCACTTCCTCAACTTCCTCACTTCCTATTTCATAAAAACGCATTTTGAAATCAAAAATGTAAAAATGAGAAAATTGAAATAGTAAGTGAGGAAGTTGAGGAAGTGAGGAAGTGAGCAAGAGGGAAATCACGAATATAACCTATATACTAAGATTTTGAAATAAGAAAATTATCCACTTCCTCACTTCCTCAACTTCCTCACTTCCTATTTCATAAAACCGCATTCTGAAATCAAAAATGTAAAAATGTGAAAAATGAAAATAGGAAGTGAGGAAGTTGAGGAAGTGAGAAAGTGATGAAGTGAGAAATCTGTGGTCCTTTTTTTTTATTTTTTTTTATCAGTGTTCCCCCTTATTTTCTTACAAATCAGTGGTCTTGCGTAAGTTGTCTTATTTATTAAAGCTTTTAGAGGAAAGAAAATTAATATTTATACAATTGAATTACTATTGAAATCCAAATATCCATAAAAAATATGTAATTTGCAGACCATTGATATTACCCTTATCTGACCGGTTGGGGAACAAATTTATGAGTCAATCTAATAACCTAACTATGAAACAAAACCTTGTTAATTCTAGCGCTTTATTACTGCTTCTCCTATTATCGGTGGTAGCTAATTCTCAGAATCTGATTAAAAATCCGGGGTTCGAATCCGATAAGAGCAGTTGGAACAGCTTTTGGTCGCGCTCAGGCGGTGGATCTGCTACAATTGTCACAAATCCTGTTCATTCAGGCGCAAAAGCCTTAAAAATTGATTATCCTGGAATTGCAGACTGGTCATTTCAAACTTATGACAAAATACTTGTTTCTGAAGGACAATTGTATGAATTATCCTGTTGGGTACAATCTATAAATGTGACTGATGATGCCAATATTTGTGTTATATTGTACAATGCTGCGGGTGTTGAAGTAAACTGGAGCTTTAACCCAATCAAATTTGATAAATCGACTTCCGGATATAAGCAATACTCATCCAGCTTTATTGTTCCGGCCAAAATCAAGTATATTCTACCAAGGATAGTCGGCAATGGTACTGGTAGTTTATATGCTGATGATGTATCGCTTACACTGCTTGATTTGCAAGGTATTTCCGGAGACTATACAGTGGAGAATGAGCAGGTAAAAGGGGTGATCAAGTTACCTGTGCTGTCAGTAAATATAACCAATAAATTAAGCGGTAAAAGTTACCAAACCTCGTCGGCGCAATTTGCCAACATCAAATCAGTTGAACAGTTGAACCAACAATCTATAAGGGTATCAGCGGAAATGCTGAACACTGCCAAATCTCCTGTTTCGATTGATTTTACGGTAGAAGGGAAAGCCCTAAAAATGGAAATCTCTGGCGAAGCGGCTATGGTTGTGAATTCTGACATCCAATTCCCTGGAATCATTTCAAGCCAAACAAATGATTTCCTTATTATTCCCCGTGGCACCGGGATTATGATACCAGTAACCAGTTCAAGTCCTTTTGGAAATTTTGCTTCTTACTCATGGAAATCGACCATGCCTTTCATCGGAGTGACCAATTTGAAGGATGGTTATATGGTAGCATCCGATGATCAGTGGGATGCTGACTTTCAGTTTCTAAAACCAGGTACTCAAAATTTATACAGTTTTCAGCTTCATCAGAAACCTGCTAAAAACACGTTGTCTTACAATCGCACTGTGTATCTTGTTGTGGTTGACAACGGTTATATTGAAATGTGTAACTGGTATCGCGTACATGCGGAAACATTGGGTTATGTAAAAACATTTACTCAGAAGAAGATTGACAATCCTAATATAGACAAATTGATTGGCGCCGTTGATTTTTGGCCGTTGTCAATGAATATCAAACCTGATTTCTTGGTTACCGCTAAATTGATGGGTATTGATAAAGCCCTATGGAATTTAACAGGCGGTTGGGGATCACCCAATTTTTCAGTAATAATTGATTCAATTAATTCCAAGGGATTTTTATCAGACAGGTACGATATATTCACTGACGTATGGCCAACAGATCATCCGGAGTGGAGTAGCTACAAGACTGAGGGGTATCCGGATGATGTGATGGTTGATTCCAATGGCCAGTTGAAAAAAGGATGGCTGGCTTATCCGGATAACAAACCTTTCCAGGGTTTTTATACCTGCGCCGTAACTCATCTGGCTTATGCGAAGATACATGTTCCGATCGATCTGGCTACCAATCATTACAACAGCAGGTTTATTGATGTCGAATTGGCTTCAGGTCTCGAAGAATGTTTTTCGACTGTACATCCAATGACGCGCAAACAGGATGCTGAAGCCCGTAACCGCTTACTCAGTTATATAAAGAACGACCTGAATCTGGTTGGTGGAGTGGAGGAAGCACATGATTTCGCATTTCCAAATGTTGATTATAGTGAAGGAACAATGACCATCGTTCCGGCAACAAATGCAGGTTACGATTGGGGAAGTCCTCTTGAGCCAACTGATCAGACTTATGCTGATCAAAATATTAGTCCTGCAATGCGAATTCCACTTCATGGTCTTGTTTATCATGATGTACATATTCCTACCTGGTATACAGGCGACGGAGCTTCCAAAGTTCCGGCCTATTGGGAGGATAAGGATCTATGGAATATTCTGTATGCCTCCATGCCGTTGTTTATGCCGCCATCCGTGCAGTACTGGAATGATAACCTTGAAAAATTTATATCAGGATATCATTTTATTTCAACCGTTACCAGGAATGTGGGCTACTCTCAAATGACAGATCATCAGTTTTTAAGCAGTGACAGGAAAATGCAGAAGACTACTTTTGACAATGGATGGAATGTAGTGGCTAATTTTGATTTACTGGCGCACGATTGGAACAACCTGACAATTGCCCCAAAGGGATTTTATGCTAAAGGTGGTGGCGCCGATGAAGCTTTTAAATTGGTTATCAACAATAAAACAATTGGTTGGGCATTGTCCAGCAACAGATTATTTTTTAATCCTTATGGTACTGAAGCTAGTTTGAAAGGTATCCGAAGCAGTCAATCTGTTTTTATGGAGAAATTTCCTGATTACCTTTTGGTTTCATTTATTGGAAAACAAACCTTCCTTGATATGAAGGAGATTGATTTACCTTTTGAAATTCAGGAAGTTACTAAAGTGACTGAATATTACACTGGTGCCGCAGTGACTTTATCCAGTCAGCCTGACGGTTGGAAACGATTAACCCGACCTGTAGGGAAATCTTTTTTCAAAGTATATTATAATCCAAAAATCACTGGCACAACGATGAAGCAATCTAATTCAGGCTTGAAAGTATTTCCTAATCCGGCTCAAAATTATTTGACAATCGAACAATCAACAATTGGTGGATATCTTTCGGTTTGCAATCTTGATGGGTTAGAATTGATCCATAAGCCTGTTTCTGATATGAAAACACAGGTTGATATCCGTCCACTCTCTTCAGGTTTGTATTTTCTGAATGTTGTTCAGGAGGGATATTGCGAGGTTCGTAAATTTGTTAAACATTAATCGATGTATTTTTAAAGTTGAAAGTACATCAATGAAGAAGTATTTTTCAAAAACCATATTCCTTGCCGTGATTGCCTGTTTACTCTGGTCTTCAGCATTTGTGGGAGTGAAGATTGGCCTGAAATATCATTCGCCTTTACAGTTCGCCGGTATTCGTTTTTTAATTTCGGGAGTAATGTTATTTCCTTTGGTGCACGATTTTAGTCGGTTCAGGAAAGAAGTGAGTGCAAATTTTGGTTATGTCGTTCTGATTGCCTTTTTGCAAGTCGTCTTACAATATTCGCTTTTTTATATGGGTGTGAGTAGGTTGCCGGCATCTATTTCAGCTATGATTGTTGGATCATCACCTCTGTTTGTGGCTCTGGTGGCGCATTACTCCATTTCAAACGACCGTATGGATTGGTACAAAACAGGCAGTATTTTGATTGGCATACTCGGCGTCGCAGTTATAACTCTTGGCAGAAATAGTCTCCCCTCAGGTGCCCAAATTGCCATCACTGGGGTGGTTCTATTATTGCTGAACAACTTGGTATCAGGCATTACCAACGTAGTGGTTTCCCGAAAAAAACAAACCATTTCTCCGATGATTTTAACTTCCTCTTCACTTTTCATTGGTGGCTTAACTCTATTTGTAATTTCTATTCCCTTTGAAGGGCTTCACTACAAAGTTTTCCCTGTTGAATATTACATTGCATTGGGTTGGTTAAGCTTTTTATCGGCTGCTGCCATCACAATATGGTTTACATTGCTCCGAAGGCCAACAGTAAAAGTTTCAGAACTGAATATATGGAAATTCCTGATCCCTGTTTCTGGTGCCATTCTCAGTTGGTTGATTCTTCCCGATGAGTCTCCAGACCTGGTATCAGTTTTAGGAATGATATTGATCGCCTCTTCATTGCTGATTCTGAATTTACAAAATCTATATAAAAAAGGTCCGAATTCAAACACAAAAGGGGTAATTGATGTGCTAAATTGATATGAATATTAAGTATTTGTTTATAAATCGTTATCTGAGTGGTCCTAAATGAGTGAAATTGATGTACTATTCTATTTTTGTGTACCGTAAAAGAAAATGAAAGAACTGTCAAACAACATTAGATTTAATTGATCAATTAAATTTTAAAATGCTAATTTCACAACTTTCATTTCAATCAATAAAAATCACATTCAACTTAACCAGCAACCCAGGTTGCATAAAACCAATAATCTATGAATTCAATTTTCTGGTTAGTGCCTTTCAGTTCCGTTATGGCACTTTTTTTTGCATGGTTTTTCTTTCAGCAAATGATGAAGGAGAGCGAGGGTACGGATACAATGAAAAAAATCGCCAAGCATGTTCGTGACGGCGCAATGGCTTACCTTAGACAACAATACAAGGTGGTTTTCAGAGTATTCTTAATTTTAACTGCATTGTTTGCCGTAATGGCTTATGTATTGGAAATTCAAAATCCTTGGGTCCCATTTGCCTTTCTATCGGGTGGTTTCTTCTCTGGATTAACTGGCTTCTTTGGAATGCGCACTGCTACTTATGCATCAGCTCGTACAGCCAATGCTGCCCAGCGTTCATTGAACGACGGATTGCGGATTGCATTTCGCTCAGGTGCTGTAATGGGTTTGGTTGTTGTGGGTCTTGGATTGCTTGATATCTCAATGTGGTTTTATGCATTGCAGTACATAATCGGTGCACTCGACTCAACCACCAACGGCATTATTGCTGCCGATCCTTCCATGAAGCTGATCATTATTACAACTACAACTCTTACTTTTGGAATGGGAGCTTCAACCCAGGCATTGTTTGCCCGTGTGGGTGGTGGTATTTTTACTAAAGCGGCTGATGTAGGCGCTGACCTTGTGGGTAAAGTGGAAGCCGGTATTCCTGAAGATGATCCCCGCAATCCTGCAACCATTGCTGATAATGTAGGTGACAATGTAGGTGACGTTGCCGGTATGGGTGCCGACTTGTATGAATCATATTGCGGTGCAATTCTTTCTACTGCTGCACTTGGAGCAACCGCTTTTGTAGCATCAAATTTGATCGATATTGGTGTGAATGTTAGTCCTGCTGAAAGCTATACGATACAGTTTAATGCTGTGATTGCTCCTATGGTTATTGCTGCGGTGGGCATCCTTCTTTCTATCCTTGGAATATTCACCGTTAAAGCCAAAGAAGGCGCCAATCAAAAACAATTGTTAAGTGCTCTGGGTCGAGGTGTTAATATCAGTTCGATAGGAATTGCCTTCTTTTCATTTTTCATCCTTAGATATCTGAATATTCCTAATTCATTGGGAGTTTGGGGTTCCATGATGGCTGGTTTACTGGGTGGTATCGGTATTGGTAAAATTACTGAATATTATACTTCAGCAGGATATGCTCCTACACGTAATATAGCCGAAGCAACCAAGACAGGTCATGCAACAGTAATTATTTCTGGAATTGGTACAGGTATGATTTCAACAGCTGTTCCTGTGCTGATCGTTGGTACTTCAATTATTTTGGCATTTCTTTTTGCTGCTAATTTCAATTTCAACAATATTAGCTTTGGATTATATGGTATTGCAATTGCCGCGGTTGGTATGCTTTCAACTTTAGGAATTACATTGGCTACCGATGCTTATGGACCTATTGCCGACAACGCCGGAGGAAATGCTGAAATGAGTGGTTTGGGTGAAGAAGTACGTAAACGTACCGATGCTCTTGATTCACTTGGAAATACAACTGCTGCTACTGGTAAAGGATTTGCGATCGGTTCGGCTGCACTAACTGCCTTGGCCCTTTTGGCTTCTTATATTGAAGAAATTAAAATCGCTATTGCCCGTATTCCTGAAAAAGTGGCTGAATTTGCTCAGTACGCCACCAACAATCATTTCACAAACCTGGAGATCCATAAAGCTACGATCCCCGAAATGATGCAGTTTCTGCACCTCGACATTATGAACCCTCGCGTTCTGGTGGGTGCTTTTCTTGGTTCGATGGCTGCCTTCCTTTTCTGCGGATTAACAATGAACGCCGTAGGCCGTGCCGCTCAAAGTATGGTGGAAGAAGTTCGTCGTCAGTTCCGCGAAATTAAAGGTATTCTCGAAGGAAAGGCAGAACCTGATTATGCCCGTTGTGTTGAAATTTCAACCAAAGGCGCTCAGAAAGAAATGCTCTTTCCATCATTGCTGGCCATTTTTATCCCTATCGCTACAGGTATTATCTTTGGCGTATCGGGTGTAGTAGGTCTTCTGTTGGGCGGAACCTCTACCGGCTTTATTCTTGCTATTTTTATGGCCAATGCCGGTGGCGCATGGGACAATGCAAAGAAGTATATTGAAGAAGGTAATTTGGGCGGAAAAGGCTCTGAATGCCACAAAGCAGCTATCACCGGTGATACTGTTGGCGATCCATTCAAAGATACTTCGGGTCCATCACTCAACATTCTGATTAAACTGATGAGTATGGTTTCAATCGTAATGGCCGGATTAACTGTTGCATATAGTTTGATGTAAACTCATTCAATCAAAATATATTGGGACGCCCCGTGGAATTAATATTCATGGGGCGTCTTTTTTTTGAAATTTACTGAACAAAATAGGGGTCACAGGGGTTTTAATGATAAAGTGTTCTCACTAAAACCAAAATATTATGGCCGATTTATCAACAACCTACATGGGCATCAAATTAAAGAATCCTTTGATTTTAGGTGCAAGCAATCTTGTAACCAAGCCCGAAATAATTCAAGAACTCGAAGTGGCAGGTATTGCTGCTATTGTGTACAAGTCGCTTTTTGAAGAACAAATTCAGCTTGAAAGTCTTCAATTGGATGAAGAGAAGAACGAATACGATGAACGGAATGCCGAAATGACCAAGATCTTTCCGGACATTCCTTATGGTGGTCCCAAAGAACATCTCTTCAATCTGAAAAAACTAAAGGAAAATTCTTCAGTTCCGGTATTTGCAAGTTTGAATGCCTTATATGAACCCAGTTGGGTTGAATATGCAAAGGCTCTGGAAGCTACTGGAATTGATGGTTTGGAGTTGAATCTGTATGCTACTCCCGGATATTTTGAAGTTGGGGCCTCCTCCATTGAAGAAAAACAGTACCAGATTGTGAAAAGTGTCAAGAAAGCAATTAAGATACCCGTGAGTGTTAAATTAAGTCCATTCTATACCAATACTTTAAATTTTGTTAAGAAACTTGATGAAGCTGGTGTGGATGGTTTTGTACTTTTTAATCGTTTCTTTCAACCCGATATCGACATCGAGAACGAAGTATTTCACTTTCCCTGGGAATTGACTCAGCCACGCGATATTCAGCTTGCTCTTAGGTATTCAGGATTACTTCATGGAAACATTGAAGGAAGTATCTGTGCCAGTCGCGGTATCTATTCTGCAGAAGATATTATCCGTCTGTTGCTTGCCGGTGCTGATGCAGTGCAAATGGTGTCGGTTATTTACAAAAGGGAATTGTCCTTTGTGGCAACTATGCTCACTGAAATAAATAATTGGATGGACAATAAAGGTTATAGAACTTTGGACGACTTTAGAGGTAAATTATCCAGAAAAAATATGAAAGATCCATTTATGTATCAACGTGCCCAATATGTTGATATACTAATGAGATCAGAAGAAATATTCAAAAAATACCCGATGGTTTAAACATTCATACTTCTATCAACAAAAAAGGCAGAACTCCTGGGAGTCCTGCCTTTTTTGTTGATCATCCAGTTTGTAAATTCAAAATAATTTGGGACTTCGAAAACCTTAAGTGAGTGCGTATTCTGAGGCAATACAATGTCGTAACTCATTTTATTCAATGTACTTAGGGTCTGTTGAAATACTTTAATTGTTCAGAATAATAGCTGTTTATAGAAATATTTATTGAAATAAATGCAGGAAAAAAAGCAGAAAGTGTGTCCAAAATGCCTGCACCCTGGAAGGGGTTTATACCTGGGTACTAATTTTCCCATGTATTTGGAACCGGACATGAAAAATAAATAACAGAGATGTACAACTGCTATCATGCCAGGGATAACAAGCCATCTTCTGATACCTTTCTGATACCTTTCTGATACCTTTCTGTAATGTAGGGTTACAGAAAGGTTACAGAAAGGTATCAGAAAGGTATCAGAAAGGTATCAGAAGATTACACGCAAATACCTACCCATCCCATCGGAACAGTGTGAGAAATCCAGGATTATAATTTTGAAAAGTAGAGAGGAAGGTGAAGAAATATTTAAAAATATGGGGCCTAAATGCGATTAGAAATTTACTGAGTTATATCTTACTTTTGAGTAAAATAAAAGAATCTATTTTGATTTGATGAGTTTACAACCAGCCACTTTTTGGCCTTTTTGCAGCATGATAATATAGTATTCACCAGTGGCAAGTTTCTGATCGATGTTCCATTTCAATTCTCCTGAATGTGAAGATGCATTGGTCAACTGTTTTCTACTGACCAGTTTGCCTCTACTGTCATAAAGAGTGAATTGAATAGGAAGGAGCTCTGAAATATTATACTTTAAAGTGAAATTGTTTATAACAGGATTCGGTGCAATGGATAGAGAATTTCTGTTATCGATTATGTTCTGATCTGAAACTGATGTTGGATACAAATAGACCAGGTTCATCCAGTTAATATTCCAGCCTTTTGTAATTGCTTGTAGTCGAAGTGTTTGCTTGCCCGCATTTAAGTTAATGGTATCTGCAATCGTCACCCACTTCTGTGACCCACCTGTATTTGCAATTGTACCCGAAGAAAGTACTACTCCCGTTGACTTGCGAAGTTCAAATTTACCTCCTGCAACAGCGCTTGCAACACGGTATTCAATCCTATAGTTGCCTGGGTTCTTAATGTTTATAGTGTAATCCAGCCAGTCGCTTGCATCAATACTTGTAATGTTAAGTCCTGCATCGGTATCGGTTGTAATCTGGGTAGTAATTCCAGTCATGCCGGAGAAGTATTCAGCTTCAATTTTTCCTGGAGATAAAATGACAGGGAAATAGTTGAAGATGTTGGTTTTTTCAGTGGTCAGGCCTTGATTGTCATAAGCCAGAACAGTAACCGTATGAGAACCAAAAGGCAGAGAATTTAGGGTCCAGTCATAAGGACTTGCAGTTGTCAATCCCATAAAATGTGCATCTACGTAATACTCTATTTTAGCAATTCCAGTGGCGTCTGTTGAGGTGCCTTTTACTTTGAGCGCCACATCAGAACCTGTTTTTGAATCATACAAAGGTGCAGTAATATTGATTACTGGTGGATTGTTCATACTGGTCTGCACTTGAAAATCAACTGTTGAATTATCACCCATCACAGCGTCAATGCCGGCAAATAATGCGGTCATGGGTGAATTCCAGTT